>Ga0194111_10003319_pt1 | contig 19167 bp, 11 predicted proteins | sample TA2KigC300mmetaG_FD_146194 | JGI IMG/M metagenome (GOLD analysis project Ga0194111, IMG submission 146194) | Freshwater microbial communities from Lake Tanganyika, Tanzania - TA2015033 Kigoma Deep Cast 300m | ecosystem: Environmental > Aquatic > Freshwater > Lake | place: Tanzania: Lake... | reverse complement strand
ATCCAGGTGTAGTCTACTGTCTGGGCGACATCGGGCTATACGCCGGGGACATCGTCGAGTGCAGTGGCGGCCCATGCAACCATTGGGCCACAAGGGAGTCGATCGGCTCGAGTCGGGAGCAGATGTACCCACGCACCTTCCCGGCGTCAAAGCGCACTGGACGCCTTGAATCAAAGAGCTACATTGCAGAATCCAGCTCTGTTCCGTTCATCACGACTGAGTTTGAACCGTTCGACAGTTCGTATCCAAGCTTCCCGCACCCATACTGGACTCAATGCGAGGTACAGTTCGGCCTCTTGGTTTCCGTGCGCAGCGGGCTGAATCCCGGGGAGTTGCTCGACTTCGTCCTCGGGTGGACGACGATAGACATCTTCGGGGACGATGTCGGAGCAGGGAAATGAGGGGTTCGCTGGCACCCACACATAGCGCTAGGCCGGGCTACGAAGTGGGCATCTTGGCGGGCCTCAGGAGGCGGCCCGAGAAGGTGCAACCGGAGCCATATGTGGTTGTGGCCACTGGCCTTATGCTCGGACAAGGAGCGCGTTGCCCTTGATTTCAAGATGACCAACTCCCGGCGCGCAGTTGGGGATCTTGGTGGTGATCTTGACCCCGCCTCAGGCGCTCACCCCCCGGGGCGCACGGGTGAGCGTCTGGCGGGTCGAGGAGCAAGGACATCGCAGACGATCGCTTGAAGCGGATGAGCCTTTCTTCACTTATTCCCCTCCGCTCATCTGCTTGGCGAGACGAGGGTTCGCGTGTATCTGAGAGCGAGAAGACCCGGCCACAAGGTCTTCCCCCGCGTCGCCATCCCCCCAGGCCGCACACGAAGCGTGTGGAGCGAGGTGCAAACGGGCGTCCGCCCTGGGGATCTGTATTCCTCTTCGAGGAAGGGGAGCCTCTTGTGAAGACAAAGGCTGAATCGCCCCGCCCGCACACGATAGCGGCACAGCCGTTTGCACCTGGCCTCGCACGCTTCGTGCGTGGGCCGGGGCGGTGGCGCCCAAGCCAACGACTTTGCCCAGCCGGAGCCGCGCGCATCGCCAAAGCGCTCATACTGGGTCAAACGGCCGCGCGCAGGTGAACGAGTATGGTGGGAATGCCCCGGAAGCCTCCGGATCGCCAAAGCGCCCGTAGTGGATCAGGGATCTGGTACCGCATGCCCGATCTGCCTATCGAGAGGTCGCTCCCCATTCACTCGCAGACAAGATGGTCCCTGCCAGGATCCAGAGCTCGGGCTGGAAATGTCACGCGGCGCGCGCTATAAGATGACAGGGAGCGGTGAGGAGACAGCTCGTGCGGGTTGCGTCCAACACGACCCTGCCGCGCCGCGCGGTAGTTTCGGAGCCGCTGGTCATCGCCGCCAGCGGCGTGACCCTCGACGGGAACGGGGCGAGGATCGTGGGGCCGGGGAGGGCGGGTGAGCCCGATTCGTTCCAGGGCGCGGGCATCGTGGCGGAGGGGTGCTCTGGGGTGACGCTGCGGAACGTGAGGGTGCGCGGCTTCCGCGTGGGCCTCGCTGCCGCCGACGGCGCGGGCTGGGTCGTCGAGGACTGCGACTTCTCGGACAACTTCACCGACCCGGCGGCGGGGTGGGACGTGGAGCGTCGGGCCGGCGGCATCGTCCTCACCCGCATCGCCCACAGCGTGGTGCGCCGCAACGTCGCGCAGCGGGTCTGGAACGGGCTCGACCTGGACCACTGCAATGGCAACCTCGTCGTGGCAAACACCTTCTCGCACTGCTCAAACGTCTGCCTGAAGCTCTGGGCGAGCTGCCGCAACGTGGTGGCGGACAACGACCTCTCGTGGGGCCTGCGGATTGACCCAGGCGAGGTCCACGCCCGCGATTCGGCCGGCGTCCTCATCGAGAGCGGCTCCGACCACAACCACTTCACACGGAACAACGTCACCCACGGCGGCGACGGCATCTTCATCCGCGTGCTGAACGGCTGGGTCTCCACGGGCAACGCCTTCATCGAAAACGACTGCTCCTGGGCGAACAACAACGGCCTCGAGGCCTGGAGCCCCGGCAACGCCTACGTGCGCAACCGCGCGAACCACTGCTCCTACGGCTTCTGGCTGGGCGGCTCCGACCATACGCTGCTGGTGGGCAACGAGGCCGGCTGGAACGGCCAGCCCGACGGCCCCCACAACGCGCCCGACAAGGGCTTCGGCCACGGCGGCATCGTCTTCGTCGGCGCACCGTCCAGCCACACCATCATCCGCGGCAACCACTGTCACCACAACAACGGCGGCGGGATCGTCCTGCGCGGCGACGCCGCTTCCGAGGGCCGCGCCTGGCGCGCATTCCACTGGCTCATCGAGGGCAACCGCCTGGAGGCCAACCGCTGGGGCATCCACGCCCAACACGCCGACCTGATCCACCTCGCAGCGAACTCCCACGAGGGCAATGAGAACCCCGATCTCTTCGAGAGCGTCACTCGCCTGACCCAATCGTCCTCGTCCTCGACTCTCCCTTCCCCTGTCGCGTGCATCAACGGTCCCACCCGCGCCATCGTGGGCAAGAGGGTGGTCTTCGACGCCTCGGGCAGCCGCGACCCACAGGGGCGGCCCCTGGCCTTCGCGTGGGACATCGCGGGTGCCGAGCACTCGGCCCAGGCCGTCGAGCACGTCTTCGCGCGGCCCGGCTTCCACCGTGTGGCCCTGACCGTCTCCAACGGCGCGACCGCCGACATTGCGTGGCGCGAGCTATACGCAGTCCTGGACCGCGAGGACGCCGCGACCGAGTGGTCCGCGGACAACTGGGCGTTTCGCGCCGGGGAAGGCACGGTAGTCACCTTCCGGAACTCCGGCGAGGCGCTCGTCGGCAGCTCATCGCTTGAGGCCCGCGTGGAGCCCTACGCCGGCGGCGAGGTCGAGCTCGTCTTCACGCCCGACGCCCCGCTAGATCTCACGGGGAAGAAGGCCCTCACCTTCTGGCTGCGCCGGCGGATCGAGGGCGTGCGGGGCTTCAAGGGCGCGAGCCCGGTCATTCGGCTCCACAGCAGCGGGGGCTACCTCACCTGCACACCTGCTGATGGCGCCAACCGCATCGAGCACCCCGAGAGCCCCAGCGAGGCCCGCTGGGGCTGGCTGCTCATGGCCGTTCCGCTCGCCGGCGACGCAGCGTGGCGCTGGGAGACCTTGGGGAAGCCCTCACTCCGCGCCGTCGAGCGCATCGGGCTCCAGTTCCAGGCGACGAATCCCGAGCCGCTCACGTTCTGGCTCGATGGCCTGGCGTTTGTCTGAACGCTCTTGCGCAATCCCGAAAGATCGCTATGATATGGGCTGCGAAAGCCTACAGGACTCCGTAGAGGGCCGCGCATGGCGATGGTCTCGTTCAAGTGTCCTCGGTGCGCCAAGAAGTTCTCGGCCGCGCCATCGGCCTACGGCGGGGTGGTGTGCCCGCACTGCGGTGCGAAGCTGCGCGCGCCTGGGACGGACAAGGAGTCGCCCGGCGCACTGGTCGGCCAGACGCTCGGCCAGTACGTGCTCCGGGAGCTCATCAAGAGCAGTGCCACGGGCGCCGTCTACAAGGCCCGGCACGGCTCGCTCCCCCGCGAGTGCGCCATCAAGGTGCTGCCCCAGAAGGCGGCCAATGACCCCGCCTTCGTCGAGCGCTTCCGCCGCGAGGCGCGCGCCGTCGCCGCAATCAACCATACCGCAATCGCCCAGGTCTTCGAGGTCGGGGACGACAAGGGCTACGGCTTCATCGTGATGGAGCACGTGGACGGTGAGTCGCTGGGGGACCGGCTCAAGCGGACGGGGCCGCTGCCGCCCGACGCCGCCCTCGACCTGCTCAAGCAGACGGCGTCGGCGCTGGCCGCCGCACACGCCCTCGGCATCGTCCACCGTAACATCAAGCCGGCCAACCTCATGGTCACGCCGAGCGGGGCAGTGAAGGTGATGGACTTCGGTCTGGCCAAGCGCAGCGGGGAGGATGTTGACGTGACCGCCCAGGGCGCCCTCATCGGTACGCCGCTCTACATGGCGCCAGAGGTGGCCGAGGGCCACGGGGCGGACGCGCGCAGCGACCTGTACTCGCTGGGCGCCACGTTCTACTGCGCGCTCGCCGGGCGCTCGCCCGTGGACGCCCCGACCACCGCGGCCATCATCACAAAGCTCCTCCACGAGGAGCCCCTGCCCCTGCCCCCGAGCGTGCCAAACCCCCTCAGGGGCGCCATCCACCGCCTCCTCGCCAAGGACCCCGCCAAGCGGTTCCAGTCGGCGCAGGAGTTGGCCGCCGCCCTCGCGGCGCCCGCGGCGCCGCCGCCGCAACCAAGGGCCGAGCGCGCGCCCATGCCCCCGCCGCTGCCGCCGGCTCCCGCAGGCCCGGCCAGGGAGTCCAAACAGGCCCGGCCCGACCGCGCGAAGGTCATCGTCCTGGCCATCATCGTGGGCATCTTCCTTGTCGGCGGCATCATCGCCCTGGTCCTGCTCCTCCGGCGGTGAGGGAACCGCGCCCAGGGATCGTGCGTCTAATCTCTCACATTAGAGTCTGTTTCGGCAGTTCCGTTGCCACAACCTCTTGGAGGCAGCAACCATGCGGCGATTTCGCGTTCGGTTGGCGGCGTGCGTCCTGCTCGCGGCCTCGGCGGCGCGCGCGGGCGAGGTGGGCTTCATCGAGGACTTCGCGCTGGCCAAAGACCGCGCCGAGGCCCTCAAACAGCTCATCCCCGGCACCGAGGACTACTACTACTACCACTGCCTCCACGCCCAGAACCAGGGGAAGCTGGACGACGTGGACGCCATGCTCGTGCCCTGGATCAAGCGCTACGACCGCACCCAGCGCGTCGTGGAGATCGAGAACCGCCAGGCCCTCCTCAAGTACGAGAAGAACCCGCGGGCATCGCTGGAGTACATCCGCCAGCGGCTCGGCGTCCAGTTCAACCACCAACGCGAGCTCCTTGGCCAGAAGCCGCAACTGCCCACCGCCCTTGACCAACGCCTCATCAGCCGCGAAACCCTCACCCAGGTGGCCCTGGCGCGCCACCCAGGCTCCCTCCAGGGCTTCGAGGAACGCGCCCTCGACTGGTTGGTGGACGCCGCCCTCGACCCCAACCGCCGCCGCCACATGCTGAGCCGCCTGAAGCGGCCCGACTATGCGAACCTGCCCCAGCTCGTCGTGGCCGACCTCAATCACGAACACAGCGGCGGCTTCGGCTCCCACCAGATCCACCGCCTCATGCTCCTCTCCCAGCTCGAAGAATGCCTCAAGCTCAAGCCCGACCTGCTGAACCAGGCCCACTTCGTGAACGCCTATGTCGCCAAGCTGCGCCCCAGCGCCGATGCCGACTGGCAGGACGACGAGAAGGAGCGCGAGGCGTATCTCGATAGGCTGTGGGCATTTGTGGCCAAGCTCGCTCCCGCCCACAACTCCCTCAAGGCAAACGTCCTCTACCACCGCCTCGTCCACGACCGCGCCAGGGGCGTCTACGATGGTGAGCGCTTCATCGCCTACATCCAGTTGCCGCGAAACGTCGGCTACATGAGCCCGAGGTATATGGAAAATGAGGAGCGGCGCAGGTTTACGGCGGACATCAACGCTAACTTCCAGGAGTTCACCCTCCTGCCGCCCATCGGCAACGACGAGCCGCTCGTCCGCAGCTACCTGATGAACATCTTCGTAAAGGCCGCCAGCATAAAGCCTTACGACGACTACATCAACGACGTCTACCTCAAGCACGTCTTCGCCGAGACCAAGATCGTCAACGGCATCGGCGACATGGAGCAGTGGTACTCCATGCTCCCCGCCTCCGACTACCAGGCCCTCAAGGAGCGGATAGACATTGATTTCGACTTCACGAGCAAAACCCTCTTCGCGCCCGAAGACAAGGTGGGCCTGGATGTCCACGTGAAGAACGTAAAGACAATGCTCGTGAAGGTTTACGAGCTGAATGCGTTCAACTACTACCGCGAGCGGGGCCAGGAGGTGGACACGGCGGTGAACCTCGATGGCCTAGTCGCAAATGAAGAGAAGACTTACACTTACGAGGAGCCGCCGTTGAGGCGGGTCAAGCGCCACTTCGACTTCCCAAATCTAAAGCCACGCGGCACTTACATCGTGGAGTTCATCGGCAATGGCAAGAGCAGCCGAGCCGTCATCCGCCGCGGCAGGCTCCAGCACCTCGTGCGGACGGGCACAGCGGGACAGGTTTTCACTATCCTCGACGAAGCGAACAAGAGGGTCAACGACGCCGCCCTCTGGCTCGCCGGCCACAAATACTCCCCAGACAAAGAAGGCTTCATCACCGTCCCCTTCAGCAACCAGCCCGGCCGCCAGCGCATCATCCTCACACGCGGCGAGTTCGCCTGCCTCGACTCCTTCCACCACGAGGCCGAGCAGTACCAGCTCGCGGCCAGCTTCTATGTTGACCGCGAGGCCCTCCTCAAGCGCAAGCGCGCCACCCTCCTCATCCGCCCAATGCTCTACCTCAACAGCACACCCGTCACCCTCTCTGTCCTTGAAGACGTGGTTCTCACCCTCACCTCCACCGACCGCGAGGGGGTGAACACCACGAAAGAGGTCAAGGACTTCAAGCTCTTCGAGGACCGCGAGGCGGCCTACGACTTCCAGGTCCCCGCCAACCTCTCCCGCCTGAGCTTCGCGCTCAGGGCGAAGGTGCAGAACCTCAGCCAGAACAAGAAGGACGACCTCGCCGACGGCGAGACCTTCCAACTCAACAACATTGACGCCACGGAGAAGATCGAAGACCTCCACCTCAAGCACGCCGATGGCCAGTACAGCATCGAGGTGCTCGGCAAGACGGGCGAGACGAACCCCGACCGCCCAGTGAACCTCAGCATCAAGCACCGCGACTTCACCGACCCCGTGAACCTGTCGCTCCAGTCGGACGCCCGCGGCCGCATCGCCCTCGGCGCCCTCAAGGAGATCGCGCATCTGAGCGCCACAGGGCCAGAGGGCGTGACCAAGACCTGGAGGCTCGACAGCGACAAGCACAGCCTCCCCCGCACCCTGCACGGCCGGGCCGGCGCTCCGCTCCTCGTGCCCTACATGGGCCAGGCCGCCAAGCCCGCGCGACCAGAGGTCTCCTTCCTGGAGTGCCGCGGCAACACGTTCCTCAGCGATCGCTTCGACACCCTCTCGCTCAAGGGCGGATTCATCCAGATACAGGACATCCCGGCCGGCGATTACGACCTCCTTCTGAAGGAAACGGGCGAGCGAATCGCCGTCCGCCTCACCGCGGGCGCCGAGGGCGAAGGCTACGTCCTCTCCAAGACCCGCCACCTGGAGGTCCGCAACCCCAAGCCGCTCCAGATCGCCGCCGTGGCCGCCGACAAGGAGGCCCTGGTCGTCCGACTCGAAAACGCCTCCAAGTTCGCGCGGGTCCACGTCTTCGCCACCCGCTACATGCCCGAGTACTCCGCCTACACGAACCTCGGCGCCTCGTTCGCCGAGCCGTTCTTCGTCCGCGTGCCGAAGACCGACTCCCTCTACGTCGTCGGCCGCGACATCGGCGAGGAGTACCGCTACATCCTCGAACGCAAATACGCCAAGAAGTTCCCCGGAAACATGCTCGCCCGTCCCAGCCTGCTCTTGAACCCATGGGCGATCCGCAGGACCGAGACCAGCACCCAGGAGGCAGCCGAGGGCGAGGAGTTCCTGCGCCGCCAGGCCCGCTCCTTTGGCGGCCGGGGCGGCGGCGCCAAGGCCAAGCAGGCCAGCCAAGCAGCCGGCGCGGGCGCCTTCTTCGCCAACCTCGACTTCCTCGGCGAGGGCACGGCCGTGGTCGTGAACGCCCGGCCCGATGAGAAGGGCGTGGTGACGATCAAGCGCGCCGACCTCGGCGCCCATCAGCAGTTCCGCATCGTGGCCGTTGACCCTGAGAACACCGCCTACCGCGAGCTCTCCCTGCCCGAGGTCGAGATGAAGTTCGACGACCTCCGCCTCGCCGATGGCCTCGACCCCGCCAAGCACTTCACCGAGCAGAAGCAGATCAGCGTGGTCATCCAGGGCAAGGAGTTCGCCATCCCCGACATCACGACCAGCGACCTTCAGCCCTACGACTCCCTCGCAAAGGTCTACTCCCTCTTCGTCACCCTCTCCGGCAACCCCACCCTCATCGAGTTCGGGTTCATCACCAACTGGCCCGCCCTCAAGCCCGAGACGAAGCGCGAGCTCTACTCCAAGTACGCCTGCCACGAGCTCAACTTCTTCCTCTACAAGAAGGACCCGAAGTTCTTCGAGACCGCCATCCAGCCCTACCTGAGAAACAAGAAGGACAAGACGTTCCTCGACCGCTGGCTCCTCGGCGAGGACCTTTCGGCCTACCGCAAGGCCTGGGCCTTCGGACAGCTCAACACGGTCGAGCGCATCCTCCTCGCACAGCGCCTCGCGGGTGAAGCCCAATTCACCGCGCGCTTCGTCAGGGACGCCTTCGACCTCATCCCGCCCGACATCGAGCGGTTCAACCACCTCTTCAAGACGGCCCTCCGCGGCCGCGCGTTGGAGACCCGCGACGAGCTCGGCGTTGACAAGGCCAGGGAGCACGCCAAGAAGCTCCAGGAGCCGGGCGAGAAGCTCGCCCAGCTCCAGCAGGCGGGCCAGGACACGGCCCGCGCCGAGGCCGCCCCCGCCGCCGAGGCCCCCGCCGAGCCAGCCGCGCCCCCGCCAGCCCCAGGCCCTGCTGCCCGGCCCACCACCGCCACCGCCGCCGGCACCCTCCGAGCACCCGGCAAGTCGGCCGCGCGCGACATGGCGGCCCGCGGCGACGCCAAGGGCGAGGCCAAGGAGGCAGAAAGGCTGGATGAGGCGCTCTCCGATGAGGCGGTCCCTGCCAACGGCTACTTCGCCAAGGATGCCGACCGCCGCAAGGCCGTCCGCCAGCTCTACCGCAAGCTCGACGCCACCCAGGAATGGGTGGAGAACAACTACTACCACCTTCCCATCGAGGCCCAGAACGCCGGCCTAGTCAGCGTGAACGGCGTCTGGATGGAGTATGCCGCGCACGACCAGAAGTTCCCCTTCTACTGCCGCTGGCTCGGCGAGGCGTCCCACAACTTCACCGAGATGATGTTCGCCCTCTCCATCCTCGACCTGCCCTTCGCCGCCGCCGAGCACAAGACCGACGTCCAGAAGGCACGCTTCGCACTCACCCCTGGCAGCCCCATGGTCGTCTTCTACCGCGAGATCAAGGAGGCACAGCCCGACCTGGAGAAGACCCCCATCCTCGTCAGCCAGAACTTCTACCGCCACGGCGAACGCTACCGCCAGGTCGGAAACGAGCAGGTGGACAAATACGTCGCCGAAGAATTCCTCACCCACGTCCCCTACGGCTGCCACGTGGTCATCACCAACCCCACCTCGTCGCGCCAGAAGCTCGAAATCCTCCTCCAGGTCCCACGCGGCTCCATCCCCGTCCTCAACGGCCAGTACACCCGCAGCATCCGCGTGGACCTCGAACCCTACCGCACCCAGACCGTTGACTACTTCTTCTACTTCCCCGGCCCGGGCAAGTTCGTCCACTACCCCGTCCACGTGGCCCGCAACGAGAAGCTCCTCGCCTCCGCCGAGCCCTTCTCCTTCAACGTCGTCGAAAAGCCCACCAAGATCGACACGCAGTCGTGGGACTACATCTCCCAGCACGGCACGGAGGACCAGGTCATCGCCTACGTCGGCGCGAACAACCTGGGCCGCACCAACCTCGAGCGCATCGCCTGGCGCATGCAGGAGCAGGGCTTCTTCCGACGCGCCATCGCTCTCCTCGACCAGCGCCACTCCTACAACCACACCCTCTGGTCCTACGCCCTCAAGCACGACGAGCTCCCCGCGCTCCGCGAGTTCCTCCAGCACGCCGACCCCTGGCTCGCACAGTGCGGCGCCTACATTGACTGCCGCCTCGTGGCCATTGACCCCGTCGTCCGCAAGAGCTATCAGCACATGGAATACCTGCCACTCGTCAACGCCCGCGCACACCGCCTCGGCAAGAGCCGAAAAATCCTCAACGACCGCTTCTTCGAGCAATACATCCGGCTGATGCGCGTCCTCAGCTACCGCCCCAAGCTCGACGACGACGACCTCATGAGCCTCACCTACTACCTCCTCCTCCAGGACCGCATCGAGGACGGCCAGGCCTTCTTCGCACAGGCCGACCCCAAGAAGCTCCTGACCGCCCTCCAGCACGACTACTTCGCGGCCTACCTGGACTTCTACGCCGACGCCCCGAAGTCCGCCCGCACCATCGCCGCTAGATACGCCGACTACCCCGTTGACAGATGGCGCAACGTCTTCACAAACGTCACAGCTCAGCTCGACGAGCTGGAAGGCAAGGGCGCAAAGGTGGTGGACAAGGACGACGCGGCCCAGAAGCAGGCCGCACTCGCCGCCACGGAGGCCTCCTTCGACTTCAAGGTCGAAGCACGAAAGGTCGCACTCCAATACCAGAACCTCCCCGAGGCCCAGGTCAACTACTACCTGATGGACGTCGAGCTCCTCTTCTCCCGCAACCCATTTGTGCAGGCCCAGACCGGGCAGTTCGCCTACATCCGCCCGAACGAGACGGCGATGCTCAAGCTCGACCCCGCGAAGACCGCACTCGTCTTCGACCTCCCCGAGAAGTTCCACAACAGCAACGTCATGGTCGAGATCATCGGCGGCGGCGTGGCGAAAGCTCAGGCCTACTACGCCAACGCCCTGGCCCTCCAGGTCATCGAGACCTACGGCCAGGTCAAGATCGCAAACGAAAAGACCAACAAGCCCCTCCCCAAGGTCTACGTCAAAGTCTACGCCCGCATGAAGGACGGGCAGACCAAGTTCTACCGCGACGGCTACACCGACCTCCGTGGCCGCTTCGACTACGCCTCGCTGAGCACCAACGAGCTCGACAACGTCGAGCGCTTCTCCCTCCTCGTCCTCAGCGACACCGACGGCGCCGTCGTCCGCGAAGCCGCCCCGCCGAAGCGTTGAGCCGTTGTGGCACAGCCGCCCTCGGCTGTGACGATTGTGGGCGGCGCGCCCCTGCCCCGCGTGACGCGTGGCGAAGAGAAAGCCAGCTGCCCGTGAAACACGCGAAAGAACGCCTTGGAGTGCTGGCAATGCCTGAGCAGTGGTGACACGGACGTCTTGGTGCCAGACATGGACAGCGCAAGAGCCAAGCGCATGTTCGCTGAACTGCACCGCCAGCATGTAGGCGGGTGGGTGGTCACCGATTATGTAGCGCACGGAAAGTCCGCCATCGTGCTCAAGGCAGAGAACGGGGGGGAAGTAGGGGCACTGAAGATCTTCGAGCCGGAGCTCGTCGAGCGGTTTGGCAAGGACATCCAAGCGGCCAGAGTCGAACGCGAGCTCTGCCTGCGCGGCAAGGTGCATCCCAACCTCGTCCGGATCCTGGACGGCGGTGAGTGTCGGCAGCATGGAGTGTTCTACGTGGTCATGGAGTTCCTCGACTGCCCTAGTCTCGCGGAGGTTCTGGCCGACGTTCCAAGGGATCGAGTCTGGCTTCTCATCTCCCAGGTTGCCAGGGCCGCGAGATTTCTAGAGGAGCTCGGTTTGGCTCATAGAGACATCAAACCAGACAATATTGCTGTCAGCGAGGACTTCAGGGCAGCCAAGCTAATGGATCTGGGGGTACTGCGCCCGTTTGGTGGATCAGACTTGACCGATCGTGATGCGCAGACGTTCATAGGGACATTGCGATACGCCTCGCCTGAGTTCCTACTGCGACAGGAGGAGGACACGCCCGACGGGTGGCGAGCGGTGACCTTCTACCAACTCGGGGGGGTTCTGCACGATATGATCATGCGCCAGCGACTGTTTGAAGACCTAGGTGAGCCGTTTGCCCTGTTGGTTGATGCAGTCAGACACAAGGTGCCTCACGTCAAAGCAGATGACGTACCGCATGATCTGGCGCTACTCGCGAACAACTGCTTGATAAAGGACCCAAAGCTGCGCTTGAGCTTAGTCAATTGGGATGACTTCGAGCTGCGTGAGGTAGGTCCGCCCACCGCGGCGGATGCCAAGGACAGGATCCGTAGGCGGCTAGGTCACGACCGGGAGGTCGAACTGACACGTTCCAGCATGGAGGAGGAACGACGCAAGCTAGCGGAACGAAAGGCCGTTCAAAGCATCCATAGCAGCGTCGAATCGATCATCCGCGCGGAATGTATCGGCGGGGGGCTATTCCCACCTCTGGAGACGAGCGAATGGCAGGGAGGACTACCGAACGAGAGCCACTTGCTCGTATGCTTCCGGCCGTCGCCGGACCATTTGCTTCGATGCCATCTCTCCTACTGGTTCTCCATCCGTCTTCTCGACGCGAACGCCCCTGCTCTTGAGCTAGAATGCCTCCCCTTCCTATCTGCCGCACCGCTTGAGAGGGCCGCCGTAGCGCGGGCAAAGCCTGTGCGCGTCTTCCAGGGCACGTTCGAAGAAGCGGTTGTAGCGAGGGTGGTGCGAGACATCCTTTACGTGGCTCTGGATAACGCGCAGAGAGCGGAAGAACCGACGACCTCGGTCGGTGAGAACTGGGTCCAGCCGATGCCCATGGACTTCGTGCGAGTGCTTGACAGGAGGTCGGGGAATGAGTGAGACTTGGTGGGTTGACGAGAATGATCTCGACGCTAATCAGAAGGCCGTTGTCACTTTGCCGCTTGAGGGAAGTCACCTGGTGATCGGCCCCCCCGGCTCTGGCAAGACGAACCTCCTGCTCCTTCGCGCCAAGTACCTGTACCTGGCGGGCATGGCAGATATCTTAGTCATCGTCTTCACCAGGGCGCTCCAGGAGTTTATCGCGAGAGGCAGCAATGAGTACATCTTCCCAATCTCAAAGGTCCAGACCTGTCGCAGATGGCAGCAAGACCTCCTGTACCAGTTCGAGGTGTCGTGCGAACCTCCCGCCGACTTCGCTCAGCAACGACTCTGCCTCATCGACGCGGTGAACACATTGATCGAGACAAAGGGGCTGGGCAAGCTGTACGATGCGATCCTCCTGGACGAAGCACATGACTATCTACCGGAGGAGATTGGGATCTTCCAGAAGCTCTCCAGGAACATCTTTGCTGTCGTGGATTCCAGACAGAAGATCTACGCCGGGCAGGAACCGCTCGAGATCCTAGCGTCGATTACGGAGAAGCAGCATCGTCTGCGATACCACTATCGCAACGGCCTCCAGATCTGCAGGCTGGCAGATGCCTTGGCTAAGGAATCTGGGGCCTATGAGCCCCTTGTCAACACTGCCAACTACAATGAGACGGAGAGGCCATCGAGCGTCAGGCACTTGCGCTGCTCGAACATCGATGACGAGGCGCAGCGCATCATCGCGACGCTGCAAACACAACTCAAAGCCTATCCGGGCGAACTGTTGGGCGTGCTCTCGCCAAGGAACGAAGAGGTGGGTGCAATCTGGCGGCATATCCAGAACTCATCCCTTTCGGAGCTAGCGGTTCTCCAATGTGGAACGGACCATTCCGCCTTCGAGCCAGGCAAGCCTATCTGTGTCTGCACGATTCACGCGGCGAAGGGCCTGGAAATGCGGGCCGTCCATTTGGCAGGAGCTGAATTCCTGCGCAAGTTCCGGCACCAGCGCAACATGGCCTATACAGCCGTGACCCGAGCCAAGACATCGCTATCGATCTACTATTCCGATGACATCCCTGGCTATCTCGAGGCTGCTCTCAACGTCTTGGAGCCGCCGCGAGATCTCCCCCGTCTTCGAGACGTCTTTAGAAACGAGCGATGAATGTGGACAAAGGCCGTAGACCGCGCGGAGTTGATTGACATTCTCCAGGGCGCGGGTCACATCGAATGTGCTCAAGTGGAGGAGCCAGCGCTCCTGGCGGATGCTGCCAAACGCTCGCAAGACATTCATGTCGTCTGGGACGAGAGGCCATCCGAGCGTCCCCAGATGCCTTCCATGATCTTGGTGCAGCCCGACAGGCGAAGAGATTTTGTCGCATGGGCTTGGACGTATCTTCCTGCCTTCCGGCCCATAACGGCAAACCTTCGCATAGTGGACGCAACGGATGTGGAACTTGTCCTTCGCCATCGGGGGCGGCCCATGCTTGGCAAGCTTGAGGATGCCTGCCTTGGGCTGATCCTGGGAGAGGTAGCAACCCACATGGATGAGTGGACAAACCTCACTCGCGTCCCCCCCTCGGCGTGTGCGCGAACGTTCTCATTCGCAATGGCGCGTGCTCTCTCGCTGCATGGCGTGAGGCGAGACGGGAGCCCAGTCAGCGGCGCATGGTTCCGGGCGCGGGAGCTGACCCGGCAGCCGAAGCTCCGCATAGCTGAGGCACACATGAGAGCGCCTTGGTCGGCCGTACTCTCTCTGTGGGCAGATGAGATGCCAACTGGCGAGCCAAGTGCGCAGGTCGCTCCCAATCTCGTGCTGGATGCTTGTCGCGATCTCTTCTCGGCAGGTGCTATCTCCGAGCCCACTTGGAAGACCCTAGTGTCCAGCTTGTCCGAGATGGCTGATATCAGGGCAAGAATGGGGGCAACTCGCGAGGAGAGGGTCATCCACTTGGAGCGCGCGATCGACGTGCTCAGACGATCGAGCCTTGAGCCGGAGACCGGGGCGTTCTTCTGCGGATACTTGACGAGCTTGGTTGCGGAGGGTACCGTCGAGCACGGCGGGATCCTGTATCCCCACATCCAAGCGTTCCCGTCATCATTGATGTGGTATGGCTTGTGCGCCGGCCTATCGGTGCGGCCAAGACTCAAGGGGCACCTAGGCGGGTTCGGGAGACGTGTTCTTAGGGATCTCCTGCGCTTGGAGAGCCCGCTTGATAGTCCTACTTGCGATATCGCTCTGACGGAACTCGAGGTGTTGATGGGAGCTGGGGCGTCCGTGGTGGACCTCCGGACGGCGGTACAAGGGTATATGTTGGTGGAACTGGCCCCGTGTGTTACCACAGCGCTCCGCTGGCCTCCAGGCGATGCGGTTCAGGGAGAGCTGCTGTCCACGGCGCCCGACGACGGACTGCGCGATCTGCTTGGCGAACTCCACATTACCATGGGCAACGTCATTTCGACCTACCGCAAGCTGAGTAGACTTGTTGGGGACGACGGCGCTCGTTATGGTCGTGAGCAGCGCGACAGAAAGCAGCGGCGCAAGAGGAAGTGAACCTTGTCACATGTGGCCGGCTTTGGTTGTCACATCTCCAATCCTCAAGTTGTCCCTCTGGCGCCCGGTGCTTTCCGTTGTGACGGCCTGTTCTGGGTGGTCCACCGTGCGGTTGTTGGTGTCGCGTGATGCAAAGTGGCGGTTGCGCCGGGCGCGGGGATGCGGTATCCTCTTGCTGTCAAGAGGGTTGACCTATGAAGACCGTTGACCTTGCGTGCGAAGACTGCACGCTCGCCGACCTGCTCGCGCTCGCGAGAAGCGAGAGCGTTCTCATCCACGCTGCCACTGGAGAGGACTTCCTTCTTGAGCCAGCCGACGACTTCGACCGGGAGGTGGCCTCCCTTGGCCGAAGCGAACGCTTCATGACCTTCCTCAAAGGCCGGGCGGAAGAGTCCGGTGGGCGCTCGCTGGCCGAGATCCGGAAGAGCCGAGTGCTGAGACGGAAGTAGGAGGTGCGACGTGACCCGGCGGGAAAGGAAGGATGTTGGGGCGCCCGGGCCGGCCCAGGGTGCAGTTGCCCGCTCGGATGCGGAGCGGGCGGAGTGGGTGGTGTCCGAGCTCCGGGCCTTGCGCGCCGCTCAGCGGAAGGGCGGGGCGCGGCTGAAGGCGGAAGACCTCGTGGAGGAGGGCAGGGAGCGATGAGCCGCCCGGTTGTGAAGGAAGTGGACACCTTGACGGCAACAGGCTGACGCACGGTGTCAGGCTCCCTCCCTTCGCTAACGTCTGGTGTCAGGCCGTCAAGATGGGTGTGAGCCGTCAGGTGGTGGTGATGTTCTTGACGATCTTGCCCCGTCTCCGCGCCGCCCCGGGCGCTTACCCCGCATCGCGCACGTGGGGGCGGGCTAGGTGAGGCCGTATTCTTTGATCTTGCGGTAGAGGGTGCGCTCGCCGATGCCGAGGATGCGGGCGGCCTCGACGCGGTTGCCGGCGACGAGTTGGAGGGTGTTCTCGATGAGCTGGCGCTCGGCTTGCTGCATGGAGATGCCGACGAGCTGGGGGGCAGCGGGGACGGCAGGGGCGGCTTCGCCAGGGAGGATGTGGTCGGGGAGGTCGTCGGCGCCCAGGACGGCGTCGGTGGTGACGACGGCCATGTGCTCGATGGCGTTTCGGAGCTCGCGGACGTTGCCGGGCCAGTCGTAGGCGGCGAGGCGGTGGCGGGCGTCGGCGCTGAGTTCGAGGAGGGGCTTGTCGTAGGTGCTGGCGACCTGGCGCATGAAGTGGTCGGCGAGGAGGGGGATGTCGTCCTTCCGCTCGCGGAGCGGCGGGATGTGGAGTGTGACGACTTTGAGTCGGAAGTAGAGGTCTTCGCGGAACTTGCTCTCCTTGATGAGGGTTTCGAGGTGGCGGTGGGTGGCGGCGATGATGCGGACGTCGACGTGGATGGGGGTGTTTGAGCCGACGCGGATGATCTCGCTCTGCTCCAGGACGCGGAGGAGCTTGACCTGGGTGGAGGTTGGCATGTCGCCGACCTCGTCGAGGAGGAGTGTGCCGCCGTCGGCGTATTCGAAGCGGCCGACCCTCGCTGCGGCGGCGCCGGTGAAGGAGCCCTTCTCGTGGCCGAAGAGCTCGCTTTCGAGGATGCCCTCGGAGAGGGCGGCGCAGTTGAGTGCAACGAAGCGGCGGGCGCGCCGCGGGCTGTTGTTGTGGATGGCGCGTGCGGCGAGCTCCTTGCCGGTGCCGCTCTCGCCGTAGACGAGGACTGTGGCGTCGGTGGGTGCGATCTGGCGGAGTGTTTCGACGAGGCGGAGCATCTTGGGGTTGTTGCCGATGATGCCTTGGAGGCCGAAGCGGGCGTCGAGCTCGCGGCGGAGCTCGACGTTTGTGCGGCGGAGGGCCTGCTTTTCGAGGACGCCTCGGACGACGGCGCGGAGTTCGTCGAGGTTGACGGGTTTGCGGAGGTATGTTGCGGCGCCCTGCTGCATGGCGGCGACGGCGTTCTCGACGGTGGCGTAGCCGGTGACGACGATGACCTCGATGTCTGGGAAGCGTCCCCTGGCCTCGCGGAGGAGCTCCATGCCGTCGAGGTCGTTCATCACGAGGTCGGTGATGACGGCGTCGTAGGGCTTGGCGGCGAGGCGGTCGAGGCCCTCCTTGCCGCCGGTGGCGATGTCGGAGGCCACGGGGAGGGCCTCCAGGGCGGCGGCGAGGGCCTCGGCGTGGTCGGCGTGATCGTCCACGATGAGGACCGGGGAATTTCGGATTTCGGATTTCGGATTTCGGATTTCAGCCATCAGAAGTCCCCGGTTTGTCGGCTGGTGGCGCAGCGGGGAGCTTGACGGTGAAGTGGGTTCCCTTTCCGACCTCGCTCTGGACGGCGATGGAGCCGCCGTGGAGCTGGATGATGCGCCGGGTGGTGGCGAGGCCGAGTCCGCTGCCGCCCTCCTTGGTGGAGAAGAAGAGGTCGAAGATCTTGCCGAGCTGGTGGTCTGGGATGCCGACGCCGGTGTCGGTGACGCTGATCTGGACGCCTGCGGCGTCGGGCGCGGTCTGGACGATGAGCTCGCCGCCCTGGGGCATGGCCTCGAGGGCGTTGATGAGGAGGTTGAGGAGGGCCTGGCGCAGGAGCTTGGGGTCGGCCTGGATGGCCGGGAGGCCGGGGGCGAGGGTGCTGCGGAGCTGGACGCGCCCCTGGGCGGCCCTGGGGGCGATGAGGTCGAGGAGCTCCTGGACGATGGCGTTGGGCTGGCAGGGCTGGGGCTCGATGTGGAGGGTGTGGGCGTAGCGGAGGAAGTCTTCGAGGAGGGCCACGAGGCGGCTGGTCTCGCGCTCGAGGGTCTGGAGGCGTTTGAGGGTTCGGCGCTCGCGGGGCGAGTCGGCGCCCTGCTGCCAGTCCTCGAGGAGGAGCTGGAGGTTGAGGCTGATGGTGCTGAGGGGGTTCTTGATCTCGTGGACGAGACCGGCGGCGAGGGTGACGACGTGGGACCAGGGGCCGGTCTGGGGGTCGGGCTTGGTGCTCATGGGCGTGCGGCGAGTCACAGGCTAGAAGCCTGTGCCACCGCTGCTCCTGGATTGGTGGCACAGGCATCCTGCCTGTGGCCCGCTTCCCGCGATAGGGGCTCGTCAGGCCAGCGGGACGACGTTTTCGGCGGCGAGGCCCTTGGCGCCCTGGACGATGTCGAACTGGACGGGGGCGCCGTCTTCGAGGGTCTTGAACTGGTCGTCGGTCCTGATGCTGCGCCAGTGGACGAAGATGTCGGGCTGGCCGTCGGCGGCGATGAAGCCGTAGCCCTTCTTGGGGTCGAACCACTTGACGACGCCTTGGGCCATCAGCTATCTCCTGCCCCCGCCGCCGGCGCCGAAGGTGCTGCGGCCGCCGCCCTCGGGGGCGGGCTGGGCTTCGTCGCGTGCGACGGCTTTGCGGCTGAGCTTCACGCGGCCCTGGTCGTCAATGGAGATGACCTTGACTCTGACCTCGTCGCCGACCTTGACTTCGTCCTCGACTCGTTCGACGTAACGCTCGGCGAGCTCGGAGATGTGGCAGAGGCCCTCCTGGCCAGGGAGGAACTCGATGAAGGCGCCAAAGGTCTTGGTGGAGACGACGCGGCCGTTGTAGACCTTTCCGATCTCGGCGGTGGCGACGAGTCCGAGGATGAGGTCGCGGGCCTTCTCGGCGTGCTTGACGTTCGGCGAGGAGATGGTGATCGTGCCGTCGTCCTCGATCTCCACCTTGGCCCCCGAGTCGGCCTCGATGCTGCGGATCATCTTGCCGCCTGGGCCGATGACGGTGCCGATCTTGGCGGGGTCGATCTGGATGCGCAGCAGGCGTGGGGCGTACTCGGAGATTTCGGCCCTTGGGCGGTCGAGGGCGCGGAGCATCTCGCGGAGGATGTGGATGCGCGCCTCGCGCGCCTGCTCGAGGGCCTGCCGCAGCACGCTGTCGGTCAGCCCGCCGATCTTGATGTCCATCTGGAGCGCCGTCACCCCGTGCTGGGTGCCGGCCACCTTGAAATCCATGTCCCCGAAGTGGTCCTCTTCACCGAGGATGTCGGTGAGGACGATGAAGCGGTCGGCCTCCTTGACGAGTCCCATTGCGATGCCGGCCACGGGGTCGCGGATGGGCACGCCGGCGTCCATCAGCGAGAGC
>Ga0194111_10003317_pt1 | contig 19168 bp, 16 predicted proteins | sample TA2KigC300mmetaG_FD_146194 | JGI IMG/M metagenome (GOLD analysis project Ga0194111, IMG submission 146194) | Freshwater microbial communities from Lake Tanganyika, Tanzania - TA2015033 Kigoma Deep Cast 300m | ecosystem: Environmental > Aquatic > Freshwater > Lake | place: Tanzania: Lake... | reverse complement strand
ACCATTCCGGCATGATCTGCCGTAACCGATCCAACAGGAACTGCCTGTCGTCCTTCATCGAAACGCCGCATCACATCGAGCGCCTTCGCGGCTGACTGTGCCGGAACGACTGCAATGAGTTTTCCCTCGTTTGCGACATGAAGGGGATCGATACCGAGCAGTTCACATGCGCCTCGCACCTCATCCCGAACCGGGATGGCGGTCTCATCGATATCGATGCCGACCGAGGATGAAACTGCCAGTTCGTTGAGAACGGCAGCAACGCCGCCTCGGGTAGGATCCCGCATGGCATGCACCTCAGGAACCTCATCGAGCACCGCCGCGATCATCCGGTTGAGTGAAGCACAGTCGCTGGAAATTGAAGACCGGAAAGAGAGTCCCTCCCGTGCCGTCATGATCGACATCCCGTGATCGCCGACACTGCCGGAAAGCAGAATGCTGTCGCCGGGCTTCAGGTTGCGGCAGGAGAGAGAAACGTCATCGCGGAGCAGACCGATTCCGGATGTATTGATGAAAATGCCGTCACAGGAACCTTTCTGTACAACCTTGGTATCGCCTGCCACAATCATTACGCCGGCATTGCGTGCGGCAACAGCCATACTTTCGGCAATGCGTTCGAGATCGTCGAGCGGAAATCCCTCTTCAAGCACGAATCCCGCACTCAGATAGAGCGGGTTCGAACCCCCGACGGCAAGATCGTTGACCGTTCCGTTCACCGCGAGCGTTCCTATCGTGCCACCGGGGAAAAAACAGGGAGTGACCACATAGGTATCGGTCGTGAACGCAATTCTGCCCGAAGGGAGATCGAGTTTGGCCTGGTCGTCCATCAGATCGAGAAAACAATTGCTGAAACGGGGCTTGAATACCCGCTGCATCAGCTCCTGCGAAAACCGGCCGCCCGCGCCGTGAGCCATCTGGATGGTTTCATGCCGCTGTATCGGAAGCGGACAACTGAACGATTCTGTCATGATACGAAAGGATTGCGATGATAACGAAAGTATGCGGCGCATGCTCCTTCGGAGGAGACCATCGTTGCACCGAGGGGACTTTGCGGGGTGCATTCACGTCCGAAGGCAGGGCAGTCGGTGGGTGTAAGGTGGCCTTGCAGCACCTCGCCGCTCCGACATAGAGGAGACTCCAGCGGGGCGATATGACCGACGGAGAACCGCTTTTCGGCGTCGAAGCGCTCGTACTCCCGGCGCAGCACGAGGCCGCTTGCAGGAATGACGCCGATGCCGCGCCACGGACGGTCGGCCACCTCGAACACTTCATGCATCACCCGCCGCGCCACACAGTTGCCTTCGCGGCTGACGACGCGTCCATAGGCATTCACCACGCCACTGCGCCCCCCTTCGAGCATTTCCACCACTTCAAGAATGCCTTCAAGCAGATCGACCGGCTCGAATCCGGCAGGTACGATGGGCACGCAGAACTCCTCGGCAACCGGCTCGTAATCCTCCCACCCCATGATGGCGCAGACGTGCCCGGCGGCGAGAAACCCCTGCACCCGGTTGCCGGGTGCAGAGAGAATGGCCCGCATGGCAGGGGGCACCATCGCCTGACTCACCAGTTCGCTGAAATTGGCGATTCCTTCACGAGCCGCCTGCCGGACGGCCATCGCGTTTGCCGGAGCGGTGGTCTCGAAACCCACGGCGAGAAAAACCACCTCTTTATCGGGATTATCCCGCGCGATCTGCAGCGCTTCGAGCGGCGAAAAGACAATGCGCACGTCCGCCCCCTCGCTCCGTGCCATAAACAGATCTTTTTCACTGCCTGGAACGCGAAGCATGTCACCGAAGCTCGTGAGAATCACTCCCGGCATGGCAGCGACACAGAGCGCCCGCTCGATAGTTTCCAGCGGAGTAACGCACACCGGGCACCCCGGCCCATGCACGAGCTTGATATTCGGCGGAAGAAGCTGGTCGATGCCGTTGCGCATGATCGAATGGGTCTGCCCGCCGCAGATCTCCATGATGGTCCAGTACCCTGCGGACTTTTTCCCTATCTCCTCAACGAGACGGGAAACCAGTTTCGGATCGCGATATTCATCGATATGTTTCATGATGTCGGCAGAAAAGTTATATGACCTCATCAGGCAACGGAGGCGCTTCGTCAGGATCGAACGCCCCGCTGTCAATAAGCTCCTGCCAGAGTCTGAGGCTTTCGGCAGCCTCCTCCTCATCGATAATTTTCAAAGCAAACCCCGCATGCACGATTGTATACTGACCGGGCAGTATTTCCGGCACATATTCGAGACACGCTTTGGTCTTTGTTCCGTTCACATCGACGACCCCCATTTTCAGGCCGTTTTCATCGCTCATCTCAACAAGCTTTCCTGGTATGGCGAGACACATGGTTGGTAATGAAAGTTTATAGTTGGAATGATCAGTCGGATGAGACTGATCCGTCAGATTGATTCGCCCACCCCCCCATACTTCCCTCGCAGATACTCCCTGCCGATAACCGCCTGCCCGAGCGAAAGCCCTCCGTCATTGCACGGTACGGCGGCATGGCAGAGTACCCGATACCCGGAGGCCTGCAGTTCGGTGACCAGCGTTTCGAAAAGCAGGGTATTCTGAAAAACGCCGCCGCTGAGCGCAACTGTCCGGACTCCCGAAGCAGCCGAAGCCCTCGCTGCTATATCGCAGAGCATATCGCAGAGTGTCCGGTGGAACCTCCGGCTGATTTCGGCTCTTTCCATACCTCTGCGGACAGCATCCACCGAATCCCGAATGATCGGCGAAACAAGCATCTGCAGACGGCCCCCGAAATCCTCTATTCCATAACCGAACCGCTCCACGCCCACCGAGCCCCCTGCCGCATGCATGAGCGCCGCAGCTGCCTGACCTTCATAGGTGACGCTGCCGGCATATCCGCTTATGGCAGCAATGACATCGAACAAGCGCCCGCAGCTCGACGTTTCAGGAGAATTGATCCTTCTGTCAAGCATCTCTGCGACCTGCTCTGAAGGCAGGCCATCAAGAAACGGAAGATCGGGCACGTTCCCGAAGCTTCGATGCAGATAGCCTGTAGCGGCGCGCCACGGCTGAAAAACAGCCGCATCGCCGCCCGGAAGCGGCATGCGTTCCAGAGAAGCGAACCGATGAGCGCTCGCAGCATCGCCCACAAGCACTTCACCGCCCCATATCGTACCGTCCGGACCATAACCCGTACCGTCGAGAAGCAGGCCGATTGCCGGCCCCTGTTCGCGGTTTTCGGCCAGACAGGAAGCAAGATGGGCATGATGATGCTGCACGCCCAGTGCAGGAATCCGCTGTTCGCAAGCCCAGCGCGTCGTAAGATAGTCCGGGTGAAGATCGTGAACAACAAGTTCGGGAACTGCGCGAAAAAGCCCCTGAAGATGCAGCGCTGTCTGGCCGAAAAAACGCCAGGTCTCGTAATTCTTCATATCGCCGAGATGCTGGCTGAGAATGGCGTTGCGGCCGTGCAGCAGGCAAAGCGTGTTTTTCAGCTCCCCTCCGGTCGCAAGAAGCGTCGGCCCGTCGCCATCGAGCACGACGGGAGCAGGCACGAAACCCCGGCTCCTGCGTACAAGCCGCAATGCACCGGCAACATACAGGCCGACCGAATCGTCGCATCGCTGCACGATCGGCCGGTTGTGCACGAGAAACGCATCGGCAATACCCGCAAGACGAAGAAACGCCTCCCCGTCGTCATGCAGAACCGGTTCATCGCTGACATTCGCGCTGGTCATAACAAGCACATCCATACCATATGCCATCAGCAGCGCATGCAGCGGCGAATAAGGCAGCATCACACCAAGACGGGCGTTTTCCGGAGCGACGGCATCATGCAGGTCGTACCCCTCGCTTTTCAGCAGAAGAACCACAGGCGCTTCAGGAGAGCGCAGCGCTGCTTCTTCGCCTTCACCCGCAAGACAGAGCCTTTTCACCGTCTCCATGCCTGAAACCATCACCGCAAACGGCTTCTCCTCCCGCTGCTTCCTCTGCCGGAGACGGCGGACAGCATCCCCGTTACGCGCATCGACGGCGAGATGAAAACCGCCGATCCCTTTTACAGCGACGATGCGGCCTTGCCGCAACAGCTCCGCAGCGTCACGGATCGCATCGCGGCCGGAAAGCGGTTCGCCCGATCCGTCAAGCAGCGAAACCACGGGTCCGCATACCGGACAGGCATCCGGCTGGGCATGAAAACGCCGGTCAAGAGGATCGCGGTACTCCCTCATGCAATCCGCGCACATCACGAAACCCTTCATCGAAGTGAAAGGACGATCGTACGGAATCCTCTCGACAATCGTGTAACGCGGACCGCAATCGGTACAGTTGATGAAAGGATAACCGTAACGGCGGTCTTCGGGATCAGAAAGTTCGGCGCGGCATCTGTCGCAGAGCGCAATATCCGGAGGAATAAGTGTCTCCACCGAGCTGCCCTCTGCGGAAGAATCGATGATGAATCCTCCTTCGGACCGAACCGGAATATCCTCCACGGAAATCGAACCGATCCGGGCAAGCGGGGGCGCCTGTGCAGAAAGCGCATCGAAAAAGCGAGAAAGCGCAGCGGCGGCGCCCTGCACTTCGATCATCACTCCCGACGAAGTGTTCCTGATGAACCCGTCGAGACCCTGCGAAACAGCCTGCCGGTAAACGAACGGACGAAACCCGACCCCCTGCACGATCCCGTTGACGACGATCCTTCGCCGAACTTCGCCGTCGGAAGCAGCCGTACCGTTCAGCTCTGCGAAAGCCTCTTTTCCAGCCACGCCGCCCATAAATCGACTCCTTCACCGGTTTTTGCCGACAGTTCGAACCATTCAAGACCATGGCTGACCCGCATGGCGTTTTCTCGACAGACGGCGGCATCGAAATCCACATATGGAAGCAGATCGATCTTGTTCAGGATGCAGACATCCGCTTCATGGAACATGTACGGATACTTCAGCGGCTTGTCGTCGCCTTCGGTCACGCTGATGACGACAACCTTCAACGCCTCGCCGAGATCGAACATCGCAGGACAGACAAGGTTTCCGACATTTTCGATGCAGAGAAGCGAACCGTCCTGCAACGGTAGCTGCCTTGCCGCCCGGCTGATCATCTGCGCGTCGAGATGACAGCCCGTACCGGTATTGATCTGGATGACCGGAACTCCGAGAGCGTCGATGCGGTCCGCATCCCGGGTTGTCTGCTGATCCCCTTCTATAACCGCTACCGGCACTTTTTCCTTCAGAAGAGGAATTATTCTTTCAAGCAGCGAGGTCTTGCCGGAACCGGGCGAACTGAGAACATTCAGTGCGAAAATCCGCTTCGCCTCAAAAAAGCCCCTGTTCCTTTCTGCGAGCAGATTGTTCTGCTGAAGCACATCCTGCTCCATCTGCACCGTCCTGGACCTTCGCTCGTCATGAGCGTGACGATGAGGATGATGATCGTGATGATGATCGTGGTCATGAGTATGGCTGCTGCCGGCATGGGCCTGGCTGCCGCCTCCCCTCTCGCCGGGTTTGCGCAGCACGGCTTCACCTTCGGTACCGCATCCGCATGTATCGCACATAACGTTATTCCCCCTCTTCGATTGTAATTGACTCAATAATGAACTCGTCGCCCGAAACAACCCGCACGGCAAGCGAACGGCACTCCGGACACTCGGCAACATAAAACGAAACCGGAAACGAAGCTCCGCAGGAGACGCAAACCCCTCGCCCCTCGCGTTCCTCGATCACCAGAACGGCATCCTCGGCAATCGACCCCCTGGCGGCAGCGGGAAAACAGAACCTCAAAGCATCGGGTACAATTCCGGCCAGTCGCCCCACCACAAGCGCAATTTCCGATATCACTCCGGAACCCTCCTTTCGCGCTCTGGCTTCCGCAGCCTCGACGATGGAGATCGCTACCGACATTTCATGCATAACCCGCAACCGATTAACAATCGTTTCGACGCCTGATTTTTCATCATAGCAAAGCGTTTATTCCCGATCAACAAATTTTTTGTAACTTCGGAAGATTTGTTCTGACACAATCATAAAATACACGCACATACGTTGAAAAACCTTACCGGATTATGCGGCATTCCGGCAGGCGACATAACCGGTCTTCTCGACCTGGCTGAAGGTTTCAAAGAGAAGCTGGTCACTCCCGAGCCGGTCTTTCCTCCCCTGCTGCAGAACAGGCGCATAGCGCTGGTGTTTTTCGAAAACTCGACCCGCACCCGTTTTTCATTTGAAATCGCCGCCCGTCACCTTGGAGCAGGCACCCTGAGCTTCTCGTCATCCGGCAGCAGCGTCAGCAAAGGCGAAACCCTCAGCGACACCATCAGGAATCTCGAAGCCATGAAGGTGGACGCATTCGTCCTGCGCCACGCGTCGTCGGGAGCTGCGGATTTCATTACGGGCATCACCCGCAAAAGCGTCATCAACGCCGGCGACGGCGCGCATGAGCATCCAACGCAGGCACTGCTCGACATATTCACCCTTCGCCGGCATTTCGGCGGCATTTCAGGCCTGAAGGTGGTTATTCTGGGCGACGTACTGCACAGCAGGGTTGCACGGTCGAATATTTTCGGCCTGCAGACGCTCGGCGCCCGCGTAGCGCTCTGCTGTCCCTCGACCCTTATACCTTCCGACGCCGGCTCTCTCGGAGTCGATCTCCATACCGACATTGACCGGGCTATCGAATGGGCCGATGCCGCAATCGTGCTCCGTCTGCAGCTCGAAAGAACAACAGGCGGATACATTCCATCGCTCGAAGAATACTCCGCCCATTTCGGCCTGAACGACGAAAGGCTTGAAAAAATCCGCAAGCACCTGCTCGTACTGCATCCGGGACCGATCAACCGTGAAATCGAAATTTCCAACAACGTCGCCGACAGAATTCAGCCCCCCGGTTATTCGAGCAGCATGCTCCTCGAACAGGTCACAAACGGCGTGGCGGTCAGGATGGCCGTACTGCAGGCCCTGCTCGCGTCCTGATGATCGAACTTCATATGCTGCAACCGAAAACAGAAATCAAACCAGATCAATAACCATGAAACCCCGATCGTTCCTCAGAAACATTTTCATTCTCGGCATCGCGCTTTCTGCCCTTACCTCAGGCACAGCATCAGCCGAACCGCTCCTAAACCCCACGATCAACACGCTCTTCAAACCGTTGCTTGCCGACCCGTCGGAGCCGAGAATCGCAGTCATGCCGAAAATCTCCGAAGACGGACTCCAGCTCGATATCGGCACATCCGCCGACATCTATCAGAATGAGGAAAAAACCTTCGCTGTCGGCGTTGATTTCGGAACATTTTCGCTTCTCGGCACCTCGGATAACTTCAAATTTCCGGTCGATACCATAGACTATCTCTTCGGCATCAACGCAACCTGGAAAACCACCATCGACAGCGGAAGCCTTCCGTTCGACGAACTGAGCGCCCGGCTGCGCCTGAGCCATATCTCCGCGCACTTCCAGGACGGACATACCGATGAAGACGGAAACTGGATCCAGGATGGCCCCTTCGATATTCCCTTCACGTACAGCAGGGAATTCATCAACCTTACCGTGGCGCTCAGCTCATCGGAAAACAACCGCGTCTATGCCGGATACCAGTACCTCTGGCACAGCATCCCTGATGACATCGGCTCCCACTCATTCCAGGCCGGAGCGGAGATTTCCACGCCATACAACACTTACCTTGCCGCCGACTTCAAGCTCCTGCCTGTATGGAAAGGCGGAGAAGATGGTGAAACCGACGGATACCGCGGCACCTGGAACCTGCAGGCCGGAATGCGCCTCACGGCACTCGGACTCGACCGCGTAAGAATTGCGTACAACTATTTCTCCGGCATGAGTCGCCACGGCATGTATTTCTATAAACCCGAAAGCTTCAGTACGGTCGGCATGATTGTCGATCTGTAATAAAGACAGAGGTACCCGGAAAACGTCACGGGCTGTCCCCCTCTTCCTTGCCGCTTCTGCGCCACATTCCGGCAAATAATGGCGCAGAAACGGTACCGCTTTGCGTACCGGTAAATCCCTCCGTCCTTGCTCCTTCCGCCCGGCTTCCGTATATTCACCCGCAGACTCACCTCCCTTAAACAATCAAACCGCCGCAACCATGCGTATTGGAATAGGAATCGACGTCCATCCCTTCGCCGAAGGACGCAAACTCGTCATCGGAGGAGTGGAAATTCCATCGTCAAAAGGCCTTGACGGTCACAGCGACGCCGACGTGCTGCTGCACGCCGTCAGCGACGCCTTGCTCGGAGCCGCAGCGCTCGGCGACATCGGCCTGCACTTTCCGAATACCAGCCCGGAATACAAGGACATCGACAGCATGATTCTTCTGGAACACGTCGGCAAACTGCTGAGAACAGAAGGATTCGAAGCCGTCAACATCGACGCCATGCTGCTGCTCGAAGCGCCTAAAATCGCCCCCTACATCGAAGAAATGCGCCGGAACATCGCCCGCTGCCTCGACATCGAAACAGGAACGGTGTCGGTAAAAGCCACCACAAACGAAAAACTCGGCTACATCGGCCGCGAAGAAGGCGCAGCGGCACACGCAGTCTGCATCATCAGGCAGTACTGAGCCCCTATGTCCCCACCTGGCCCCTGAGAATACTCACCGGCAGGTAGCGGGTCGCCTTGCGGGCAGGCGTTACCGATGAAAGCACGGCGATAAGGATACCGAAAACGATCACGATCAGGTGAGCTTCCGGCGTCTCGAAAATATTGATCCGATCGCTGCGAATAACGCCTGCCGTGCTCGCCTCGAACCGTATGAGAGAAATGAAGTGGCAGATCACATGTCCTGCAGGGCTTCCGACGACCACGCCGAAAATGCCTATTATCAATCCCTCAAGCATGAATATCCGGGTAATGCTGCCGCTCTGAACTCCCATTGACCGCAGGATGGCGATATCGCGCACCTTCTGCAGCACCACCGTCGTCATGACCGATGAGACGCCAAGCCCGGCCACGACAAATACAAAACCGACGAGCACGAGAGTAATTGTCGCATTGCGGTTGTAGAACTCGATGACGTTGCGGTTGGTCTCGTCCCAGCTCTCGCTCCTGTACCCGGTAAGGCGTCCCACCACAGCAGCAACCTCCCCAGCGCGGCCCACATCCGCCGTACGCAGCCCTATTCCGGTAGCGGAATTCGAGGCTATCCCCTCCATCCGCTGCGCGAGCGACAGATTCACATATGCCTCGCGCTCATCCTTCGCATTGAAACCGCTGCTGAACCGCCCCACGACGGTAACAGGATACTCCTCGCTGTTCTTCGTCACCAGCACGATCCTGTCGCGGTACCCCGCATCGAGCTTAGCGGCCAGCAGATTCCCCACAAGAATGCCGTTCGGCGTCCGGGAAAGCTCCTCCAGGGCATTCTTATCGAGAAGATTCTTTTTAAGGCCTGCAATGTCTGCCTCCAGCAGGGGAACCACCCCCTTGGCGGCACACGCAGTAAACCGGGTCTTGTTCCTCGCGATAACTCTCGAAACCACGAAGGGCGATACACTCACCACGCCGGGAACCCGCTCTATACGCTTTGCAACATCAGGATAATTCTTTATCAGTTCCTTCGCCTCGGTTGTCACATGCTTCCCGACCATCGACACCCTTCCCGGAGGATACCCGATAACGTTATCCGGCACCAGTGGTTCGATCCGCTCGGCATCCACCAGCACATGAGGCGCCGTATCAATCACTTTCGTCACAACGTTCGACGACGACCCGTTCGCCACCGAAATCGTGGTGACAAGCATGGCAGAACCCACAGCAACCCCGAGAGCCGTCAATGCCGTCTGGCGCTTGCGCTCTCTCAGATGCACCCAGGCTATCCTCAGATGGTCGAAAAAGGTCATGCAAAAACAGAAATCACATTAACATAAACAGATAGTACCGTCTAAAATGCTCCGGCCGCAATGAAAAATCCCCTAAAACATCTATCTTGACAGCCATAGAAGCATAAACAGGAGACTATCCTTAAATGTAAAGAAATCAGGCCGATATAATCTAACCCCTGCAAAAAAGGAGAACAGAACCGTGAAAAAAATAGGAATCCTGACAAGCGGCGGAGACTGCGGCGGACTCAACGCCGTCCTCAAGGGAGCCGCATTGATGGCAGAATCCAATGGCCTTGAGCTCTACATCATACCGAACGGATATGCCGGACTCTACAACCTTGTTGACCGAGGCAATCTCGTCAGGCTCGACAAACAGAGACTCGACCAGTTCGACGCAAGCTTTGCCGGCTCCGAAGCCGGACACTCCCGGGTAAAAATCAAGGCTATCCGCAACTCCGACAAATACAACCGCATCAAGGAAGGCATGAAAAAGTTCAACCTTGACGGCCTCATCATCAGCGGCGGCGACGACTCCGGAAGCGTCATGGTCGACCTCAGCCAGCAGGGAATACACTGCATACACGCGCCCAAAACCATGGACCTCGACCTGCAGACATACTCTGTCGGCGGCGACTCGACTATCAACCGCATCGCCCAGTTCGTCCACGACCTCAAAACCACAGGCAAAACCCACAACCGGGTGCTCGTCACCGAAGTCTTCGGGCGCTATGCCGGACATACGGCATTCAGAAGCGGCATTGCAGCGGAAGCCGACTGCATCCTCATTCCCGAAATCCCCGTTGACTGGAACGTGGTCTACGAACACCTCGCAAAACGCTTCACCCGCAGGATCCGACAGAGCGACGTGCACAGCGGCACCTATACCATCGTCGTCGCTGAAGGTATGAAAAATGCCGACGGCAGCGACATCGTCGACGAATCGGCCGGTGTCGATCCGTTCGGACACAAAAAACTCGCCGGAGCAGGAAAATACACCTGCCAGGAAATCCGGAAGCGCATGAAAGCCGACCCCGCAATGCCGATCTTCATGAAAGAAACCGGCATGTTCGTCGAAGGAGTCTACGAAATACCGGAAGTGCGCGAAATCCACCCAGGCCACCTCGTCCGGGCAGGCAACTCCTCGGCATACGACGTCAACTTCGGTTTCGAAGCCGGCGCTGCGGCGGTGCTGCTGCTGCTGGACGGCAAAAGCGGCGTCACGGTGTCAAAAGTCAAAGGGCGCAAAGTCGAATACATCGAATCGAGCAAAGCCATCATGCAGCGCCATGTCGATCTCGACCAGGTGGCACTGTACGAATCCCTCGGCATCTGTTTCGGCCGCACTCCGGCAGCATATGAGCCGATTCTGAGAGAAATGGATGTAGTCTACGAAAGAATATACTGATCCGCAGGGTGGAACGGTCGGAAAACGGCGGTTCAGAGCGGACGATCCGTTCTCGGGATCATTGACAAAAGCAGAACGGCAGGGTTACCCCTGCCGTTCTGCTTTTATACCCGATACCGGTGTGCCGGATGGAATACGTTGTCGACTCGCTTACTTGCGTTTCTTCTTGTGCCCGGTAAAAAACGACTCCTCATTGCGGAAACCGCTTTTTGCCTTCGGTTTCGGTTTACGCGCCGAACCCGATGAATAGTGTGCGCGGTCATCCATTTTCGACAGTCTGAGCTGACGTCCGCAAACGCGAACCTTGCGGAGCTCGTGAAAAACATCATTTGGCATGCCTGCAGGAAGCTCAACCGTGCTGAATGAATCGTTGATCGAAATACGCCCTATCGATTCGGGATCGAGGCCGATTTCATTGATGATCGCTCCAAGAATGTTGCCGGCTTTAACGCCATGCTCGCTGCCGACTTCAAGCCGGTAGGTCTCCCGCGACTCATCGGCGTATAGTCCATCCTGCTTCGGTTTCCTCGATGCGCCCCGCTCTTTGCCGGATTGCTCGCGGCTCTCCGGGCGCGGCGCCCTCTCCGGTTTTGCCGAAAGCAGAAGAGGAGTCTCGCCCTGCAAAAGCGATGCCAGCGCAGCTGCCGCCTCTATTTCCGCAACGTCATGCTCATGGCAGTACTGCTCGACAAGGCGGGTATAAAACTCCAGATCCCCTGCAGCGATGGTATCGGTAATGCGCTGCTTGAACTTCGCGATACGCTTGTCGTTGATGATCTCCGTAGAAGGAAGCTCCATCAGTTCTATCCGCTTGCGGGTAGCCTTCTCGATCGCATAGAGCATATTTTTTTCTCTCGGAGAAACGAACAGGATCGCTTCGCCGCTCCTGCCCGCACGACCTGTTCTGCCTATACGATGGACATACGACTCGGTATCGGAAGGAATATCGTAGTTGATGACATGGCTGATGCGTTCGACATCGAGTCCTCGAGCCGCCACATCGGTCGCGATGACGATATTCAGGGAACCGTCCTTGAGCTGATCGACGGTACGCTCGCGGTGATTCTGAGCCATATCGCCGTTGAGAGCCGCCGCCGCGTAGCCCCTTGCCTGCAGTTTTTCGGCAAGCTCAAGCGTCATGGTTTTGGTTCGTACGAAAATGAGCATTCCCTCGAATTGTTCGACTTCGAGAATGCGGGTAAGCACATCGAGCTTGTGGCTGCCGCCGACAATCCAGTAACGCTGGCGGATCGTCTCTACCGTGGTGGTTTTTGCCTGAATGGTGATTTCTGCCGGACTCTTCAGATGCTTCTGGGCAATCCGGCGAATCGGCGCCGGCATGGTTGCCGAAAAGAGAGCGACCTGACGATTTTCAGGCGTCTGGTCCAGAATCCACTCGACATCGTCGATAAATCCCATGCGAAGCATCTCGTCAGCCTCGTCGAGCACCAGGCACTGCAGGCCATCAAGCGAAAGAGAACCACGGCGCATATGATCCATCACGCGCCCGGGAGTGCCTACAACGACGTGTACTCCGCGCTTCAGCATGCGAAGCTGGGTACCATAATCCTGTCCGCCGTAGATCGGCACAACATGAAACCCTTTCAGGTATTCAGCGTACCGGTGAAACGCCTCGGCAACCTGGATGGCAAGCTCCCTTGTGGGAGTCAGCACCAGCGCCTGGGGCTCCGGCTTTGAAAGCACGATATTCGACAGCACCGGAAGTGCAAATGCCGCAGTTTTGCCTGTACCGGTCTGCGCCTGGCCGAGCACGTCCCGTCCGTCGAGCAGCAATGGAATGGTCTGAGCCTGAATAGGCGTCGGCTTCTCGTAGCCTACCTCTTCAAGCGCCCTGAGCAGCGGCTCGGCCAGCTCCAGCTCATTGAAATGCGATACGGGTACTTTTTCTTCAATCATACGTTTTCTTTCCTCTGATAAGAATGTTGACAATGCTTAAAGCACTCACTGATGCGGCAACAATGCAGGAAAGGGTATAATACTGAAGGAGAGTTTCGCCCGGCAGGAAAACATCCCTGCACACAGGCAGACACCATTACAGTCTGCAGAACAACAGGACACCTGAACTTTCTCGGCATCTTCACCACGAGGTAATATGCGGAATTTCAATTTATGAATAAATCCGTTCAATAACGAATGCATTTTCAGCTTCGGCCGATAATACCGTACTCTCGGACGTTTATGTTTCCAGACTTCCTACATAGTTGCGGTATTCCGGAGCATCCGGAGCAGAAAACCAGGTTTCGATGGAATCGGCTATGCGTCTGCTGATGTCGGGGTAGACGAAATTCATGGTGCCGATCTGAATGGCCGAGGCCCCTACGAGAAGGAACTCCATGGCATCTTCGAAGCTCGCGATACCGCCCATACCGACAACCGGAATTCTGACGGCATTGAATACTTCCCAAACCTTTGCGAGGGCTACAGGCTTGATCGCCGGACCGGAGAGACCGCCGGTGACGTTTTTGAGAAGAGGCTTGCGGGTTCTGTAGTTGACCGCCATGCCGACAAGGGTATTGATGAGGGACACTGAATCGGCACCGGCTTCTTCGGCGGCAAGCGCTATTGAGCTGATGGAGGTGACATTCGGAGTGAGCTTGATCATGAGGTGGCGACTGGTGATCTTCCGCAGTTCGCTGACGATTTCATACGTGGCATCGCGGCTGACGCCCATAATCATGCATTCGCCCTTGACATTCGGGCAGGAAAGATTGATTTCATAGCCGTGGAGCCCGGAAACGTCATCGAGCCGCGATACCACTTCGCAGTAGTCGTCGATCGAACGGCCGGCTATGTTGACGATGACCGAGGTGCCGATGTTTCGCAGGAAGGGAACTTTTTCGGCGATGAACCTTTCCACACCAACATTTGCAAGACCGATGGCGTTAACCATACCTGAGGGAGTCTCGGCTATGCGCTGGGGCTGGTTACCCTTACGGGGTTCGAGGGAGATCGCCTTGGTGACGATCCCCCCGATTTTCGTCAGGTCACACAGGGAGCTCAACTCTTCGCCATAGGAAACGGTACCAGAGGCAAGCAGTACCGGTGAACGAAGGTCGAGCCCGCGACCAAGCGATATGGCGGCAGCCGGCTTTTTGCCTGTTGTTGTGGCTTCGTTGCTCATACGCGGTCTTTCCCTGTTCAGTTCTTCTCCCTGTTCAGATAATATGTCTCCGCGTACTCCCTGACCATCCGGTGTGTGTTGTATACCGGAGCGATGGTTGCGATTGCGTTGCGGATTTTTTTCAGCCAATTGTACGGCAGATTGCTTTCGTCGCGCTCGTAGAAGGTCGGGATGATCTGGTTTTCGAGAACATCGTAAAGCTTGTCTGCGTCGAAACGGTCCTGTTCCTCATAGTTTTCGAACACTTCGCCGTTGCCGATCGACCAGCCGTTTTCTCCGTTGTACGCTTCCGGCCACCAGCCGTCGAGTACGCTGAAATTGAGTCCTCCGTTAAGTACGGTTTTTTCGCCCGACGTACCGCTTGCTTCCATCGGCCTGACCGGGTTGTTGAGCCAGACGTCGACGCCCGAAACCATGCGCTTTGCCACGCCGAGGTTATAGTTTTCAAGAAAGATGATCTTTCCTGCGAACTGCGGCCTGCGCGAGTGCTCGACAATCTGGCGGATGTACTCCTTGCCGGCGTCGTCGTGCGGATGTGCCTTGCCGGCGAAGATGATCTGCACCGGCATGGTGGGATGGTTGATGATGCGGTTGAGCCGGTCGAGGTCCCTGAAAATGAGCGGCGCTCTCTTGTAGGTTGCAAACCTGCGTGCGAACCCGATGGTAAGCACGTCGGGCGAAAGGGTATTTTTGGCAAGCCTCGACGAATCGTACTCGGGGTACATCGAATAGGTGTGCTGATGAAAGAGCTGGTTGGCCAGGTAACGATGAATGAAGTCGATGAGATTGCGCTTCAGATGATATCGCAGCGACCAGAGGTCTTCGTTGCTGACGCGGGCGAGAACCTCTTCGGCAGCCTCCTGCGAGCTGCAGAGGGTGTCGATGCTCCGGGTGAACCGGCGCCAGAAGCGGTCGGTAGTCGGAGTGGCCCAGCTCTGGGCATGCACGCCGTTGGTTATATGGCCGATCGGCACTTCGTCTTCCGTTTTGACGCCATAGAGGTTTTTCCACATCTGCCGGGATACTTCCCCGTGCAGTCGGGAAACGCCGTTGGCCGCTCTCGAGAAGTTGAGCGCAAGAACGGTCATGGTGAAGAGCCCGTGCGGGTTGTTCGCATCTTCGGATCCGAGCAGCATCATCTCATCGAAACTGATGCCGCATTCCCTGACGTAGTGATCGAAGGTGTAGTGCATCATATCGCGCGAGAAGCGGTCGTGACCGGCAGGCACCGGCGTGTGCGTGGTGAAGACGCAGCGGTTTTTGACCTTCAGGCGGGCCTGTTCGATCGGAGTGCCGGCGGCAAGCTCCCTGGAGAGCAGTTCGAGCGTCAGAAATGCCGAGTGTCCTTCGTTCATGTGATAGACCGCAGGGTTGATGCCGAGCGCGTCGAGCAGCTTGACCCCGCCGATGCCGAGCACGATTTCCTGGTTGATTCGCATGTTCTGGTCGCCGCCGTAAACCCTGCAGCAGATGTCGCGGTAGTGCGATTCGTTTGCAGGAATGTTGGTGTCGAGCAGATAGAGCGTGGCCCGGCCAACCTTGAGCCTCCATGCCTGCGCGAAAACTTCGCTCTGGGCGATGCTGACGGAAATAATGAGATCCTTGCCGTCCGGACCGGTAACCTTTTCGATCGGCAGGCTTTCAGGATATTGCAGCGGGTAATCCTCGAGCTGCCAGCCGTCGTGGTTGAGGTACTGGCGGAAATAACCTTCCTTGTAGAAAAGCGTGATTCCTACAAAGTTGATGCCGAGGTCGCTGGCGGATTTGATGTGGTCTCCGGCCAGCACGCCGAGCCCTCCCGAGTAGATCCTGACGCTTTCGTGAATACCGAATTCGGCGCAGAAGTAGGCAACGGGATTTTCGACGAGCTCGGGAGTATTCCTTGCTGCCCAGGTGTCGGTTTCGGCCATGTAACTGCGGAAACGCGCAGCGACCCGTTCGGTTTTCTCACCGAGGTCGCAATGAAAGCGCGCCTGCAGTTCGTCGTTCGATATATGGCGGAGCAGTTCGATTGGGTTGTGGTTGACCCTCTCCCACAGTATGGGCGAAAGTTCCCTGAATATTTCTTTGGCTTCAGTATCCCAAGACCACCAGAGGTTTCTTGTGAGTTCCTTGCAGGAGGATACGGTTTTGCGCATGGCTTCGATGTTGTGATAATGAATTGCGAATGGGTTCCGGATGTGTCTCAGGAAAACCTGTTTTCTTTTTCTTCACGGCCTTCCGGAACCGATGTATTGAATAAAAATATGGCTTAATTTAGTCTTTTAGTCTGTAAAACCGCAATCCGCATGATGTGATTCACAAAAGAGTAACTGTAGCGCATATTTCGGACATTCATCTTGCCGGAAACAACGACCGCCGAACAATCTCCATGCTCGGAAGAATGCTGGATCATTTTTCGGCGATCGGGATCGATCATCTTGTCATTACCGGCGATCTTTGCGATGCGGCCACACCCGATGACTGGTCGGTGATACGGAATGTGCTGAAGGAATACGGGTTCTGGAGCTGGGAGCGGACGACGCTGCTTCCGGGCAATCATGACCTGATCAATCTGGAGGAGGAGATGCGCATCTACAATGCGCTTAACCCCTTTCCCGGAAGCCGCCGAAAAGCTCTGCGGGAGCGCGTTGCCGCGTTCTGTTCCATGTTCGGCGAATTGATGAACGACGACCCGGAAGTGCCCGCAAGGTTTCCCTTTGTAAAAGTGATCCGTTTTTCCCCGATTGCCATCGGATTCGTCGCGGTGGATTCGGTCTGGCCGTGGCACCGTTCGGACAATCCCCTCGGCGCGCGGGGTCTGGTTGATCCTTCGCAGCTGCGGGCCCTCTCGCAGCCCGAAGTGGCCGATGCCCTGAGGGAGTGTTTCGTAATCGGGCTCTGCCATCATGCCCTGAAAGTATACGGCACGATGTCGCCTGTCGACCAGGCTTTCGACTGGACCATGGAGCTGATAAACCGTAACGACTATATTTCCGTAATGAAGGCCCTTCATGCAAACGTTGTGCTCCACGGTCATTTTCATCGATTCCAGTCGTACGAAATGGCGGGAATCACGGTGGTGAACGGAGGAAGTTTCCGATATCTCCCCTACCGGTACAGCAGGATGACGATCGGCGAGGGAGGAGAGTTTTCCCGGCAGTTTGTCGATCTGCCCGTGGCTCAATAACAGCCCGAAAATGAAGAAGCTGCCCTGACAGGGCAGCTTCACAAAACGTTCGTCTTTCCTTTTTCAGCCCTGTCCGCGGCGGGCAAGCTGACGATCCATCATGATGAGCGCATGGCCTTTTTCGCCGGCCATCCTGAGGGTTTCCAGAATTTCCGAAGCGGCCGCCTCTTCTTCGACCTGTTCCTCTATGAACCAGTGCAGCATCACCTGTGCGGCATAATCCTTCTCTTCGAGCGCGATTTCATACAGGCCGTTGACAAGCGAAGTGATTTTACGCTCATGGCCGAGCACCTGCTCGAAAAGCGCTACCGGAGACCTGAAATCGGCAGCCGGCTGTTCGATGGCAAGCAATTCCACGCGCCCGCCGCGCTCGTTGACGAATTTGTAAAGCTTCATCGCATGGCCCATCTCTTCCCTGGTCTGCAGCTTGAGCCAGTTTGCGAAGCCTGGCAGGTTCTCTGATTCGGCATATGCCGCCATCGACAGATAGAGGTACGATGATGCGAATTCGTGGTTTATCTGTTCGTTGAGCGCTTTTTCCAGTTTTTTGCTGAGCATTCGGAATCTCCCTGATTTGTTGCAGATATAGTTCATTAAAAAGTTATATGATAAGCATATGGGCATGTAACGCCCCCGGACGATTCATCGTTTCCGCTAACCGGTTTATTCAGCAGGCGATGCCGTTTTCCTGCATATAGGCGCGAATTCGCTCGGCATGGTCGCGGTCTTCCTGATTGAGCTGCCTGAAAATCGATTCGGCGGGAGAAGGGTCAGGAGTATCGAGAAAATCCTGAAAATGGGCTTCGCCTGCCGCAAGTTCGAGATCGAGCGCGGTTCTCAACGCATCTTCCCTTGAGGGCGCGGCTTTTGAAAATGATTCGATCAGACCGAGGATCCGGGCGTTTGCCTCGAAAAGCGTCTGCAGGTCGGCAGCGAGCAGATTATCCGGAAAAAATCCAGTCGGCTGCGGCTCCTTTTTTTCCTGTTGCAGGAGGGAGGCGTGACCGCGTTCTTCCATGGCGAGCTGCCACCAGAAATCTTCGTCGTCGGGGAACAGGTCGTTGAAAAGCGTGTAAAGCCTGGCAAGGTTAAGTTCAAGTTTTATCGATTCCTCAAGATGCTCGATCATTGAATCGGCCATGGTGTCGGTATTTTGGGTGGTTGCAAACTGCAGAATAATAATATACGAAAGAAGGCGGAAGATTGTGAGCAGGAAGACTGGCGCAGCTACGCCCACTCCCCATTACCCACTCCCCATTACCCATTACCCATTACCCATTATCGAACGTACTTTTTACGTCCTTCCGGTCTTTTTCCGTAACCGGTTTGATTTACCGGATTCTTTTTCTGTAAATTCGGTTTTGCTATCCGGAAGTCCGGAGCATGCGCGCATGACGCGTAACCTTTTTTCAATCAGTTTTTTTTTCATGGCAGGTTCAACAGAAGGCGGAGAATCGTCTCATTTATCCGGCGATTCGAGTTTTAAAGGCCTTGCGATGCTCTCTCTCGCGGCTCTCGGCGTGGTATTCGGCGATATCGGTACCAGTCCGCTTTATGCCATCCGGGAGTGTTTTCACGGTGATTACGGCATTTCGATCTCTCACGATAACGTACTTGGAGTGCTTTCGTTGCTGTTCTGGGCACTGA
>Ga0194111_10003316_pt1 | contig 19172 bp, 22 predicted proteins | sample TA2KigC300mmetaG_FD_146194 | JGI IMG/M metagenome (GOLD analysis project Ga0194111, IMG submission 146194) | Freshwater microbial communities from Lake Tanganyika, Tanzania - TA2015033 Kigoma Deep Cast 300m | ecosystem: Environmental > Aquatic > Freshwater > Lake | place: Tanzania: Lake... | reverse complement strand
ATATTGGATTTTAGAGAGGGAGCGGTTTTCCGGCCAGCCCACTATTGCTGTGATTTTTTGGGTAGAAGGGTCATCAGCCACGCCGACTGTGCCTGGTCCGCTGGTGCAACCGGTGGTGGTATTGGTGGTAATATCACCGGCTCCGCAAAAATCGCGGCTGACATTCTCAATGGAAAAATAGCGGGTGAAAGTCCGGCCTTCCATAACCGTTGAAGTGGTTCCGGAAATAATTTGGTAAGTGGTGCTGGTGGCTCTTAAATGAAATTGGGAGGAAGGTCCTTTGCCGGCCGGCGGAGTGTAAATAATATGCCAACTGGATTCCGCCATAGCAGAAAGACTGTCCAGGTGTTGCTGGGCCAAAGAAGCGGCGGTTTGAGCGTTTTTGATTTCTGTATTGCTTCGCAAAATAGGTACTATGGCCGCCGTGCCGCCGCCCAGCAAAATCGCCCCAATAGCGATGGCAATTATTATCTCCACCAGAGATTGACCGCGGGATTGGTTCTTAACCAACCATAGTTTTTGTTTAGCGGTTAATTTTTGGATTTTAATCATTGGTATTATTAGTTACTAATATAATATCATCCCGCTGGTGCTGACAATAATCGTGGCCGAAGCCGTCGGGATACTTATTAATGAAATTTTAATAGTGGTTGAGCTGTTCGGGAGGCCGGTAAGCGGAGAAAAAATCGCCGAAGAACTGGCGCCGCTGGCCGGAATGTTAAACTGGATGCCGGACGGCAAGACGTTTCTTGAAACAATCCCGCTGGTGCTGTAAGCCGCGCCCAAAAATAAATCATAAAAAGCAGTACCCGTCGCTGGATTGCCAAAATAAACCCCCCAACGGCTGCCGCTTTCTTGCGACAAGGAACGATTCTGGGCGTTCCGCAAAACCTCGATAATTTCCTGACCAGCAAAGCTCAAATTTTGGCGCTGCTTATAATTAACCACATTAACAAAACCAACCGCCGCTAAAATTACGGTGATGATCAACACAAGAATAAATTCAATGAAAGTAAAGCCGGCCTGCGATTTGGTTTTTGGATTTTTATTCATCTAATTTTTAAATTGGTTAACCCGCTAAATTGTCAGCCGCCGAACTGCCCGATCAGCTGGTAAATCGGCACAATAACGCTGATGGCGATGGTGCCGATAACAACCCCCATTCCCATAAGCAGGGCCGGTTCCAGAAAATTGACCATTGTTTTAACGGCTGTTTCTATTTCTTTTCCGTAAAAATCAGAGAGCACCAAAAGGATGTCTTCAATGTGGCCGGCTTTTTCCGAAATCGCCATCAAATTAACAACCACCCGGGGAAAAACCGCTTCTCGCCGGAAAGCCTCGCCAATAGTCAACCCCTTCATCACTCCTTCCCGGGAAATCCTTATCAAACTGTTTTTCAGCTCTCCATAACCAACGGTCTGGGCGGTAATTTCCAAAGAATCCAGAATCGGCAGGCCGGCTCTCAATAAGGAAGAGAGAGTGGCGGCAAAACGTTGAAGCGCTATTTGCTTTAAGACATTTCTAATGACCGGCAATTTAATGGCAAACTGATAAAAAATTTTTTTTCCCAAAAGAGTTTTGGCAAATAAATACCAGAGAGCGATCGCTGTCGCGAATAAAACTAGAATCAAAAGCCAGAGGTAATCGCTGATAAACAATCCCGCGGAAATAACAATCCGGGAAAAAAGCGGCGGCTTGATGTTAGCCGAACTAAAAACAGTGGCGATTCTCGGCACGGCGAAACTTACCAAAAGAATAAGGATTAGAAATGAAACAACCAAAAGAATGATGGGGTAAGTCAGGGCGGACTTTATTTTGCGCCGAAGATCCTGCTCTTTTTCCAGAGAAACGCTTAAATCCTCAAAAACTTTTTCCAGATTGCCCGAAGTTTCGCCGGCTTTTATCAAATTGGTGAAAACCGGAGAAAAATATCGGGGATATTTTAAAAAGGTGATGTAAAAAGGCTGGCCTTTTTCAAGATTGCCGCGAATCTCCATAAGCAAAGCCTTCATGGCGGGATTTTCAAGGTCGGCAATCAAAATATCAATCGCTTTTAAAAGGCCGGTGCCCACATTCAACATTAAAGCCAGATATTTGGTTAAAAAAACCTTATCAGCCACCGTGATGGTTTTTTTAAAAATAAATAAACCGCGGCTCACTTCAGCCACTCCTTTAACCACTTTGATAGAAATCGGCTTTAGGCCCTGATTAGCCAGGTATTCAAGAACCTCGGCGGGTCCGCCGGCCTCAAAATCTTCCTCTACTATTTTGCCGTCCGGCTTTGAAGCAATGTAGTGAAATCTCATACCTTAAATTAGAAGCGAATACGTGCGAATATCAACGCGAATCTTCGCGAACTTTCGCGTAGATTTCCGCGTGGATTCGCATTATTCGCGAATAACTCTTAATACTTCTTCTATTGTCGTAATCCCGGTGGCGGCTTTTTGCAAACCGTCTTCAAAGATTGTAACCATTCCCTTCTTCTTTGCCAACATATTTAAATTGTCTAAAGAAAAATCCGGACTGATAATTGCTTTTCTTATCTCCTCGTCAACGCTCAAAACTTCAAAGATGCCGATTCGGCCGCGATAACCGGTCTGGCTGCAAGCGGTGCATCCCCGACCCCGATAAAGAAATTTCGGCGCTTTTAATTTCGAATCGGGATTAATTTCTTTTAATTGGTTTTCTAAAAACTGAGTCATGTTTTTGTCGGTTGGGTAAGATTTAATGCAGTTAAGACAGATTTTTCTGACTAATCTTTGGGCGACGCTGACATTCAAAACCGCAGCCACCAGAAAAGACGCGATTTTCATATCAATTAATCTGGGCACCGCGGTAGCCGCATCGTTGGTATGAAGGGAGGAAAGCAGCAGATGGCCGGTTAAAGCCGAATGAACGGCGATTTCCGCTGTTTCTTCGTCGCGGACTTCACCAACCATTATGATATTCGGGTCCTGCCTTAAAATCGCCCGCAAACCATTGGCAAAGGTGATGCCGGCTTGAGGATTGATTTGTGTTTGATTAACATATTTAATATCGTATTCTATCGGATCTTCAATGGTAACGATGTTGACTTCCGGTCGGTTTAAGATGTTTAGAATTGAGTAAAGCGTGGTGGTCTTTCCGCAGCCAGTCGGACCGCAAACCAAAACCATTCCGTAACTTTTTCTGATGTTTTCTTCAATGATTTTTTTAATGTCTTCCAGCATACCTAATTCATCCAAAGAAAGAGGTCTCTGGGTTGAGGGCAGAAGCCGCATTTCCACTTTTTCGCCGTAAAACACCGGAATAATCGCCACCCGGACATCAATGATGTCCGGCCCCACCTTATGCCGAAACCGGCCGTCTTGTGGCCTAAAATGTTCGTCGATTTTCAACCCTCCCAATAATTTTATCCGGGCAACAATTGCCGGGTGAACTTCTTTTGGCACCCGGATAACTTCGTGAAGAATGCCGTCAATTCTGTACCGGATTAAAATGCCGTTTTCCAAAATTTCAATGTGAATATCTGACGCCCGAAGCGAAACCGCGTAAGAAAGGAGGTTTTCAACAATGGCCACAACCGGAACATCTTTGGCCGCCTCCTCCAGACCGCTAATTTTCTTTTTCAGGGTGGCCCGGATGTTTTCCTCAATGACTTTTTTGAAATCCTCGGTCAGGTGCCGGCCATAAAGCGAAAAGCCGCGGTTTAGATCTTCCGGGCTTGTTAAAAACGGTTTGATTTTGGCTTTAAGATGCTTTTTGAAAAATTCAATGGTTTCCAGATTAGACGGGTCTTCCATTGCCGCATCAAGAGTGCCATCCGACTCTCGAGCGAAAAGAATTGCTCTTTTTTGTCTGGCTAAATCTTCGGAAAGCAACCGCAAAACATTTTCTTCTATGGCGCGGCTGACTAAATCGGCTCTTTCCACTCCCAAGTATTGGGCCGCCAGATTATAAAAATAATCAGAGGTGATAAATCCCCGGGAAATCAAGACATCAGCTATATTCTGACCCATTCTTTGCGCTTTGGCCAGTAAATCGTCAAAATCCTGAACCGCAATGAAGCCCTCTTTAATTAAAATTTCCTTAAGTTTTTGAGGAGGAATCTGGAGCATAATTTCCAATTTTTAATTTTGTAATTTTTAAATAATTTCTAAATTTTTAATTTTTAAACGTTTTACTCACTTCACAACTTTTGGCGATTTTAGAAAAAATTAGAGTTAATTCATGCGCTTCTTTCCATAACTTCTTAATTTCATCTTTTTTATTAGAATTAGCCTTGTTTATCATTCTTAACCAATGCTTTGTTTCATTGGCTTCTTTTCGGCAAAGATGAATTTTATTTTTAAAATCTTTCCTTGAAGAAGCTTGATTAGCTTCCATATAATTGGCGCCTATACTCGTAGCTGATCTTGCTGTCTGGCTTATTAATGGTCGGCTAACTTCGTTCTTGGGAAGCGTTTGGATAAAATCAATAATATTTTCTCCAAATTTTGCGGTGCGTTCCCCTAAGTCATAGAGCATAAAGCTTCAGAAATTTAAACATTAAAACATTATTTAAAAATTGAAAATTATAAAATTAAAAATTTAACATTCTAAACTTTCAATAGACTCCATAAAGTTAAGTCTTGTAGCCACCCGCTAACAATTATAACAAAAATCGCCGCCGGCAGCCATAAATAATGCAAAGGAAGACGGGGCGACGAGAAACGAGAAATGAAAAATGAGAAAATATGGATTAAAAGATAGAGAAGAATGACAAAAACGCAGTAAAAAATCCAGCCGGGATGGCTAACCAAAAAAATAGCCAAAGCGCCAAAATGATATTCTTCGGCATAAAAAAAACGTTCTTGATATTTTTGATTGAGTTTTTTAGCGGCGAACAGAAACAAAAGGCCGGCCGCCAAAGAAATTAGATGGGGAGCAAAAAATCTCTTGGTAATATAAAAAATAAAATAATTGATGTTTTGATGCGGGGGGAGAAGATATTTTGAAAGTTCGTTGCCGGACCAGATTTGATACTGTTGATACGATTGAAAACAAAGCGCAGAGAAAATTAAAAATATGGACAATATAAAAATATATTTAGTGACTTTAATTTGCTGAAATGCCGCGTATTTTTTGCCGCCCCTATTAACCAAGAAGCGCAGAATAACCTGCGCTCCCAAGGCAAAAGATAAAATTCCCAAAGAAAAATATGGCAACACGTTTTGCTTTTCTTTCTTCAACGATTATAGGGATAAATCTGTACCCACTTCGTAAATCGTAGCACAGTTTCCGCCATCCGTTGCCCTCAAACCCGAATGTTTCGTGCTTTCTAAGTTTCCATTCAGTTCAAAAGTCAGGGTTGAGCTAACCCCCCGAAAAGCGTACTGAAAAGTCGTGTCTGGATGCCGGGGATCCAAAGGAAGCGCTGCCAGCGGAGAGCCGCCGCTCGTGCTCCTTAAATCAACCGCTACCCAGCCAGCGCCGTCAACGGTAGTCGTGGCGTTAACCACGCAAGTCGATGTACAAGCAGCACCAAACCAGCAACCAGCGACAACATTGCTCCGGGAACCCGAAGTTATTGCCGGACTGGTGGCGGTTGCCAAATATAAACCAATGGCGCTTTTTACAGAATTTAAATCCGATATTCTCGTTGAATCCCTTGCTTGGGCCAGCATTTCCGCCGGATTCAAAACCAAAACCACCACTGTTGATAAAATCGCCAAAATGCCGATGACGATAATCAGTTCCATTAAAGTAAAACCTTTCCGCATTTATTTTTTGTTTTGTGATATAGAAATACAGTCGACCTTTTAAATAAATTATATCTTTTTAACTATTTTTCGCAATAGCCGGATATGTGGATAACTCTCAACCTGGTTATTGGTCCAGTTTGGTGCCTACTTCATAATAGCAAGTAATGTCAGTATGATTGCCGGTGCAGGTATTCCTGTTGCCGCCGTCAGTAGCCATTAAACCCCGGAATTTTTCGCTTTCCAGTCGGCCATTAACTTCAAATGTTTTATTGGTATTCTCGCCCTTGTAAGCGTAGAAATAAAATCCGCTATTGGTAGGGTCCAGCGGAAGAGAACTGATGGGTGAGCCGCCAAGCGTATTTGTCAAATTAATTGGCACCCAACCCGTCCCATTAACTGCCGTGGAACTGGTATAGACCCATGTGCCGGCAAATGGACCGAGCGCATCGCTGCAACTGCTGCCGGTGGTCACCGCGGTACAGGTAGTGCTCGCGCCTATAACCAGGCTGCCCGTGGCCGTCGACAAATACAAGGCGACGGCGCTTTTTATACTGCGCAAATCCGACATTCTTGATGAATCTCTGGACCGAGCCAGTATTTGGCCGGGATTCAAAACCAAAACCACCACTGTTGATAAAATCGCCAAAATGCCGATGACGATAATCAGTTCAATTAAAGTAAAACCTTTCCGCATTTATTAATATTAAACAATTAACCCGCCTCCCGCAAGAATCTGTTTGTGAATAACTTGACTTTAATGAACGCCCGGGACAGCTGCCTTAAGAAATTCCTTTACTTTCTGAACCAGTTCATCAATCGATGTTTTTGCTTTAACAAAATATTCAATGGCCCCCAATTCCTGACCCCGAGAAACGTCCTCTGGCTGGCCCAAATTGGAAATAATAATTATTGGCAATTCCTGCGACTGCATTTGGGGATCTCGCCGCATTTCTTCCATTATTTCAAAACCGGTTTTTTTGGGCAGAATAAGATCCAGTAAAATCAAATCCGGTTTATCCGACTTTAAAAAACTCAAAGCTTCCTCGCCATCTCGCGCCAAAGAAATTTCAAAATTTTCCTTTTGCAGGCGGTTTTTTAACAAGGAAGAAAGAAACGGGTCGTCTTCAACAAGGAGGATTTTAGGCATGTCAATTATGTATAAATTTAATCAGAACCCCGTTAGAAGTCTGTCTTAACTCTCATACGGGGTCAGAACTTTTTAGTTGTCCCAATTTGCCCCGCAACAAACTTTACTTTGTTTCGGGGAGTCGCGACTTGAGGCTCCGCGACCAACACCTTCGCTCGCTCCGCTCGCTAGCGCGATGCCAATATACGAAAGTATATTAGCATCGCAACAGTGAGCGAAGCGAACGGTCGATTTTTAGTTTTAATTGTTCCACGCACAGCTTCCGCTACGCGTGCCTTGTTCATGTTAACCCACATCTTTCAATATGGCATGGACTATATCTTCACCCCCATCTTTCGCTCGAAAGGCGGGGGGCCAACGTGTAGTCTCTACGGGGCTAAAGAACTTTATAATTAAACCCAGACAAGATGTGAGGACTCGCTATTTTAAGAAATTTTGGAGTAAATTTATTGTTTATCCGCAATCTCCATCTTTCGTGATTATGTTCCAACACAGAGAATATTCTAATTCTTTAGTTCGTAATATTTCCAAAACACACAATCTCTTTGATTTGCCGAATGATTGACCTGAAGACGATAATTAGTCCCCCAATTATATGGTTTGAGCAAACAATCATCTCCCAGCAACATCCCTATTACAATTTTATATTGTCTAGCGTTTAATTCTTTTTTGATTTCTTTAGCTTCCCTCGGTATTCCCTTCGTTCCTTTATTATATCAAACAAAGAGGAGGGGTTCACCGATACAGTTGGATTTTTCTCTATTGTTACCAATAGAGGTCGCAACTTCTAGATTAGAAGGACGACTTCACCCATGTCACCGAGCTTAGACTAACCCCCGCTTTTGAGCGTTAGCTCAAAAGTGAAAACTATGACTTATGACCATGACCATAACAACTATGTCATTGTTAAATATCATCGTCATAGAGTCCATTTTTGCTCTACCGAGCAAAAGTGGAGGTTTCATCTACTCCCGGCTTCCTTGGTGTGACGGGCGATTATCCTCTAGAAATTTAGAGTTGATGTTCCCACCCGGCGTGCGGATTTCCCGCACCGGGCGAGCTCTAATGCATTTTCTCTTTTATTCTGTATATTTCTCTTAATCCCGATTCTGTTCTGTGGTCACCGTTATTTATTTTATCCATTAAATCGCAGAAAATTTCGAAATCCTTATTTTTAGACTTGAATTTCAAACGATTCTTTTTAAAGAAAGGAATTATTATCTTATTTAATTCCCCTCTATTTGCAACTTCGTAACGATAACAATTTTGATGGTTCTTGCGAGTGTCTTTTTGGAAATAAACATTTCCGCAGCCGAAAAATTCTTTTAACTCATATAAAATATCTTTATCTTTTTCAATGAGTTTTATATAGAATCTCGGTTCTACCAACACTCTTCTTTTGGCAGTTTTGATTACGTCGGGATTTCTGATATAAATCGTAAAACTGCCTTCGCCATCAACTAAACCAACAATATAATCCGGATTAAGCATGTAATTAGAGTGAATCCTTCCCGAACAAATAATTTTTATGTGCTTGGTACTATGATTCAGCTGACTTCTGACGCTGCGTCAATTTCATTATATCATAGACAAATATGATAACAACGTCAGATCTCCTTGGGTCAATTAAAAAACTTTTCCTTGCATCCTGAATTAGGATTGTTCTTGATTTTCATTATGCTCACCGCCATTCATAACTCAATCTCCTGTTTGTATTTAGGCTACAGTTCGTCTTACCGCCCTCCGCCGCCTATCTCGCAATAGATGACTGCGGTTCGACTACGTTCTGGTGACGGACACCAGAAGATGGGATTTTAACCCATTAGTCTTTTAATCTGCCAAGCGCGTTTATTGTGAGTACAGGACCCGAGAACGTATTCACCGCGCCATGGCTGATGCGCGATTACTAGCGATTCCGGCTTCATGAGGGCGAGTTGCAGCCCTCAATCCGAACTGGGGCCGGTTTTGATGGGATTGGCTCCGGCTCGCGCCTTAGCAACCCATTGTACCGGCCATTGTAGCATGAGTGTCGCCCAGGGCATCAAAGGGCCATGCGGATTTGACGTCATCCCCGCCTTCCTCCCCCTAAAGAGGGCAGTCCTCCGTGACAGATTTAACACGGAGCGAGGGTTGCGCTCGTTACCCCACTTAAGGGAACAATTCAAATCACGAGCTGACGACAACCATGCAGCACCTGCTCCGACGTCCTTGAAGAAGACATTCCTTTCGGAATATCGTCGCCGGAGTTTCAAACCCTGGTAAGGTTCCTCGCTTGCTATCGAATTAAACCTCATGCTCCACCGCTTGTGCGAGTCCCCGTCTATTCCTTTGAGTTTCGGCCTTGCGGCTGTACTTCCCAGGCGGTCCACTTAACGCGTTAGCTTCGCCACCGAGAGGGTCGACACTCCCGACAGCTAGTGGACATCGTTTAGGGCGTGGATTACAAGGGTATCTAATCCTTTTTACTCCCCACGCTTTCGCGGCTCAGAGTCAGGAACGTCCCAGTACAATGCCTTCGCCTTTGGTGTTCCATACGATATCAACGGATTTCACCCCTACACCGTATGTTCCATGTACCTCTAACGTCCTCTAGCTTGGCCGTATTCATTGCGGTTCCAAAGTTAAGCTCTGGGATTTAACAATGAACGCGCCAGGCCTCCTGCCCGCTCTTTACGCCCAATAAATCCGGATAACGCTCGGGGTCTCTGTATTACCGCTCCTGCTGGCACAGAGTTAGGAACCCCTTATTCAATCGGTACTGTCAGATAGTCAGGAACCGGGTATCAGGTTCTAGTAAAATTTGACCACTTTTTAACTAAATTAGTTATTTATTTCACTACAATTTTATATTCGTCGAAAAAATATTTATATTCCTCTTCAGAAAAACAATCTAAATCTTTCGCAAGCTTTAAATGGGTAAACATTTCATCGCAAGAATCTCATGCGATATTAAGATATCGCAAATATTGCCGAACAGATTTTTGCGCCGCAAAACCTTCGGCAATATTAGTAGGGATAGATTTTGAAGCTTTACACATTTGTCCGCCAAGCTCAACTTTATCTGGTTGCGGAAAATGCATTGTCTTACGATGAATTTCTAACGCAAGACGATAACTTCTTTGATATACATCAAGATCCTCAACTTTAGTTATTTTCATTAGTGGTTATTAAGTGGTTGTTATAACCCGAAACCTGGTTCCTGACTACCTTCCTCCCGATTAAAAGCAGTTTACAATCCGAAGACCTTCTTCCTGCACGCGGCGTCGCTCCATCAGGCTTTCGCCCATTGTGGAATATTCTCGACTGCTGCCACCCGTAGGTGTACGAGCCGTCACATAACTCCATAATCACTTATGGTGTAGACTATGTCTTCATCCCGAGTTTATAATCGGGAGCTAGCATTTTATGATTTCATAATTTAGAAACCATCCAAGTTTTTAGACTTGAGTCGTTACGGGGTTAATTAATTTATGGCTATTTTTACCTCCGGTTCCGGAATTTAATTTTCTAATTTCCATCGCCATCGAAAGCAATCTTGCGAAATCATGTGGGGCTATTGCATTCTTTTTTATTCTTTTACAATTCTTAAATATCTTTATCATTCTTAAAGCAATTAGCGCCTGTTTTCGCTTCAATAAAAGATGCGATACCATTCTATTAAGGATTCCTTCGATGTCTCCCTTTTTTACTATTACAAGCTCTGAAAGATTATGCGAAGGTATCCTTCTAATAGATCCTACACCTAAAAATTTTCTTATAGCCATTAAGAGAACTTCGTGACGAATATGTTGCGTAAAATTGATTTTTAGAATAATTCTGTATGGTTTGTTTGGATAGCGCTTGCTATCTTGTTTACAGATAGCAGCAACAATCGAACCATCGCCATCTAAAAATCCCGCTAAATAAGCGTCAGAAATTCTTGAACCAACAACTTCCCACGGCGTTGTCTTCATGTATGTATATTACCCTAATATATATACTGTTGTAAATGACTTATCCACAACAAAAGATTTCACCGTTATAAGCTAGATTTGATTCTGGCGTTGCCGCCAGAAGAGACAACTGTTTATCTCAGTCTCGTCGTTGGGGGCCGACCTCTCAGTCCCCCTACCCGTCATCGCCTTGGTGAGCCATTACCTCACCAACAAGCTGATAGGGCCTAGGCCAATCCTGGAGCGATTTACATCTTTACTGATAACCGAATTCTATTTACAAATCGCTTCGAATTTAAAATTCTAAATCCTAAATTCTAAACAATATCAAATTTCAAAATTCAAAATTTTAAAAAGTTTTTTGAATTTTAGTTATTTGGATTTTGGATTTATTTAGAATTTAGAGTTTTGGATTTTGAAATTATTAATGTAAACAGAATTCGATTATCAGACTATGGGGAATTATCCGATCTTTCGACCGGCTATGCCCCACTTCAGGGTATGTACCAAGGTATTACTAACTCGTTCGCCACTCGCCTCGCCCTCCGGGCGAGGAAATCCTAAATCATAAATTCTAAATTCTAAACAATATCAAATGACCAAAATTCAAATGACCAAAACACGTTTTGAACATTTGAATTTAGAATTTTGAATTTGTTTAGGATTTAGATATTAGAATTTAGAATTTCCTTGTCCGAAGGACAAGGCTCGTTCGACTTGCATGCCTTATCCACGCCGCCAGCGTTCATCCTGAGCTAGGATCAAACTCTCAAATACACCAGAAATCAAAAGTCAGATATCAGAAATCAGACATCGGATATTAAAAATCCGAAATCTGAAATCTGACGCCTGAAATCCGAAATCTGGTTAATTGGGACAACTAAAAAATTCTGACTTCATATGGGGTACTCGCAAATTGGCAAATCTTCGCAAATATACAAATAATCCATTCGTTATATTCGCATATATTCGCTAATTAGCGATTACTCTTTTTTTAAAATGCTTTCCGCCTTCTGTCACAATTTTGATTATAAAAAAAGACTGGGGGGGTTGTCAAGGAATAAAGATAATGCTAATATGTTTTTAATAATTAAGCGGTTTGGCAATTAAATACTCGCTTAGTTGCCGTAATTACCGCCATTATCGCGAATCTTATGAAAAAAGACATCCATCCCCGATACTATCCCAACGCCAAAGCAAAATGCGCCTGCGGCGCGACTTTTTGTGTTGGCTCCACCAAGCCGGAAATTCAAATTGAAATCTGCAGTCAATGCCATCCCTTTTACACCGGCAAAGAAAAACTTATCGATGTGGCGGGCCGAGTGGAAAAATTTAAAGCTAGAAGAGAGAAGGCGACAAAAACAACGGCCGGCAAAAAACAAAGAACAAAAAAAGAACGGGGTAAAAGAAAGAGAAAATAAATTATCTTTTTATAGAATTAACTTGCGGAACTATTTGGTCGCCGATTTAACTCCACAAAAAAACTCGCTCCTTTTCCCTCGCCTCGGCTCTCGGCCCAAATTTTGCCATTGTGGTCGGTAATAATCCGCTTGGCGATATACAAACCGAGCCCGGCGCCTAAAATCTGCTTCTCGTCCCCTGCCCGCGAGAAACGTTGAAATAATTTATTTTGCGTTTCTTTTGAAATTCCCCGGCCAGAATCGCTTACCGTAATTAAAACCTTATCCTTGCCGCCGGCGCCGGAAACTTGACGCTTAACGATTATATTAATAAATCCCCTCTCGGTGTATTTGACTGCGTTATCAATTAAATTCCGGAAAACCTGACTAAGTTTGTATTTATCCGCGTTTACAAAAATTTCTTTTTCCGCCGGCTGGAATTCTAAATTTAATCCCTTTCGTTCGGCCACAAATTGAAAATCTTCAATAATTTCTTTTAGCATTCCGTTTATTTCTATTTTAACAAACTCATAATGTATTTTACCGTCTTCTATGCGGCAAGCGTCCAAAAGATTGTTCAGTAAATCTATCAATTTATCCGAAGACAAACCAATTTTTTTAATTGTTTCTCGCGTTTCTCTTTCCTCTTTGATTGTTCCCTCCTGAATTAAAGAAACGTATCCCCTAATCGTAACCAGCGGATTTTTAATTTGGTGGGCCGCTATTGAAATAAGCTCTGATTTGCACCTGCTTAACTCATTGACTTTTGCAAATGCTTTTTTAATTTCTCTGGTTTGTTCACCAACTCTTTCTTCAAGTTTTTCCGTCAATTCCTCAAGCGCTTTTTTGGCTTTCGCTTGGATAAAATACGCCTGAATAAGTCGGTCCGTACTCTTATTAAAAAAATAGCCGTAAATAATAACAACGCCAAAAATAATTAAAATTGCCAACCGAGTTCCGGAAATTCTGTCTTTGATCAAAAAAGAAAACGCAATGAAAAAAATAATCAGAAAAACACTGACTATTTGATATTGTAAAAAGAGACAATTTCTAAATTTCGATTCACAGTACTGGCATCGTTTATACGGCCTGGAGTCGAGATTTTTAACAAGCCAGCAGTTTTCATTTAGGTAGTTCGACTCCCCGATTTTGAATCCCGAATCTTTTTGGGATTCAGATTCCCGTCTGTTCCGTTTCATTATTTTTTTTATTTCTTATTTTATTTTTTATTTTTTTTAAAAAAATGTAGATTATGGTAGCCAAACAAAATCCGACAAAAACGGCTAAAAACATAAGCAAATCCGTTATTAAAACAAAAATCCAGGCAAAATCAACAAATTTTTCAAAATAAATAAACAGGAATCCAATTAAAAGAAAAAGCGTCATCACGCCAAAAACAAAATTTAACTCGCTGGTTTCTTTCGGGACGGCCTCCGATTTGTCTTTTAATAATTTTCTTAAAAACAAAGCGTGAAATTGATACGCAAAATCAAGCTTGACGGAAAAAATCCTTAAAGACATCAAAACAACAGCTGCCAAAAGAAGCCATTGGTTTTCAAGCAAAAAGGAGATTAAAACCAAAATAGCGTAAACCGCCCGGCAGAATTTAAAAGAGCTGTTGTAAATTAAACAATGTCTTGAATTAACGGCGACCGGGCAGCGCATTTGATTTTGAGTTACTTTATCCATTGTTTTGTTTTGACAAATAAAACGCGGCGTCTGTTTTTATTCTGTCCGTTAATTTAAAAAGACTGTTTGCCCGCAGGGGAGAAAAATTTTCTTCCAATCTTATTTCTTTAATAAAAAATAAATCTGCTTTTTGAACGTCCGCCGGCCTTTGACCGGAAAAAATCCTAATTAACAAGGCAATAAATCCCCTTATCACGAGTGAAACACTGTCAATAGCATAAAAAATTTTTCCGTCTTTAAAATCGGAGTAATACCAGGTTTTCACCTGGCAACCCTTAATAAGATTGTTTTCTGTTTTGTATTGCGAATCAATTACGGGCAATCCTCTGCCTATTTTAATTAGATAATTATATTTTTCCATTTCGCCGCCAAAAAGCTTAAATTCATCAATAATCTGCTCCTGTGTTTTTTTAATCGTCATTTTGATATTGTCGCCCGACGGACGCGTTAAGCGGGTTTTAGACGAACATTTTTTTTATTTCTTTCAGCGCCTCGCAAAGACAATCTATTTCTTCGGGAAGATTATAAAAAGCCAAAGACGCCCTGACAGAACCCTCGGTTTGGTAACGCGCCCACAAAGGCTGGGTGCAATGATGGCCCGTCCGCACGGCGATGCCCGCCTTGTCCAAAAACATTCCCGCGTCGTACGGATAAATATTATCCAGTAAAAAAGAAAAGAGGCAGGTTTTGTTTTCGGCTGTGCCGTATAATTTCAGTCCGTCTAATGACAGAAGTTTTTCGGCGCCGTAATCTAATAATTTCTTTTCATAATTTTTTATATTGTCCAATCCGACATCGGTCAAATAATCAAGCGCCGCGCCCAGACCGATGGCGCCGATATAATTCGGAGTGCCCGCTTCAAATTTAAAAGGCAAATCATCGTAAGTTGTATGCTCAAAGGTTACGCGATCAATCATGTCTCCTCCGCCTTGATAAGGCGGTATCTCGGACAGCCAACGCTCTTTTCCGTATAAAATTCCTATTCCGGCAGGTCCGTAAATTTTGTGACCGGAAAAAGCGTAAAAATCGCAATCAATATCCTGAACGTCGACTTCCCCATGCTGAATCCCCTGAGCGCCGTCTATCAAAACGGGAATCTCTTTTTCGCGGGCAATAGCGGTAATTTCCTTAATCGGATTAATTGTGCCCAACGAGTTTGAAACATGCGTGACGGCCACTAATTTTGTTTTTAAATTAATCAATTTTCTATACTCATCTAACAGTAATTCGCCTTTTTCGTTAAAAGGAATGATTCGTAATTTGGCGCCCTTCCGTTTGCATAACATTTGCCAAGGAACGATATTGCTGTGATGCTCCATTTCGGAAACAATGATTTCATCGTCTTCTTTTATATAGGCCTCTCCGAACGAATACGCCACCAAATTAATAGACGCGGTTACGCCGCTGGTAAAAATTATTTCCCGGGTATGGCGAGCATTTAAATAACTGCGCGCTTTTTCTCTCGCCGATTCATACATTTTGGTTATTTGAGAGCTTAAATAATGAATTCCCCTATGAACATTGCTATTGTCTTCGGAATACAATTTATTTGTAATGTCTATAACCGCCTTTGGCTTTTGAGTGGTCGCCGCGTTGTCAAAATAAACCAAGGGCTTGCCGTAAATCTTCTGACCAAGAACCGGGAAATCTTTTCTTATTTTCGCGACATCAAAATTTGCTATTTTGTTGCCGTTTTTTATGTTGTCCATTTTCTGAATTTAATTCTGGCATAAAAACCAGATGTCGTTATTAACATCAAAAATATTTTAGCTCTCAATTTCTCCTCTCAAGATTTTTTCTTTTTTAATCTCTTCGTAAGTTTTCCTGAGTTTTTCCACCAATTCATTTAAATTAATTTCTTTGCGGATAAAATCCACGGCTCCGCTTTCTTGGGCAAATTTTTTATTGACCTCAACAACTTTTTCCCGCGGATCGCCTTTGCCGGTAAAAAGGAATACTTTCGTATTTCTGATTGTCGGATCGGTTTTAATTTTAAAAAGCGCCTCAACGCCGTCCATCTTCGGCATAACAACATCCAGAATAAAAATATCGGGTTTTAATTCGCGGGCTAAACTAACGGCGCTCTCGCCGTCCGCCGCCTCCGCGACATCAAAACCGCTTGCCTGCATTTTTATCTTTAATATCTCTCTTATTTGTTCTTCGTCATCAACTATCAAAATCAATGGCTTCTCTCGCATATTAAATAATAATAAATTAACGTCGACCTTAAAACATCGTTGACACTACGAATTGTTTTTTTTATTATAACATAAATATTTTTAAAGTATATAATATAGCAAATTGTATGGGTAGAATAACCTATAAGGCAATTATTGAAATTAGAGCCGGGGCCGGCGGAGACGAGGCGGCGCTCTTTGCCGGCGCCTTGACAAAAATGTACCAGAAATACAGCGCTCGGCGCGGCTGGAAATTCAATATCATAGATTTTAATCAAACCTCCCTTGATGGTTATAAAACATTTATTGCGGAAATTCAGGGAGAAAACGTTTATCAAGAATTAAAAAACGAGTCCGGTGTTCACCGCGTTCAAAGAATTCCCAAAACTGAAAAATCGGGCCGAATTCACACCTCAACCGCTTCCGTGGCGATTATTCCCTGCGTTGAGCCGGAAAAAATTCAAATAAATCCTTCCGATTTAGAAATTTCTTTTTTTAGATCCTCCGGTCCCGGCGGTCAAAACGTCAATAAAGTGGAGACGGCTGTCAGGATTATCCATAAACCCACTGGCCTGGCGGTGTCGTCTCAAGCCGGCCGCTCCCAATACGCTAACCGCGAAAAAGCGCTGGAAATTCTGCGAGCTAAATTATTTGAACAAAAACAAGCAGAAGAACAAATTAAAATTGGAAATCAGCGCAAGGGACAAATCGGAACAGCCGAACGGGCGGAAAAAATCAGAACCTATAATTTTCCCGACGACCGCATCGCCGATCACCGACTAAATAAAAAATGGCGCAACATTGAACGCATCTTAGATGGAGAATTAGAACCGATTGTAGATGCGTTCAAAAATCTTAAATCCCAAACTCTAAATTTTAAATAAATTCAAAATCCAAAAATTCAAAGATTTTTAGAATTTAGGATTTAGAGTTTAGAATTTCCATATTAAGTTCTTATGAACTTAAAATGGCGATGTCTTCTTCAAATTTTTGCGCTTGGGCAATTACTCTGGCGCCATAGGTCCAAAGATAACTGCTCCAGCGGGAACCGGCGTAATATTTGGCGGCCGCTTTTCTTTCTTCGGCTAAAGAAGCGCCTGACCTGGCACCGGCGTCTTTGAGATACAAAGCGGTAGCCACAAAAGCATCGCTATTTCGCCAAGGCGAAGGTGGATTGTTTCCGGTGATTTCCGCTATTCTGTCTTTATAAGTTTTCCAAGTTGAAGGAAGAAATTGAGCTGGCCCCATAGCGCCGCCATAAGCGCCATCAGAAGGAATTGGACAAGAAATAAACATACTTTTGGGGTCAAGGCCAAGTTCTTTGGTAATTTTCAAAAAATCCGGGATGTCTCGCGTCGGATGCATAGTCGTGGAATTGCTCGCCCGTGAAGGATAATAAGGATTTTTGTCGTAAGCGCATTGACCGACATTTTTACCCAAGGCCGATTCTCGGTCCAAAACCGCTAAAATTAAAGCGGCTCGTACGCCAGTGGCTTTCTCCGCCGCCTTAGCCAATTGAAAAGCTTCTTCAAATTGTAGTTCTCCGCCGCCCAATAATTTAAAAATTTGTTTTCTGACTTCGGCTGCGGTTTTTTTGGTCTCGCCTAAAAGCTTCTGATACTCCGATTCTTTGCCTTTGGTAATTTTAAGCAGGGTATTTTTTTCGCTCTGAGTTTTTTGTATGTTAACTTTTTGAGCATCCTGATAAGATTTCAAGGCGGCCGCATCAGCCCGCTCTAAGGCCAGAACTTCTTTTTGGTCAACTAATTTCTGGTGGGCTTCGGCTATTTTTACGATTATTAATCTCAAACTATCCTGAACAGCCAGCAGATTATTTACATCCGCAAAAAAATCGGAGAGTCGCGGGTTCTCAAAAAGAATTTCGACTAAGCTTTTGTTATTGTTTTCGTATAAAGTTTGTAATGTTTGCGCTAAATTTTTTTTATTAAAATCAATATCGCTTTCCGCCTGATTTATCCGGGTTTGGGTAGAACCGATTTCCACATCGAGCTTTGCCAGACTTAAAGAAACAGCTTTTATTTGAAGATTGAGTTTGGCGATTTGAGATTCTATTTTTTTAATTTCGTTTTGTAAGGTTGAGCCTTGCTGACGGTATTGTCCAATTTTTACTTCGTACTGCGAAATCTGATTTTCCAATTCAGCTAGTTGCGCCTCCAAAACTCTTCTTTCTTCCTCGTTTTTAGTTTGCGCCGCCAAAACCGGACCGCTGGAAGTGGGAGCGGTCGCTAAGCCAAAAACAAAAGAAAAAATAATTAGCGATATAAAAAGCGTTTGAACCAAAACCTTAAGAGGGATGACAATAACACGTTCGGGATTCAAATCAATTCTTGTATTTTTTTTACCCCTTAAATTTCTGCTGTTTTTTATATCAACAAGAATGCGACGGGTCATTTTTTTTATTGCTTTTTTTCTTCTTCTATTTCTCCTTCCGTTTTTACTTCCTCTACGATTTCCGCGATTATTGGTTTTTCTTCAATTTCTTCTTTAGCTGGTTCGGTAATAGTGGCAACTGCGGTTTCTTTGTCAACTAAAATTTTCGCTTTATCGTTAATTTTAAGGTCTTTAACGTAAATACTCATTCCAATCTCCGAAAGTCGGCTTAAATCAACTTCGATGTTGCGGGGCAAATCCGCCGGCAAGGCCTCAACTTCAATTTCCTGCATTGCTTTAATTAGGATACCATTTTTTTCTTTAACTGCTGGCGCTTCGCCAATAAATTCCAGTGGTACCGAAGCGACGATTTTTTCATCCATTCTCACCTGATAAAAATCAATATGAGAAATCTCATCGGTTAAAGAATTTTTTTGGATGTCGTGAATTAAAACGGCAACTTCTTCTTTTCTCTCTTCGCCTTTTATTTTCAACTTTAAGATAGTGCTTTCGCCGGTCTCTTTAAAAATTTTCAGAAATTCCTTAGCGGGAACGCTTAAATGGAGATTGTTAATGCCGTGGCCATAAAGCTCAGCCGGAATCAAATTATCCATTCTTAAGGTTTTGGTTTTTTTGCCGAAAATATTTCTTTTTTGGACAGTAAGTTCCATAAATTAAGATAAAGGCGAATTTACGCGAAACAGCACACGAAT
>Ga0194111_10003314_pt1 | contig 19173 bp, 32 predicted proteins | sample TA2KigC300mmetaG_FD_146194 | JGI IMG/M metagenome (GOLD analysis project Ga0194111, IMG submission 146194) | Freshwater microbial communities from Lake Tanganyika, Tanzania - TA2015033 Kigoma Deep Cast 300m | ecosystem: Environmental > Aquatic > Freshwater > Lake | place: Tanzania: Lake... | reverse complement strand
GCATTTTTCGCCTCGGGACTCATTGAAGCCGTTCTTGGATATAAAATATTGTTAACTTATCTGAGCCGACCAATTCGACACGCTGGCTCTTTCAAAAAATCGGCAGTTTATAAACAGACTCTAATTAGTTAAGAACCTCCCCAAGGGGGGCTTTCTTCTAATGAGGGATCGAGTGCCTTTTAGGCCGGAGAAGCTATTCGGAAGAGGACGGGGCCGGCGGAATGGGGAACCACAATTGGGGTTGGCAGGGAACCACGAGGCCTGACAGGTGCCTTTTAATGGGTGACCCTACTATATTCTTTAAAGTTCTTAGCATTCCTGAAGAGAGGTTTAGAAAGTGAACGTTTTCAACAACGTCCCCGTCCTTGCCAATGAAAAGTGGCCATTTCAGGGGTTGATTATTCGATGAAAATGGAGTATGATAACGAAATCAAAATCGGAAATCGAAAATGCGTTGTTGGTAGTCAAGAACTTCGAAGGGTGATGGAAAATAAAAATGTATTTTTTGCAAGACCTGACACTTAGCACCGGTCCGGAATGGCGGTAGCTTATTCAAAATTTTCTTTGTCAAGAGTGTAGACCTGTTGTTATCCAAAAAGGCGACACCACAAAATCGAAAATCGGAAATTTAAAATGGGTTGGTGGTGATCAAGAGCTTCGAAGGGGATGAGAAAAGTTTACCCTGAGCAGTAGTTGGCGCTGCCGAATGGGTCACGATTCAAGACCTGACACCTTTTCCGACCAAGACTCAACGACTCTATGAGCAATGACCCTGCGACGCTACGACCCAATGACTTATAAAATAGACGATATCAACGAAATAATAAGTTCCATTTGCACCAACGTCCCCCTTTTTCTGTGACAGACATGCGAGGAAAGCCCTGCACCACATGGTGTTCAGGGCGAAGCGCGGCAATCTCTCCCTTTTCAGATCATTAAACTCCTGTAAATTCCTGTAAAATAAGGTAAAAATTCAATTTTGGGAATTGACAAATCATAAAAATGGTGTAAAATATTAATAATTTATGGCTGGACCTTGCTTGGGGGGAGAGGACTTCGTTGGGAGCTCAGCCGAACGATGGGGGGAAAGGGGGACAATTTCCTTAAGTGCTTATTGAAGCAACGTCCCCTATTTTTCATCATGATAAAATTGAATAGAATCATAAATCGTTTTGTCTCCGATCTGAGAAAACGTTTGGGTGAACGGATTATTGGAATCTATCTCTTTGGAAGTTCGGCCAAAGGTACGGCCACAGAAGAAAGTGATATTGATGTATTGGTTGTTTATTCGGATATAGAAGAAAGGTCTCTTTTAGAGATAGCCAGTGAAATTAGTTTTAAGATTGCTTGTGAAGAGGGGAGCTTTATTGAAACGATTCCCATGTCAAGACAGGAATTTGAACAATCCTTAGGCCGATCCCCTTTTCTCTGGGAAGTCCTACAATTTGGTAAACCGATTTTTACAACATTATCCGGCACAGAATGGGAATTGGATTTTAAGGATTACCTAAGTTTGGCTGAAGAGTATCTCAATTATGGAAAAGATGCATTAAATGAGCATAAATTGCGGCTATCGATTGATAGTGGGTACAATTCATGTGAACTTTTAGTGAAGGCATTAATCATTAATACAAAAAATTCACTTGCTTCTTCTCACGGAGGCTTAATTGTTCAGTTTAGTAAGCTATTTATTTTAAATAAAAAGCTTCCGGAGTATTTGGGACGTAATCTTAATCTGGCGTTGGATTTACGAGCAAAGGCGCGCTACAAACCGGGGGCTCAACTGCAAGTTCAGGATGCAGAATTCATAATAAATCTTTGTGACGAATTACTTCAAATAACTAAGAAAAGGTTAGACGAAGGTTAAAAGATTAAGAAGCAGAGTAAAGGTAAAAAAATGAGGGGTCGGACACGGAGAACGGACACGGTCACGTTATTTTTTCGGTATTGAGGTGAGGGGGATAGAGAAGAAGATATTGAATGAATAAACGGGATCAACAGGCAGACCAGAATAATGACAAATGAAGCTGTGACCATTAAAACCTTAACATCAAAGAGAAGTTTAGAAAGTGAACGTTTTCAACAACGTCCCCATCCTTGCCACAGTCTATCGAAGAAAATAGAAGAGGTGGACACGAGATTGTCGAAGAAGATTGATGAAGTGGACGCCAGATTGTCGAAGAAGATAGAAGGGGCGGAATTGAATTTATCTCGGAAGATCGATGCGGTCGCCGCCGATCTGGCAGCGCATAGAGCTGATACCGAAATTCACAAGGCCCGGTACCAGATAAGGGAGGACACTGGCTCATGAGAAATCATTGGTTTCTTTAGTTTCTATGGCTGTTATTGTTTCTTTGGTTAGAAAAAAATATTTCCTTAGTTCCTTTGATTGTGAAACCAAACAAACCATTCAAACCAGATAAACCAGACAAACCAAAGAAACCAGAGAAACCAGAGAAACCAAATACGTTAATGCAATTCTTTATTATCATTGCCGGACCCCAAGACACACATAATGTGACTTGTAAGTAATGCAACGTAGGCAACAACGTCCCCAAAGTTCATTCCTAAATTCATGGACTGACCCCTCATCTGATTGCTGACCCCTCATCTGATTGATGAGTTGCCCGATCTGTAATCAATAATCGAGATTTGACACCCTATTCTTAAGATTATAGACCTGACCCCCAAGCCCAGTGACCCCGAATCTTTCAATTTTCTAGGAGATTTCAATGGGACATAAAATTGTTGAAGCGATTATCGAAGATGGGCAGTTGAAATACGTTAGCGGTAAATTGCCCAATGGGAAAATAAATGTTCATTTAATCTATGATACCGCTGATGAACCTCTGAGAGAAAAGGAAATTGTGAAGATTCTTGCTGAAACGTCAGGGATTTATAAAGAGATAGATGCGGCAACGGAAGCAATAAAATTGAGGGAAAGCTGGGAAAGGAACCTTCATAAATGAGTGTACTTATAGATACAAATATTCTAATTTATCATACCCAAGGCGTAAAACCCGCGACCGAGTTTCTTAACGAACAGATTATCAAAGGTTCCTTTCATATTTCAATTCTAACAAAAATTGAATTTCTTGGATGGGATAAACATACTCCCGAAGGATTCAAAAGATGCAACCAGTTGATCGAATTATCCAATGTGTATCCCATTGGTGACATTATTGCTAACAAGGCCATTGAATTGAGAAGAGAGTCGAAGGTAAAGATAAAACTTGCTGATGCGGTTATGGCTGCGACAGCACTTTTGAATAATTTAGCTTTAGCAACAAGAAACACGGAAGATTTTAAAGGAATAGAAGGATTAGAAATTATAAATCCTTTTGGTTGAGCTAGGTAGCGAAAGTCAATAGAATAAAATATGGGAGAGGATCAAAAGAGTGATGTGGGTTGGGAAATATATGAATGCAAGACCTGACCACTTCCTTTATAGAAAGTGAACGTTTTCAACAACGTCCCCGTCCTTCCGCCCTCTTAGCGGGGGGAGATTGAGGTGAAGGGAAAAAATAGTTAATTATTTATGCCTGACCCCATGGACTTATGATTAATCCATTTCCCAATATAATAAAATAGAAAGGGAAACTATTATGAGTAAATCACAAGAATGGATTACAAAGAATTTTGAATCTCTTGTTTCTAAATATGGGGGAAAATACATTGGTGTTGTCGGTGAGGAGGTGGCCTCAATTGCTTTAACACCCAAAGAGGTGATAGAGAAGGCCAGAAAGATGGGTGAAGACGAGGAAGAAGTTTCCATTCTAAAAGTTCCTGCAGAGGAAGAGTTGATATGCGTTCTGTAGAATTCAGATATGCCCTACATAGGCGCAGGGATGTTCCCCTCATCCCCGTTAGTCTCAGGACAGGAGGAAAATGGAAGGAAGTTTGGGCCTATATTGACTCTGGCCCCTTCTATAGCATTTTTGATGACAAGATTGCTGAAATATTAGACATAAACCTTCCAGCAGGAGAGAAGGTCTTAGCAGTCGTTGGAGATGGTGGCTTTATCCCGATCTATTTACACACGGTGGGCATAAGAATAGGAGAGGATGAATTTAGCATGAAGATAGGCTTTTCGCATAAATTAGGAGTAGGATTTAACTTATTGGGGATGGATATTTTTGATCGATATCGAGTGACGTTTGATCATAGAGAAAAGAAAATTATATTTGAAAGGTATGAATGACGACAACGCTAATTATTTAAATCGTTATAGAGATGGGAATTGTCAAGAATAAAGATTTGACCCCTCACTAGATTTGACACCCTATTCTTTGACCTTCATGGGCACGACGCGTTTTCGTGAAGGTCTGAAGAAAACAATTGATTGGTACAAGGAGAGATGAGAGATTAATGCCGAAACATATCTACATTGATGTTTCTGCATTAAGCAGGCCTTTTGATGACCAGAGTTATATTAGAATAAGGCTTGAAACCGAGGCTATAAATCTGATATTATCCAAAATAAGAGAAGGGGATCTAAAATTACTTTTCTCCTCTGCTCATACACTAGAAATCGATGCAATTCCAGATGCTTTTGAGAGAATTGAGCTGGAAGCGATTTTGACCGGGTTTGGTGAATCGGTTAAAGGAGACATTCCCAAAATGCGGGCTAGGGCTGAAAATTTGATCAATTTGGGTTTTGGAATAGCTGATGCAGCACACGTTGCATTTGCAGAATCGAACGGAGCCGAATTCATTAGTTGCGATGGCCGGTTACTGAAAAAATGTCTCGCCCACAAAATCAAAGTATGGTGTGGGAATCCTATTGCCTTTTGCGAAAAGGAGGGATTAAGGTGAGTACTGTCAAATATATGGCCGAAGAGATCATAATCAAGAGAGGTGTAGATGCCTTGTTTAAAGAACTCGGGCCGGTAGAGGCTGTTCGATTTATTAATCTGCCAAAAAGGAAGAGAGTTGAAAGCGTAAAACGCCACCGGCAATGGCAGAGGCAATTAGCTAAGGAGCCCTTCCTTAACGAAGTTTTCCGGAAATAATCCAACCCTCCTCTATGATCGTTCGTCCTTCGTTCAGTCTGATGTCGGTTGTCTGGTATCTGAAGTCTTAGACCTGTGACCTGTAACTTGGAACATTCGTTCAGTCTGATGTCTGAAGTCTGGTGTCTAATGTCTGTTGTCGTCGTCTTGTGGCTCGTGACCGTTTATTTTCGTCCCTCGTCCAAGCCGAAGGCGGTCGTCTCATCGTCCATCGGTCTGTTCAATGCGACCTGTGGCGCTATTAACCGATCGGAAGCAGAAGGAGAAAAGGTGAAAAAATTCAACAACACCCCCCAAAGGCATTGCCCTTTACGGGGAGAGGAGATATTGAATTATTTAAGGGCGTCCCCCTTCTCAACACTTCTCATCGATTTCCAATATGAAACCAAACAAACCAGACAAACCAGACAAACCAGAGAAACCAAATACGTTAATGCAATACTTTATTATCATTGCCGGACCCCAAGACACACATAATGTGACTTGTAAGTAATGCAACGTATGCAACAACGTCCCCAAAGTTCACAAGCAATGCACGCTAGGAACCAACGTCCCCCATCCCCGTTGCTAAAGGGTTGTTATGAAAAAATGGGGCAATGATAACGGGAAAAAGGCAATGGTTCTGATTGCCAGCGCTGATGCCGAACTGAGACAGCGGTGGGCGCATGGGCTTCGGAACGCTTATACAATTCATGAGGTAGGCGACCAGGTGGATCTAAAGCGATCCATGACCAACTCCAGGCCCGCTGTCCTTCTCCTTGATTCAAACCTCCCGCAAATGGCTGAAGTTCGGGGTGTACCCGCCATTCAGCGCCTGTGCCTATCAACCAGGATCATTCTTTTTACCAGCGTGCATGACGAGAAAGAGGAGATCAGTGCGCTCAAATGTGGGGCCAAGGGGTACTGTAAAAAGGAGATCGACCCTTCCCAACTCCGGAAGGCCGTAGAGGTGGTCCAAAAGGGTGAGGTGTGGGTAAGACGTAAAACCATCTGCCGGCTCTTAGCAGAGGTTTGCTCTTTTAGCGAAACAGGCCCGAAAGATTCCCCTCCCCTGACGGAAGTTTATCTCCAATATTTAACACCCCGGGAACGTCAAATCGCCCTGTTGGTCGGTCATGGTGCGGCCAATAAGGAAATCGCCAGCCGGATCAATATTTCCGAGAGAACCGTAAAGGCTCACCTGACTTCCATCTTCCAGAAACTCCAGATTTCGGACCGGCTCCGGCTGGGGCTGTTCGTAGCCGCTCAAAACCATGCCAAATCTGCCCCGCCCCCTTCGATCAAGCGCATATCAGACCAAAGTCCAATCCGACCAAAGTCTAATTGACTGTTGGAAGAAACCGCCTAATACTGCCCTATCCTGCCTTTCTCTTTCGTGGAAAGGTTGAGGGCAGGAGGGACTGGTATTTCATCGGCTCGCGGGTAAAAGGGAAAATCCATGCCAACGATCAACGTTGTCATCGCCGACGGGGACAAAACCAGCCGCACTCTATCTTTGAACACCCTGCAGCCTGAAAAAGGAATCTCGGTCGTGGGAGTGGCGCGAAACGGGCTGGAGGCGCTTTTGGCAGCCGAACGGCTCAAGCCGCACATCCTTCTCCTGAATTTGAATTTATTCAGGGGGAAAGGAGACAACCTGCTCCGGGCCCTGCGCCGGAAGAGCCCTCGGACCAGGATGATCTTGCTCACCCGCCGTGCCTCCCAGACCCTGATCTTGGAAGCGCTCTGCCATGGCGCCCTGGGCTATCTCAAAGAGACGGCCATAAAAACCTTTCTCCCGAAGGCCGTACGCCAGGTGAAGGCCGGCGAGGCCTGGGTGCCGCGCAAGATGGTAGCCAAGATCGTAGATCGTCTTGCTCGTCACACCGCCTTAGAAGAGGAGGGAGCTATTTAGTACCTAAGTGCTAGATACCAATGTCCAATTGACTGGGGCTTGTGGAAATGATATTTTGCTGTCAGTCACTTGTAGTTTTTAACTCTTCACTATCGCAGGTCTCAAGTCGCAAGTTGCCCGCCACAAGTTATGACCTATGACTTGAGACCTGAGGCATGGGAACTGGTTGCGGCTGCGCCGAACGGGTAGCTGTTTATGGTTCATTATTTTGAGCTTGATCAGTTTCTCCAAAACCCAATTTTTTTGCCTCCTCGGTCGGCATTATGTAACCGAGAGGGCGGGAGCATATCAACCATTTGGGGGGAATGACTAACCTGATGAGGCTTTGATTGATTGCTCGCCTTTGCCGCTGTTTATAGGCTTTTGTCAATAAATGCTGTAATGAAGGGGAAGAACTATGGGTAAGAAAGCTCTTTTGACGTTGGCGATAGTAGCCGGAATTCTGGCCATGGCCAATCATATATGGTTTCAAATCTCGATTATTGACTGAAGAGTTTGAACTCCATATTTTTCAATAACATCTAAATCATGGGACGTGCTTGGCGCATAGAGTATGAGGGGGCATTGTATCATGTTCTCTCGCGGGGGAACGAACGCCGGGAAATTTTCTTTAGCGATGATGACCGTCGGTTGTTTATGGCCACCTTGGGTGACATGGCGGAGCGATTCGAAATTGCCCTGTATGCGTATGTGCTGATGAACAACCACTACCATCTTCTGTTCCGAACCCGCCGAGCGAATTTATCGAGGGCGATGCAGTGGTTTGGGGTCACCTACACCAATCGCTTCAACGCCAGAAATGGCCACAACGGGCACCTGTTTCAAGGCCGATTCAAGAATATGCTGGTTGAGAACGACGCCTACCTGATGCGTTTATCTTTATACATTCATCGGAATCCGCTCCGCGCCGGCATCGTGACCCGCCTGGCTGATCATCGATGGAGCAGCTATCGGGCCTATGCGTATGGGGAGAAACCCCCGCATTGGCTCAAAACCGAAGAGATTTTAAACCAATTCGAGAATGCCCGGGATCGACACGCGGCCTATCGAGAGGAAATCCAGCGTTATTCCCAGGAGGAAGCGCGGCTCTGGGAAAATTTGCATCATGGATTTATTCTCGGCACGCAGAATTTTGTTGATGTCATTCGGCAGAGGTTTCTTCCGGAGACGCCGGAGAGGGATATCCCCCAGCAAAGGGATCTAAGTAAAGATCTGGACCTGGAGCAAATTCTGGGAAGAGCTATACATTTTTTGGGTCGGGATCAGGGGGATTTCAAAAAAACCTCCAGGGTTTCCCCGGACCGTGTTCTGGATAGGGATTTGCTGCTTTACCTGATATGGCAGTTTGGGATTCGGACAAATTCTCAAATCGGCGAGATGTTTGGCCTGACCGGTTCGGCGATCAGTCGGCGTGTCAAAGTGTTCAAATCGATCGTCGTAAAGGATCCTTCGCTCCAAAAAAAGATGGCCGACCTAAAATCACAAATCGAGATTTGACACCCTATTCCCTACTCTACCCGAACATGCTATGACCCATCACCTGAATTTTGTGACTTGTGACTTGCGATGGGTTTATGGTATAAATACCATCGATCAAAAGGGAGGTATTGAGGGATGATTACCGTCAAAAGCAAAATAGAAAAGGGGACAATTCGAATCCCGAGAAGGCTCGGCCTGCCGGATGGCACGCCCGTTGTCGTGAGGATCGAACCCATGCGAAAGACCGGAACGAAGCAAAAAATCATTTCAGAGCTTTCCGGCTCATGGTCGAATGACCCCAGTCTTATCCCTATTTTTCAGGAAATCGAGAGAGAACGGCACTCTTATTTAGGGCGAGAGGTCATCTTCGAATGATCCTGTTGGATACCAATATCGTTGTTGCCTTCCTGAATGGGAATACGTGGATACTTAAAAGAATTAAGGATCAAATTGATAGAATTGCTCTGAGCTCCTTAGTGGTAGGGGAGTTGGATTACGGGGCAAAAGTCTCTCAAAGAGCCAAGGAGAATTTAGAGAAATTATATCAATTCGTAGATGTTGTTCAGGTTTTGCCTTTTGATATTGAATGTGCCAAATTTTTCGGATCGATCAAGAGTAAATTAAGAATTATGGGCAAGCCTACGGGCGAAGTAGATATTCTGATTGCCGCCACCGCCATGGCGAATAAGGCTACTCTGGTTACAGCCAACAAAAAGCATTTCGAGAATATTGAAGGGTTGAAACTAGAGGTATGGCCGAAGTGAAAGCTTTCAACCGCTTCTATCTTTTTTTACATCGTCCCAATGAGCGAAGCGAATGGTCATCCCAGCGAACAAAGGGAGCGGTCGTCCGAGTCACGCAAGAGGCGTGACGGTCTTCCGAGCGCGCAAGTGCGATCTTCCCTCTGCTGTCTGTAATGCGACTTGCGACCCGTAAAGAAATTCCTAAATTCATGGACTGACCCCTTTTCCGATGAGTTGCCCGATCTGTAATCAATAATCGAGATTTGACACCCTATTCACAACATGGTATGCACCGTAAGCACCAACGTCCCCAAACAATGAAAAAATGGATTGCTAAGGAAAAAAGTAAGGGAGATAAGAAATGTCTATGACAGCCAAAATAACTCAAAAGGGGCAGATAACTATTCCCCGAAAAATAAGAGACAAATTGGGAAGCGAAGTGGTCGAATTTGATATCGTGAAGGGCCAGGTAATTATAAGGCCGCTTATGAGCGTTGCTGGTTCCTTGAGTGGTTACGCCAAAAAGGATTCCATTCCTTTTCAGGAAGTCAGGGAAAGGGCTTGGGAGGAGATAACCCGGGAGAAATATGGAAAGAAAATTGGTCGACACTAATGTGATCCTTCGCTATCTTCTCCGGGATGATGAAGCTTTATTCCAAAAAGCATCGGCAGTTCTTGAAAAGGTAAGAATCGGCGAAGAGAGGGTGGTTATCCTGGAGAGTGTTTTCACCGAATGTGTCTATGTCTTGTTAAAAGTTTATGAGGTGAGTAGGCCTGTCATTGCGGAAAAGTTGGGCGGCGTGCTTTATTACAAAGGGGTGGCCAACCCTGATAAACAGGACTTGATCGACGCCATCAAGCTATTTGGCGAAACTCATTTGAGCTTCGTTGACTGTTTACTCTGTACAAAATCCAAAAATAGCGCTATGCCTATGGTCACGTTCGATGAGGACCTGAAAAATATTTCAAAAAAGAAGTGATCTTGTGACCAATGGACTTATAGGAGCTTTTCACCTCAATGAAGAGGATCCTTCGCTCCAAAAAAAGATGGCCGACCTAAAATCACAAATGGAGATTTGACACCCTATTCACCCCTAAATTCCCGGACTGACCCCTTTTACGCTTACATTGACACTTGGAAGGTAGGAGGTAGAAAGTGAGACAAATATTAATTTACCCTGGAGAAGATGGCTACTGGATAGCGGAATGTCCCAGCTTGCCGGGATGCATCAGTCAAGGGAAGACAAAAGAAGAAGCGATCGCAAACATCAAGGAAGCGATTCAAGGATATATCGCCGCCCTTGAAGAGGATCATCTTCCTGTTCCCGAAGAAAGGTTTGAATCGATTCTGGTAGCCGTATGATGAAATTGCCTAGAATCTCAGGGCGGGAGTGTGTCAGGGCTTTGGAGAAAAAGGGGTTTTACTTCAGACGTCAGGCGGGGAGCCATATTATCCTGCGACGGGATGATCCTTTTTCCCAGATCGTTGTACCGGATCATAAGGAATTAGACCGGGGGACTCTTCGCGCAATTGTCCGGCAAGCGGGCTTGGGCATAGATGAGTTTTGTAAGTTATTATGATCGCAGCTCTTGTAGCATATAACCTGTGACTTGAAATATGCACCCTTGGATTTTGTTTTTTTTATGTTTCATTCCGCAATCCGAAATCCGCATTCCGCATTCTGAAGGTGCCCATAACCTGAATCTTCTGAAACCCAACAAACCATAGAAACCAAAGAAACTATAGAAACCAGATAGACCAGAGAAACCAAATACGTTAATGCAATACTTTATTATCATTGCCGGACCCCAAGACACACATAATGTGACTTGTAAGTAATGCAACGTATGCAACAACGTCCCCAAAGTTCATTCAAAATGCCTAAGTTGCGTCAGAACCTACGCCCCCTAAATTCCAATTTCCCCCAAACAGATTATGGGGGTTGACTTCGTGGCTTTTCTGCGGTATTCTTTAGTTGTAGTCGGGGTGTTTCCTCATTCTGAGGAGAGGGGAATGAGGTCTGTAGAATTAAGGAAAGCAAGCTTTCGGGAGCAAACGTATGAGCCAAGTGGTCCTGGACATTCCCGGCGAGACATTGCTCGCATTGAAGGTGTCTCCGAAAGAAGCGGCTGAGACTTTACGGATGGCCGCTGCCGTCAAGCTTTTTGAATTGGCACGGCTTTCGTCTGGCGCAGCAGCGCGCTTGGCTGGCGTGTCTCGAGTAATCTTTCTCTCTCGCCTGGCGGACTATGGCGTAGATACCTTCCGGTTGACCGAAGATGAACTGAAGAGGGAAACACGGTTTGCCTGAGGTCATCTGCAACACCTCACCCATTCAATTTCTCTACCAAATAGAGATGCTCCACATTCTCCCTGCCTTGACGAAGCGAGTGATCGTTCCTCCAGCAATGGTAGAGGAATTGTCCGTTGGCAGGGCCTTGGGTTTAAACCTTCCTGATTTGGCAACGCTAAACTGGGTTATGGTCCGCCACCCAGTCAGTCAGGCGGCCTTGCCGCTTGTTACCGATCTGGGTCCGGGGGAAACGGAAGTCCTGATGTTGGCGTTGGAGTTGAATGATCCGGTCGCTGTGCTCGATGATGCCCTTGCTCGGCGGGTCGCGGAAACTTTGGGCCTACACTTGACAGGCACGCTGGGATTGCTGCTTGACGCCAAAAGGGCTGGACTCGTAACGCACGTTGGTCGCTTGCTGGATCAGTTGGAGGCGCTGCGTTTCCGCCTGGCGGCGCATACTCGTGCTGCCGTTATTAAACTTGCGGGAGAATAGCGCCCAAAGTAGCATTTTTGAATAACTAATCACCTCAACCGCAATCGTATTTAACCTGAACCCCGCAACTCGAAACCCGAAACTTTTTTTATTCCGCATTCCCCAATCGAGTTGTTCTCTTTTGTTTTTTTATGTTTCATTCCGCAATCCGCAATGGAGAGGATCCTTCGCTCCCAAAAAAGATGGCCGACCTAAAATCACAAATCGAGATTTGACACCCTATTACTATGGGAATATTGTTGCTTCGATGGTGGCCAATTTAATTCAGAGCTTATTTACTTTAAATATAGATGACTTCAAGATATTTGAAAAGATAAAGTTAATCACAATTTAAAGTAGTTGGGTTAGGGAATGTCAAGTTTCAAGACCTGACCCCCGGTTTTTTCAGACGACCAAGTTGCAGAAGCTGTGAGAAAAGTGTTATTTATAAAATGAAAGATGTAATCTTGTAAGAGGGGGGATCCTGATGGTAAGAGCAAATTTTAAATTAAGGCTCGGTGATCTGGACATGAATTTTATCGAAAAACTGAAAGGCTTCTTCAGTAAAAACAATATTATAGAAATCAACATAGGAGATGAGGTGGATGAAACAGACTATCTCCTATCAACTCCTGCAAATCGAGAATCCTTATTTAGATCATTGGAGCAGCTAAAAAGCAGACAGCTCATTTCAAAACAGATTAATCAGCTTGAAATATGATTCACTTTACGGCTGAGGCATGGAAGGATTATCTCTACTGGCAGAATACAGATAAAAATATTCTCAGAAAGGTTAATGATTTGCTTAAAGATTGCATGAGAGATCCTTTTCGGGGTCTCGGCAAGCCGGAACCATTAAAGGGGAAATTGACGGGTTTCTGGTCAAGGCGGATCAATAACGAACATAGACTTGTGTACAAATACGAAGCTGACGAGCTATTTATTATTTCGTGCCGATTTCATTATGAATAAACGAACCAGATAAACCATAGAAACAAAGATTGTCAATAATAAAGATTTGACCCCCAACACCGCTACGCTAGGAACCAACGTCCCCTATCCACTAACCAGAAAAACCAAAGAAACCAGAAAAACCAGAGAAACTAGATAAACCATAAACCAGAGAAACCAGATAAACCAGATAAACCAAAAAAACCTGTGTTCCTAGGAAACATGAGTCAAGAGCCGACTTGACCCCTTCCCATATAACGCAACAACGTCCCCAAAATTCACCAAAGTTCATTTAGGGAAAGACCGGGAAAGAAGACGAATCTCATGGCAAATCAAGCGATACTTGAAGCTCTCCGCGAGGAGAAGCCGTACCTTCGAGATAAATATGGCGTGCTATCCATTGGTCTTTTCGGGTCCTATGCAAAGGACATGGAAGGGCCTGAAAGCGACATTGATTTGCTTGTCGAATTCAAAGAACCTCGTTTTGAGCATCTCGCGGGACTTCAAATATACCTTGAAAATAAGTTCGGAAAACGAGTGGAGGTCATACGAAAACGGAGAGGGCTGAGTGAGCGGTTCATGAAGCGAATCCAGGAAAGTGTTCATTATGCTTGAGGATGAAATTACGGATATCCTTGACCTGATGCTTGAGTCCATCAAGTTGGTCCAGGAAAGATTTTCGCGAATAAAAAACCCTGATGATTTTGTTTCCTCACCGGAAGGAGTTACCTTGCTTGATGCGATTTCTATGAGGCTTCAAGTGATTGGAGAGTCGGTAAAACGAATCCAGAAACGTGATCCGGTGTTTTTATCGGCATATCCGGAGATCGAATGGGACAAGATCGCCAGGTTCAGAGACCTCGTTTCCCACCACTACGAGCATGGGGATCACGAAATTACCTTTGATATCTGCAAAAATCATATTCCCAAATTGGGTGAATTCGTAGAGAAATTGATCCGGCCAAATCATGGGAAATGAAGCTTCGACACCCAACCAGCAACGAGAAACCAGCAACGAGTACCCAGAGAAACCAAACAAACCAGACAAACCACAGAAACCAGACAAACCTATGACCTATGACTTGAGAACCCTGAAATTGCTCGGGAGCAAAAGAAATAAAGTGAAAAAATTGAACAACGTCCCCCTTATTATCTATCTTCCTTCTTGTCTTTCATCGTCCATCGTCTCAGCGAAGCGATCGTCCATCGGTCCACTCCTGACTTCTACGCGAATGTAAGCAATGCACGCTAGGAACCAACGTCCCGGAAAACACACTCTTTCCTCCGTACCGCGAAAGATGATAGAATAATGACATCATGAAAAAGTGGCCAGCACGCATTCAGAAGGAATACGCCCCCGTCGTCAGGGAAATCGTCGGCATTCTTAAGGAAAAGTATGAGGCCAACCTGGTCTCCGCCGTTCTTTACGGTTCAGTCGCCCGAGGCAGGGCAGGAAAAAGCAGTGATATTGATATTTGCCTGATCTTTCAAACCCTTCCGCCAGCCACCCACAAGAGAACGGCGTATGTCACCGCCTTCGAAGACGACCTGCGGGCTGGGGAAAGTTTCTCCAAGCTGTTCGATGATGGATACTGCGTCTCGGTGTCACCGGTCGAGTTTACCGTTGAGGAGCTTAAATTGCGGACGCCAGCACTTTTTCTCGACCTCCTGGAAGACGGCGTCGTGTTGATTGATGATGGTACCTTTGAGAGGAAAGCGGGGCAGCTTCGAAACCGCATGGCGGAGCTGGGGACGCACAAGATTCTTCTGGAGGACGGGGGACATACCTGGGCTCTAAAAAAGGATGCCCGTCCCGGCGAGGCGATTTCGATATGACGACCTTTGACGCCGCGACTTCATCCATCGAGGATGCCAGGGAAAGCCTCTACGAAGCCATACGAAGCCTGGAGCGGAAAAAGTATCATCGAGCAGTCCGGCGATCCCAGGAAGCGGTCGAGCTTTCCATGAAGGCTCTATGTTGGTTTTTTGCTCTTGTCCCTCCCAAAAGCCATGATATTGGGGTTTTTGTCCTAAGGGAGCTGGGCAATCGCATCGATTCCTCGATTCTCCAGAAAATGGTTACCATTTCAAGAAACCTTGAAAAAGAAAGGGCAACATCTTTTTACACTACAGAATTTATTTCTCCAAAAGAGAAGTACTCAAAGAAGGACGCCGAGGTGGGAATCGAAGGGGCGCAGTTCGTGGTAACCGAAATACAGAAAATTCTTTCCCAGAAGCGCTGAGGCCACCCGCCCAGATGCGCGAGCATCCATGATCTACCTTTGATTTGCAAAGACATGAGTCAAAAGCAGACCTGACCCCTTTACTTTCATTGTCACCAACGATACTTTTGGCTTTGGTGAAGGAAATTGAATAACTTAAGGGCGTCCCCCTTCTTTACTCATTTTAATTGTATTTTTTCACTCATTGCTCGTTGCTCATTGTTTTTAACTTTCTTTTTTGTTATTGCTTTTCACTAATTTTCATCAAATAAACCAAACAAACCAGAGAAACTATAACCCATTGGTTATTATGGATAATCCGAAAAAGAGAGGAATCAACCAACACGCGGTCAAAGGGGGGGGCGAATGGCCACAAAGAAGGTGAGTCTTCGTTTAGATGATTATGTCAGGGGAATCGAGGGGTTAAGGCCCGAAGAACAATTAACTCTCATCGAAATCATCTCCGTGAAACTGAAAAAGGCCCTAAGACAGAAAAAGCGAACCCATAGCGTGATGGAGCTGGAAGGATTGGGGGCGCATATCTGGAAAGGTATGGATGCCCAAAAATATGTCAATGAGGAGAGGGAATCTTGGGACTAATCGACGATCTTCGCGGCCAGAAGGTATGCCTGGATACTTCCCCCATCATTTATTTCATAGAAAAGCATCCAAAGTACTGGAATCTGGTACGCCCGGTTTTCATGGAAATCAGTTCGGGAAAGATCGAAGCGATTACTTCAACGCTCACCCTTTTGGAAGTGCTGGTCCTCCCGTTCAGAACTGGAAATGAAGACCTGGCCGGGAAATATCGTGAAATCCTTTTGTCCTCTGAAGGTCTAACCACCTTTGAAATTCTCCACGAAATATCCGGATTGGCAGCTCAGTTAAGGGCGAAATATTCCATAAAAACTCCTGATGCTATCCAGATTGCGGTAGGGGTTCAATACGGGGCCAGTAAATTCTTAACGAATGATCCAGGTCTGAAGAAAATATCCGATATTGAAGTATGTGTTCTTAACGATTACCTGATGGAATAATAACGCCCTTGAAAGATTTATCAATATCCCGCTTCTTCCGTCCGAATCACACCCGGGGCGTAACGGTCGTCCCGTCATCTGTCGTTCAGTCTAAGGTCTGAGGTCTTTTGTCTGCATTCCGCAATTTGCATTCTGCAATGGTTAGTTCGCCCTTAGTTCTATGTTTTCTGGTTGAATCCGCATTCCGCAATTGAAAAGTAGTCGACATCGTCCCCTTTCCACTTTTCATCCATAGATTGATGAGTTGCCCGATCTGTAATCAATAATCGAGATTTGACACCCTATTCACATTTCTTTCCCACTAGATAAGCGATAGAAATCAGAAAAACCAAACAAACCAGACAAACCAAAGAAACCCAAGAAACCAGAGAAACCAGATAAACTATAGAAACCAATTTACAATAGAGCGCAGACGTAGTAGATTTAACCATATAGACTGCGTGTCGGAATGGGGAGGAATCCAAACATGGAGGACCGGAAATTGCTCGAAAGAATTACCGTCGATCCTAAAGTCATGGTTGGCAAACCGGTCATAAAAGGAACGAGGTTGACCGTTGAATATATTTTGAACCTTCTAGCTCACGGGGCCACGGCAAACGAAATACTATCGGAGTATGCCGGACTGACTCAGGAGGATATCCAGGCTTGTATTCTGTTTGCGACCCGATCGCTGGAAAGCACAACCTTTATGCCCTTAGGAATGGAAACAGTATAAATGCGTTTCCCGGTGGACGAATCGACTGGGCCGGCAGTTGCGCAATGGCTGGAAGAGAAGGGGCATGAAGTGGTTTCAGTTTTCAAGGATTTACGCGGCATGCCGGATGTAAATATTATTGAAAAAGCATTTATCGATAACCGGGTCTTGGTGACGAATGACAAGGGTTTCGGAGAGAAGGTATATCGCGAAAGACGTCCCCACAAAGGGGTTGTTTTATTGCGGCTCGAGGATGAACGATCATTCGTAAAGATAGAGATCATCAGGCGGTTATTCGAGAGTTATGCCGACAAACTGCCGGGGAATTTTGTAGTCGTTACGGAGAGAAGCGTCCGCTTTGCTCGATCCCTGTGACCTGTACCTTACTACTTTTCATTTTCATCCTTCGTCCAAGCGTAGCGATCGTCCCGTCATCCTTCGGCTCTTTATTCTTCCATCCTTCTTTTATGCAGCCTGTAACCTGACGCCTGAGACCTGAAACCGGCAACCGGGGGAACCAGATCAACCAAATAAACCAGAGAAACTAGACAAACCACAGAAACCAGACAAACCAAACAAACCAGACAAACCAAACAAACCCGACAAACCAGAGAAACCAAAGAAACCATATAAACCAGACAAACCAGACAAACCTAAAATGCAACGTAAGCAACAACGTCCCCAAAGGCATGCAACGTCCCCAAAGGCATGCTATAATGGCCTTAAAATGTCAAAGAGATGAAAGGCCCTAGGGATCATGAAGGCGTGGGATTGTTTGAACGAGAACGAAAGAAAAGCCGTCGAAACCCTGAAAAGTAGACTCCAGGGACGATTTGAGGTTCTGGATATGCGTCTCTTCGGGTCAAAAGCGAGAGGACAGGCCGGTCCCGATTCCGACGTGGATATCATGATCGAACTGGCGAAGCGCTCACCGGAGATCGACTCGGAAATCGACGACATCACGTTTGAAGTGAATCTTAGGAATGATTCTTTCATAACCACAATCGTGTTCGGTCAAGATGAGCTGCAGCAGGGCCCGATGAAGGAATCGCCCATCTACAAAGCGATCCGGAAAGAAGGAATCCCGGTTTGACTGCTACGGAAAGTCAAATTGAACTGGCCAGATATCGTCTGAAGCAGGCCGAAGAAAGCATTGACGAGGCCGATTTTCTGCTTCATGGGAAGAAGAGCCCTCGCGCCGTGATTAATCGGGCGTATTATGGCATGTTTTACTCAGTTCTGGCTTTGCTTATTTTTGAACCGTATGCATCGTCCAAGCACAGCGGGGTTCTCGGTTACTTTAACCGGCGGTTTGTAAAACCAGGAATATTATCTGAAGAATTGGGGCGTGTCATCAACAAGGCCTTCGACCTCCGGCAGCGCGGTGACTACCGGGAATATGAAGAACTGAGTTACGAGGTGGTCGCCCCTTTCATCGCCCAAAGCAGGAACTTTGTGCAAGCGGTGAAAGACTATCTTGAGAGGGGCGCCTTCTCTCAAAGGAATCCATAATTCTTGTCTCAGCGAGTGAAACGAACGGTCGTCAGAAGGAGCGAAGCGACCGATCGAATCTCGGTTCTTACTTGTGTCTGAAGTCTGCTGTCTAATGTCTGAAGTCTGATGTCCAATGACTGGTGCTCTGTAGTGTGTGACCTGTAGCTTGTGTCTTGTGCCCTACGATTTTAGACTTATAACCCGTGACCAGCAACGATCAACCAAACAAACCAGACAAACCAAAGAAACCATAGAAACCAAATACGTTAATGCAATACTTTATTATCAATGCCGGACCCCAAGACCTACATAATGATACTTGTAGGTAATGCAACGTATGCAACAACGTCCCCAAAGTTCATGAGTCAAGAGGAGACTTGACCCCTTTACCCCTTTATATGCAGGAAGAAAAAGGAGCCAGATCATGAATATTGAATACACCGTTCAAATCTGGAAGGAAGGAAATCAATTTGTTGCTCATGCTATGCCTTTGGATGTCATGAGCTCAGGTAAAACTCCTGAAGAGGCGAGAAAAGCCCTGGATGAAGCGGTCCATCTATTCCTAATCACCTCCGCGGATATAGGAACCTTGGCGGAGATACTTCAAGATGCAGGGTATGAGTTCAAAGAAGGAAATTGGATTGGCCCCTCTTGGGTAGCCATTGAGAGGCATTCAACCTTGGTTGGCGTGTAAAAATGCCAAAGATAACCCCCGTTCATTGGAGAGATCTCGAAAGAGTTTTCCTCAAAGTCGGGTTCCATTTCGCTCGGCAGGAGGGGAGCCATCGTTCTTACACGAAATCAGGGGTTCTCCGCCCCATTGTCATTCCTACCTACAATGAGATTCCTGTATCGATTATACGCAACAACCTAAAAACGGC
>Ga0194111_10003306_pt1 | contig 19211 bp, 13 predicted proteins | sample TA2KigC300mmetaG_FD_146194 | JGI IMG/M metagenome (GOLD analysis project Ga0194111, IMG submission 146194) | Freshwater microbial communities from Lake Tanganyika, Tanzania - TA2015033 Kigoma Deep Cast 300m | ecosystem: Environmental > Aquatic > Freshwater > Lake | place: Tanzania: Lake... | reverse complement strand
TCCGCCCCCACGCGGCTCTCCTCGAGGATCCGGCGCAGGTCCGAGGCGAGCCCGTCGCTGACATCCATCATCGACGTCGCCCAGCCGCCGCGCGCGATCCACCGGCCGGCTTCGACGCGGGGTTCGAACGCGAGATGCCGGCCGAGGATGCTGCCGCCGAGGCGCCCGGTGACGTGGATCACGTCGCCGGGGCGCGCGCCGAGACGGAGGACCGCCCGGCCCCGCTCGACGCGACCGACCGCGAAGGCGTGCAGTTCGAGGCGCGGCCCCCGGGCGACGTCGCCGCCGACGATCGCGGCGCCATGGCGCGCGCACAGCGCGGTGGCCCCGCGGTAGATGTCCTCGATCCGCCGCACGGAGGCGGCCGGCGGCGCGACGAGGTCGAACAGCACGTGGAGCGGCTCGCCGCCCATCGCGGCGATGTCGCTGATCACGCGGCCGGCCGCCTTGTGCCCGATGCGCCGGCCCGGGGTGTCGGGGAGGAAGTGGACGCCCTCGATGACGGGATCCGTCGTGAGCAGCCAGTCCCACGCGGCGCCGCGGACGCGCACGACGGCGCAGTCGTCGCCGATGCCGCGCGCGACATCGCGGCCGCGGCCGACGCGCGCGGCAAGGCGCCGGATCAGGCCGCGCTCGCCCAGGTCGCCGACGCGCTCGGGGGACGGGGATGATCTCGATCCGTTCACCGGGCCAGCGTACCCGCGCGCCGGGGGGAAGACAAAACGGAATCGGCCGGCCCGGCCTTGTCTTCCGGCCCCGTCGGACATAGTCTGCCCCGGCATGAGGCCGACGCCCAGACCGACCCCGCCGCCCGCGGCCGCACCCAGGCGCAGGATCTCGACGCTTGAGATCGTGTTGCTGACGGTCCTGTCCGGTTTCGCCGCCGGCGCGGTCTACAAGATGGTGGCGCCGTCCGACGGGGCGCGCAGGCCCGCGGGGCAGGCCGATGCGGGAGCGGTCGAGGCCGCCCGCGCGCACCGGGCCGGCGAACAGCCGCGCGAGCTTCGCGGCCCCGCGGCAGCGCCGGCGGCCGAGCCGTCGCGCGACGGGGAGCCGTCCGCGGAGCCCGAAGGCGGGAACGGCGTCCGGCTTCTCCACGGCGCCGACGACGACGACTCCCTCGACCCCCTCGGCATGAAGCGGAAGGCCGGGATGGCGTGGCGGACGCCCGGCGAGAGCGGTTCGCCGACCCCGGCCGCCGGCGGCGGTCACGGGGCGGCCGCGGCGACGGCGCGCTCGCCGGCCGTCGAGAAAATGAGGCAGGCGGCGGCCCGGGGGGAACCGATCCCGCCCCTCTCCCACTCCGAGGTCTCGAAACTGCAGGAACCGGACATCCGCGACGCGCTGCAGGCGCTCGAATCGATGCCATGGGGGCCCGAGGCGAGCCGGATGTTCCAGGACGTCATCGCGCGGTGGGGCCAGGTGAACCCCTCCGCGGCGATGGAGTACGCGATGAGCCTCGAGAGCCTGCGCACCCGGAACAGCGCGGTGGGCAGCGTGCTCGACACCTGGTCGCGCGCCGATCCGCGGGCGGCCTACGACTGGTTCAGCCGGCAGATGCGGGAGAACCCCGGTTCGGTTTACGGCGCCACCCGGAACCTGTTTTCCAACATGGCCCACCAGGATTCAAGTTGGGCGCTGCAGCAGGCGTGGTCGCTCCAGGACCCCGGCATCAAGCGGACCGCCGTCCAGAGCATCTACGACCGCATGGTCCGCGACGGCCAGGGCGACGATCTCGTGTCGATGCACGACCGCATGGCCTCGGGGCCCGACCGCAACCTCCTCTCCGAGGCGATCATCTCGATGTGGACGCCGTACCAGCCCGAGCGGGCCGCGCAGTGGGCGATGGCGATCGACGACATCCCGACGCGCCAGAAATCGCTCGACCGGGTGGTCTCCTCGTGGACCGCCGACCGGCCGTCGGAGGCCGCCGACTTCGTCCTGACCCTGCCCGAGGGCGACCAGCGCAGCCGCAGCCTGGCCAAGGTGGTCGACACGTGGGCCCGGGGGGACGTCGAGCAGGCCGCCGACTGGATGGCCCGCCAGTCCCCGTCGCCCGCCATGGATCCGGCCATGCAGAGCCTCGCGCAGGCGATGATCCCCCGGGATCCCGCCGCGGCCGTCTCGTGGGCCAACAACATTGTCGACCCCAAGGCGCGCGAGCGGACGCTCAGCCGCGCCGCCTTCCAGTGGATGCAGGTCGCGCCGGACCAGGCCCGCGCGGCCATCCCGGGAATGGGCCTTTCGCCCCAGATGCAGCAACGGCTTCTCGGGCCACCCGCAGCCCGGTGATCGTGGCGTGGAACGGTTCCTGCTGTATGATCTGTGGGGCCATGGGCCGATGAACACAAGCCCCCGACGAGGAATGACGATGCGATCGGTCATGATGCTGGGTGGACGGGTTTCGGGCCTTGCTGCCGCCCTGGTCCTCGCGCCGGTCGCGCGGGCGGACGTTGCCGCCCCGTACGCGAACGACTTCAACTCGGGCGATGTCTCCGCCTTCGTTGAGCAGCCGTCCTCCCGCTGGGCGCCGGGAGCGCGGGCTACTTGTATACCGATGCCGATTCGGATGTTACAAACGTCACCGATTCCGCCGTCGTGGTCCTCCAGAACCTCGGCGGGCCGGTGCAGAGCAACTTCGTCCTTTCGGCCCGCTTCACGATCCAGTCGGCCTCCGAAGCGCCGGCCGGAACGGGCGAGCGATTGGGAATCATGCTCGCGGCCCTCGCGGACTCGACCCTCTCCACGGGGTACTTCTTCTCCGTCGGCGCGGGAGAGGACGTCGTGGGATTCGAGGAGGGCATGGCCTTTTACAAGAATGGCACCCACTCCGGCCAAACCACGAATTTCATCATCCTGGGCCCCGCGACGGACGGAAGCGAGACGTGGAAGCTGACGGTCCATGGCGAGTACCTCCCGGGCAACCAGATCCGCTTCGGCTTCAGGGCGGAGAACGAGACCGACGGTCTTGTGTCCTCCAATTCGTGGACGGATTCCTCGGGCCTGGTCTGCACGGGCGCGCACTTCGGCCTGGTGGTCGCGCACACGCGGTACGTGAGTTCCGTGCGGTTCGATGACGTTTCGATCGCCTTCGGCGACGGCTCGGGAGCCGGTCTCTCCAAGGGCGTTCTCTTCCTCGACGAGTTCACGACCCCGCCGGAATCGAACGGGTGGACCATCGTCCAGAAGGATGCCTCCCGCATCACCGTGACGGGCGGCGTCTGCCGGGTCGCCAGCGGCAACGGCGACATGTACTGGGACTACATCAATTACCGCAACCTGTTTCGCCGGCCCTGCCCGACGACGAACGACTTCTGCGCGACGCTGCGGGTGAACTCGTTCCAGCCGACCAACGACAACGTGCAGCTCAACCTGCTGGCCTACGACGACGAGAACTCGCACGTCCGCCACATCTACGGCCATCTCGAGGGGGCGCGGGCGTTCCGCTTCTTCGCGGAGACCAACGAGGAGCCGCAGGCGGCGTTCTTCGACGTGCCCGCCGACTTCGGCGACGGCCGGTTCTGGATGCGGCTGACCAAGCAGGGCACCATCTACCGGCAGTACTGGAGCACCAACGGGCTCACCTTCCACAGGACGGGCTCGGCCCTCGACTACGGGGACGGCACTCCCGCGTACGTCGCGTTCTGGGTCGGCGCCGATTTCGAATTCCCCGCCACCGCCACGCCGGCGGTCATCGAGTCCTTCGAGGTCCGCGAGTTCCCGGACTTCCCGTCGGTGGCCGCGATCGACGGCGGAACGACGGGCATGACGGTCTTCGTGCAGAATCTCTACGAGGCGACGACCGCCCGGGTGGAGCGCTGCACGAACCTCGCCTCGAACGACTGGACGAACGTCGGCACGTTCGCCGTCTCGGTCGACAGCACGAACGTGGTCGACGCCACGCTTCCCGAGACGAACCGGTTCTTCTATCGCGTCGTTCTGCCCTGAGCCGGGGCCCGTCCCCGCGCTTGGATCTCGCCTCCGGGCGCCTTCTCGAGCGCGAACCGTGCGACGGCATCACGATGGACTGCCTCGGCGCGCCCGGCAGGACCGGCGTCAGCCCCCGAAGCCTCGTCGATTCCGGAGCGCCCGGGTTTGGACGGCGATTCCGGCCGGGTGTGTTATCTTGGGACTCCGGCGGCCGGCACGGCACCGGCCGGAAAGAGATCCTGCATGAAGGCGACGGCATGGTGGACAGCGGTTCTGGGACTGTCGGCCACCGCGGCGGTGTCCCAACAGGACGGGGCTCCGCGCCGGGGCGCGCCGTCCATCCCCGCCCCGGTCCTCGGCGGCTCCGCCGGGCCCGCGGCGGCCCCGAAGCCGGAGGCACGGTCCGAACTTCCGCCGGGCGTCGAGGTCGTGCGCGACATCCCCTACGCGAAGGCCGCAGGCCGCCGCCTGCGGCTCGATCTCTACCTTCCCGTCACGCAGCCGAAGCCCTGGCCCGTGATCGTGTGGATCCACGGCGGCGCGTGGCGCGGCGGCGACAAGACGCCCTGCGACGGGCTCCCCGTCCTGGAGAAGGGCATCGCCGTCGCCAGCATCTCCTACCGGCTCAGCGGCGAGGCCGTGTTCCCGGCCCAGATCGAGGACTGCAAGGCCGCGGTGCGCTGGCTGCGCGCCAACGGGAGACGGCGCGGCCTGGACGTTGAGCGAATCGGCGCCTGGGGGTCCTCGGCCGGCGGGCACCTTGCCGCGCTGCTGGGAACCACGGGCGGCGTGAAGGCCTTCGACGTCGGCGCGAACCTCGACCAATCGAGCCGCGTGCAGGCCGTCTGCAACTACTACGGGCCCGCGGATCTCTCCCTCATGCAGGCCCACTCGGGGCCCGAGAGCCGCCTCCGCCACGATCTGCCCGATTCGCCCGAGTCCCTGCTGATCGGCGGGCGGGTCGCCGACCATCCGGACAAGGCCGCCGCCGCGAGCCCCGTCACCTACGCCACGCCCGACGACCCGCCGTTCCTGACGGTCCACGGGACGGCCGACCCCCTCGTTCCGATCGGCCAGGCGCGCGTCCTGGACGAGGCCCTCCGCGCGGCCGGCGTTCCGTCCACCCTCATCGTTCTCGACGGCGCCGGCCACGGCGGCCGCGAATTCCAAACCCCCGTCCTCCGCGCGGAAATCCTCCGGTTCTTCGAACGGCACCTCCGTCCCTGAGTCACCCCCGGCCTCCGCACCGACGGCCGCAGGGGCATCGCCGCCGCCCGCGCGATCGAGATCCGGCAGAAGCCCGGCGGCCTTCGTCCGGATGCGGAGCGGCCCGCCGGACCGCGTCCGCCGTCGCGCCGGAATGCGAAGGGGCGCGCCGGGCCGGTTGGCCCGCGCGCGCCCCTCTCGCGATCCGCCCCCGGTCAGGCGGCGGCGGTCTTGAGGACCGCGCCGACGAACACGAGCACGAAGAGGGCGATGGTCTCGATGATGCCGAGAACCATCAGGTAGTTGCCGAAGCCCTTGCCGGTCTCGGCCATGGCGTCGGAGGCCGCCGCGCCGGCAACGCCCTGCCACCAGGCCGAGGCGCCGATCGCGAGTCCGCCGAAGATGCCGGCGCCGAGCATGGCGCCCCAGTTGGCGAAGCCGGCCGCGTTGCACAGCGCCACCATCTGGTTCATCAGGATCATCCCGTAGATCGTCTGCGACATCGGCGCGCCGACGAACACGAAGAGGATGAAGGGGGCCGCCTTGTTCTGCGCGAAGCACTTCTTCCACGCGCCGATCGCCGCGGGGCCCGCCGCGCCCGTTCCGAGGGCCGACCCGGCCGCCGACAGCCCGAACACCGCCGCCGCGCCCAGCTTGCCCAGAGTTACCATCGATGCCGCATCCATTGCCTGGCTCCTTTCCGCTGTCGTTACGCTTCCGGCCCGCCCGCGTCCCGGGCCCGCCGGAACGGTTGATACGGGACGCCTGTCCACTGCAGGCCGATGTGGCCTGAAAACTCGAGGGTGTTGAGCCGCACGCCGTGCACCATCACGCCCATCAGGGCGAGGACCACGTTGAGCGCGTGCGCGAGGAAGAGGAAGACCGCCGCGATCAGCCCCGTCGCCCACGAGCCGAACATGGGGGCCAGCATCGTGTTGAAACTGTTGGCGACGGCGAATGAGGCGGTGCCGACGGCGAAGAGGCGGATGTAGGAGACCACGTCGACGAAGTTGCTGACGAGGTTCAGCGGCAGCATCGCGTGGTTGAACCACTCGGCCTTGAGCTGCCCCACCGGGGTCATGAAGAGGACGATCAGCACGACGCTGGCGATGAAGACGGGGCCCATGAAGGACGGGAACGTGTCGCCGAGGACCATCTTGTTCGCGTAGAAGAACATCGTCCACGTCGTCCCCAGCCAGCCGAGCTGCGCGAGCGACTGCAGGCTGCGGCCCATCCGGAGGATGTTCCAGAGGTGCGCGAGCGACAGGTGGACGACGGCGATGATGAAGCAGAGGCGCTTCACGTTCTCCTCGTTCTCCAGCCACGTGACCGTCAGCGGCCATGCCTTCGGATGAATGCCGAAGAAGACGCCCGTGATGACGCCCCAGGCGATCGTCGCCACGCTCATCGTGTCGATGAGGTTGAACAGCTTGCGCGGGGCGTCCGGGAACTTGCGGCGCGCCCAGAAGCTGGCGCCGAGGAACAGCGCGCCGTAGCCGGCGTCGCCGACGAGCATCGCGAAGAAGAGGCCGAAGAAGACGAGGAACATCGCGCCGATGTCGAGTTCGCGGTAGCCGGGCAGGATACCGATGAACTTCATCAGCGGCTCGATCGGCCGGACCCACTTCGGGCTGCGGATCAGCGTCGGCACGCTGTCCTCCGCGCCGGGCTCCTCGTCGATGACGCCCCAGCCGCACTTGGCGGCGGCCTCGTGGATGCAGCCGATGTCCGTGGCCGGGCAGAACCCGCGCAGGTAGACGATGCGCGCCGACGCCTCGCCCATGCCCGACCGGGCCTCGGCAAGCCGGAGACGATCCTCCGCCTCGGCCGTGAGCGCCGCCACCGCCGGCCGGTCGCCGGCGAACTCCGCGGCCTCCGTCGCGAGCGCCGCCGAACGGGCGTCGAGTTGGGCCAGCCGTGCGTCGATCGCGGAGATCGACAACACCGGCATGCGGACCTCCTGCGCCGGGAGCTTCGGGGCCTCGCCGCGGTGGATCACCGAGAAATGGACCGCGTGCTTCGTCCGGCCCAGCTCCGTCAGCACCGCGCCCTCCGGCGCCGTCACCGGCTCCTTGGGGCTGCCCTGGTACAGACGGACGAAGATGCCCCTGGCCGCCAGCGCCTTCGCGGCGGCCGGGTCGAAATCGCCGAAGGGCAGGATCCGCTGCCGCTCGATGCGAAGGCCCTCGGCCTCGTCGGCGACCTCCTTGCGCTCGTGGACGATCCTCCACATCGCGTTCACGACGTCGATCGGGCTGCGGCCGGACGGCTTCGCCCGGGGCGAGGCCGGAAGGACTTCCAGGGCGCGGCTGACGTGCTCGAATTCCTTGCGGGCGGACTCGATGTCGTCCGTCTCGGCCGCGCGGACGGCCTCGACATGCACGACGCCGATCTGGCGCAGATACTCCAGCGCCGCGTCCCGGTCGTTGTCCAGGACCAGCACCGTCACCTTTTTCATCGGCACGATCATGCCGCGGTTCCCTTTTCGACGGACTTGCCCTTGGCGATCTTGGAGCGGGCCACCTCGGCGGTCATCTGGTCGCCGAGGAAGATCCGGATCACGCGGATGTTGTCCTTCGCCTCCGGGATCTTCACCTTCTCGAAGAGATTCACGCGCTGGGTCGTGGTGCGCAGCTCCTCGGCCAGCCGCCGGAGCTGCTCCTCGATCACTTCGCGCTCGGCGCGGAGGCGGGCGAGGGTCTCGAGCATGGACAGCCCGTCGTCGGTCCAGGCCGGCGTGGCGAAGAGGTCCGGAACGGAGCGCTCGAACGCGATGCCCTCGAAGACCGGGATCGCGACGCCGGCGATGTTGCCGGTCGATCGCTTCACGGCGCCGATCTTGAGCAGCGTATCGAGGGGGAGCGGCTCGGCGAAGAGCCTCACCCACGCGGCGAGCTGCTCGCGCGCGGCCTTCTCCTCGCCCCGCTTGGCCTCGACCTTCGCCTCGAGCCCGCGCACCTCCAGCTGCAGCTGCTGCTTCTTCAGCAGGAGAGTCGGCAGGTAGCGCTGGAAGCGCTTCAGCGCGTCCCGCTGGGCCTTCAGCTCGTTCTTCGTATGTTTGATCTTCGCCATGGACCTAGGCGGCGGTCGTCCTCTTCGGCCAGAACTTCCGGGTGAGCTTGCTCGGGATGCCGGTTTCCTCCGGCGAGAAGCAGTCCGCCAGGATCTGCCAGCCGAGGTCGAGCGCCTGCTCGAGCGGGATGTTGACGCGCAGGTCCATCATCTCCGCCTCGAACCGCTCGCCGTACTTGAGCAGGTTGCGGTCCCACGCGCTCATGCGGAAGCCCATCGACTGCTTCTCGAGCGTCTCCTTGTACGACGCGTAGAGCTGGATCATCGTGTTCATGATGGTCCGGTGATCCTCGCGCGTCTTGGAGTTCACGAGCTGCTTGAGGCGGCTCAGCGAGCCGAACGGCTCGATGCGGCCGTTGCGCAGGTAGAACTGGCCCTCGGTGATGTAGCCGGTGTTGTCCGGCACGGGGTGGGTCACGTCGTCGCCCGGCATCGTCGTCGCGGCGAGGACGGTGATCGAGCCGGCGGTGTCGAAGTCGACGGCCTTCTCGTAGCGCGCGGCGAGCTGGCTGTAGAGGTCGCCCGGGTAGCCGCGGTTCGACGGGATCTGCTCCATCGTGATCGCGATCTCCTTCATGGAGTCCGCGAAGTTGGTCATGTCGGTCAGCAGCACGAGCACGCGCTTCTTCTGCAGCGCGAACTGCTCGGCGACCGCGAGGCAGATGTCCGGCACGAGCAGGCACTCCACCGTCGGATCGGCGGCGGTGTGGATGAACAGGATCGAGCGCGACAGCGCGCCCTCCTTCTCCAGCGTGTCGCGGAAGAAGAGGTAGTCGTCGTGCTTGAGCCCCATGCCGCCGAGGATGATCAGGTCCACCTCGGCCTGCAGCGCGATGCGCGCGAGGAGCGGGTTGTAGGGTTCGCCGGCGACCGAGAAGATCGGCAGCTTCTGCGATTCGACGAGCGTGTTGAACACGTCGATCATCGGGATGCCGGTGCGGACCATGTTGCGCGGGATGATGCGCTTGGCCGGGTTCACCGACGGGCCGCCGATCTCGATCAGGTTCTCGTGGATCGCCGGGCCCTTGTCGCGCGGCACGCCGCTGCCGGTGAAGATGCGGCCCATCAGCGACTCCGAGAACGGCACCTGCATCGTGTGGCCGAGGAAGCGGATCTGCGAGTCCGTCGAGATGCCGCGGCTGCCGGCGAAGACCTGGAGGTCGACGCGGCCACCCTCGATGCGGATGACCTGCGCCAGCGACACGCCCTGGCCGGAGGTGACCTGCGCGAGTTCGCGGTAGGTGACGCCCGTCGCCTGCACCGTGATGACGTTGCCGGCGATGCGCTCGATGCGGTGATACACCCTATGCATAGTCCGTCACCTCCGCGACCATCTTCTCGATGCGGGCCTCGAGCGCGCCGAATTCCTCGCTCGTCTGCTCCGCGCGGTTCCAGTCCTTCGTCGCCTGCGTCAGGTGCTGGAAGAACTTGCGCGCGGCGTCCTTCGACTCGAAGGCCATCTTCGTCTTCAGGATCTTCACGATCCGGCCGAACACGTAGGTCTGCCGGTCGGCGGGCGTCGCCGCGTCGACCGCGTGGTAGGCGTCCTGCTGGAGGTAGACCGCGTCGACGTACTCGGCCTTCAGGTAGACCGTGAAGTCGTCGATCGAGGTGCCCTCCTCGCCGACGACCTTCATCATCTGGTTGACGTCGTTGCCCTGGATCAGCATCCGGCGGGCGAGGGCGACCTGCTCGGACGGGACGACGCCCTCGTACTTGCTCCACGACTCCAGCGGATGGATCGCCGGGTAGCGGCGCTGGTCGGACCGTTCGCGCGAGAGGCCGTGGAAGGCGCCGACCACCTTCAGCGTGCTCTGCGTCACCGGCTCCTCGAAGTTGCCGCCGGCCGGGCTGACGGTTCCGCCGATCGTGACCGAGCCGAGCGAGCCGTCCTTGAGCTTCACGATCCCGCCGCGCTCGTAGAACGAGGCGATCACGGACTCGAGGTAGGCCGGGAAGGCCTCCTCGCCCGGGATCTCCTCGAGGCGGCCGGACATCTCGCGCAGCGCCTGCGCCCAGCGCGAGGTCGAGTCGGCCAGCAGCAGCACGTTGAGGCCCATCTGCCGGTAGTACTCGGCGATCGTCACCGCGGTGTAGACCGACGCCTCGCGCGCGGCGACGGGCATCGAGCTGGTGTTGCAGATGATCAGCGTGCGCTCCATCAGGCTCTTGCCGGTGCGCGGGTCGGTCAGCGCGGGGAACTCGCGGAGCGTCTCGACGACCTCGCCGGCGCGCTCGCCGCAGGCGGCGACGATCACGATGTCGACGTCGGCGTAGCGGCTCGTGATCTGCTGCAGCACCGTCTTGCCGGCGCCGAAGGGGCCGGGGATGCAGTAGGTGCCGCCGCGCGCGACCGGGAAGAACGTGTCGACGATGCGGACCTTCGTCGCCAGCGGCTCCGTCGGGCGCAGGCGCTCGGCGTAGGCGCGGATCGGGATCTTCACCGGCCAGCGCTGCATCAGGCGGACTTCGTGCACGACGCCGTCGGCGTCGCGGAGCTTCGCGACGACCCCGTCGACCGTGTACGCCCCCGCCGCCGCGACCCCGTCGACCGTCAGCTGCCCGCGCAGTCCGAACGGGACCATGATGCGGTGCTGGAAGATGCCCTCGGGCACGGAGCCGATCGTCTCCCCCGCGGTGACCGTCTGCCCGGCCTTCGCCGCCGGCGTGAACGCCCACTTCGCCTCCCGGGGCAGCGCCTCGAGGTAGCGGCCGCGCTGCAGGAAGAAGCCGCATTCCTCGGCCAGCTTCGGCAGCGGGTTCTGGAGGCCGTCGAAGATCTGCGTCAGCAGGCCCGGGCCGAGCTCGACCGAGAGAAGCTCGCCGGTGAAGTCGACGCGGTCGCCCTCCTTCAGGCCCGTCGTGTCCTCGAACACCTGCAGCTCCGCGTAGCGGCCGCGGACGCGGATCACCTCGGCCTTCAGCCGGCTCTCGCCAAGCGCCGCGTAGGCGACTTCGTTCTGGACGACCGGCTTCTCGAACTCCACCGTGAGGAGGTTGCCGTTGACGCCCACGATCCTGCCGATGTTTTCGCTCATGGTTTCGTTCCCGATTCCGCGCCGGCCGCTCCGACGAAATCCTCGACCCGCTTCACGCCCGCATCCTCGGCCATCCCGGCCCACCGCGCGGCGATGCCCAGTTTCACCGCGAAGGCCAGCACCGCGGGGAGCCCGAAGGGCTCGAACCGCGCGAGATCCTCCGCCGTCCGCCAGCGGCAACGATCCAGCTCCTGCTCCCGCTCGAGCGGGTTCGGCTTCGCGAAGGCGTCGGTGACGGCCTTCGCCACCGACATGTCCCACCCGGCGTGATCCCGAAGGTAGGGCCTCGCTTCGACGCCCAGGTGCGCCGCCCGCGCGCGCGCCACCCCGTTGCGGAGCTGCGTCTCCCTCGCCTGCCACTCGGCGACGAACCTCACCCCCGGCGCCGGGGCGCCGGTCAGGAGGGCATCGAGCGCCGCCAGATCGGCCCGCGACAGCACGCCCTCGCACTTCGCGCGGAACTCCGCGACGCCGAAGGACGGCGGGGCGCCGAACACAAGCGTCGGGAGGCTGGCGGCGAGGTAGGTGTAGTTCACGGCGGATCCGGTCGCTACGACTTGGCCTGCTCCCCGTCGCCGGCCTCGCGGGCCGCGCGGTGGACGATCTCCGCCAGGTGCGGCCGCAGGAAGTTGCAGAGCGCCTCGGCGATCGCCGGCTTGGTGAACTCGTGGAAGATGTGGCCGTCCTTGAGGGCGACCCGGAACCCGCCGGCGATGCCGCTCTCGGCGCGGATGGTGAGGCCCTGCACGAGGTGCTGGCGGTACTGGTCCGCGAAGAATTGCACGATCTGCGCCTGGTCCTTCTCGTCGATCAGGAACTCGATCCGGCTCTCGGCGCCGCCCTGCGTCGCGTAGACCTGCGCGATCTTGAGCATCATTTGCTTCAACATCTCGGCGTCCATCGCGCCCTTGACCGCCTCGCCGACGATGTCCTCGAGGATGTTCTCGATGCCCTGGCCGACGGTGATCAAGAGGTCGCGCGCCGCCTGCTCCAGCGTCCGCTGGCTCCGCTCGACGAACACCTGCGAGTCCTTCTCCGCCTTCTCGAGGATGGCCTTCGCCTTGGCCTCGGCGTCCTTGACGGCGGCGGCCGCCTTCTCCTTGGCCTGGGCAACAATCTGGGCCGCATCCTTTTCCGACTTATCAACGGCTTCCTTCTGGATGCGTTCGATCAGGTGTTTCAGCTCTTCCGCCATGATGAGGACTCCTTCCGGCCGGCCCGGCGCCGCGGATCAAAGACCCGAGACTATACGGGCTTGCTCGGCGGGTTTTCAAGTCCAACCCGCGAAAAGCCCGCGAACGGCCGTTCGTCGGCGTACGGCGCCGGCAGACGGAGAACGGCCGGGTGCGGGGCCGGCGCATCCTCACGGCCGGGACAATCTCGCCTCTTGCGCCCGCCCTGATGTGCGGTAGGCTGCGGTCTGTCATGGGGATGATCGGCCGCGGCGCAGTGTGCGGGAGGACCCAGGGATGGACGAGTCGGCGGGCGGGCGGAATCCGGATGCCGTGTCCTGGCGGGGCCGGGCAGGCGGCCTGGCGGCCATCCTGATCCTGGCAGCCCTCCCCTTCCTCCGGGCCGGCACGGGGCCGACGCCGCCCGACTGGGCCGTGTTCGTAGGCCGCTTTCACCCCGTGGTGCTCCACTTCCCCATCGCCATCCTTGTCGTCGCCGCGCTTCTCGAGCTCTCCCGGCTGCCGGGCCTCCGGCGACTCATCCCCGCGCCGCCGGAGTCCATCACGTTGTTCCTGCTGGCGCTCGGCGCGCTGACGGGCTTCGCCGCCGCCGGAATGGGCTGGCTGCTGAGCCAGACGGGCGGGTACGACGCCGCGCTGCTCCGCCGCCACATGATCCTCGGCCTGGCCGTGCCGGCCGGGGCCATCCTGTCGCTCCTCGCCTGGACCGGCGGCGGCGCCGCCGCCGGACGCGGCCTGCTCTTCGCAACGGCGGGCCTGACCCTCGCCGCGGGCCACCTCGGTGGCGCCTTGACGCACGGCGAGGACTACCTCACGGAGTACGCCCCCGCGCCCGTCCGCCGCGCGCTCGGTCTGCCGGTACGCTCCGACTTCGCGCCCGTCCTCCTTCCCGCCGGCGAACGGCTCGCCTTCCGCGATGTCGTCCGCCCGATCCTTGCGGACCGCTGCATCGCCTGCCACAACGCGGCCAAGGCCATGGGTGGGCTGCGGCTCGACACCCATGGTGCCGTCACAGCCGGCGGAGCCTCCGGGGCCATGACCGGTACGACGCCGGGGCCGGTCGCCCTGCTCGTCCACCGGATGCGCCTGCCCGCGGACGACCCGAAACACATGCCGCCCGCGGGCAAGCCGCAGCCGACCGACGGGGAGATCGCCATCCTGGAATGGTGGGCGGCCGCCGGGATGCCGGATGACCGGCGGCTGGACGACCTGAAGCCTCCCGCGGAGGTCCTGGCGGCGGCGGAGGCGCGCATCCCCGAGGCGGATCGCGCGAAACTGGCGGAGGAGACCGCGGCGCGGGCCGCAGCCCTCGAGTCCGACCTCGCCGCCCTGCGCGCGAGGATCCCCGGCGGCATCCGCGCGATCGCGGCCGGCCGGCCGGAGGTCGAATTCCATCCGGGGGCGGAACCCGCACGCTTCGGGGACACCGACCTCGCGGCGCTGGCGGGCCTCGGCGACCGGCTGGTCTGGCTGGACCTGTCGCGGACCTCCGTGACGCCGGCCGGACTGGCCGCCCTGACCAACACCCCGGCGCTGCGGCGCCTGGGCCTCGCGCAAACCGCCTGCGATGACGCGGCGATCGCCGCGCTGCCGCCGCTTCCGCATCTCGAAACGCTGAATCTCACCGGGACGCGGGTCGGCGCCGAGGGGCTCGCCCGCCTCGCGTCGCGCACCGGGCTGCGCTCCGTGCACGTCTGGCAGACGCGGGCCGACGCCGCGGCGGTGCGCGCGCTCGCGGCCGCGCTGACCAACGCCGTCATCCACGCCGATCTCCCCACCCCGGAGCCCTGACATGGCCCCTCCCCGCTCCCGCGCGATCCTTCCCCTGCTCGTCGCCGTCGCGGCAACGGCGGCCCTCCTGTTCGGCCTCGTACGGGCCGGCGTGCTCCGTCCGGCCGCCGCACCCGCCGGAGCGGAACGCCCCGCGGCGGCCCCGCCCTCCCTTCCGGCCCGCATCGGATTCAACGAACACGTCCAGCCCCTGCTGTCCGAGAACTGCTACGCCTGCCACGGTCCGGATTCCGGCTCGCGCAAGGCCGGGCTGCGGCTCGACCGCGCCGAGTTCGCGCTCGCGCAGCGGCCCGGCGGCGCGGCGATCGTGCCCGGACAGCCCGACGCCAGCCCCGTGATCCGGCGCATCCGGTCGACATCCCCGGCGGAGATCATGCCCCCGCCGGACTCGCACAAGACGCTCACGCCCGCCCAGATCGCCCTGATGGAAGCCTGGGTCCGAAACGGCGCGGCGTACGAGGAACACTGGTCCTTCCTCCCGCCGAAGCGTCCCGCGGTTCCGCCCGGCGGCGGCGCGAACCCGATCGATGCGTTCGTGCGCGCCCGGATCGAATCGGCCGGACTCTCGCCCAACAGCCCCGAGGAGCCCGCCCGCCGGTTTCGCCGGGCGGCGCTCGCGCTGACCGGACTGCCCCCCGCCCCCGCCGAGGCCGACGCCTTCGCCGCCGCGCCGACGGAGGCCGCCTTCGCCGCGGCCGTCGACCGCATGCTCGCCTCGCCGGCCCACGCGGAGCATATGGCGCGGCACTGGCTCGATGTCGCGCGCTACGCGGACACCCACGGCATCCACATCGACAATTACCGCAGCATCTGGCCCTACCGCGACTGGGTCATCGCCGCCTTCGCCGCCAACCTGCCGTTCGACCGCTTCACCGTCGAGCAGCTCGCCGGGGATCTCCTGCCCGACGCGACGCTGGACCAGCAGATCGCCACCGGCTTCCACCGCTGCAACCCGACCACCAGCGAGGGCGGCGCGATCGACGACGAGTACCTCGCCCTCTACGCCAAGGACCGCGTCGAGACCACCGCCGCCGCATGGCTCGGCCTCACCATGGGCTGCGCCGCCTGCCACGACCACAAGTTCGATCCCGTCTCGCAGCGGGAATTCTACGAGTTCGCCTCCTTCTTCCGGAACACGACGCAGAAGGCGATGGACGGCAACATCGCCACGACCCCGCCCAACGTCCTCGTCCCCGCGCCCGCCGACCGCGGCCGCTGGACCGAACTCAACACCGCCCTGCAGGCGGCGGATGCCGCGCTGGCCGCGCGCCGGGCCGCCGCGACGCCCGACCTCGACCGGTGGGCCGGCGACGTCGCCGCCGCGACGGCCTCGGTCGCCCTGCCCCCCGACGGGCTCCTCCTTCACCTCGCCGCCACCGAAGGCCGCGGCCGTTCGCTCGCCGACTCCGCGCCGGGCGCCGGCCGCTCGTTCACGCTCACCGCGGATCCCGTGTGGACCCAGACCCTTCACGGCGCCGCGGCCCGCCTCGCGGAGCCCGCAACCGCCGACCTCGGCGACCTCGGCGGGTTCGACGCCACGAACCGCTTCTCCTTCGGCGCGTGGGTCCTCGTCCCCGAGGGCAGCGGCGCGCTGCTCGCCCGCATGGACGAGGCCGACGGCTTCCGCGGCTGGGATCTCTGGTTCCAGAACGGCGAGGTCGCCGTCCATCTCATCGCCTCGTGGGAGGCGGACGCAATCAAGGTCGAGACCAAGTCCCCGCTCAAGCCCGGCGCGTGGACCCACGTCTTCGCGACCTACGACGGCTCGGGCAAGGCCGCGGGCGTGCGGATCTACCTCGATGGGGAGCCGGCGGAAACCAAGGTGGCGAAGGATGCGTTGCGCGGCAGCATCCGCACCGCGACGCCGCTCGCGCTGGGCCGGCGCAGCCGGTCGGCCGGCTTCCGGAACGGCACGTTCCGCGACCTCCGGCTCTACGGACGGCTTCTGGATCCGCCGGAGGTCGCCCGCCTCGCCGCCGCGGACGCGGTCCGCGCCGCGCTGGCCGCCGGAGGCGGAAGCCGCACGGAGGAGCAGAAGGAAGCCCTGCTCGGCCACTTCCTCGCCCATGTCGATCCGCAGAGCCGGGAGCTGACGGCCCGCCGCGCGGCGCTGGAGACCGAGATCGACACCCTCCGCAAGCGCGGCGCGATCTCGCTGGTCATGGCCGAGAAGCCGACCCCGCCCTCGGCCCGGATCCTGAAGCGCGGCGCCTACGACCAGCCCGGCGACGAGGTCCATCCGGGCGTGCCGCGCGTGCTCCCGCCCCTGCCCGCGGGGGACGTCTCGAACCGCCTCGCGCTGGCGCGGTGGCTCGTGGCGCCCGGCAACCCGCTGACGGCGCGCGTCACGGTGAACCGGCTCTGGCAGCAGATCTTCGGCGAGGGCCTCGTCGCCACCGCCGGGGACTTCGGCATCACGGGCGACCGGCCGTCGCACCCGGACCTGCTCGACTGGCTCGCCGTGGAGTTCGTCGAATCGGGCTGGGATCTGCGTCGCATGGTCCGGCTCATGGTGACCAGCGGGACGTTCGGCCGCGCGGCGCATGCGACGCCCGACCTGCTGCGGAAGGACCCGGCGAACCGGCTGCTCGCGCGCGGGCCGCGGTACCGTCTCGACGGCGAGGTCCTGCGCGACGCCGCCCTCGCCGCCGGCGGCCTGCTCGCCGGCCGCGTCGGCGGACCGAGCGTGAAGCCCTACCAGCCCGACGGCATCTGGGAGACCGTTGCGATGCCGCAGAGCGACACGAAGACCTACGTCCGCGACACCGGCGAGGGTCTCCACCGGCGCAGCCTCTACACCTTCTGGAAGCGCAGCGCTCCGCCGCCCGCGATGGAGATCTTCAATGCGCCGAGCCGCGAGCAGTGCACCGTCCGCCGCGAGCGAACCCACACCCCGCTCCAGGCGCTCGTGATCTGGAACGACCCGCAGTTCGTCGAGGCCGCCCGCGCCCTCGCCGCCCGCGCCCTCGCGGGGGCCGCGGACGACGGCGCCCGGCTCGACGGCATCACGCGGCCGCTGCTGGCGCGGCGGATGGAGGACGGCGAGCGGCGGGTCCTGCTCGACGCCCTCGCCGGATTCCGCCGCGACTTCGCCGCCGACCCGGCCGCCGCCGCCGCGCTGCTGAAGGTCGGCGACAGCCCCGCGCCGGACGGCATGCCCGCGGGGGAGCTCGCCGCATGGACCCTGACCGCCGCGCAGGTGATGAGCCTCGACGAGGCGTTGACGCTGTGAGGAGGCCGCGATGCACCCCCTGACGCACGAACGGATCCGCCACCTCACCCGCCGCCAGTTCTTCGGACGCACCGCGACCGGACTCGGCGGCGCCGCGCTCGCGTCGCTGCTCGGCGCCCCCGCCGCCTCCGCGGCGCCGGCGGGCGGCGGGCTGCCCGGCCTGCCCCATTTCGCGCCGCGTGCGCGGAGGGCGATCTACCTCTTCATGGTCGGCGCGCCGTCGCAGATCGACCTGTTCGACTACAAGCCGAAGATGGCGGACCTGTTCGACAAGGACATCCCCGACAGCATCCGCATGGGACAGCGGCTGACCACGATGACCAGCGGCCAGACGCGCTTCCCGATCGCCCCGTCGATCTACGGCTTCCGGCAGTACGGCCCCGGCGGGGCCTGGATCAGCGAGCTGCTGCCGTGGACCGCGCGGATGGCCGGCGACATCGCGATCGTGCGGAGCCTCCACACCGACGCCATCAACCACGAGCCCGCCGTCACCTTCATGAACACCGGCAGCCAGATCGCGGGCCGCGCCTGCCTCGGATCGTGGCTCAGCTACGGGCTCGGGAGCATGAACGACAACCTGCCGGCCTTCGTCGTGCTCCACGCGCGGCACTCGAATCCGAAGTCCAACGTGCAGGCGATCTCGGCCCGCCTGTGGAGCAGCGGCCCGCTGCCGGCCGAGCATTCCGGCGTCGCGCTCCGCTCCGGCGGCGATGCGGTGCTCTACCTCGGCGATCCGCCCGGCGTCACCCGCGACCGGCGGCGCGCGATGCTCGACGGCGTCCAGGCGCTGCACCGGACGTCCTTCGACCAGGTCGGCGACCCGGCGATCCAGGCGAGGATCGCGCAGTACGAGATGGCGTTCCGGATGCAGGCCTCGGTGCCGGAGCTGACCGACCTCTCCGGCGAGCCGGAGTCGGTGAACGCGCTCTACGGCCCGGAGGCGAAGGAGCCGGGCACGTTCGCGCACAGCGCGCTGATGGCGCGGCGCATGATCGAGCGCGGGGTCCGCTTCGTCCAGGTCTACCACCGCGGCTGGGACCAGCACGGCAACCTGCCGCGCGACCTCCCGCAGCAGTGCCGCGACGTCGACCGGGCCGGCTACGCCCTGGTCCAGGATCTCAAGGTCCGCGGCCTGCTCGACGACACGCTCGTGATCTGGGGCGGCGAGTTCGGACGCACGGTCTACTGCCAGGGCGCGCTCAAGCGCGACGACTACGGCCGCGACCACCATCCGCGGAACTTCGCGATGTGGATGGCCGGCGGCGGGGTGAAGGCGGGGCTCTCGCTCGGCGAGACGGACGACTTCTCCTACAACATCACGAAGGACCCGATCCACGTGCGCGACCTGCACGCGACGATCCTGCACCTGCTCGGCATCGACCACCGCCGCCTGGGCTTCAAGTTCCAGGGCCTCGACCAGCGGCTGACCGGCGTCGAACCGGCGCACGTCGTGCCCGCCCTGATGGCCTGAGGTCCGGCCGGGCCGATCTCACCGCAGCCCGTCGAGACGGAGGCGGCGGATGCGGAGCCGGTTGAGACCGCCCACCTTCTTGTCGCCGGCGCAGTAGGCCAGCAGAACGGCGTCGTCCACGAAGTGAATCGCCGTGTAGCAGTACCAGCCCTCGGGATCCGCCTCCACCACCTTGGGCTTCGCCCAGGTCCTGCCGTTGTCGGAGGAGATGGCGGTCACCAGCGGCGTGCGCTTGTTCGCGGGGAACGGGAAGGCGCCGGAGTGGTCGTTGTAGACCG
>Ga0194111_10003305_pt1 | contig 19212 bp, 16 predicted proteins | sample TA2KigC300mmetaG_FD_146194 | JGI IMG/M metagenome (GOLD analysis project Ga0194111, IMG submission 146194) | Freshwater microbial communities from Lake Tanganyika, Tanzania - TA2015033 Kigoma Deep Cast 300m | ecosystem: Environmental > Aquatic > Freshwater > Lake | place: Tanzania: Lake... | reverse complement strand
AACTGGCGGCGCTTAGGACCTAAATCCCCCCAGGGATCAATTAATGAGGCTTGTCGGGGATCGCGTGTACGAATCATCTTTTTGCCATTAACCCGTTGATTTTTCACCGAATTATGCCATAAAAAGCAACGCCCGACAAGAAAAAAATACCATAATCTTAAATTATTTCAAATAATTATATGAAATCGACTTTTTACGAATCCATCAAGGTTCAAAGTTCAAGGTTTAGCAAGCAGCGCCCTGTCCTTTCCAAATCCATTGTAGGGGCGCAATTTATTGCGCCCGACTCCCGCGGGCGTGATAAATCACGCCCTACAAAGGGTTGGGAGGGGGGGTTGGGGGGAGGGCAGGGAGCATTTACAAAAAACTCCCTGGCCCTCCCCCCAAAGACGGGTGAGCCGAAGGCTGAAGGCGGCTATGGGAAAAAAAGTAATTATCATGGGCGCGGCGGGGCGGGATTTCCACAATTTCAATACCCTATTCAAGGATAATCCCCATTACCGGGTCATGGCCTTTACCGCCGCCCAGATTCCCTCGGTTCACGATCGCACCTATCCCCCGGAGTTGGCCGGTTCTCTTTACCCCGAAGGAATTCCCATTTACCCCGAAGAAGACCTGGACGCGCTGATCCGGGACCGCCGGGTGGATCTCGTAGTTTTCTCTTACACTGACGTCTCCCATGTGGAAGTGATGCACAAGGCTTCCCAGGTCATGGCCGCGGGGGCGGATTTTATCCTGGCCGGCGCGGCCCGGACCATGCTCCGGTCCCAAAAGCCGGTGATCGCGGTGTGCGCCGTCCGGACCGGCTGCGGCAAATCCCAGACCACCCGGAAAATCTGCGAGATCTTGCGAGGCTGGGGAAAGAAGACCGTGGTGGTGCGCCACCCCATGCCCTATGGCGACCTTAGGCGACAGGTGGTGCAGCGCTTCGCGGCTTTCGAGGATTTCTCCCGCCGCCAGTTGACCATTGAAGAACGGGAAGAATATGAGCCGTTGGTGGAGCGGGGCATCGTGGTGTACGGCGGCGTCGATTACCGGGAGATCCTGTCCCGGGCGGAGCAGGAAGCGGAAATCATTGTCTGGGACGGCGGCAACAATGACACGCCGTTTTTGCGCCCCGACATCCACGTGGTGCTCTTCGATCCCTTAAGGCCGGGGCATGAATTGTTGTATTTCGCCGGGGAGACCAATCTGCGGCTGGCGGACATCGCCATTATCAACAAGGTGGATGCCGCTGCAGCCGGGGATATCGAGTTGGTGCGCCAAAATATTGCCAAGTTCGCGCCCCGGGCGGACATCCTGCTGGCCACCTCGCCGGTGCTGGTCAGCCGGCCGGAGCGGATTCGCGGGAAAATGGTGCTGGTGGTGGAGGACGGCCCCACCCTGACCCATGGCGGCATGGCCTACGGGGCCGGCTGGGTGGCCGCGAAAAAATTCGGCGCCGCCCGGATTGTGGACCCCCGGCCTTTTGCCGCGGGAACTTTGCGAGAAGTTTTTGAGCAGTATCCCCATATCGGGCCGGTCCTGCCGGCCATGGGGTACAACGAGGAACAGATCCGGGACCTGGGAGACACCATCAATAACACCCCCTGTGACCTGATCCTCTTTTCCACCCCCATCCAACTATGCCGCCTGCTCTCCTGTAATAAACCCACGATTAGGGTGCGTTACGAGTATCAGGATTATGGGGAGCCTAGCTTGGAAGAGGTTTTGGAGAAAAGGATGGGCGCCAGCCCGCAGTTTTTTTAATAGGGGGGCAGAAACAGGGTCAGGGGTCCGAATCTCTTCAGGTCAGCGATGCAAGTCCGGCTTTAAGGTCTTATATTTTCAACAAGTTACCTCTAAGACCCCGCTCAAGATAATGCTTGACAATGCAACAGGTTACCATTACTTTATAATTGAGCGGTGAGACCTCTGCAGGTCCCTGGGGCACGGTCCTTCCATCGGTGGGACAAACCCCGGGGCCATGGCCTGCAAGGCGCGCTCATTTTCTTTTAGCAGGCAGGTAAACATCTTCATAGCGCACCTTGCCCCTGAAAACCTCATACCAGGCTGAATCCCCCCTCTCATACTTCCTGAAGATTCCCCAGGAAAACAAATCCGCGGCTTGGAGGCCGGGGTTGTCCCTGGAATCTTCATGGGTAATTCTCAACCTCACTTCGGGAGGAACTCTGTCCTCCAATTGGCGTTGCACATACCGGTTGAACTCATGGACCTGGGCGCCACGTATTACCTCCACTCAACCCCCTTTCCAGAATCACCAGAAAATCCTGGGCGTTGGTTAAAATGCTCCGGGCGGCCAGGGAGCCGCGGTTGGCCAGTTTGTCCGCGGCGAACTCCGTCATATCCACCATATAGAAATAGACCGGCCGCACCTGGCCCTCCGGCAAGACCTGATACATGGGGGTCATATTCCCCGCGGCGATGCCGTGCAACTGGGTGGCCACGGCAATGACGGTGGTGGCCCGGCTCGCCAAGGCCCGCATGGCGTCTTGGGCCTCCATCACATCGGTCACCACTTCCGGCAGCGGCCCGTCGTCCCGGATGGAACCGGCCAGGACGTAAGGAATCCGCTGCTGCCACAGGGCGTGCATGACCCCGTTTTGAATCAGCCCCGTTTCCATGGCCCGGTCCAGGGAACCGGCCCGGCGCACCAGGTTGATGGCATCCAGGTGCTTGTAGTGCCCCAGGTGGACGGGGCGCTTGGAATAAATCTCCTGTCCCAGGGCCGTCTGAAAGAGCGCGGCTTCGATATCGTGCACCGCCAGGGCGTTCCCCGCCAACAGCCCGTGGACATAACCCCGGCGGATAAGGGAGGCCAGGGCGTTCCGGGAATCCCGGTCAAAGACCGCGGCCGGACCCGCCACCCACAAGATGAAGCCGTTGTCCCTTTCAAAGGACAATAAGGCATAAAGCTCATCGTAATCTATGGAGAAAGCGGTCTCCCGGGACAGCCGGGTGCGAAAGGCAAATTTTTCCGCCACCGGCGGGGGTTGAGCAAAAGCCTCGGTGTGCACATAAATGCCGTCCTCGCCATTTTCGCCCCGCCCCAAGGCCACCTGCTCCCCCACCTGGAGGTGGCGGAATTCCTTGACCCGCAGCGACCCGTCCGGGGCCCGGACCACCACGCAGTCCATCCGGGAATTTTCCAGCAACACCCAGCGGCCTTTTTCCAGTTGGAAATACTCGGGGAAGATGGTGGTGGCATGGTAATTTTCCGGGGCCACGCCTTTCTCCCGCACCGGGGCGAAGGTTACCATGGGGGCATCTTTGAGAGGCGTCTTAGAGAAATCCGGGGGATGATAAACCGGAAGGGCGAAGGCCATGGTGGGACCTCATTGGTAAAGGTTTTGGGGGAGGGGGCTAAGGGCGCCCGCCCTTACCCCTCCCCCAAACCCCCACCCCCAATCCCTTAAAGGGGGTTGGGAGGGGAGCTTGAGGGGAGGGCGGGGGAGCCGCGCTCCCCCGGCCCTCCCCTCAAAAATGATATTCCATCAAATCCACGCAAAAATATGCGTCCCGGTGCGGCCTTGCAGGGCTTCCGCCAGGCTTTCGGGCTGGGTGATGAGCACCCGACGCCCGCCCTGGGACAAAAAATCAACGGCCGACTCTATCTTGGGACCCATGCTGCCGGGGGGAAAATGACCGTCCTGCAAATATTTATAAGCTTCGGCGCTGGTGAGCGTCGTCAAGGGGCGCTGGGCGGGCTGCCAATAATCCAAATAGACATATTCCACCGCGGTTAAAAAGATCAACAGGTCCGCATCGATTTCCCGGGCCAGCACCGCGGAGGCCCGGTCTTTGTCGATGACCGCCTCCACTCCCCGTAAATCGCCGTCGGGCAGGCGCACCACCGGCACCCCGCCGCCCCCTGCGGCTATGACGATGATCCCGCCCTGCAATAGATAAGAGATGATGTCCTGCTCGATAATGGTCAAAGGGCGGGGGGAAGGTACTACCCGGCGCCAGCCCCGGCCCGCGTCTTCCAGGAGCTGCCAGCCCTGTTCGGTTCGCAGCCGCTCGGCTTCGCCCGGGGGATAGAAAGGACCGATGGGTTTGTCCGGATTGCCAAAAGCCGGATCATCCGCGGAAACCTCCACCTGGGTGATCACCGTGACCACTCCCCGCTCTTTGCCCCGGCGGCGCAGTTCATTCACCAGGCACTGCTGGATGAGATATCCCAGGCCCCCTTCGGAGTCGGCGTCGCACATAAATAACGGCATGGGAGGCACAATGGCCCGGGCGCATTCCATCTGCAGCAGCAGATGTCCCACCATGGGGCCGTTGCCGTGGGTGATGACCGACTGAAAGCCGGAAGTCACCAGGTCCGCGGTTGGCGCCATGGCCTGGCTGATGCGGCGATACTGTTCTTCCACCGTGCCCAGTTCCCCCGGACGGATCAGGGCATTGCCTCCCAGGGCAATCACCAATTTAGGATATCGCACCGGATCGATGGGAATCATGGGAACAAGGTCAGACTCACGGTTAATCTCAATAATATGCTTTATATAAGCACGATTGGGCCATTTTGTAATGGCATATGAGGGAGAAACGCTATTTTTGTTGATTTTCCCTTGGAAACTGGACAAGCAAGGAAGTCATGGCAAAACTTTTTCCTTTGCCGCATGACCCCAAAAAACCTGATATGATGAGGCTGCTGCAAAAGTGATTTTGAGGGGAGGGCCGGGGCCAGTGGCACAGGCGTCCCCGCCTGTGGAAGCCCCTGGCCCCCTCTCCCAATGGCTTTTTGCAACAGTTCCATGATAACTAAATAAATGTAAAATTCCGCAGCAATTAGAGGAACTCCTACCTCATGACCTTCGATGACCGGCTGGAAAAAGTGATGGCCCTGGCCGACGTCCTGCCCCGCTATAAGCAGGATTTAATGGACCTGGCGGCCCGAAATCTGAAATTTGCGGTGAAAGACACCGCCTACGAAGTGGGAATCACCATTGACCGTTTGCGGCTGTTTGAGCATACGGAATTTTTCCTGAGCAATCGCAAGCCTCTGGGAGGGCCGGGCTCCAGGGTGGCGGTGATGCTCTCCTATAACGGCAGCGCCTGGCTCAACACGGTCATCGCGTCCATCTATATGGTGGGCAATAAAGTGCTGGCCAAATTTGCGTCTCGGGGAAACGAGTTGATGGGGCTCACCGAAAGCTTTTACCGGCCCATATTCGGCGAGGATATTCAATTTTACCGGGGGGATGGCCGCACCTTCATGCAAGACGCCTTGAAGGCCCCGGATATCTCTGGCGTCATTGTCTTCGGTTTTGACGCCAATGTGCTTCCCTATGAGGCGGATTTCCGCCGCACCGGCAAAAAATTCGTCTTCGAAGGCCCCGGGGTGGACCCCTTCATCGTCTTCCCCGATGCGGACCTGGATCTGGCTTTGACCGACCTCATGACCGCCAAGTTTTCCTACTCCGGGCAAACGTGCAGCGCGCCCAAGAGAATCTTTGTCCACCGGGCCATTTATGAGGAATTTTTAGAGGAGTTGGTCCGCCGGGTGAAGAAACTCCGGGTGGGGGCGCCGGAAGACCCCAAAACCCAGGTTTCCCCGGTGGGCAGTGAGTTGGCGGTGAGCCGCATCCAAGACCAGCTTCGGGATGCGGTGGACAAAAAAGCCCGGGTTCTCCTGGGAGGGGAGATTGACGGCAACCTTGTTTATCCCACGGTGATCCGGGATGCCACCGATGAGATGTCGGGGATGCAGGAGGAAGTCTTCGGTCCGGTGGTCTTCGCCAGCCCCTTTGATTCCGCCGCCGAGGTCATCGCCCGGGCCCGGAATCACCGCTATGGCCTGCGGGCCGCAGTCTTCGGCGGGCCGGAAGCCAAGGCCGCGGCCCGGGCTTTGGCCGGGGAGAAATACTGCCACCCGGTGCCGGAATTCACCTTCGGCAAGTTCGGCACGGTGGCCCTGAACGCGCCCCGGTTGGAAACCTGGAAGGGATCCTTTGTCACCAAGCCGGTGGGGGGCTACGGATATTCGGGTTGGATCTGGGAGACGGTGGACGGCCGGTTTCGCCTCAAACAGGGTCCCAAACTGCTCAGTATCGAGACCTCGGTTCCCATGGATTGATATGCCATTCTCAGGTCGGCAAATGAAGGCCCTGCTCCTCCATCCGGAGTTCCCGGAAACCTTCTGGACTCTCCGTAATGCCCTAAAGTTTGTGGGCGTCAGGGCTGAGAGTCCCCCCCTGGCTCTCCTCACTGTGGCCGCCATGCTGCCCCGGGATTGGGCCAAGAAATTAGTGGACCTGAACGTAGAGCCGCTGACTGATGAGCATCTGGCCTGGGCCGACCTGGCCTTTATCAGCGCCATGACCATCCAATCCGCCTCGGCCGACGCGGTCATCCGTCGCTGCCGGGCCGCGGGAGTCAAGGTCTGTGCCGGCGGGGTCCATTTCAGCACTCCCTGGGCGCCCTTCGAGCCAGTGGATCACCTTTTCATCGGCGAAGTGGAAGAGACTTTGCCGGTCTTTCTGGAGGACCTGGCCCAGGGGAGGGCTTTATCGGAGTACCGGGCTTCCCGGTTTCCGGATCTGGCCCGCTCCCCGGCCCCGGCCTGGGAACTTCTGGACCATTCCAAGTATGCCAATATGCTGGTCCAGGTGGGCCGGGGCTGCCCCTATGACTGCGATTTTTGCCACATCATTGTGCTTTACGGCCGCCGTCCCCGTTACAAGAGTCCGGACCAGGTCCTGGCCGAGCTCCAGGGAATCTATGACCGGGGCTGGCGGGGGTGTCTGTCTTTTGCCGACGACAATTTTATCGCCCATCATGGCAAGGCCAAGGATATCCTCCGAGCCTTGGGTCGCTGGCAGGCCGAACACGGCTACCCCTTCTTCCACATTGCCCAGGTCAGCGTGGAACTGGTGGACGATCAGGAAGTGTTGCCCCTCATGGCCCAGGCCGGCTTTGTGGGGCTGTTCCTGGGACTGGAAACTCCGGACCCCGCCTCCTTACTGGAATGCAACAAGCGCCAGAACCTGAACCGGGACCTGGTGGCGGCGGTGCGGGCTATCCAGGCCCACGGCATGGAGGTCATCGGCGGCTTCATCGTGGGCTTTGACACGGACTCCCCCGACATTTTCGCCCGCCAGGCGGACTTCATCGAAGCAGCCGCCATTCCCAAGGCCATGATCAACCTGTTGGCCGCGCCCCCTGGCAGCCGTCTGTTTAAACGCCTGGAGTCGGAAGGACGCCTGCTGGAAGCCAGTGACGGGAATACCACCATGAGCGCCAGCGGACTCAACTTCATCCCCAAGATGGGACGGGAACGGCTGCTGGAGGGTTACCAGGCCCTACTGCGCCGGCTCTTTGAGCCTGAGCCTTACTACCAGCGGGTGCTCACCTTCTTGAATCACTGCCCCCCCAACCCGTACCTCCCCGCCCGCCCCCTCAACCTCCGGGAAGTCCACGCGGGTCTGAAGATTATTTTGGCGTTGGGCTTTCAAGAACCGGGCCGGCGGGCCTTCTGGGCTTTCCTGGGGCGTCTGCTCCGGCAGCACCCCAGGAGATTGCCGGTGGGAATGTTGATGGCCGCGGTGGGCCATCATTTCCGGGTTATAATGCACCGGTTCTGTGAAGCCAGCCGGTGAACCGTAGTATCACAACCAGTCTAGGTCTATCTCCCAGTAATACTTGATGGCCTTGTTGGAGAAAGTGACTTCCCGAAAGCCCGCGTTTTTAAGCTGCTTCACCAAGTCGCTCTTATCCAGGAAGAAAAACACCATAGGGCGAGAGAACAGCACGCAGTCCAGGAAAATGGCGTCCTTGCCGGAGCCTTTGAGTTCGATCTTCACATCGAAGCCCTTAGTCAAAAATTCCCGATCCAATTCCGCGGCCAGCTCCTGGCGGCGTTTCACCGCCTGCTCTTCCGCCGCTTTGGCCATGGCTTCGCTATGTTTTTTCAGCTCCTTCTCCCGGCGGGCCACCTCCTGAAGGAGTTCCCGGGCTTCCCCGTATTCGTCGTGCTTCCGGGTAATGGCTTCCAGGTGCCGCCGGGCGTCCCCTAACCGGCCATGAGTCCTCTGCCGGGGGTCTTCGGCGTCGGGATTGCCTTCGGCCAGGGCGTTTTTGGCCTCCCGCAAATGTTCAAAGGGGAGCAGGGCCTGGAAGGCTTTATCTTTTTGGGCCTGGCGGGCCAGTTCCTGCATCAGATAGTCCCGGGGGAAAATGGCCATGAGCCGGTATTCGGTTTGGGGGAAGGCCTGGAAGGTGAGGGGATCGATCTTGAAGCCCCGTTCCACCGTCAGGGCCTGCACCCGGTGCCCTTTCCAGTAAAGCTTGACCAGGTCCGGAGCTCGACTGGTTCCCCGTTTCTTCCCCAGCTTTAAGTAATCCTCCTGCTCCAGGGCCCAGACCTCGTCGAAAGGAACCGCCATCTGATCCTGGCCGGTGCGCAAATCCGGGGCGCCTTCGTGAAACTTTTGCAGGTATTCCCGCAGATGGTCCCAGACTTTTAGCGAAACCTGGCCTGGTTCCAGGACCTTTTTGGCCTTGCGGAAATCTCCCCAGGCGGGGGAATTAAGGAAAAGGTCTTGTTCGGTGGGCTTGTCTTTGGCGGCGGGAACCAGGGCCAGGCAAAATATTAGCAGAACAAGGCTTCGGAGCCGGGTAAAAATCCGGTGCATTTCTTCAGAGACCTCGGTTTGGGTTTCAGCGATAAAGCTATCCGCGACCAGCCAAAAATCTACTTCTCGTTCCCAAATTGTACTTGGGAACGCACTTGGGTGCCAAGCTTGGCTTGGCCAAAAACCTTTTAATGATTTAACGGGTGAGCCAACGGCTCATGTGCGACTGCTATCGGCTTTCAGCTAAAAATTATTCTATTGGCTGAATGCTGACAGCTAAGTCTTGTTACCAGCCGCTGCCGCCGCCACCGCCGCCACCGCCGCCGGAGGACCCCCCGCCGCCGCTTCCCGAGTCGGAGCCGGGAGGGGAGGAGGAAGAGGCGATGGCCCCGGAAAAGGAGTCTCCCAGGGATGAGGCAAATCCTGAAGAGCCAAAATGGTCCCAAGATCCCCCCGAGTACCAGCTGGGGGAATACGCCCGGCCGTCCACCTGGGCCCGGGCCAGCACGTCGGCGAACTGCTGGGACCACTCGTTCTCCACGTCCAGGGCCAGGGCGTAGGGCAGGTATTTTTCAAAAAGTTCCGGCGTCTTTTCCGGAGGATGGAGCACTTCCAGGCGCTCCTTTTCGGCCACGGACAGATAGAGTTTGAAGCCCTCGATCTGATCCATGATTTTGCGGCCTTGCAGGGTGGGGGCCTTGAGAAGATGATAGAACAGCCCGTCCAGGACCACCATGAGGGCCAGAAGGCAGGCGGGGACCAGGGAGATGGCGAACGTTAGAAAAGCCAGGCCCACAATCTCGCCGGCGAAAAAGGGGAGAAAAAACAGGGTGGCGCCCAGGGCGCTGAGGATCCTGCCGCTTTGCCAGCGCCGGATCGCATTAACCCCCAGGGCGTAAACCGCCACGGTCCAGACGGTGAGCCACAGGGCGCTGAAGCCCGCGGCGAACTTGTCCGCGGAAGTCAAGGCTATGGCCCCCAGCCCTATTAGAGTAAGGACCAGCCCGGAGATGAAATAACCGGAGTTGGTGTTGAAATAGACTTTATTCAGTTCCTTTTTCAGAGCCTCTTGCAGGGCTTTCAGGACGCCTTTGATCTGGGCGTGGTTGGAGTCTTGGAGGACGAGGGTATCGCTGGAGGAAAACAGGTGGCTGGAAACCCGGATTTCCCCGGAGGACAAGTCACCTTTACCGCCCTGCTTTTGCCGGAGAGTGAATTCTCCGTCATTTTCTTCGATAGTCAAGTAGCCTTTCACCGCCATGTCCACCACTGCCGCGGCCATGGCCTTGTTGTCGAAGCCCATGCGGTTCAGATAGCGCACCGAAGGCGGCGAAAAGCCCTTGGGGGGGGTGAATAGAGGGATGATGACGCCCTTGGCGGGGTCTTTGCCCACCTGGACCCAGGTGAACAGGTAAAAGCAGAGGAGCACCCCCAGCCAGATGAGGGCCACCGCGGCGCTCAGGTTGTCCTTCAGGAAGTGCCCCATCTTTTCCTGGCCGGAGGGCTGGTGCACCAGGCCCTTGGGCCAGGCTACGGCAATGGTCAGCCCTTCCCGGGGGCCCAGCCCCCGGGTGGTGATGAACACGATGCGGCCTTCACGGTCGTAAGAGACGGAGAAGTCCTTCCCTTTAGCCCCTTGGGGGCCGGTATAGGCCGCGTGCTGGAGGATCTTGGCCCCCGGGGGCAGCGCCACCGTGGCCCCGGCCCGGTCCATGGCAAAGGTCCAGCCGGTGCCGGTGACGTTCCAGTAGAGTTCGTCAAAGTCCTGGAAATACCCTAATTGACGCCCGGTATGATAGGTGATGACGTAAGTGTAAACGTTGGGGCGCAGGAACACGTCCTTCTGGCCGATGCGAATCTTTACGCCGTTGGTGACATCCTCAATATGATAAGGCTCGGGCTTTCCATCCCGCCAGACCTGCTCCACTTTAAAGTCCACCTTGACGGTGTTGCCGAGCCGGTCTTTATAAGTAGTGGGAAAGTCACGGATTATGCCCCGCCGGATCTCCTGGCCGGCGCTCTTAACCTTGATAGTTTCGGTCACCGTCATAGTGGCGTCGGGATGGACCACGATGCGGCTGTGGAAATCGAGGATGCGCTCCGGCGGCGCCGCGGCAGCTGGGGAACCCAGAAACCCCAGGCAGCAAAACAACACCGCCAGGGCCAGGAGGGGGAATCGAGCCCAGGCCGTCATGCCACCCTTTTTTTCACGATTTCCCATTTCAAATGCTGCAAATTTAAATTGTATCACCTTGATAATCCTAATCTTTTAACAGAAAACCGAAAACAGAAAACAGAAAACCGCCTTTAAAAGCTAACCTTGGGGACCGCCCGTTCCCCGGCTTCTTCGATTTCAAAATATTCCGCGAGGGTGAAGCCGAAGGAGTTGGCAATTAAGTTGCTGGGAAAAGACTGGATGAGGATGTTCAGGTTGCGGGCCGCGCCGTTGTAATAGCGCCGGGACAACTGGATTTCACTTTCGATGTCCGCCAGGGACCGCTGGAGTTCGATGAAATTTTGGGAGGCCTTGAGGTCGGGGTAATTTTCCGCCACTGCGAAGAGGTTGCCCAGGGCCGCGCCCAGGGCGCCCTCCGCCTGGGCCTTGGCGCCCACCCCCTGGGCCTTAAGGCTTTGGGCGCGCATCTCCGTGACCTTTTTCAGTACGCCCTTTTCATGCCCCATGTAGCCCTTCACCGTCTCGATGAGGTTGGGGATGAGGTCGTTGCGGCGCTTGAGCTGCACGTCAATGCCGGACCAGCCTTCCTGGACCATCTGCCGGTTTTTCACCAACCGGTTGTAAATGGCCACCGCGCCCAGCAGCGAAACCACCACTAACGCCAGTAAGATGTAAACCAGGGTCATTTTGAGCCTTTCTTGGGGAGATGGTTAGGGTGATGGGTTGAGTAATTATCCCGCCCCAATGCTGGGTTTAACGAATAATCAGTCATCCTGAGCAAATTATTGGTGGCACAGGCGTCCCGCCTGTGCCCAATTTTCACAGGCCGGAGGCCTGTGCCACCTATCCTCTAGGCTCCCCTGCCCACTGGTCGGCCCTATCTTCGCAAGGACACAGCGCATTTTTGTGCACCAGCCGGTCCAGCAGGGCGCAATGGAGGGCCTGAAAAGTGCGGCACGACCCGGCCCCATCCACGGCCGATACCTGGGGAAAAGAGGCGTGTTCACAAGATAAATCGCACCATTTCATGGGTTAGACCATCAAATTGGAGACTTTATAGGAATTTCAAGAGTTCTTCTTTTGTCAAACCGCACTGCTTTAAAATGGCCAGGAATGTTCCCATGGCAAGTTCATCATGAAGGGGCACTACGGTCCGGTGCTTCCCCTTTTGTAAGCTTATATGGCTACCCTTTTGGCGCACAAATTTAAACCCGGCCTTTTTTAGAGCTTTAACTAGTTCCGCTCCGGATAGTTTTGGGATTTTAACCACCTACCGCAACCTCAAGAGGGTAGAACAAGGCCTCGCCGGAAGTTTCGGGAAGGTCTTCCGTCCCAAAACTCTCTAGGTAAAGTTCTACGGCCTCTTTGAGGTTGGCTTTGGCTTCCTCGATGGTTTTTCCCTGGCTCACTACCCCCAACTCAATGCAATGAGCCACATACCATTCCGGTTCTTTGACGATGACGGCGGTGAATTTTCTGGTCATGGCCGGCCTCTTACGTTATTAAGGGCAGAATAAGGTTAATGTGGTGAGATGCGATCAATCCCGGGATTACTGACTTTCAAGCATAGAGCTATCCAAATCCATTAGTTAACGGGATATTCTTTCCATACCAATTGTTTTCAGGAATTGCTTAGGAGATGAGAACGAATTCTTTTCTTTTACTACTGCTGGATAAATTTTATAATTTTGGTCATCTTCCCGTAACTTCCAATAGCCATTTTCTATATTTATATTAATTTCTTGTTTTGAATAGACATAACCTTCCCTATTATTAATAAGGAGAACAAGAAAGTAATTATCTGAGTTATTTAAAAAATCAATATATTTTTTCCCCACACCCCAAAAGTATTTTTCAGTTCTACTTATTTTAATAATGAGGAAATTATTTTCTAACAAAAAATAATTCGCTCTTTTAAAAGCTTTTTTCCACAAGTGATAAACCTCATCGCCTGGCTGTGGAGCAGTGGCCCCAATGGCGATAACAAACTCATAAATTTCTTTATCCATATTTTTTCCTCTTTTATGCTAAAAGCCTTTCTATTTGCCAATAATAGTGCCGTAGGATGCGCAGGGCGCACCCTACGTTCTCGCTTTCCTTGCCACCACCTCGTAAGCTTGCTTCAAGGCCGCGGAAAGTTTATCCTTATCCGGGCCGCCGGCCTGGGCCAGGTCGGCCCGGCCGCCGCCGGAGCCGCCCACCAGGGGGGCCAGTTCCTTGATGATCTCCCCGGCGGGGAAGCGTTTGGCCAGGTCCTGGCTCACCAGGGCAATGAGCATGGCCTTGTCGTCCGCGGCGCTCCCTAGGACAATGACCCCGGACTTCATCTTGTCCTGGATTTTCACCGCATAGTCCCGCAGAGCCTTGGGGTCTTGGGCCGGCACCTGGAGGGCCAGGACGGGAACGCCGTCCACCTGGCGCACCTGGTCCAGCATTTCCCGGGCCTGGGCCGCGGCCAACTTGCTTTTCAAGGCCTCCACCTCTTTTTCCAACTCTTTCTGGCGCTTGAGGGCTTTTTGCAGGCGGCTGAGGAAATCGGCCCGGCTGCCTTTGAGCATTGTTGCGGCCTTATCTAGCTCCCGGGTCTCTTCCTGGAAGACCTTCACCGCCTCCAGGCCGCACACCGCTTCCAAACGGCGGATGCCCGCGGCCACGGAGGCTTCGCTGACGATCTTGCACAGGCCCAAATCCCCGGTGCGCTCCACGTGGGTGCCGCCGCACAGCTCCCGGCTCAGGCTAGGGATGGACACCACCCGGACCTCTTCGCCGTATTTTTCCTCGAACAAGGCCATGGCCCCGGCCTCCAGGGCCTGGGTGACGCTCATGCGGTCCGTCTGCACCGGGAGGTTCTCCACCACCGCCCGGTTCAGGGCCAGTTCCAGTTGGTCCAGCTCTTCGGGGCTGATGGCCTTGAAATGCGTGAAGTCGAAGCGCAGCCGCTCCGGTTCCACCAGGGACCCGGACTGCTTGATGTGTTCTCCCAACTGTTCCCGGAGGGCCGCCTGGAGGATGTGGGTGGCGGTGTGGTGCCGGGCGATGCGGCGCCGGCGCTCCGCGTCCACCTGGAGATGAGCCGGGTCGTTGACCTTCACCACCCCTTCCTCCACCACCCCTACGTGAACCAGGAGGTCATTGGGCAGCTTCTGGGTATTGGTCACCCGGATGCGCCAACCATCTCCGGTGATGACCCCGGTATCCCCCACCTGGCCGCCGGCCTCGCCGTAAAAAGGCGTCTCCCGGGTAATGACTTCCACTTCTTCGCCTTTCTGGGCCGTGTCGCCTTTGGTTTCATGGCGGATGAGGACCAAAATGGCGCTGTCCGCCTCCAGGGCCTCGTAGCCCAGGAAATGGCTGGCGGGCCACTGGGCCAGTTCCAGGTAAACCGGGGGCACTTCCTCCCCGACGCCGCCCCGCCAGGAGGCTCGGGACATCTCCCGCTGCACCTTCATGTGAGCTTCGTAGCCCTCGTAGTCCAGTTGCAGGCCCTCTTCCTTCAGGGCGTCCTGTACCAAATCCAGGGGGAAGCCGTAGGTGTCGTAGAGCTTGAAGGCCACTTCTCCGGGGAGCACCTTGCCTTTCTTGGCTTTTAGTTTGTCCAGCTCCTCGGCCAGGAGTTTCAGCCCGTGGTCCAGGGTGTCCGCGAAGCGCTCCTCCTCGCCGGTCACCACCTGGGTGAGGAACTGCCGCGCGGTATTGAGTTCGGGGTAAATGTCCCCCATCATCTCCACCACTTTCATACACACCGTGGGGAGGAAGGGGGACTTGAGATTGAGCAGGCGCCCGAAGCGAATGGCCCGACGCATGATGCGCCGCAGCACATAGCCCCGGCTCTCATTGGAGGGGAGGATGCCGTCGGCGATGAGGAACGCGGTGGCCCGACTATGGTCGGCGATGACCCGGAAGGCCACGCTTTCATTGGAAGAGTCCCCTTTGTAACCCAGGCCCGCCATTTCCTCGATGCGGCCGATGACCGGGCGGATCAGGTCGGTGTCGAAGTTGGACTTTACCCCCTGGATGACCGCGACCAGGCGCTCCAGGCCCATGCCGGTGTCGATGCTGGGCTTGGGCAGCGGGTGGTCCTGCCCGCCCAGAGACCGGTTGTACTGCATGAAGACCAGGTTCCAGATTTCCAGGTACCGGTCGCATTCGCACTTGCCGATGCCGCAGTCCGGGCCGCAGGCCATCTCCGGGCCTTGATCGATGAGGATTTCCGAGCAGGGGCCGCAGGGGCCGGTGTCGCCCATGGCCCAGAAGTTGTCCTTCTCCGTCATGCCCACGATGCGCTCCGGGGGGAGCCCGGCGATCTTTTCCCAGAGCTTCCTGGCCTCGTCGTCCTCGTAAAAGACCGTGGCCCAGAGCTTGTCCTTAGGAAGCCCGTAATGCTCGGTCAACAGCTCCCAGGCCATCTCGATGGCCCCTTCCTTGAAATAGTCCCCGAAGGAGAAGTTCCCCAGCATCTCGAAAAAAGTGTGGTGCCGGGCGGTGAAGCCCACGTTTTCCAAATCATTGTGCTTGCCCCCGGCCCGGACGCACTTCTGGCAGGACGCGGCCCGGGTATAGGGGCGGGTTTCCTCCCCCAGGAAGGATTTTTTAAATTGCACCATGCCCGCGGTGGTGAAGAGCAGGGTGGGGTCGCCGGCGGGCAGCAGCGATGAGCTGACCACCCGGGTGTGGCCCTGGGAGGAGAAATACTCCAAAAATTTTTCCCGGACATCGCGGCTGGTCATCATGGCGCTGGCGAGGCCTCCTTTTCTGCGGCGGATTGGGGCAGCAGTCCGTGCAGGCCCCGAATCTGGCGCTCCAGGTCTCCGGCCACTTCCGGATGCTCCTTAAGATAGTTCTTGGCATTTTCCCGGCCCTGGCCGATGCGCTCGCCCCCGTAGCTGTACCAGGCGCCGCTTTTTTGGATGAGGGCGGCGTCCGCGGCCAAATCCAGGAGATCGCCTTCCCGGGAAATCCCCTGGCCGAAAATGATGTCGAACTCCGCCTCCCGGAAGGGCGGGGCCAGCTTGTTTTTCACCACCTTGACCCGGGTGTGGTGGCCGATGACTTCGTTGCCTTCTTTAATGGCGGTGACCCGGCGGATGTCCAGGCGCATGGAAGCGTAGAATTTCAGGGCGTTTCCCCCGGTAGTAGTTTCTGGGTTGCCGAACATCACCCCGATCTTGTGGCGGATCTGATTGATAAAGACTACCGAGGTATTGGTCTTGCCGATGGTGGCGGTGAGCTTGCGCAGCGCCTGGCTCATGAGGCGGGCCTGGGAGCCCATCTGGGCGTCGCCCATCTCCCCTTCGATTTCCGAACGGGGCACCAGGGCGGCCACGGAGTCCACCACCACCATGTCGATGGCGTTACTGCGCACCAGGATTTCGGCAATCTCCAGGGCCTGCTCTCCGGAGTCGGGCTGGGAGATGAGCAAGTCTTCGGTGCGCACCCCCAGCTTGCGGGCGTACTGAATGTCCAGGGCGTGCTCCGCGTCGATGAACGCGGCCACTCCTCTCAGCTTCTGGGCCTCGGCGATAACTTGCAAGGCCAGGGTGGTTTTCCCGGAAGCCTCGGGGCCGAAGATTTCAGTGACCCGGCCCCGGGGGATGCCGCCGATGCCTAAAGCCAGGTCCAGGGAGAGGCACCCCGAGGGGATCACCGGCACGTCGATCTTTTCGTCGGCCCCCAGGCGCATGATGGCGCCCTTGCCGTAGCTTTTTTCAATCTGGCCCAGGGCCTGCTCCAGGGCCTTGGCCTTCTCCGGTGCACCTTGTTCTGCCATGGTTATATTCCTTTTCGTATGTTTTGGAGTTACTGGATTTAGTTTTCAGCGATCAGCTTTCAGCAAAAGCAATTCATCCCTCGTTCCCAAGCTAATTAATACATTTAAATCACTCCCACGGTTCATCGGAACATTTATAATTCTTTGTAAGATATGCTTTCAGGACAGAGGCAGAACTAACGATATAATTTTGGTCTTTTTGTTCAAGTTTTTTCCCGAAAGCCGCCGTGAGATCGTGCACTAATTTTTCACGTTCTTTCTTTGTGATAATTAGATGACTGAGATGGTTAGGTTTTTGGTCTATCAATGTTGCAAAAATTAGCGTGGTGGATTTAAATAACGTTTCAGCAATATAATTTATTTGAGCTCTTATTTGTGGCATTTCAGCAGATACTTTGCCATAATCTACGCCAAGTCGTGGGCCTCCAAGCAAGATGCTAACGATTTCGATTATTTTTTGATGTAAGTTGATTTTCTTCTCATACAAAGCGATTATACTTGGAATAAGGTCATTAAATGGAGGATTAAGGCGCATGCTTTTTAACATGTTTATTTGTGATTTGAGTTCTAATTGAATTAAGGTACTTCCGTGAATCATACTTGACAGTTTGGCATTTTCTGAATTGCTGGCTTTATATTCTTTTTCAATTTTAGCACGAGTATTTTCATTTGCAGCTAGTTCACGAATGTATTCGGAAACAAACGCAAGACTGGAAGTCGCTTCAGCACGGGCTTGAGAGGTTGCGCCACTTGCCCAAAGAACCAAAGCAATAACCCCTATGCATTGCAAACCGTTGGTTCTCATCGCTCCCCCTTCGTTCCCATGCAATTACTGGTACGCAGTGCGACCCTACATTATTCCTGGCCCGTTAGTTCTTCCCAGAAGGCCCTCGGAGAAATAATCCTTACCTTTCCAATACTCTTGAGGCCTTGCAGTTCGTGATCGCCGGTAACCAGGACCTCCGCCCGGGCGCTAATGGCTGCGGCGACGATTTCCGCGTCATCCTTGTCCTGGATGGGGAGGTCCGGCAGGTCCGCAGGCTCGGCCACGACGGCTTCTTGGCTGATGAGTTCCAGGTATTCCGCGCTCAACTGCTCCGGGACGCCGAACTTCATAATCAAGATGCGCCGGACCTCCTGAAGCACCTGGGGACAGGTGACGAGTTCATGGGCCGCCAGCACCGCACGGAAGACGTCGGCGCACAGCCCCCGGGTCGCAACCGCGCTGATGATGACGTTGGTGTCCAGGAGCACCCTCACGAAACTTCCCGGAACACGTCTTCATCGGTGAGGTATCCCCGCGCCTCGGCGAAAGGCATGATCTTCCGGCGCAGGGCTTCGAACTGACTGACCCGGAGTTGGCGGCGCAGCGCCTCACGGGCAATTTCACTGCGATTCTTTCCCGATTGTTGCGCCGCCTTCGTCAGGAGCTTATCCAACTCCTCGTCAAGCCTGATGGTCAAGATGCTAGTCTTCATGTCTTACAATGTATTACATGGGGTAGCCTAGGTCAAGTCTTTTATCCGGTTTCGGCGGCCACAGGCCGCACTATAATTACCTGCCGCACCGCTTTTCAATCCGGCCCAGGGCCTGCTCCAGGGCCTTGGTCTTGTCCGCGGCGCCTTGCTCGGTCATGGTGGTTCCTCTGTATAATTATGTCTGGTAAAGGGCCTTCCCTGACCCTTGGGTTTCCTCTAAATTATCATTTTATCCTGAAAGCACGCTTTTAGGCAAGTATAATAATATTCAGGCAAAATCGGGGCCGTAGGGTGCGTCTCATGCACCAAAAGGAAGAGGGCGCATCAAATGGTGCGTAAGACGCACCCTACAATTTTCCCAAGGGAATAACCTGCAGCAGGGTGTAGGTGGACCCGTGAGGCGAAAGGACGCTGCGATAGAGGATGAGCTCTTTAACTTGAAAGGCGGGCCAGTCGGGGGCGGGCAGTTCTTTAAGCGCCCTAGTCAATCCGAAACGCCCCTGGGGCGACTTCACCCGGCCCAGGGTCAGGTGGGGGTGGAAAGCCCGGTCTTCGGGGGGGAACCCCAGCTTCTCGAAAACTTTTTCCAGCCGCCGGAAAAGCTGTCCCAGGGCCGCCATCTCCCCTTCCAGCCCCAGCCATACCACCCGGGGGGCGTTGAGGTTGGGAAAGGCTCCGGCGCCGGTGACTTTAAGCTGAAAGGGGGCCTGCGCCGCGGCCACCTCTTGGGCCGCCTGGGCCAGGGCCTCCACGTCGGCATCCGGCACGTTGCCGAAAAACTTCAGGGTGAGGTGGACGTTGCCCGGTGGCACCCACTTGACGTCAGCGCCGCTCTTTTTTAACTCCTGGAGCAGCAGGGCCAGGCCCGGTTTCAGATTTTCCGGCAGATCGATGGCTAAAAAGGCGCGAATCATAACTTCAGGTTCCAGGTTTTAGGTTTTAGGTTTTAGGTTTTAGGTTTTAGGTTTTAGGGTCCAGGTTTTAGGCTTTAAATTTTAGTTTTAGGATTAAGGTTTCAGGTTCCTGGATGTTTCCTAACACCTGAAACCTAACACCTAACACCTAATACTACTCCGACAGATTATCTTGCTTATTAAAGGATATTATAGTATGTTAGCTCCATGTCCAAGGAGGTTATTTTTCCGGATATTGCCGATTACTTTGCGCCCTATGCTCGCTATTTCCGCCGTTTGGAGGGCCAGGAATTGGCCC
>Ga0194111_10003298_pt1 | contig 19229 bp, 15 predicted proteins | sample TA2KigC300mmetaG_FD_146194 | JGI IMG/M metagenome (GOLD analysis project Ga0194111, IMG submission 146194) | Freshwater microbial communities from Lake Tanganyika, Tanzania - TA2015033 Kigoma Deep Cast 300m | ecosystem: Environmental > Aquatic > Freshwater > Lake | place: Tanzania: Lake... | reverse complement strand
CATAAGGTAAAAACCAAGAGACATCCCCTAAGCAGTAAAGATAAGTTTTAGCGGGTTTAAAAGAATCTATAAGCTAATAGTAAAGTAGTACCTTAAATGCGAATATCAGAAGATCAGAGTATCAGATTATCAGAAAAAAACGCGAAATTGCCTTATTTCTGGTATTCTGATAATCTGATTTTCTCGTTCTGATATTCTGATAGTCTGATACTCGCAATTAGTCAAAGTTATAAGGATGCATTATTATATAGAAGAGCAGCGAGAGATGATTCCCCAAAATAGACACAAAGATAAATATAAACATATTAAAAAGATAATCTATCTGGCGATACAGCACCTGGATTCAAGGAATTTTGAGCGTTTTGGCATCAAATTATTTCAAGAAAGCGGCTTTGCTGTTGAATACTGGGATGTTACGCCGGTAATTTATGCCGACGCTTTTTATAATTATGCGCTGCCGACAAAGAGCGTTAATTTTGAAGGAATAAGGACCTTTCGCGAGGCAGGCAAGCTTTATAAACAGTTGGCTGATTTACGCAGCGATACCCTGGTTATAGACCTGATGAGCTTTAATCATAAGTTCAAGGCATTTTATAAAGTCTTAAGCCGGTCAAAGGCAAACTATGCCCTTATTGCCGCTAATACCTACCCGGATATAAACGATATAAATACGCCTGCTGCGAATGCTTCGCGCCGGCTTAAGAAATTATTTACCCCTAACTTGCCGGGATTATGGCGCGACAGTATCTTGCCAAAGTTGCCGGCCACCTTATTTGGTATAAGACCGGCCAGTTTGGTGATGATTGGCGGAGAGAGGGCGCTTAAGAAATACCCGCATTATCCGATAGGCAGAAATACAGAGGTAATTCTTGCGCATTCCTTTGATTATGACCTTTATTTAAAAGAACCAAAGCAGGCGCCTGTTCCCGCCAGGCCCAGCGCCGTATATTTAGATAGCTATTTTCCCTTTCAGCGCGAATGGCAGATGTATTTTGGGTTCAGGGCTGAGGATAAAATGGATATTAAGCGCTATTACGAGTTACTGAATAATTTTTTCGCTCAGGTTGAAAAGGAATATAAAGTTGAGGTAGTGATTGCCGCCCATCCCCGTTCGGATTATAAAATAAGGCCGGATTGCTTCATGGGCCGTAAATGCGTAAAAGGAGAAACCATTAAATTAGTCAGAGAATCAAAGGTGGTTTTAAGCCAGGACAGCCTTTCTGTCGGGTATGCAAATTTATTCAATAAACCAATAATATTTTTTAATCAGCCCACTCCAATTTTACCGGAGGTTTTTGCTTCAGTGATTAGCGCAACAGCTCAATTGCACGGCAAGAAGATGCATTATATAGATAATGGGGCATATAGTATAGATTGGCAAACAGAATTAGAGGTAAGCCGGGGCCATTATGAAAATTATCGCCGCCTTTTTTTAAAAACCCCGGGATCTCCGGATATTCCCTTTTGGCAGATTTTTATCAATGCGTTAAGGAGAGAACAATAATTAATTTTAAGTTAACAACTAAAGAATAGATAGCGGTATGTTGAAAACGAATATCAGAATATCAGACCATCGGAGCGGGATTATCAGAAAATCAGAGTATCAGAAAAATCGAGTAAATTTCCCCGTTTCTGATATTCTGATACTCTAATATTCTCGTTCTGATATTCTAATGATCTGATATTCGCAACTAAAGAAAGCTATTAAGATATAATTATACGGGAGGCTATGGTGAAGATTGTGGCGGAAATCCCCGCGCGTTATGGCAGTAAGAGAGTCAAATTAAAGAATTTACGCTTATTGGATAATAAGCCCCTTATTTATTACGCCATTAATGCCGCTAAAGAAGCCAAAACGATTAGCGAGGTTTATGTGAATACCGAGAGCGACCTTATCGGCAAAGTAGGGATTGATAACGGCGTGAATTATTATAAAAGAAATCCCGGGCTTGCCGAAGATGGGATATCCTCAGATGAATTTAATTATGATTTTATGAAACATGTGCCTTCGGATATAGTGGTGATGGTTAACCCAGTGGCGCCGTTAATTACCGGCAGGGATATTGATGATATGGTTAATTATTTTCTGCGGAGCAACCTGGATACCCTTATCCCCATCCGGGAAGAAAATATGCATGCCTTTTGCGCTGATAAAAACGGTATTATACAGCCAGTAAATTTCCAGGTTAATGGCCGCCTTGCGATGACCCAGAAAAATGTGCCGATAAAGATATGCGCCTGGACAGTCTGTATCTGGAAAACCAAAAATTTTATCGAGCACTTTGAGAAGAAGGGGTATGCGGTTTTTTCCGGCAAGCTGGGATTTTACCCCCAGCCGAAATTAAAGGCGGTTAAGATAAGCACCGAAGAAGACTTTATCTTGGCAGAAATACTCTTGCGTAATCAAGGCAGGCAGCATATTCAGGTATCATAAGAAGGAGATGACTTTGTTGTTCAGTTTAAAGATAATTTATGACTATAAGATTCGGGAATGCGAGATTGTAGATGTTAAAAAAGTCAATATCTGGGATATCCCGATAATTAAAGAAGACGATATTTGGGAATATAATGATTTATTTTCCAAAGTCATTGCTGATAACAAGTCATCGATGGAATATCTCATATCCCCTACTTTATCTAGAAATGAAGGGGTAACTTTATTTTACGATAAAGTCTGCAGGTTTATTTATTGCCTGGAGTATGTAAAAAAAGCAAAATGGAATATAGTCTTTAGAAATCTTGATTATACAGTTGCCAAGGCCCTGATCAAACAGCTATCAGATAAGAAGCTAAAAATTCAATACAATGCTTACGGTTTAATTTTATTTAATATAAGTAGTTATGTTAAATTTATTATAAATACAGCATTAACTATTTCCACAAAGTTTATTTATTTGATTGCCTGCAGATTTTTTATTAACCGCCAAAAAAATTTAGTATATGATTATGGCTTTTATACTTTTTATGACCAGCGTTCATATAAAAATGGAAGCCATCGCGAAGAATACTTTGATCCTCTTTTAAAATTACTGATTAAAAAAAAGAAAGAGTTCATCGTCTTTAATTATCCCTTGGACGGGGGCAGGATACCCCTTTTCTTAAAATACCTATTGCAGATATCTAATACGCCCGGAGACCGTGGATATGTAAATACAGTTTTTTATAGGTTCTTAGATCCTAGAGATATTTTTGCTTCATTATATCTTGGTATTTTCAAAAGGCCAAAAGTCAATCAAAAAATTGTTTTTAAAGATTACGACATTTCTTTTTTAGTAAACCTATCATTGAGAAGAGATTTTTATAGCCTTGTATGGTTCAATACATATCTTACTTATCTTTTTGCTAAAAAAATCTTCAAGCTGTTTTCAATCCGCAAGATCTTTTATTGTTATGAGAATCATCCTTGGGAGAAGGCTCTAGTATTGGCCCGGAATGAGGTTTCTTCTTTGTCTAAGCTGATCGCTTTTCAGCATGCCAGTTTTTCTTATAAGCTTTTACAGCAGTTCCCCACTGAATTTGAAAAAGGCATACCTTGCCTGCCAGACAAAATATTAACTGCAGGCAAAATATTAAAGAATATATTAGAAAAAAGAGGATGTTTTCCTCCAGGATTAATTCAGGAGGGCTGCGCCCTTCGTCATCTATATCTTTTTGAGGGTATTAAAGTATCCATTCTTGAAGAAAAGTATAGAGCTAAGAGTAAAAAGATTGTCTATGCCTTCTCAGTTGATTTTAAAAATTATGAAACTATACTGGAAAACCTTGCTAAAATTTTCAATGATAAGATGTATACGGTTTACCTAAAATTCCATCCTGATATCCTTAGTCAGATTGGCTTTAAAAATAGACTGCCTGCAAACTTTATAGATGCCAGATATTACCCTTGGGATAAGCTTTTACGGGAGACAGATATATTGCTATATGATGATAATACCTTAGCAATTGAGGCCTTAAGATATAATATAACAATAGGATATTTTGCCCTTACCGGACAAATCTATAATACCGATCGTTTATTTGATTATCATGGAGAAAAGATTATTGTTAATTCTATAGAAAAGTTTAGAGAGTTTTTGGATAATTATTATCAAAATGGCCATCATCTTAGTTTGTCAACTGTAGCGCAGAATTATGATAGGAGCTACCTTGAGGAATATTTTTCTCCTGTTACCGAGGGAAATCTTACTCGCTTTTTATAATTTAAAATAATCATGAATAGGGTACTTCTTATAAATCCACCCTACTATATTCCAGATGGGACTGATTTTTTCCCTTCTTTTCCTTTGGGTATAGGTTACATTGCATCTTATTTGCAAAGTTTGGGGTATTCGGTAAAGATTCTGGATGCCTTTGCTGAAGGATATGAAAATCAAGCTAATTATCATAGGTTTCATAGGATAGGATTGTCAGATAAAGAAATCTTATCCGAAATCCATAATTTTTCTCCAGACATAATTGGTATTTCAAATATGTTTTCTCTGTTGCATTACTCATTACATTCGACGGCAAAAATTATTAAAGAATACAATAAGGACTTGCCGGTTGTGGCAGGCGGTCCTCATATTTCAGCAGCGCCCGAACTGGTTATGAGAGATAAAAATATTGATTTTGGGATACTTGGTGAGGGTGAATATACCTTTAGTAAATTGATAAAGGCTCTAAGATACGGAGAGGATTATAGAGATATCTCTGGTTTGAGCTATCGGGATAATGGCGCCTTAAAAATAAACCGTCCCTTAGGATTTATTGAAAATCTGGATGCGCTTCCTTTCCCTGCTTGGCATCTTTTTAAGATGGATAAATATTTATACCAGAAGGCATCCCACGGAGGAGCGGTAAAGAAACGTCCTTTTATGACTATACTTACTTCTCGGGGGTGTCCACTAAATTGTTTTTTTTGTAGCGTACGAGACACTTGGGGGAGACGCTTTAGGATGCGTTCAGCGGGAAATGTTATTCAAGAGATCGCGCTCCTAAAGGAGAAATTTGGGATAAAAGAAGTAGTTATCGTTGATGATAATTTTAATTTTAATATCGAAAGAATGAATATTATTTTAGATTATTTTATCAAAGAGAAAAGACGCCTCATTTTAGATGTTCCTAACGGATTGTTTATCCCAAATCTGAATAAAGATATTTTACTGAAAATGAAATCAGCGGGGTTTTGGCGGATATTTTTTCCAATTGAATCAGGTGATGAATTTATTCTCCATAAAATCATAAGAAAACCGGTAGATTTGGGAATGGTTAAGCAACTGGTTAATTATTGCAGGAAAATCCACTTGGATGTTGTAGGGTATTTCATCTTGGGTCTTCCTATGGAAACAAAAGAGACAATGAGGAGGACTTTTAAATTAGTACGTGAATTAAAAATAAAGCCTTATTTTTCTATAGCTACTCCATTTCCCGGATCCGATTTATATAGGTTTGCCGAGTCAAAAGGTTTATTAAATTCATATAAAATAGAAGAGTATTCAGCAGAATACAATATTAATACTTCCGAATGGAATAACAAGGATTTAAAAGAATTTATATTATACGAAAAATTTAAGCTTAATCCTTTAAGAACATTATGGTTTAATTTTAAATCAACACTTCCCTTAATTGTTAAAAATCCTAAAAAAATAGTTTATTATCTTAGGCGTACATTTCATTTGGTATTACAAAAGTAACCAGAGACTGATGAGGAAGATAAAAAAACTGCTTTTATTTATACCGCCTGCCGTTACGGCCAGAGAGGAAATTGATATTGCCCCGCTTCCTCCTTTAGGCCTGGGTTATCTGGCTGCGGTATTAGAGCAGCAGGGCATAGAAGTAAAGATTCACGATGCCCTGATTGAAGGCTGGAATAACCGGGAAGATATTGATAGCCGGACGATCCGCAGGGGCAGCTCGTTTAAATTGATAGAAGAAACTATCGCGGGATTTAGGCCTGATATTGTCGGGGTGAATAATTTATTTAGTAAGCAAAGAAACAATGCTCACCAGATATACGGCATAGCCAAGAAGGTAAACCCCAATATCATTACTGTTGCCGGAGGGGCCCATCCTACGGTTACGCCCAGTTTAGTAATGCAGGACAAAAATGTTGATTTTGTGGCGCTGGGAGAAGGGGAGCAGACTATTTGGGATTTAATCTTATATCTTGAGGGCAATAAGGATATAAATGAACTAAATGGTATCGCTTTCAGAAATAATGGCCAGGTGGCAGTGGTCCCCAAAACAAATTTTATTTTTGATTTAGATAAATTGCCCTTTCCGGCAAGGCATTTATTAGGGGTAGAGAAGTATTTCGGCCTTAGCTTTACCCATGGCCAGAGGCGGTATAAAAAATTCAGCCCTATCATAACCTCCCGGGGCTGCCCGGCAAGGTGCGTTTTTTGTTCGGCGCACCAGGTCTGGGGCAGAAAATATCGCAGCCGCAGCCCGGAGAATGTTATTGCCGAGATGCGCCAATTAAGGGACAATTATGGGATTGAAGAATTGCTGTTTGAAGACGACAATGTTACCTTAGATGTCCCGCGGGCCGAGAAGATTTTTGACCTTATGGTTCAGGAGAAATTTAATTTTAAATGGGATACCCCAAACGGCGTGGCCGCTTTTGCCCTAAGCGAAAAATTAATCTGGAAGATGAAGGAATCCGGTTGTTATAAGATAAATTTCGCTATAGAGTCGGGAAACCAATACGTATTGAATAGGCTGATTAAAAAGCCCTTATTACTGGAAAAGGTAAAGCCATTAATCAGGTATGCCCAGAAAATAGGCCTGGATGTGGGAGTATTTTTAGTATTGGGCACGCCCGGAGAGACGTTGGACCAGATGTGGGACAGCTTTCGTTTTTCCAGGGATATGGGCGTTTATAATCCCTTTGTATCAATTGCCACGCCGTATCCGGGCTCGGAATTATACGACATATGTATTAAGAAAAAATATATACCCAAGGATTATTCCTTTGATAATCTTTATACAAAGAGCTTCAGTATTGCGACAGAAGACTGGACAGGAGAAGATATCCGGAAAATCTGCGGGAAAAGCTATTTTTTCTTAAAAAAAGGATATTACAAATCGCACCCCTTTTTGTTTATAAAAAAAGCAATCCAGAAGTTGCTTACTAACCCAAAAAGATTAGTAAGGGAAATTACCCAAGCAATCTGATAGCCTATGGGAAACCTATTGCCAGTTTCAAAGCCGTCGGTCGGTAAAGAAGAGCTAGAAAAAATTAAGGAAGTCTTTTTGACGAACTGGCTGGGTATGGGTTCTTTTGTGAAAGAATTTGAAGACGCGATTATGGATTTTATAAACACTAGGCATGTGGTTGCGGTAAATAGCGGCAGCTCCGCTATTCATCTGGCAATTGACGTCTTGGGCCTAGAGGCCCAGGATGAAATCATCACGCCGTCCTTAACCTTTGCCGCGGCAATTCAGGCGATTATTTGCTCTGGCGCAAGGCCGGTATTTTGCGATGTTGATGAGGAAACCTTGAATATTGACATAAGAAAAGCGCAAAAGATGATTTCCAAGAAGACCAGGGCAATTTTACCTGTTCATTATTGCGGCAACCCCGTGGATATGGATGCGCTCCTTGGTTTAGCCCAGGCGCATAAATTAGTTATAATTGAGGACGCCTGCCATAGTTTTGGCTCTTCTTACAAAGGCAGAAAGATTGGTTCATTCGGCCATATGACCTGTTTTAGTTTTGACCCGGTCAAGGTAATTACCTGCGGCGAGGGCGGCTGCATTACCACCAGCCATGATGGGTGGTCGGAGCTGTTGCGGAAAAAAAGACTATTAGGTATTGATAAAGATACCTGGAGCCGCTATAAGAATAAACGCAGTTGGCACTATGATGTGGTGACTCAAGGATACCGTTACCATATGTCTAATATTAATGCCGCGATTGGGCTGGCGCAGATGGAGAAAATCCGTCAGTTTATCCAAAAGAGGCAGGAAATTGTCGCGCGCTATGACAATACTTTTAGGGATATACCGGAATTGCGGATTTTAAAGAAAGATATAGGGGGGGTTTCGCCTTATTGTTATATTATCAGAGTAAAAAAAGACAGGGATAAATTAATGCATTTTTTGAAAGAAAAAGGGATTGAAACAGGCATACACTATATCCCCAATCACCTTCAGACAGTATTTAAAAGATATGCCTCTAAATTGCCTGTTACAGAACGGGTCTGGAAGGAGATATTGACGCTGCCTCTTTATTACGATATGTCAGATGCCGAAGTAAGATTAGTTTTGGATTCTATAAAAGATTTTTATAGGTAAATTTTGATGGAAGGACCCCTAGTCTCTATTACGATTCCGGCATATAATGCCGAGGAGTTTATCGGCCGAGCTATTCGCAGCGCATTAAGCCAAACGCATAAGAACATTGAGGTTGTTGTGCTTGACGATGGTTCAACGGATAAAACCGGCGATATGGTCAGGGCGCTGCAAAAAACGGATAGCCGGGTCCGTTATTATTATCAAGATAACCAGGGCCTGGCAGCTGCGCGCAATCGCCTGCTTAGCTTATGTAGAGGTGAATATGTGACTTTTTTAGACCATGATGATGAAATATTGCCTCATAAAACAGAAATTCAACTTGAGGCGTTCAGGCGCAACCCAAATATCGCCATGGTTTACGGCGATATTATAAAAAAATATTTTGATGGCAGGCAGGAGCGCGCTTTTGTATTTAAAAAGCCAAGGCGCGGCAGGGTTTTTTATGAGTATTTATTGGAAGGAAATTTCATTCCCTTGATTTCAGTTTTGATAAAAAGAGATATTCTGGAGAAATATCTTCCCTTTAATCTGAATTATAAAGTAGCGGAAGAATGGGACGTATTTCTTAAAGTCGCTAAAGATTACGACATTGATTATGTGGACAAGGTAGTGGGAATTTATAATGTGCACAAGTCTAATTTTACAATTAAATACCCCTTATTGGGGATAGAAGAAATGTTGTTAATTATGGATTCCTGGGAAAGGAGCGACCCTAATATATCATTATTTCATAAGCGTAAATTTATAAAATCAAAAGCAGAAATAAATTTGCAAAAGATATGGTATGCTGATTCCCAAAAGCAGAAGATAAAAATAATTATTGATTGTGTCAGATTAAATCCTTGCTGGTTGAGGCCTTATTTAAAATTGCTTCAGGCCATTTGTTTTAAGCAGAGTATAAGAAAGGAGTTAAAATGAAGGTAGTCATTTTAGCCGGCGGCAGAGGGACAAGGATCAGCGAAGAGACCGAAGCAATGCCCAAGCCAATGGTGGAAATCGGGGGTAAGCCCATATTGTGGCACATAATGAAAATATATTCTCATTACGGTTTTAATGAATTTATTATCTGCCTGGGTTACAAAGGGTATTTGATTAAGGAGTATTTTTCGCATTATTTCCTGCATATGAGCGATATCACGATAGATATGTCCAATAACAAGGTAGATATACATTCCAGCTCATCGGAGCCTTGGAAAGTAACCCTTATTGACACAGGCATTGAGACTAATACCGGAGGCAGGTTGAAAAGGATTGAAAAGTATGTGGGAAAACAGACTTTTTTCATGACTTATGGCGACGGAGTAGGCAATATCGATATTACTAACTTGTTGAAATTCCATAAGAAAAATAAGGTTGCGGTTACGGTAACCGCGGCACAGCCTACCGGCAGGTTCGGCAGCATGAACATAGGTGAAGATGCCAGGGTTATTTCTTTTCAAGAAAAACCCAAGGGCGATAAAAGCTGGGTAAACGCGGGTTTTTTTGTCTTAGAGCCGGAGATTTTTAAATATATTAAAGACGATAATATTTTTTGGGAAAGAGAGCCCATGGAGAAGTTGTCTAAGAGCGGCCAGGTAATATCCTTTAAACATAATGATTTTTGGCGGCCGATGGATACCCTGAGAGATAAAAACGAATTAGAGCAGCTTTGGCGCTCAGGCCAGGCGCCGTGGCAGCTCTGGAGTAAATAAAAATGGGTAAACGCTTCTGGAAAGATAAGGCCGTCTTTATTAGCGGCTACGAGGGCTTTTTAGGCTCAAATCTAGCCAAAAATTTAATTGGTTGCTCGGCTAAGATCATCGGCCTTGACCGGGTAAAAAACAGGCCAATCTCTGTATTGGATAGTTATTTAAGAAAAAATATTATTTGTATCAAAGGCGATGTCGGTAATCTAAAGATAGTAAGGGGTATTATTAATAAATATAAGCCGCGGGTTATTTTTCATTTAGCCGCCGAGGCGATAGTAGGAAAGGCCCATAAAAATCCCCTTAAGACATTTAAATCTAATATAGAGGGGACATGGAATATTTTAGAGGCTTGCCGGGATAAGAAGTTTATAGAAGCAATAGTCGTGGCCTCCAGCGATAAGGCCTACGGCAGCCATAAAAGGCTTCCCTATGAAGAAGGGGCCCCTTTAAAAGGCGAACATCCTTATGACGTTTCAAAGAGCTGCGCGGATTTAATCTCCCGCGCTTATTACCATACCTATAATCTGCCGGTCGCCATAACCAGGTGCGGCAATATTTACGGGCCGGGAGACTTTAATTTTTCCAGGATAATCCCGGATACGATCAGGTGCGCGCTTTCCGCCAAGGCCCTTTGCATCCGCAGCGACGGAAAGTTTATCCGCGATTATATTTTTGTTGACGATATTGTTAACGGTTATATTTTGCTTGCAGAAAAAATGCGGAGGTTAAAGCTGGCCGGTCAGGCCTTTAATTTTAGTAACGACAACCCGATGATGGTGATTGAGCTGGTTAAGAAAATTTATCAATTAACCGGCAAAGATTCAAATTACAGGATTCTTAATAAGGCCAGGTATGAAATAGAGCGCCAATACTTATCGTCAAATAAGGCCAGGAGGATTTTAAACTGGAGACCGGCTCTTGGCTTAGAAGAAACTCTCAAATTGACTATCGATTGGTATCGTAGTCTAAAAACAGGCAGGGGATGATGACTAATAAATCAAATCTTAGAAATTTATTCATTTTTGAAATGGCCAATAATCATTGCGGAGATTTAAAACACGGCCTGGAGATTATCAGGCAAATTTACGACGTCTGCAAAGATTTCAAGTTTAATTTTGGTTTTAAGCTGCAATACCGGGACATAGGCACGTTTATCCACCCGGAATATAAAGAAAGAAAGGATATAAAGTATGTAAAGCGGTTCCTGGAGACTGCACTGAGCGAATCGGATTTTAAATTACTCATAAAAGAAATTAAAAAGACGGGGTTTCTGGCAATCTGCACTCCTTTTGATGAGCCTTCTGTTAAGTTGATAAAGGAACACCAGTTTGACATTATTAAAATAGGCAGTTGCGCATTAACCGATTGGCCGCTCTTGGAAAAGATAGCCAGCATAGACAGGCCGATCATCGCCTCCACAGCCGCGGCATCTTTAGAAGATATTGATCGGGCGGTGATGTTCTTTGAGCATCGCGAGAAAGAATTTGCCTTAATGCATTGCGTAGGTGAATACCCAACGGACAATAATAACCTGCAGTTAAATCAGATTGACCTGTTGCGGCAGAGATATCCCGCCTGCCCGATAGGTTACTCTACTCATGAAGACCCGCAAAATTACGCGGCTATTCAAATAGCTATTGCCAGGGGCGCGTCTATATTTGAAAAGCACGTGGGTATCCCCAGCAATAAGCACCAGATGAACGCATATTCGGCCACTCCCGAACAGGTGCGGCAGTGGCTCCGGGCAGCCGAGGAGGCCTTTCTTATGTGCGGGATTTCTGGCCAGAGGAGGAGCTTTTCTGAAAAGGAAAAAACGGATATACGGGGCCTGCAAAGAGGGGTTTTTGCCAAAACAACTATTAAGAAAGGCCAAAAATTAGACAATACCAATACTTTCTTGGCTATCCCCAACATTGGTAATCAGGTATTGGCCAATAACCTGTCTAAATACACAGAGTTCATCGCCAATAAAGACATCCGGCTAAATCAACCTGTTATGTTTGGTGACGTCAATATAAGAAATTTACGAGAAAGGATTTTAGAAATTATCAGCAAGATAAAACCTATACTCCTGGAGAGTAAGCTCTTTTTGCCGAATAAGCTGGAGTTTGAGATTTCGCATCACTACGGCATAGAAAAATTTGAGCAATACGGGGCAGTCCTTATCAATTGCATCAACCGGGAATACTGCAAGAAATTAATAATTTTACTTGGAGGCCAGAGCCACCCTTTGCATTATCACGCCAAGAAAGAAGAAACATTCAATATCTTACACGGCGGCCTGACTCTAAATATTAACGGGCAGGAGAAAGACTGTAAGCCCGGAGAGATATTCACTATTGAAAGAGGGGTAAAACACAGTTTTAGCTCCAAAAGCGGGACGGTGTTTGAAGAGATATCTACTACTTCCTTAGCCGATGATTCTTTTTATGACGACGAACGCATCAAGAAGAATGAAACGAGAAAGACTTATATGACCTTTTGGCAGGATTGGCTCTCCAAACCGATTGCTTAAGATGATTAAACTCTCAGATTATGTTTTTCAGTTTGTCTCCGATTTAGGCGCCAGGCACGTTTTTTTGCTGCCTGGCGGCGGCTGCATGCATTTAGTTGATTCCCTGGGCAGGCGCGCCGATTTAGAATATATTTGCTGCCTTCACGAGCAGGCCGCGGTGATAGCTGGCGAGGCTTACGCAGAATATACCAACAATATAGGGGTAGCCCTGGTGACTACCGGGCCGGGCAGCACCAATGCCATTACCGGAGTTGCCGGCGCATGGATTGATTCTATCCCTATGCTGGTTCTTTCGGGCCAGGTAAAACGTCCGGATATGATTGGCGCAAGCGGCGTCAGGCAGATGGGGAATCAGGAAATAGATATTGTTTCTATCGCCAGGCCAATTACAAAATACGCGGTTACTATACTGGAGCCGGAGACTATCCGCTACCATTTAGAAAAGGCGGTTTATCTGGCCAGGGCCGGCCGGCCAGGGCCGGTTTGGATAGACATTCCTCTGGATGTTCAGGCAGCTATCATAGATGAAAATAAACTCCCGGTTTTTCAACCTTCTGAATTATCGCCGAGGGCAGAGAACAGCGAAATTGAAATAGCGGTAGGAAAAACTATTCAATTATTAAACAAGGCAGAGAGGCCGGTAATCTTGGCGGGTAATGGCATTAGATTGGCCGGAGCATTAAAGGATTTCCTTAGTTTAGTTGAATATCTTAAGATCCCCGTATTGACGAGCTGGAAGGCCATTGATTTTTTAGCCGATGACCACGTCTTCTTTTTTGGCAGGCCCGGCTCTATTGGGCAGCGGGGGGCAAATTTTATTCAACAGAATTGCGATTTAATAATCGCTATCGGCGCGCGATTAGACCTGCCCCAGGTCGGTTATAGCTACCAAAATTTTGCCCGCGCAGCCAAAAAGGTTATTATTGATATTGATGCCGCGGAGATAAAGAAACTGAAGATGGAAACAGCCGTTTCCGGCTCTTTAGACGCGGGAGATTTTCTAAGGGGGGTATTGAAAGAGAAAGACAAAATTGTCCCTGTAGAGCGTTCCCGGTGGCTAGGCCGCTGCAAAGAGTGGAAGGATAAGTATCCTGTAGTATTAGCAGAGTACCGCCGGCAGAAGGAATATGTAAATACCTATGTATTAATAGATGTCTTATCTGAATTATTGTCAGGGGATGATGTTATAGTCCCGGGAAGTTCCGGCGGATGCAGCGAGATTACCTTGCAGGCCTTTAAGGTAAAACAAGGCCAGCGCATTTTTAATACCCCGGGCTTAGGTGCAATGGGATTTGGCCTACCTGCGAGTATTGGGGCCTGTATTGCCAGCGGCAGGAAGCGTACGGTAAGCATTATCGGAGACGGCGGATTGCAGCTTAATATTCAGGAACTGGAGGTAATAGCCAGGTTACGGCTGCCCATAAAGTTGTTTGTTTTAAATAATAATGGTTATGTCTCTATTAGGAATATGCAAAAAAGCCATTTTAAGGGGCATTTAGTTGGCTGTGACCCTACAAGCGGCTTAACCTTTCCGGATATCCGCAGGGTTGCTTCAGCTTATATGCTGCAGAACGCCAGGATATTAAATCATACAGGCATTAAGGAGCGCGTAAGAGAAGCCCTGGAAACAGAGGGGCCGTTTATCTGTGAAGTAATGGTTGACCCCGCATTACAGACTGCTCCCCGGCTTTCCTCGGAGGTCAGGCCAGACGGCTCTATTATCTCTAAGCCATTGGAAGATTTATGGCCATTTTTAGACAGGGAAGAATTTAAGGCTAATATGATTATACAGCCGATAGCGGAATAAAATTATGAAAATACTCATCACCGGAGGCGCGGGGTTTATCGCCAGGAATTTATTTGAGCAATTGTCTGGCCAATATTCCATAACATCCTGCAATAGTAAAGAACTAAACCTCTTGGATGCTTCAGGAGTCTTTGATTATATAAAGAACAGCCGTTTTGATATAATAATACATACTGCTACCTATGATGCGGCCCCGAAGCACTCTACCAAAGATCCGGCAAAAGTCCTGGAATATAATTTAAGGATGTTTTTTAACTTGGCCCGGTGTAAAGATTATTTTGGTAAGATGCTTTATTTTGGCTCAGGCGCAGAGTTTGGCCGTGAAAATTGGATACCTAAAATGAAAGAGGACTATTTTGATAAACATGTCCCTTGCGACCAGTATGGTTTTTCAAAATATATTATGGCCAAATACGCCCTGTCAAATAACAACATCTATAACCTTAGGCTTTTTGCCGTATTCGGCAAATACGAGGATTGGCGGGTGCGTTTTATTTCTAATGCCTGCTGTAATGCGGCGCTGGACCTGGCTATCGGCATTAATCAAAATAAGTTTTTTGATTTTTTGTATATTGATGACTTAGTAAGAATTGTTAAGTGGTTTATTGATAACCAGCCCCGGAATAAAGTATATAATGCCTGTACCGCAAAGACGGTTGATTTTAAAACCATAGCCGAAAAGATTATTAAAATATCAGGTAAAAAATTGGATATTCTGATTAAAAACGCCGGCCTGGGGCAGGAGTATAGCGGAGATAATTCGTTGCTTTTAAATGAATTAAAAAGTTTTAAGTTTACCCCCATTGATGAGTCAATCAGGGCCCTCTATGATTGGTGTGATTCAAATAAAGAGATTATTTTAAAAGACGGATATACTTATGTCAGTAAAAAACTGTAGGGTCTGCGGCAATAGGTTTTTCCAAGGGGCCTTATTGCAGTATAAAAATATGCCAAAGGTGGCTCAATTTCTGCCAGAAAAGGGTAAACTTAAGAGCGATAAGGGGGTTAACCTTCGGGTTTATCAATGCTCAGGTTGCGGGTTGGTACAGTTAGATAGCGGCCCTGTCCCATATTATAAGGAGGTTATACGCGCGGTTGGTTTTTCAAGAGAAATGATGAATTTCCGGCAAAAACAATTTGCCAGTTTAATAGACAAGTTTTCCCTGAAAGGGAAAAAAGTGATTGAAATCGGCTGCGGCTGCGGAGAATACCTGTCTATTATGCAGGAATGCGGTGTTCAGGCATATGGGTTGGAATATTCGCGGCTTTCGGTGGCGCGGTGTATTAAAAATGGCCTTAAGGCGTCAAGAGGATTTATCCGCGGCAGCACCGAGAAGCTGAAATACGCGCCCTTTGATGCATTTTATATTTTAAGTTTTCTTGAGCATTTACCCGACCCGAATTCTGTTCTGAGGGGGATATTCAATAATTTGAGAGATGGCGCCGTGGGCCTGGTTGAGGTGCCGAATTTTGATATGATTTTACGCAACAAAATTTTTTCCGAATTTATGACCGACCATCTGTTTTATTTTACCAAAGAAACCCTGGCTACGGCATTAAGGTTGAATGGCTTTAGAGTTATTGAATGTAACCAGGTGTGGAGGGATTACATAATTTCCGCTGTGGTAAAAAAAGGAGAGAGATTAGACTTGGCGGATTTTTATAAATATCAGGTAAAACTTAAAAATGAAGTAGAAGGATATCTTCGCCGTTTTAAGAATAAAAAGGTGGCAATCTGGGGCGCCGGGCACCAGGCGCTGGCAGTTATTGCTTTATTAAATTTATCCGGGAAAATCCAGTATGTGATTGACTCCGCGCCGTTTAAACAGGGGAAATTTACTCCCGCAACGCATATCCCGATAGTCGCCCCCGATATTCTTAAATTAGAGCCGCCAGATGCGGTGATTATTATGGCGGCAGGTTACTCTAATGAAGTAGCAAGAATTATACGCAAGAAGTTTGATGGCAGTATAGATATTGCTATATTCAGAGATTATGGATTGGAAATTATTTAATATGGCCAAGGTAGGTACGTTCAATAATGGATAAGATTTTATTTATAGTTCCGCCTCACATCAATTTTAATCAATTTATCAACCCTGCACATAACGAAAGGATAGTACGGAAGAGATACGGTTGCTTTGGAAGCGTTCTTACCGAAATGCCGCTGGGCATATTATCTTTGAGCGCTTATTTGAAAAAACATAAAGCGGCGGAAACCCGTCTTATAGATTTTAACATTGTTTTAAATAATTTAGAAGGTTTTGAATTTTCTTCTTTTACGAAGTTTTTTCATGATTTTCTTGTAAGCAGGGCTTACTTAAATTATGTTCCAGATATAATAGGCATATCCGCTTTATTTACGTCGTCATATCGGAATGTCCTGGATATCGCGCAATGCTGTCGCGATATATTTCTCAAGGCGATCATCGTTGCCGGCGGCAGCGTGCCGACAAATATGTATGAGATGATGTTTAAAGACAGTAAATGCTTTGACGCCCTTTGTTATGGCGAAGGCGAGAAGCCTCTCTTGGGTCTTGCGGAAGCCATTGACAAAGCGCGCTATCTTGAAGAGAGTCCTTCATGGATTACGCCGAGGAAGCTTAAAGGCGATCGGTCATTCCAATACGATTTTATTGAAGACCTTGATGAAATACCTTTTTATGATTACGGTATTTGCGAAGCAGAAGAATACTGGTTAAATCCGGCTATAACTGCTTATGCTTCTATTGAGGAGAAAAAGAAAAGCTTTCACGTAATGACATCCCGGGGTTGTAGTTTCCGTTGTTGTTTTTGTTCTTCGCATAAGGTGCACGGTAGAAAGATGCGTTATCATAGCATAGACCGGGTCAGAGAGGATTTTACGCGTCTTAAGGAGCAATATGGAGCAAAAACAATTATTTTCCAAGATGACCACTTTATGGCGGACAAGCAAAGGGCTTTCGAGATAATTGATATAATAAAGGAATTGCAAATGGTTGCCGTTTTTCAAAATGGCCTAGCCTTATATGCCCTTGACCGAAAGATGCTTGAGGCCATGAAGGGCGCAGGAGTTAAACAGCTTCTTTTATCTGTTGAGTCAGGAAGCGATAGGGTCCTAAAGGAAATAATGCATAAGCCTTTGGACCTATCTATAGTAAAACGCGTATCCAGTGACTGCCACGAGTTGGGAATATATACGAATGTGAACATATTGATAGGGCTTCCCGGAGAAACAAAGCAGGATATTGAAAATACCAGAGCCTTTTTAAAAACCATCAATGGAAACTGGTTTCTAATATTTTGCGCAAACCCGCTTGTAGGTAGCGAAATGTATGATATCTGTGTTAATAGAAATTACCTTAATGATAATTTTATTGGCAGCGACTACAAAAAAGCAGTTGTTGAAACAGAAGAATTTAGCGCTGAATATATACAGGAGATGGCATACACTTTGAACTTGGAACTTAACTTTGCAGAAAACAGCGACTTCAGGCTCGGTAACTACGAAATGGCATTAAAAGGATTTGAGAATGCAATAAGGGCAAAAAATGATCATGCCTTCGCATATTATTATGCTGCAAAATGCCATGAAAAACTTGCTAATTTAAAAAAAGCGCAAAAATACATGGATACTGCAAAAAGAATCGTAGATGAGGAACCGTTTTGGCGTAAATATTTCGATATGTTTAATATCCCCCTAATGACTCATGGAAATAAAACAGAGGATTGATTTATTAGAGTCTTTAATTAAGAATCCGTCAAAAGGAATGCTGGAGGATATATTCCTTTTCGTAACTAGAATTACCCCGATTATTAACGTGGATTTGCTGATAAAAAATAAACAAAATCAAACGCTTTTAACCTGGCGGGACGACGGATTTTATCCGCCAGGATGGCATATTCCCGGCGGCATCGTAAGATATAAGGAAAAAATATCCGATAGGATTAAGGCCGTTGCCGTAAGTGAACTTGGGGCAAAGATAGAGTTTATTAAGGAGCCATTGGCCATCAACGAAGTTATCCATCCTTTAAGAAAAAACCGCGGCCACTTTATTTCGTTATTATACCGTTGCGCGTTAGTCGGAGCGCCAGCCCAAAGCCTTAAGCAGAGAAAAGGCATTCCGCGTCCGGGAGAATGGGCCTGGCATAGCGCGTGCCCGGAGAATATAATTTCGGTTCACCGGATGTATCGCAAGTTCATATAGGAGAAAATATCGTGCCTGGCCGCAAGGAAGAATTAAAATTAAGCGAAATAGAAAAAAGAAATAGACTAAAAAAAGAAAAGCCCTATGTCTATGAAAAAATTATGAAATTTGACGAAAAGGTCAAAAGGGGCGAGAGTATTGCCATACTCCAGTTTCAATACGATTATGCCTGTAATTTTCGTTGCCAACACTGCGATATAAGCGGATTCCAGGGTAAAAAGGAAAAAAGATTTTTTACGATTGATGATGTAAAGGAGCTTTCCCGGCAGGCTGACGAGATGGGGCTGGCGCATATCGTCATTACCGGAGGCGAGCCGTTAATATTCCCTGATTTTGACGAAATAGTCAAGGCGATTGACCCGCAGAAGTTCTACATAACTTCGGATACTAATGGATGGTTTTTAGATGAGGAAAGGGCAAGGCATTTAAAGAGCATCGGCCTGGATAAAATCCAGCTGAGCCTGGATAACCTTTCGGCAAAGGAACACGATGCGTTCAGGCGTAAGCCTGGTTCGCACCTGCGGGCAATGAAGGCCATTGACGCATCTTTGGACGCCGGATTAAACATTATTTTGGCAACGGTAGTTACCAAGCAAAGAATCAGGTCGCAGGAATTTATTGATTTTCTTGAATTCGCCAAAAGAAAAAAAATAGGCGTATTTGTAACTTACGCAAAGCCGGTAGGGGAATGGGAGGGGAATTTTGACGTCCTTATTACCAGAGACGATATGGATTATATGAGAGGGTTAGAGAAA
>Ga0194111_10003290_pt1 | contig 19251 bp, 15 predicted proteins | sample TA2KigC300mmetaG_FD_146194 | JGI IMG/M metagenome (GOLD analysis project Ga0194111, IMG submission 146194) | Freshwater microbial communities from Lake Tanganyika, Tanzania - TA2015033 Kigoma Deep Cast 300m | ecosystem: Environmental > Aquatic > Freshwater > Lake | place: Tanzania: Lake... | reverse complement strand
CGCATAATAGCTGCTGACAGAGATGCCGAGCACTCGGCACATCGTCCTGACAGCAAACAGCTTCTTATGATCACTGATAAAGCGATACATCAGTGATTTTCCCTCGCGAACACAGCACAGGCTTTTCTAAGAAACTCCTATAGTCGCAGCAGAAACATCCTTGGGTTGAAGTGTGAATCCGTATGAGTCTGCACGGCGTCTCAAGTGGCCGAGGATTCTTGATTTGTATTGCTCTTCATAATAATCTGCACCGGGATCAACATAGAGCAGTCCGTGCCTAAGTGTGTTATAGAAAAGGACAGCAATTTTTCTGGCTGTTGCGGTAATAGCTTTGGCTTTTCCGACTCTTGCCGAAAGTCTTCGGCAAAAAGCACCTAATGCCGTCTCGGATCGACTAATTGCTGCGGCTGCAAGCCGGAGCAATGCAGCTGCCCGGCTTGAGCTCGGACGCGTTCTTGATGAAAGAATCTTGCCGCCTGAAATTTTATTACTTGGTGCCAGGCACAACCATGAGGTGAAGTGTTTGGCTGAGGGCCACTTCGACATATCAGTTCCACATTCGGATACAAGCTTCAGCGACAGGTATGGTACCAACCCGGTAATTTGCGTCAGATCAACACCGATAATATTGAACAGCACCTGACGAATATCGAAGTCGGGAGCATTCTTGTTCACCGTGTTGTGTTTTGCTTTCGGTAGAGGCTGTTCCGGTGGCATGATGTTTTGCTGTATCCGATCAAGGACAGTCTGGATTTCCTGATCGCATGCCGCTGCTTTTTCGTTGTAAATGTCGTAAAGTTCGAGCGATTGCCTGAGAGCAAAAAGGTGTTCAGGCTTGTAGTTCCCTGTCAGAGCAGCCCTGATGGTTTCTGCTGAATTCTTGCACCTGGCATCCCTGAATTTTACCAGATCTTGCGGATCACGGTTACCTGCTACAATAGCTTGAATGATGCTCATGCCGGTTTTACCTGTGATTGTTGTTACCACATGATGTAACTGGATATTCATCTGTATCAGGGCTTTTTGCATGTGCTGGATGTGGGCAGCCTTGTAGTCAAGCAATTTTTCCCGCTGACGCAAGTAGGCTCGAAGTTCAGCAATATCCGAGGTCGGGTGAAAACTTGCTCGCAACAATCCGAACTGATGCAACTTCTGAAGCCACTGGGCATCGCTGAAGTCAGTCTTGCGACCCGGTACGTTTTTTGCTTCACGAGCATTGACAAGGAATACTTCGAATCCATAGCTTTCCAGAATTTCGAATGCCGGAATCCAGTAGATGCCGGTTGATTCCATGGCAATCGTTTCGATGCCCGACATCAGGAGCCATGAGGCCATGGCATGAAGCTCACCGGTGAAACTTTTGAAGCTTTTTACTGTTTCCTCTGCCCGATCCGGTGGAATGGCAACGACATGAAATTGTGATCCAATGTCAATCCCTGCGGCATTTCGATGGACTATCGGCATGTCACCCGATTTCTTTGCTTTGCTCATCACTCCTCCTGAAATGATAAGCCGAAAGGCGGGCTTGCGATACAATCATTTTTCTAAACGGGATCATCCTTTCAGATGTCGCCACTGCTGAGTCCGCGAGAAGCCCTGAACCATGTTTTTTAACGGGGTTGGCCACCAATAAGCGTTCGGTTGCTCCTTTCAGCTTGTTAACGAAACCCTGAAAGTTCGAAGTAATTCAGTTTCTTTACAACAGAGAAGTGCGCCGCACCTTGTTTGTTTTTTAATATTTCTCGCTCTTCAGTTACTAACCGGAGCTCCCGTTCAAGTTGCCGTATTTTATCGGCCTCAGCATCCTTTGGATTACCGGTTCCAGGAAAAGCTTTTTCCTTTGATGCCAGGTACTTGAGCCTCCAACGGTACAGCACATTTGGGCTGATCCCGAGGGCATCAGCAATATCCCTTGCGGTTTTATCGCCTTTAAGCGTGAGCTCGACGGCATCGATTTTAAACTGTTTGTCGTATTGACGGCGTGTTTGTTGATTCGCCATAATTCATACCTCCTTTTGGTTGGTAAGGTATGGCTTCTTTAACTGTCTATCAAAATATAGCATGTCCAATACATACAACAGGGCTATAGTGGTAATGCAGGTTGAAAATCTTCAGTGATGAGCGTGAGATTGGGATTGTATGCCGGGTCATGCTCTATGATGTGGCTCCATTTTTGCTGCATGTGAAGGCATTCCTCAATTGTCCACTTCGAGAAAAATCCTTTTTTTGCCTTGCCGGTTATTTCATGTACCTGTAATTTTGCATAGGGTGTCAATATGTTTCGCAATCCACGCTGTGATAGTTTCAAGGTAAGGTCAATCTGAGCTGTCTCGTATTGTAGAGAATTCTCTTCCATACCGTCGACGGCCAGGTAGTCTGTACGTTTCAATAGCAAGCATCCTCCTGCAAGTGCGGAAAATTGCTGCTGAAGGCATTTTCTTCCGGAATAACCGGCAGAGCCATCAAGTTGATCTCTGTGCGGGTATCCTGCCATGCCATGTATGCCCATGATAATGCCGCAGTGTTTGATTTTGCCATCTGGAGATACAAGTTTTGCGCCAACAGCTCCGATTTTTGGCTGTATGGCATGACCGAGCATTTCTTTCAGCCATCCTGAATTAATGATTTCAAGGTTGTCGTGCAGGATACAGATGTAGCTGGCTAAGGATGACGAGGCAGCTGTATTGAGAAGGGTTCTGTAATTATCAGTAGATGCCGGTTTATGGATAATGAGACGGGAGTCTTTGGGGAGTAAGCTGAGTTTTTCATGTTCATTGGGAAAATTTATAAGGCTAACGGTAAATTCCTGGAAATCAGTTTTATCCAGCAATGTTTTTATGCATCGTATCGTACATTGCGCAGAGCCCTGATAGATAATGAGAATTTCAACAGATGGTACCGGTTCCGGCAGCTTATACATTATTCTGCTGAAAATCGGAGCATCGATAGATTGGGTTACCTTTGCATCGACGCCTTTACGGTTCAAGTGCTCCTGTATGGCTTTTGTTGCTGCGATCAGTGCATAGGGTTTGGCATCAATGGTTTTTGCGGTGCTTTCTTTGTGAATTCTCCAGTGATAGAGAATTCGTGGGATATGACGTATCTGTTCTGGCTTGATGGATTCGATTGCACGTAAGGCAAGGTCGTAGTCCTGCGAACCTTCAAATCCCTTGCGGAAGCCACCGATCATTCGGATCAAAGCGGTTTTATAGACACCGAGATGCGAAATCATGTTTTGACAGAGAAACAGGTCGTAATTGAAATCACATTTAAAGTAGGGGTCTTGTCTTCTGCCGGATTCGTCAATTTTGTCTTCATCGGAATAGATTATGGCTGTGTCGGGGTGCTTGATTAACTCCCTTGCGTTCCAGTATAGGGCAAGGGGATGGAGTTTATCATCATGGTCGAAGAGTGCTATGTAATCTCCTGTTGCAAGTTCAAGCGAGGTGTTACTTGCTTCCGAAATGTGGCCGTTTTTATTTCTGAACCGGTATTTGATCCTTTCGTCCTGATTGGCATATACCGTGATGATTTCCCTGACTTTCTCATTTGGCGAGTGGTCATCTGCTATACAGAGTTCCCAATGTGGGTAGAGTTGGCTTTTCACGGAGCATATGGCTTCGTTAAGAAAGTCCGTTGAAGGGTTGTATACCGGCATGATAATCGAGAATCTTGGAGGCGAGGGTATGAGAGCAATTTCCTGTGCCATGTTCAGTAGCTGTTCGTAGGAGTAAGTTTCGACAGCATCGATCCATTGCTGGTATTCACTCTTATCAAAATGGCTGTTATTGCGGTCATAATTATCTGTGCCGGAGTTTGGTTTTATTGTGCGTTTTTTGATTGATTTTGACAGTTTCCATGCGGGTTTAATGATTTGCCAACTTCGTGAGTTGAGGATGCTCGACAGCTGGTTTTGATTTTTAGTGTTGAGGTTCTGGCAGTTATGAATCGCAGCGTCCATCAGTTTTATTTGACGTTTTTGTACCGCAATGATTTTTTTTTGTTCGATAATCGCAAGCTCTTTTTGTTTCAGGAGCTCATCTCTTTTTATATGGCAGAGAGTCTGGTATTCGAGGTTTTGCCCGGCTTGGGTGAATATCGTCTTCAAATGCGTGCGTTGCTGGGGCTGCTGCCATGCTTCATTCAGTTGCCGGGCTGTCTCGCTAGGCGTGCCTCCCGGAAAAAGAACGCCAAGTCCGTGGGAGTGCTCGAAAGCGATGTGTGGGTAACGACCGGAGATCTCTTCCCAGAGCTTCCAGACGCCGAAATCGCCTGATCTGACTGTAATGTCATGGAAAAGAATGGTGCCATGTGGAGATATTTTAGGCAGCCATGAGTCGAAGTCGTGCCTGACAACTTCATATGTGTGGAGTCCGTCTATATGTAACATGTCGATTGAATGATCGGCAAATGTGTCAATAGCGTCATCGAATGTGGTTCTCAGAAGCGTCGAAAAGTCGCTGTAGCGTTCCTGGTTGTGCCGCAGAACCTCCTGATAGATATCATCGCTGTAAAAACCCGTTTGCTTGTCACCTTTCCAAGTATCGATAGCATAAACTCGGCTATGTATGCCAAAGTGGTGAACGCTCTGGCAGAATGAAAAGTAGGAGTGACCGGAGTGCGTGCCAAGCTCTACAATGCAACGTGGTTTTTCCTGCTGGATAAACCACATTGCAAAGGGAATATGACCAGCCCATGACCAAGGCGGAGACAGTCTGGTAGGGGCCGGCAGGTCAGAAAGTAACGAAAAGTCGAGCATTCTTATTTAATTGTTATTAAACAACAAAAATAAAATTTATACCAGATTCGGATCAATTCTGTAATGCCCGACCACTCGTGGTGGTAGACGTTCAGTATCTCCGCCTGTTCGGGGTAGCTCCGACTCAAGCGCAGGTCAGCAGGATCGTTCCAGACTGGCTCAACGGGGCGTTTCTGACGGTGGAGATTGATCGACGCTTGCGCCCTTGCCTCAGTGGCTATTGAACCTGCTTCCTCCAGGATACGGCGCCTTTCTTTGCAGTTCTCGCGTTCAGTAAGCGCCGCAGCCTTCCATGCGTCCTGTTCCGCTCGCAATTTGGCGTTTTCGGTTTCAATACTTGACAGATATTCCGCGTTCAGGAGCGAATTGTTCATTTATGAGCAACCGTTTTTGGGGAATAGGTGTGATATATACTGTTGTATATGGGAGTTATTGCATATATAGTACTTCCAATATGGTTTTATTTTATGAGTATTCAAAAATAAAATACGGCATTGACGCCTGATTTTTCGGTCGACTCGATTCACTCGATATGGAGGTACAAGATTCTGAGGTCGAGCCGGATTCTTTTATGTGAAGTAGTCTTGCGGTGTATTTCGGGAGATCGGTTCGGCAATTCATGATTGTTCGTATCGCACGTCTGCTGATACGCTTTCGGGACAGGTTTTTCGGGATAATGCGAGGCTATCTTATATTGTTAATCGATGTTCATATGCGCTCTTTTGTATAAGAGACGATGAAAATGTAGATTACAGCAACGCTATACTTTTTGAACAGATAACCTGTTTATGAAATTATTCTTACGGCTTGTCCGCTATCTTGCCCCCTCAAAAGGGAAGATCTCTCTTGTTATTCTGGTAAGCATTATCACGTCCCTGCTTGGAGTTGTTTCCATCTATTCGGTATTGCCTCTTCTGAATGCAGTGTTTACCGCAGACAGAGCCGTTGAGGCTCCCTTGCGTCCGGGAAATGATGGTGAGGCCGGTGTCGATTCGCAAAAGAGCGAAAAAAAACAATCGTCCTCCAATGTGCCCGGACTGAATTCGTTTGACACTGACAAGCTCAAGCAGTCGGTGACGCGTACATTTGAGCAGGCTTTTCATGCCGAAACAAAACAGCAGACTCTGCTCAATATCTGCCTTTTTCTTATTGCTTCTTTTGCTGTTAAAAACTTTTTTGTCTATCTGAACGGGCAGCTCATTTTCAGGGTACAGACAAAAACCGCCAAGAAGCTTCGGGACGACGTGTTCAGAAATATTATCGAAATGCATCTCGATTATTTCAACAAGAACAAGGTCGGAGGTCTGATGAACCTGGTTTACCACGATGTGCAGGCCGTCAATGCCACTGTAAGCTCTACTTTTGTGAATTTTCTGCAGAACCCTTTTTCAATTCTGGTTTACGTCGGCGTTTTGCTTGTTCTGAGCTGGCAGCTTACCCTTTTTGCCGCATTGTCGTCAGTGCTCATTTTTTTTGTTATCCGTAAGGTCGGCAGGCAGGTAAAAGGACTTGCCACCAGTTTTCGTAATAATATGGGCGATATGAACTCCGTGCTGCAGGAGAAATTCAGCGGTATCAAGGTGATCAAGTCCAGTGCGTTCGAAGATGTGGAGTATGCAAAATTTCAGGGTTTTACCCGTGATTTCAGGGCCCTTGATATTAAAATCTCACGACTTCGCAATATTATCGGTCCTCTCAACGAAACCCTCCTGGTGGCAGCAATAGCCCTTGTGCTCTGGTTTGGAGGACTGCAGGTGTTCGATGGACGAATGACCTCATCCGAACTGATTTTGTTCGCTTTTACCCTTTATTCCACCATGGGGCCAATCAAGATGATCGGTAACGTCAGTACCCAGCTGCACCTTGGAATGGTTTCTGCAGAGCGTCTTTTCGAGCTGCTCGATACCGTGCCGGCCATAAAAAACGGCTCACGTTCCATCAAGGGGTTCTCTGAATCGATCAGATTTGAGGATGTCTGCTTCAAGTATCTGAATGAGCCCGATGCTCCGAATGTTCTCGACCATGTTACGTTCGAGATCAAGAAAGGCGAAATGGTGGCGCTTGTCGGTCAGTCCGGTTCCGGCAAATCAACCGCAGTTGATCTGCTTCTGCGGTTTTACGATGTCGATTCGGGCAGGATTACCATTGACGGTACGGATATAAGGGAGTTTGACTACAAACAGCTTCGGCGTATGATCGGGGTGGTGAGCCAGGAGGTGATTCTTTTCAACGATACGGTTGAATCGAATATCGCTTATGGTATCAGGGAAGAAGCTGATCATGAGCGGGTGGAGCGCGCAGCCCGTCTTGCCAACGCCCATCAGTTTATTACCGAGAAGCCCGAAGGGTATAAAACGTTTATAGGCGACAGGGGAATACAGCTTTCAGGCGGTCAGCGTCAGCGTTTGGCTATTGCGAGGGCCATGGTCAAGAATCCGGAATTGCTGATTTTCGATGAGGCGACCAGCGCGCTTGACAATGAATCTGAAAAAGTGGTTCAACAGGCGATTGATCATGCCCTCGAAGACAGGACTGCCCTTGTGGTTGCACATCGGTTATCAACAATAAGAAACGCCGATCGCATCATTGTTATGGACCGCGGCAGGGCTGTCGAGTCGGGTAACCATGAAGAGTTGCTTGAACTTGGCGGGCTATACAGGCATCTTTACGACATTCAGTTTGCGGGAAAGAGCGAAGCGGCATCCGACCTTTGAGAAGCCGGCACAGGCAGCTTGGCTTGTTTATATGTTTACTTTGTTGCCGAACCGGTTTAATGTATAGTCAATTATTCCCAATGTGATGTACTTCAGATACTCGGGCTTGCGGTCGCCATATCGCAGGCATCTCGAAATTCTTTGTTTATTGCATCTTTTCAGCATTGATGAATAAGCGGGAAAGTTTTTTTTGTATTTACTTGTGATATACAGTCCATTTCTGATGATAAAATACATTCGTTTTGGTGAGTGAATATTGAATGTTTTTTTCTTCATTCCGAAAAGGAAACTTCCGGAGTAACTTGTGCCGACGGTATGTCGCAGAAGGCAATTTGTCGCCTGCAGGACGTCAAATCCGGCTATATTGGCTCGTAAGCAGTAGTCGTGATCGACCGAGTCGATGAACAGGGATTCATTGAACAGTCCGATTCTATGAGTCAGGGCGAGATTGAGGAGATTCCCGGATGTCATGACCTCAACTTTTTTTACGTAGGCACTACTCGATTTATCAGGGGTTTGTTGATGTGATGGGGACAGTATTGCGGTCATGTTTTTATCTATTCCAGGTAATGAACCGAAGAATAAGTTTGCGTGCTGATCGTCAAAGAAACTGTCCTGGTCCATCGTAAGAAGCCATTCGTAGTTCTCCTGTAACCCTTTTGTTATTGCTGTATTCAGTGCTGTCGCAATGCCGAGGTTTTTGCCGTAAGAGAGTATTTCTGTATTGCTGAATGTATCTATAATGGACGCTAATAAATCCGGGTTGGTGTTTTGAGAGTTGTCTATAATGTAAAGCTTGTCTATATGGCCGATATAGGTGGCGATATTGCGAATGAGGGTGTCAGGGGGCGAGTAAAGCGTAACAATGCCGCAAATGCTGCTTTTCATCCTTATGGTTATGTTTGATAGGTTGGGGGTGAGTTTCGCGATGCTCAGCTTCGATTTATGGGAAAGGTCTTTTTCAGATACGGAGGAAATTGACATTTACCGTCAGGTTTAACAGGTCTTGTTATATTTATGTTTTGATTGCGCATTTTTGGTTCCGTCAGTGCGTCAGGAATTTGATAATTATACGCATATAACACTTCTTTAGAGTGCGCGTTTGATTTTCTGTGGCTTCTTGAGCGGCCTTATCATGGGGTTTATATATTCGAATAGCTATATGGAGGCTTTCAGGGTAAAAAATATAAAGTAATTCGGTAATTTCCGAATTATTTTACGGATTTTTTGGATATCAAGATAGATCTTGCTCCTAATCATTGGCACATGAATATCTTGATTGGCGCCAGGTAGTTCGGGGGTGATGTGAGTGCCGATTTGGCTGATTGTATCGTGAGAACCCACAATTCTATTTTTTCCTGAAATGGTTATGCAGGATTGCGGCTATCTTTTCCTGTGCGATCTGTCGTTCATATGTGGACTGAAAGTGTTTCAGGCTCTCTTCACCCATATTTGTTCTCAATTCGTCATTCAGGACGAGCGATTCGAATGCTGTTTCCCATTCAGCTTCGGTACTTGCCAGAAATCCGCTTTTTCCATTGAGCACGGCATCGAGGTTCGCTCCTACCGCAGATGCCACCACTGGTTTTCCGTGGGCCATGTACTGAAGCAGTTTGAAGGCGCATTTGCCCCGGCTCCATTCGTCGTCCTCCAGCGGCATGATGCCGACGTCGATAGCGTCGAGCCATGTGTTTTCACCCTCTTTCGACCATTTGACAAACTCCCATTTCGTTTTGAGCCTTTCCGGTGCTTTTCCGCTCATGACCGAAAAATGCACCGAGGGGTAGCGCTGCTGAATCGCCGATGCGGCTTGGTCGATCATTGAGAGGAAATAGAGGTTTCCGCTGTTTCCGATCCAGCCGATGGTGAGCGTTTGTCCATTTTTTGCAGTCGGTGATTGTTCGGGAAGCTTCGAGTATGATGTCGGGATAATGAATGTATTGACAGGATTGAAGCTGCGGGCATAGTTCGCCAGAGTGGGGCTGCCTGCAAAGATGATCGACGATTTTTTCAACGTGGTGTTCAGTCGCCGGATTATCTGCTTTGAGCCAGGCTGGGTCGGTTTTGGTTTTCCCTTCAGATAGCTTTCAATGGCGTAAAGCGCGTCGTCATAGTCGTAGATCAACCGGGTGTTCCTGGCGATAATCGAGATGAAAAGCTGAGCAAGTGGTTTGCGCTGCAACCAGACATAATCGTATTTGCCGCTTCTCAGTGCAATCGAGAGTTTTTCAGGATAGCTTTTGCTGGTGATGCGAAGTGGATGCATATCGATGCCGTACTTCTTCCAGTAGGGAAGGAATTGCTCGACGCGATAACGGTAGCTGGCCTGGTTTTCGGCAATGTGCAGACATAGTATCCTGATCATGAAATGAGGTTACGGTCTTGTTGCAATGAGAAGATAATGTATTCAGAAAACTGACAAGATGGAGTTTATAATCTGCCGTCTATATCGGAAGTTCCGAGCACTCCCTTGACGTCATACACCACGGATTTGTTGGTCGAGCAGAGTGACCGGATATTCAGTTCGAGGAAAACCTTGTGTGCTACCGCAAGGATAATCGCATCGTAACCTGTTTCGACGGGAGACTCGATACAGTCAAGGCCATATTCAGCCCGTAATTCTGCCGGATTTGCCCAGGGATCGAAAATTTGCACTTCAGCGTTGTAATGTCGCAGTTCGCTGATGATATCGACTGCTCTGGTGTTGCGGATGTCCGGACAGTTTTCCTTGAAAGTGATGCCGAGCATGAGTATTTTCGATCCTTTGACCCTGAGATCTTTGGCGATCATCAGTTTTACCACCTCAGAAGCGACATATCTGCCCATGTTGTCGTTCAGTCGACGTCCAGCCAGAATGATTTCGGGGTGGTATCCATATTCCTGAGCCTTCTGTGCCAGATAATATGGGTCGACGCCGATGCAATGGCCGCCTACCAGCCCTGGTCTGAAAGGAAGAAAGTTCCATTTGGTGCCTGCTGCTTCAAGTACGTCGAGGGTGTCGATGCCCATGCGGTTGAAGATCATTGCCAGCTCGTTGACAAAAGCGATGTTAATGTCACGCTGAGAATTTTCGATGACCTTGGCAGCTTCGGCGACCTTGATCGACGGTGCGAGGTGCGTTCCTGCCTCTATGACAGAACGGTAAAGGGTATCGATCGTTTCCGCCGCATGAGGGTTGGAGCCGGAAGTGATCTTTTTGATTTTTGTCACCGTATGGAGCTTGTCGCCCGGATTGATGCGTTCAGGTGAATAGCCCACCGAAAAGTCTTCGTTTATTTTCAGATCCGAAATCCGTTCCAGAACGGGAACGCAGTCATCCTCCGTTGCTCCGGGGTAGACGGTTGATTCGTAGATGACAATGTCTCCGCGTTTCAGTACGTTACCAACGGTTTGGCTTGCTTTGACAAGCGGGGTGAGATCAGGTCGGTTGTGCTTGTCTGTCGGGGTTGGGACGGTGACAATGTAGATCGTGGCTTTCGTTAGTTCCTGCAGATCGGCGGTGACATACAATCCTTTGTTTCGGGTTGTGAAGGGGTTTGTCGTCAGGGTGCATTCGCGAAGGGAGGTTTCTTCTGTTTCAAGGGTGGAGTCGTATCCATTTCGCAGTTCTTCGATCCTGTGCCGCTTGATGTCGAAGCCGACGACAGGATAGTATTTTGCAAACTCGACGGCCAGAGGCAGGCCGACGTAGCCGAGCCCGATAATTGCAAGTCGGAGATCAGGTAAGGCGTTAATGGTTTGCATGTTCTTTTTTTTAAGGGTTAATGATAGGCATCGTATCATTTTCCTTTGTGACTGTGCGATGTTCAAGCCCGTCAACGAAGGCAATCCACCTTCCATCCGGCATTCTGTGGGGGTCTACCGTGTGCATTCCCAGGTTATTCCATGAGTCGTTTCCTGCCTGCACTATCGGGGTTTCAGAGGCAGGTTCCTCGCGATAGCTTGCAGGAGTGAGCTCAGTGATCCTGAATCCCCACGCTTTGCTGCCGTATCGCGGGACTCCGTCCTGCGAGTATCGGTAAAGGAGCGGTCCATCTTTGACAATGCGACCCCCCGGGCGGGCGAATTTTTTGCTGTCGCGTATTATCGGGCTTTCCGGATGTTCGTTCCATGGGCCAGTTATTGCGTCTGCGATGAAAAGATGAAGGTTGTTGACTTTCCTCATGTAGGTGAAAAGATACCAATGTCCGTTATGGAAAACGACAGAAGGATCGAGAAGGGGAAGATGTTTTCTGTTGCCTTTAAGAAGGGCAGTAATCAGCTCCCAGCGACGGGGGAAATCGGCGGCACGGTAAAGGCGGACGGCGTTCGATTTTGCGCATTCGGGTATCATGTAATATGTGTCTTCATGTCGGAAGACATAGGGATAGGAGAGATGAAATTTCTCTTTCAGGACTACTCCGGTGTATTGCCAGTTTCTGAGGTCCCCGCTTTGGGCATGGCCGATTTCTCCGGTGTTTCTTTTTTTGTTCAGGAGTTCAAAAAACAGATGGTATATACCATTGTCCGTAATCATGAAGGGGTCTGCAACGAAGCGTGCGTCTGTATCGGTTATGTCTTCAGCCGTAAGAATCGGGTTGATGATGCCTGCTGCTGGTGAGAGCGTTACGGGGTCCGGGCCTTCGTAGATGCCTATCGACCAGACTTCGTTTTTCTGTCGCTTTTGTTTCTGTTTCCGTCGTTTCAGCCTGTTGTTGATCAGCAATCCGAGAGCGGACAGCAAGGCAACAATGGTGAGAGCCAATTCAGGACCCATAGGCTGAGCTAATGTTACAATCTGTTCAGTTAGCAATGTAGCCGATTTCAGGGTTGTTTCCCAAAGAGTAGGCCGCGAGTTTTTCGATAGCACCGATGACCGTATCGATTTCGATATCCGAGACTTCTCCGGTTCCGGAAATGACCAGTTCGAAGGGAATGCGGAAGGGGCCAAAACGCGAGACGTCTTGCGGCGCTTCCCTGTAAAGGCCTACGACAGGCGTTTTTGTCGCAGAGGCGATATGGATGAGCGATGTATCCGGGGTGATAAGCATGTCGAGTTTTTCAACGATTCGAAGAACCTCGTAAAGGTTTCCTGTCCGGGGTGAGGCTATGATGTTCTGGCAGCTTTGCTCGATCATGTGTTTAACGGCATGTTCGTCAGGTCCGGAGAGGACGATAAAATGCCTTTCAGGGAATCGACTGATGAGGCCATTCCATTTCGTTTCAGCCCAGACACGGTTTGGTTCCCCGGCACTTATGTTGATTCCCGTGAGTTTTTTATTGTCGAGTTGCCTCAGGAAGCCGGTCAGTTCAGGTGGAAGCGGCAGCGGGGCAAGCGATGGCCGGCAGTCTTCTTCACTGTACCGGATACCGATAAGGTCAAGAAGCGCACAGTTTTTCAACGCCATATGAGCAGAGAAATCCATGGTAAGTAGCCGGTCGAAAAGGCCCTCGTGGAACTCGTTTGCGTGGCCGACCTTATATCTGGCTCTGATCAGGGAAGATTGCAGCAGGAAGTGGGTGGATGGATGGTCCTTGGTATTGAACAGTACGTCGAAGGTCATGGAGAGCACTTCTCTGCGGTATTTGCCAGGTTTACGTTTGGCATGGTAGACGGCTGTGACATCGGGGTCTGTTTCAAAAAAGCCTGCCGAGATGCGGCTGAAGGCTATTATATAAATGTTAAGGTCAGGTCGGTTTTTTCGGAGAATGCGAATAAGGGGAGTAAGCAGTACGCAGTCGCCGAGTTTTTCCTGGGCGAGGATGGCCACCGAACAGAGCGGACCGGAGAAATCGGCCTTTCCGTTTCGTTCGGGCGCAAGACGCTGCAGCATGCGTGCGAAGGTCTGTCGGAACTGCCGTTTTTTCTTTTTTCGTGGCTTCCATTCCTGCATGTTTTGATGAGTAGTCATTGGCGGAAGCTGAACAGTATATGGATAGTGCTTATATTTGACATGAAAAAGTGCGGAGACGAAGTAAAATACAAATTTACCATAAGGTGTTTCTGAAATTAAGGGATTGGCGTCTCGTCCGGACTCGAGTGGATCGATTTTCGGGTCGGAGTTTTTCGGTGATGGTCGTCAATGGAGAATAATCGGTAAAGATGAGTCTGAAAAATAAGTTGGTCGTAGTGCTTTGCTCGAAACCTGGCGCTGTAATTCCTTCCGGTGAAGCGCTCTATTGTGCTAACGCCGCTATTGGATATTATGCGGATACGGTCGGCAGATTTTCTATGTGTGATCAGTGTTCTGAATCCCGATGTCATTCACCCTAAAGACCGGAAGGAAGGCGTACCTGATCGGGAGTTGAATGTGCGACAGTTCGAGATGATCATCGCATCGCGGCCTGACCGGATGATTCTGACAAGAACAACAAGTATCGAATTACTGAAAGATGTGCTCGGGAAGGCAGGGTTCAGTTCACCCGTCACAGGCATTTCAGCTTATGAGCGGCGAATGCTGGTTGCCAGAATCAGCGGGTGTTACGATCCGATCGTTACGAGTGATTTTTTCGGGTTGCCTTACAAGGCGAAAATACGGTATGCCGGATCGCTGATGAGCACGTTTCTCAAACGCCTGCTCAATAACCGGCAGGATTGCGGCGCTGCCTTCAGGCCTTCAACGGGGATCCTTTCTCTTGTTCTTGCAATCGACGAGTATGGCCAGGATGCGGATTATGTGCTCTGTGGTATAGGATTCAATAAACGAAGCGAATATTTCGATGGCAGCAATACCAGAAAGCGGATACTTCCATCTCATGTATTTGCCGAGGTCAAGATTCTCCGCAATCTTGCTCGCCGGTACAAGCTGTCGACCACCGAGCCAGAGCTCATGCCGTTTATTCCCCATTATTCGGATTCATAGTGCGAGCATAAAATTCAAGCTCATGCGATAACGGATCGATCCAGCCGCAATAACAGCCATGCGCAGAACTCGATAGCGAATCAGCCTTGATAACGGGGGGCCGGATGATCGGATCACCCCAACAGACTGGCAAAGGTCAGGTAAAGCAGGAATTGCCGCTTTTTACCATACTGTTGTTTTTTCGATGATCTTCTCTCGAAGATAGCGTTCGAGGTTGTTTGCCATAGCGTCGGTGGTAAATATGTTCTTAACACGCTCATAACCGGCTTGTCCGAGGGTCGAGAGTGTTGAGGGGCTATCGATGATGGATCTGATCGCATCTGCAATTGCCTGTGGATCCCTTGGAGGGATGATGATGCCTGTATTGCACTCCGTATCGGATTCGTTTGTTCCCATAAGCTCCCGGGCGCCGTTGACATCCGTGGCGACGACAGGTTTTCCCATGGCCATCGCCTCCATGACAACATTAGGCATGCCTTCGAAAAGCGATGCCAGGACGAACAGGTCGCAACCTTTGAGCATCGGGTAGATATCTGCGCTGAAACCCATCAAATCGACCGTATCTTCCAGTTCATTCTGTCGAATCTGGTTGTTGAGTTCGTTTTCAAGCTTGCCGTCTCCTGAGATGGCAAAGAGCAGGTCGCTGCGTTCTTTTCTGAGGATGGCTGCCGCTTCGATCAGATAATTGAACCCTTTCTGCCCGGAGAGGCGTCCTGCACTGTAAATGATTTTTTTTCCGGGGAAACGGGCGGCAAAATTATACGGTTCGACCTTTTCGGGAATATCAAGGCCGTTGTATATCACCTTGACGAAATCGGCGGTGAACCAGCCGTACTGCGAGTAGGTGTCCCTGATGGTTCTGCTGTTCGTAATGATTCCGTCTGTGAGATTGGTGAGCGTCACCTTGTGTTTCCACTTACGGCTGCAGAGCAACATGCCGTGGCGGGCAAGCACAACAGGTGTTTTAGCCATGCGTGCGGCAAGGCCAGCAACGCGTACATCCTTGTTGAGATTGCAGATCAGGATGTCGATCCTGTGCTGTTTGAGGTAGTGAGCAATTCTCAGTGTGGTCAGCGGGCTCAGGTCTCCCCGGATTTCGAATACCTTCGTACTGATGCCTTTTGATCTGGCGTACTCGATAGTACGGGAGTTCTTTTTGCTTGCGATAACGACGTTATGGTTTCTTGCTCCCAATCCTTTGGCGGCATTGACCATCCATTTTTCGCCGCCGCCGAACTTATTGCGGGCTATGGAGTTGATAAAGAGAATATTCATGCTTTTTTGCGCATGATATGCCGAAAAAAATCAGTCATTTCAGAGTCCATCTTGTCAAGGGAGAAATTTATTTCTGCGGTATACCGGGCATTATTTGCAAGTTTTCTGCGCCGGGATGTGTTGCTGTATAGTTCGTAGATCTGTCGGGCAAGAGTCGGTTCATCATCATAATTGACATAAAGGCAGTCTGTTTCGCTTCTAAAGAGTTCTTCAATTCCTCCAGCTTTCGTTGATATAATGGCATTATCAAGCAGGGCGGCTTCGATAACGGCGTAGGGAATACCTTCGTTTTTTGACGTCAGAGCGAATAAGTCGCTCGATAGCAGGTATGGGTAGGGATCTTTCTGAAACCCGGTAAGTGTAACCATCCTCCCCACGTCGAGCGCATCGGCAAGTTCTCTGAGGTGCTCCATCCGACTTCCGGACCCAACGATGGCAAGACCGGCATCTGTTATGCTGTATTGCTTCACGAAAAGAGCAAAACCCCTGATGAGGAAGTCGAAACCCTTTCGTTCACTCAATTCTCCTAATGAGGTAATCATAAACGGATAGGGTTTTGATGCTGGCCGAATCGAAGCGGTGTCGATGGCGATGCTGTTCGGAATGACTGCGATTTTTTCCGGATGCATATAAGCCGATTCGAGAAGTACATCCTTTATTTTTTGTGCATTGACCATGACTCCGTCGGCTAACCTGTTGTAGACCAGGTTGTTGGTGATCGTGTTTTTGAGATCACGCACAATACCGAGGATTATGATATTATTGGCCCCGGTAATGCGGCAGGCGAGTCCTGAAAGGAAGTAGTCCTTACGCTTGGTGGGAACGACGATGTCGATTTGTTTTTTTTTGATAATCGACACAAGAGACGATAATGTCTGCAGATCTCCTTCGTGACGGAACGGAAGTTGGAATTTGTCGATTTGAAATCGATCCCCTATTTCGGTTTTTCTGTAAGCAAGGAATACCCGATGCTTGTATTTCAGGATCTTTGAGGCATTGAAAACCCAAGCCTCGTTTCCTCCCCATTTTTTAGCTGAACAAGTGAAAAGAATGTTCATCCGGACGTTCTGTGTATTAGTATGTTAAACACGGGAAAAAATCATGACTCAGGTGTGAAGTTAGTAATTGGTTCAAATCTTTTGCTGTGATGTTACAAATTTGTTAATTATCGAAAAAATAATCGGAGCATGAAGGTTGATTTAATGGATTCGATTTTGCCAGATCGGGTTTGGTTAATCGGTAAAGGGGATCTTATCCTTTATTTTTACGCTAATAACCGGAAGAACAGAATTTGTTTTCCGAGGCAAGGTTGCTTTTACGTTTTTTTTCGATCATGCAATGTCAATATTCGTCGATCTTGTCAGACACCGATTGTTGATCGATTGTCTGTACATCGTCTTAATAGGGTGCTCATGACAAATTACGGGATTTATTGTGATTAGATATGGAGTATATACTTTTTTTACATGATGCAGAACCTATCGGGGAGGGTGGCTGGAGGGTATGTTATCATCATCCTTTAGATCCGGATAAATGCATCAAAGTTGACAGAATACCCAATAAAATGTCTGTTACCATTAAAGAAGTGCGTCTGCTTAAACGTTTTTATTCAAGGGGGGTGTCTTTCGATCTCATTACCCGGTATTATGGACAGGTCAAGACTGATAAAGGGCCGGGCTATATTTTCAGACTTGTTCGTGATTATGACGGCAGGATTTCCAGATCTGTACAATACTATCTTGAAAAAAAAAACGAGACTGCCATTCCTGAGGATCTGTCGCAGGGCCTTATTGAACTGAAACGTTTTATGTTATCTGAAGGCATAATCGTCGGTATGCTTGAGGATCACAATATGCTTTATCAGTACATCGCATCAGGAAAAGGACGGGTCGTGCTTGTCGATGGTGTTGGTAATCATCAGTTTTTACCTGTCGCAAATTTTTTTAAATCAGCGGCAAGAAGGGTACTGAAAAGAAAATGGAAAACATTCGAGTGCCAACTTCTAAGTGATTATGGCCATAATGAGCATGTTGTTCGTATTGTCGAGAATATTCGAGGTGCGTGCTGATATAGAGGTTGTCAATCTGTATTGAAATAAACCACGCATGGGGGAGTTATACGAAAAAACGGTTGTACAGCAAGACCCGGAATTAGTTGCTTCGCGTTGTTTTCTTACTGTTTACCGAGGGCGATTTCTCGGCAGAAGGCTGAAATGCTTTCGGTCATGAAGGGAATGGTGAATTGCCGGACGACTGTTTCTTGCGCCATCTCGGAGATGATTTTTCTTTTGCTTTTATTTCGGTAGAGTTGTTCGATGCGTGCGGTGAGCTGCTGATCGTCGCCATAGTTTACAAGAAAACCGTTACAGCCGTCATCAATGACTTCCCGGACTCCTCCAGCCAATGTGCTTACGGGTGCGCAGCCGAGATACATGGCTTCGAGCAGGGCGTTCGAGAGTCCTTCATTCGTTGACGTCATGGTAAAGATGTCGCATTGCCGCAGCATCGGGTAAGGATTTGCGATGAAGCCGGTGAAATGTACCCGGTCTGCTATGCCAAGTTTACTTGCCAGAGTTTCGAATTCCGGCTGATCGGCTCCTTCTCCCATGATAACGAGTCCTGCATCTGCATTCGGGTTGCTCCTGATGAAAAGAGCAAAGGAGCGGATCAGATAGTCGAATCCTTTGTTTCTGGTTATCCGTCCGAGCGCTCCTATGGTGAACGGGTAAGGTTTTTCAGCGGGTTCATGCTTCATTCGATCGATTATTTCCGTGTCAAGTCCGTTATATATGACCTTGATTCGCTCTTTCCGGAACCATCCGGTCTGGAGAAGGGTTTCCCTGATTTTTTCTGCGTTTACGATGATGGCCCAGGGGAGTGCGGCATATATGAATCGTTGCCATGGCCAGCGAAGTCTGCGGTCTGCGCCAAGCCGGGCGATGACAGGCGTTCCGGTGATTCGCCCAGCTATGCCGGCCAGGAAATAGTCCTTTCGCTTTGTAGGAATGACGACTTCGATTTTCTCTTTTCTGATCAGGCGCACAAGTTTGTAGAGCGTATACATGTCGATATGGCTCAGGCAGGGGAGGCGGAATTTCGGAACGGTGAAGTTACTGCCGACGACCTCGCGCCGATAGACGAGTATGGTGTGATGGCCTGCTTCTGCAAGTGATTCCGCTGCCATGCGTGTCCATTTTTCGGTTCCGCCCCAGGTTCTTGCGGAGTTCATGAGGAGAATTCTCATGGAGAGACCATATTGTTTGTTGTGCGGGCAACCGGAAATGCCTTGCGTATTTTTCGGGAGGTTTGATACCGGTGTTTCGTATACTCAGCTTCGGTTCGCCGTAACCGGCCTTTGTTAAAATTAGATGTTTTTTTCAATTATCCTCCGTTCATCTGCATGTTGCTTCAGCTGGATGACAGGCCGTCGTTTCTGTTCAGCGCCTTCGTGCTGCTGACCATCATGGCGTTTTATGTATTTGCCGGCAGTGTTCTGCTGATGGTTCTGCCCGGCGGCATATCGGCGGTTCACGACCCTGTGCAGGGTGGAGCCGGGATGGTTGGGGCTTTGCGTTTTTCACAGGTTGCCGCTCAGGTGCTTGTTCTCGGGCTGCCGGTACTGCTGCTTGCATGGGTGCATACGCGGAGTCCGCTGCCGGTAT
>Ga0194111_10003289_pt1 | contig 19256 bp, 20 predicted proteins | sample TA2KigC300mmetaG_FD_146194 | JGI IMG/M metagenome (GOLD analysis project Ga0194111, IMG submission 146194) | Freshwater microbial communities from Lake Tanganyika, Tanzania - TA2015033 Kigoma Deep Cast 300m | ecosystem: Environmental > Aquatic > Freshwater > Lake | place: Tanzania: Lake... | reverse complement strand
TGTCTATGGGATTTGGCAGAGCGTCCCACTAATCAACAAAAGAAGGGCAAAACTAATCAGGCTTCGGTAACACAATTTATGACGCAACCATGCCCAGTTTGGTAACAGTTTATTTTGACGCAACACGGGACTTGGAGATATTGACAAACCACCAGAGTATGATTATATTAAAGGTTGAACACAAGAAATAAGCGTCAGCGAATGATTTAATTTGGATTAGACAAGATGAGGGGTGAAACAAGGGCACTGGGATTGTTCTCTGTAACGGTTTCCAATGCCTTTTTTGACTCATGCTTTTTGTGGGGGGTGACATCGCCGTAATCGTAGTTTAATCGCTGGAGTCACGTAAGGAGTGCATGGGGATGGCGCAAGGGGAGATTAAAGAGCGTACCGAGGCGCTGAAGCATGAGGGCGGTGAGGTTCGCCAAGCGGCCTTTGAGGTGTTGGTTAAGATTGGTGGCCCGGCTGTACCTGCCCTTATAGAGGCGCTCAAAGACGAAGATAGTGACGTGCGCCAAGTAGCTGCCTGGGCTTTAGTTAACATCGGCGAACCTGCCGTACCTGCTCTTATAAGGGTGCTCAAGGATAGAAACGAGCGCAGTGATGTCCGTCAGATAGCCACCTGGGTCTTAACTAGGATTGGTGGGCTTGCCGTACCTGCCCTCGTCGAGGCTCTCAAGAGCCAGGATGAAGGCGTATATGAAACAGCCACCATTGCCGATGCTAAACCAGAGGAGATGACTATCGAGCAGGATGCCGAAGGGGCGGTTCTACCCAAGGCAAAGCTACGGGTGGAAGACCTTTTCAGGAAAGCGCAATCGAGAGATAGGTTAGCTCGGCCTCATCGGATGTCTGTAGTTCCTTTTAGCATCAGTGGACTGAAAGTGACTCCGGCTCAGGCTCAGCCAGGAGAAAGCGTAACCATTTCATTCAGAGCAATCAATAACAGTGATGTTGACAGTTATTACCCTGTTACCCTGAGGATAGGTGGTGTGGTGGTGGGTGCTGAGGTGGTGAGCCTGCCCCGAAGAACCACTTTACCCATGATATTTACTGCAGTCGGAACTGTGCCCGGTGATTACAAGGTAGAAGTCAATGACTCGGCTGGCAAATTCACCATCGTTGAGAAAGAAATTAAAGGTAAGATAAGAGAGCCAATGGTTCCAAAACCGGAGCCAAGCGTTTTAGAGGTTAGGAGTAAGGTGGGGGGAGCAGCAGTCGAGACGGATTTGCAGCGGAAGAAAACTCTAAATGTAAATGTTGTTCAGGAGTCAGGAGGACTGCAGTCGGCCATCGACAAAGTTGCAGACTACGTTGAATTCGGGCTCGATAAGGTGGGGGACGGAATAGTATTCCCCTTCAAGAAAATGGTTGATGCTTCTACCACAACATTCAAGACCGAGGATAAGAAAGCGAAAAGACGGAACTAGCCGTATCGTCAAAATTTGCAGAAGTTTAGATTTCTTGGAGTTTTTAATTAAACTTCCTGGCTTCGCTTGAAGGTAGCGCTCTCGCACTGCCTCAGTATGTTCTTGTATACTGCCTCGAGTCATGTCCCTCCTTTTTCGGTAGCAATAATTATGAGGCAATTCGCACCCTTGATTGGTAGCATAAAGAGGAGTAGACTGCTAATAAGACTCATAATAGTATTAAGGAATAAGGCATGGGAGGAATGAGATGAAACAGGGTATCTCGTGTCCTAAGTGCGGTGCCTCAAATACTATAGGCTACCAATTCTGCGGGGTGTGTGGCGAAGGATTACAGACCACTTGCCCGGTTTGTGATGGCATTGTTGAGTCCACATTTAGATTTTGCCCGAGTTGCGGAGCAGGGATAGGCTGGGGAATGCGGCTGCTGAGAGACATGCAATCCCAGCTCGCCCAAACCGAAGAAGTACTACGGAAGATGATAACTCAATACTCAAGCGACATTCAGTCTCAGATTGCTCAAACTAAAGATGGATTAGAGAGCATGGAAACCCAGTACTCGAGTGAAATTAAGTCCCAAAGTGCCCTCTTGAATCAGGCTGTGAGCGGCATTTTCAAATTGGTGGGAGAAAAACATAGAGGGTCAATGTCGAAGGCGCTAAACAAGGGCGGGACCGGACTGGTAGGATTAGGCTTGGGTGTAATTGTGCTCTCCTACACTCCAGCTAACTTGCCGAATCTTGCAGCAATTGGCGTTATCGTGATTGCGTCAGGCTTCTTATTACAAATCATCAGTAGTTTTGTAAAGAGTTAGATCAGATATATACACATCAAATTTAAAATAATACACGAAAACGTCAATTAATCATCGCAGCTTTCGGTTTAGCAGTGGCTGGTATCTCATGGCTCAGTTTAAGTCCAGCATCACCCTCAAGTTATGCTAAAAAGGCTAGCTGTCAAGGTTTGCGTGTCTGGATTGAGTGTGCGAGTTGGCTCCCGAGGTAGGACTCGAACCCGCGGCCAAGTGGCACGGGCTCAGCCGGCAGGCAATCTACAAGGTGCTGCGGCAGGGGCGGTCGGCGGCTTGACGAGCTTTAGTGAATGGCATTCTATTTCAACTCGTATAGGTGTATACTTTAAGAAGCAATACAATTGCGGCTGAGGCAAACATGAGGTGGAGCTAGATGCAGCAGTGGTATCAGTGTCCTAACTGTGGCGCACCGATTGCCTTCGGGGCTAGGTTCTGCGGCAGCTGCGGGACGCAGCTAAACTGGCCTACGCAATGGCAACAACCACCGCAGTATCAGACACCGCAACAGCCACCGCCTATCTATCAAGCACAACAGCAGATGGGCCTGTTGGGTTACAAGTCAAAGAGCAGTATTGAGGGGTTCTGTAGACAGTTCTATGACTCTCAAATCTTTAATCCAATAGTTGGTGGTATCAACTTGACAGAAAACTACTATGAGACCGTATTTAAGACCATTGCTGAAGTTGACCATTCATTTGTTAGAGTCGACCGCACTTTGTTTTGCCGAGAAATGACAGCACTCCGCCTTGAACTCTTTTGCTTTGCCTGGGGACAAAAGTTTAAAAAAGACGAGCTCGCTATACCGCAAATTGTTTTCACCAAGCGATATCTTGAACAAACCGGGAGGGGTAATATCTGGGATGACATGGCTAAATACAATCATGTTATTGCCCGTTCTGCCACATTGACTGCGTCTGGCGAGCAAGTGGGAGGGCGAATAGGAAGAGGTTGGGTTGCCGATGTCAATAAAATGAGGATGGACTTGTTCTCCAAGTGGGTAGACACTGGGGTTGACCCCCAATGTGTTGCGCATCGAGGCAACCATGTCGGTGCGGATATTAAACGAGCCGACTGCATTGCAGTTAAGCTATTAGCTGCAAACCTTGCGGAACGCTTGAGATGCGACGTAAACCTTACTACCGAAGCTACCTTACGACTAGGGGCAGTCACATACGGTTTCTATAATGGTGCATTAGAAGCCTTGAAGAATGTGAGACTCTAGCGTAGCAGGGGCTCGGCGTGGTCTCCTACTTTGTCTCAAGCAGGTATATAATTAAATTAAATATGCAGATTCACAGGAGGGTTGTGATGGTCAGAGGTTTGCTCGCTAGCCTTTTCGTATTCCTCATTTGTTTCTTAGGGTGCGCTAACGGAGACGAACAACTTAAGCAGCAGTTTATGGGTGCCTGTTCAGACTATGTAGCAGACGTAGCCAACGCCCACCAGACATTTATAGAGCGAGCAAATAGTGATGCCGACCTTTTACGTGATGGCAAAATAAGTACAAAGGAGTTTAGGGAACGGCATTATATAATGCTCTTTAGTCATGCCCGCATCTTGGAGTTTCTTGACCAGAGGCCTGAATATAAGGCACTACTTAATGTATTGTTGGAGAAAGAGGCACCATCGGCACTTGCCCCTTTGCCTATCTTAGGCCCAGACCCAGAAAAAACTCAATCTGAGTATGAGTCCTATTTAGAAGATTATATAGAATACCATTTGGATGTAGTCGGCAAGATTGAGGATTACCTTAAATCTGGGGAGTGAAATGGATTGGATAGCAATCGGTACTATTTTACTGGCTATTGCGACTGTGGTTCTTGCTTCTTTTACATGGATAAGTATTAGGCAGAATAGTGAGATAAGAAAGAAAGACAGAAAAGAAAGACTCTTAAAAGAGATTATAGACTGGGGAGAGTCAATTAGAAAAAGTAGTTTTGTATCCGACTTAGAAGAGCTGATTATCGTATTAAAGCTTACAGGGGATGATAAACGACGCGTATGGGCACTTAAACATGAGAATGAATATAAAGTTGTTGCTATAAGATATACCTATCTAAAAAGTGTTGCTTCAGACCTCGATGTCAGCATACAGAATGCTATTGAAGAAGTCAGTAATAGGCTTGCTAGTCATATAGTTCTTCTTGGGTTGGAGTTCGAAGGGAAAACTAAAGAAAATGATGTTCCTGATAGTATAGATAGACTAAAACAAAGCGTTAATAGAATGATAAAGGTCGCAGCAAGTTTTTTGCCGAAGTAATTTACAGTATCCGCGGTTGGATATAGGGGCATGGCTCCCGAGGCAGGACTCGAACCTGCGACCAAGCGGCCGCGGGATGGCCGCAATACTGTATGACTTGTTTATATTTTATATTCCTAGTGTATTAATGCTCCGGGAAGACTAATACATTCAGGGTGATTGTCCTTGCCCACCATGGGGATTTGTTTACGAATAACAACTGATAGGTACCAGTGGTCGAGGCCAAGAAGTCATCGCTAAACTGCTTCGGTATTTTTAGTTCCTCATAAATAAAAACTCCTGATGGGTCCTTCATGGAAAAATTAATATCCCTTGCCCAGCCACCACTCACAGAAAACATAACCCTAATCGTCTCGCCCTGATTAGCGTCCACTTTGATTATCTCCGGTGGCAAATTTCTCCAAAATGAAGAGCTCACAACAAATGTCCGATGATATACCTTTGGTGCAGTAACAGGAGGTGTCGGCTGTGGTTGTACACATGCTGTGACGCCGATGATGAAAGTGACCAACAGAATAAGCAATATCTTCCAAATGCCCGATACAGTTTTCATTCCTAGCTTTGCCTCACAGGTTAAATTATATTACATAATTGAGGCATGTCAAGTATTAGGTGTCGGGTAGCTTTCTTCCGTTCTGCGGCCCGAACCTCTCCACGGCCTCGTGCATCTCCCCCGTCTCCACGAACCTGTATATGTCCGCGGTTATACCGATGCTGCTGTGCCCGAGTATCCTGCCGACCACCTCCAGCTTGGCGCCGCCTTTCAGCATCTCGGTGGCGAAGTAGTGCCTGAGCTGGTGCGGCGTGAATAGCCTGACGCCTGCCCTGATGCAGGCCCTCCTCAGGGTCTTCTCCACGTTGTATATCTCGGCGTAGCCGGTCTTGGTCTTGCCGGGGAACAGGAACGGCGAGCCGCTGGGGCGCCTCTCCATGTAGCCCCTCAGCGTGTCCACCGTCAGCACAAAACCCCGTGCTTCATTTCTGAAGCGCATGGTTCCGCCCTCGGCTTTGAACCTCCACTCAGGAAGCCCCTCCAGTGCCGTCCCTATGCTCGGTTCCAATCTTGCCGTCTCCTTTCTGACCAGTCTGAAGTCAACTCCCCTCCCCGACCGCAGGCCCCAAGTGCCCGCGAAGGGGTGCCCCACGGCTTTCAGGGCAGTGGGGCGGGAAGCTGCCTTCGCCTATACTATACCACGGTTTTTTAAGTTTTCTGCCCTCTCACCACTTTGAGCCATTTTTTTATTTTCTGTGCTCACCGTGTCGGATGTGGCTGCCTAATGGAAGTAAACTTGGTAGTCACATATCAAACTTACCACGTTCTCAGATACGTGTCAACAATGAGCAGAAAGTTTACATTTCTCCTCCCATGTGCTACAATATGGTAATGACGATACCGAAGCAGAAGCGGGACAGAAAGGAGACGTGGTCGCCGCCCAGGGACTGCTGGCGGGGGATGATAATAGTCCGCTACACCAGCGGCGAAACCCCGCGCGAGATAGCCGCCGCGATGGGCTGCAGCGAGAGCACGGTCAGGCGGAGGTTAGCGGAGGCGTCCCTCCTGCCCGAGGACGAGCTCGGTTCGCTGTCGTTCCTACGCCCGTACGGCCGCGATGGGCGCAGGAAACGGGACGACCAGATAAGGGAGTTGCGTGGGAAGGGGGTGCCGGTAGTGAGGCTGGCTAAGTATTACAAGCTCGGCCGTCAGGCAATCTACAAGATACTCTGGCGGGGGCGGTCGGCGAAATTCAGTCTCTCCTAGGCAATACTTACTTCGTCAGTTTCCAGAGGAACCTTGTCTATAAAGTATTGCTTAATGGCATTGACTTCTTCAGGATACGCCCGAGCCCAGACTGTAATAAATGCCTCCCTCACACGAGCCTCTGGAATAAGTCCAAGTCTCCTACCTACTTGAGAATATAATAAATGGGGATCACGATTTGTAAGACGTACGCTTTTTATGATCTCCGTCACTTCTGCCTCTTTCTCATAAGGACGAAGTAGTGCCACAGCCAATTCGCCAGCCACATCTTTGATTTTCTCTAATACCTTATCATAAATGTATGCCTCGGGACTCTCTCCTGGAAGGCGATATATGTTATCTTTCTCGTCTACATCCTGTTTGGAATCGCCATCTATTAAACAAACAGATGGTTGCTGAACTGTAGGATCTATATTGTGATCCCGAGTCACCCTTACTGCTGTTCCATTGCCTTCCATTGCATGAACACTTACTGCATCCATTGCTATCTTAGGGATGGACCGCAAGATCTCTTCTATCCATGCTTTGGCAAAAGCATCTTCGACAAAAATAACTAACCGTGAGTCGACTTGCCCACTTATGGCACGCAGAGAACAAATGTCCAATTTCCCTTGATATAAGTGACCATTTACTGCAGCCCAAATAGCCTTATCTGGTAAAGGCAGGAGAGCATCATTGGAATGGGTTGTGAAAATGACTTGTATCTTACGCCTATATGCCAAATCGATGAGGTATTCTACCATTCGTATAACTGCAACTGGATGGAGCCCATTTTCAATTTCTTCGATTAGCACTAGTGAGTTCTCTGCCATAGTTTCAAGCTTCATAGCCATCCGGATGACACTAGATTCTCCCGCTCCAAAATGAAATTCTGAATAAGCATCTCCAGTAGGTGTATGTCCAGCCAGCAGTGTGATATAACCACGCTCATCTATACGCATGAAGGAGAAATCGGATACATCTTTATCTAAAATACTAGCGACGGCTGTGGCTACACCCGGACTGATTTTGCTTATGTCCTTTTCATCTACATTAAATCGTCCCGATATACACCGCTTAAGCTGTGGGCGTTCGTTTGCTGGTACCGTTCGTGAGACTCCAAAAACAACCACTTCTCGCTCTAGACTGTCGCGTGACCATTTATAATTTGTAAATTTTGCAGTACGCCGGAAACTATCAGTGGGACGTATCACTTTATCAATTAGCTCGTATTCAAATTTCCAGTTTTGCATACTTGCATCAAATACGCCACTCTTGGCAAAAAATAACGATGGTTTTATCGCTCTATATGCGCATGCTGCCGCACCTAAAATTGTGGTCTTTCCACCACCATTCGGGCCAACCAAAGCTGTTACTGGAAAGTCGAAGGAAATTGTCTTGCTTTGAAAAGAGCGGGCTTTATCAATCGTGATCCTTAGTAAATATTTTCCATAGTTCCTATTTGCTACTTTTTCAAATAGTGCGTTGGTCTCCGAGGATCTTATTTCACTTTGAAATACCATTCTCTTTCCTCCCAATACGACAACACTACAGCTAACATTCTTTATTGAGCTTATTCTGTGACTAACTACATCGTAACACTGATAAGAATAAAGTGTCAATCAAGGTTAAAAAGTAACCCAATTAGGGTAACGACATTGCCTTTGTGGTGGGCTCGGCAGGGTCAAAAGAACCACGTCAGCAGAAAAGACCGGCAACGCTGTTGACATAATATAGAACTTTTGGTAGAATATCCACAGAATGGAACCCATAACGATTTGGTTCAACTTCTGGATAGCCGTTGCGGTCCTCGCCCTCAACCTTCGGGTTCGGGCTGCGGCGATGTTGCAAGACCAATCCGCCCTGGAAAGAAGGGTCTTTCAGGCGGCTTGCGGCTCCTTCGGTGGAGCTGGTCTATGTGTGCTGTTTGCAATAGTTTATTTCTGCGTAGGGTTGCCTGCTTGGTCTTGGATATCCATGGCTATTGTCCTTACTGTCTCAGTCGCAGTGCCACTGCTAATCCAGGTAAGAACAGGGGGGGTTGGTTGGGGGCGGCTCAAAAGAGTTGGGCAAAAAGATGGACACTGCTGCCCGTCGGCTGATATGTGCGGCAGTAGCCGCTATTTTTGTTAGTGCTGTTGTTTGGATTATTTTGCAGCAGCTGGCTATACTGTAGTGACTACGCCACAGTTTTTTGTGTGAGAAAAGCGAAGGTCCTCAGGATAGAAACCGAGGGCCTGTTTCATTTCTGGTGGGTTAAATGTAAAAGTTGGCTCCCGAGGCAGGACTCGAACCTGCGGCCAAGCGGTTAACAGCCGCCCGCTCTACCACTGAGCTACTCGGGAATAGCTAGACTGGGGATTGCCAAACAATCTGGTCTGGACACTAGTCAATCTGCGTCCGATATTATATCATCGTGCCTCTGGCGACGACAACAGCCTTAGCTTTTCAATTTCACCTCGGCCAGGCGGCTGTAGACGGCTCCGCCGGGTAAGAGCTGGCTTTTCATCAAGCTGAGGCTGTTTACATTGACCTTAAAATTGACCTCAACGGGCGTCTTTATGACCAGCTCACCGAAATCCCGTCTATCTCCGGGTGAAACGCCTTCCCGCAGCCGGGCTAAGGTTAAATGGGGTGTGAACGGCCGTGTCTCTTTGGCGAAGCCCAGCGGAACCAGGCCATTGTCAATACGCTGTTGCCAGGCTACTAATTTATCTATCTCTCCCCTGATGCCTAACCACAGGACACGTGGCTGCCTCAAATTAGGAAAAGCCCCTACTTCCTGGATTTCCAGTTGAAAAGGACTAATCCCTTGGCTGGCTTGTTCCATAACCTTGGTTATCTCGGCCACTTTTTGTGGAGATATGTTGCCTAAGAACTTTAAAGTAATGTGAATGCTTCCAGGGGCTACCCACTTGACGAAATTATGCCTGGGTAATTTCAGCTCGGTTTGCAGTCGATTTAGTCCTGTTTTGACCTCTTCAGGCAATTCTATAGCAATAAAAGACCGAATTTGTTGATTGCTCAATGGCTTTACCACCCAGCAAAAGTATAACCCGGATTATGGGATAGATAGCAATCTTTGAGCATTACCTCCGAGAATTTTAGCTTTGTCTTTTTGACTAAGCCCGGTTGACTCAAGCTGGTCTATTATCCGTTTTGGAGAGAGAAGCGGGTAGTCGCTGCCGAAAAGAATTTTGTCGCTGCCGGCAATGTCGGCTATTTGCTGGAAAATCTGGGGTTTATACAGAAATGGGGTGGCTGCGGTGTCAAAGTAGACGTTGCCCAATGCTTCAGCCACCTCGGGCATCAAAGCGTAAAAAGGCAAGCCACCGCCCCAATGAGCACAGACTACTTTCAAATCAGGAAAGTTTAAGATAAAAGGATAAATGGCTTCAGGGGTGATGTTTCCTTTGCCGAAATATTGATGCCCTACCGGCTCAGAGGCGTGAGTAAGGAAAATCAAATTATGCTTTACAGCGGTCTCTATAACTGGTTTCATTACTGAACTGTCTTTGAGGTCGAAGTCCTGGACATCCGGTCTCATCTCACCGATACCTTTAACTCCATTCCGGGCGCAGCGCTCCAGCTCTTTGAGGGCTTTATCGCCGGCCAGAGGCTGGATGACGCAGAAACCGATAAGTCGCTCGGGGTAACGAGCTATAGCCTCTAAGATATAGTCGTTGGTCTCGACGCAAAGCTCATGGCTGACCCAGCCCAGGTTAAGGATTACTGACTTATCAATCTCGTGTTCGTCCATACTGGCAACGACTTCTTCGGCTGTTGCCAGTTTAGCTTTGGGTTCAGCATAGAGCAGGGAGAAGCAGGCATCGCGCCCGACATAATCAGCGCGCCTCTCCTTTATTCCAGACGGTACCACGTGGGTATGGAAGTCTACAATCATCCTGAGCATTATAATTGACAAAGCTGATATTCTCAACCGAACTCAAGCGAGGGTGTTTGGGAATTCCCACTGTCATTCTGAGCATTCCTCCCATGTCATTCTGAGCGAAGCAAAGAATCTCATAACAGTTGTAGGGACAGACCTTCAGGGGTTCTGTTCGGAACTGGTTGTTCTCATTGTTCTAACTCTCTTATAAAATAGATGGTGGTGGGTCTGCATTTATTAAATCCAATACAGACCACAGTTCAATCTCAATTTTATCTTCCTGCTTACATCTAGCTACTTCTTCATAAGCGGGTTTGCTAAAGCTAAAGGCGAAAACATATCCCTTGTCTTTTTTCTCTGCCCGAATAGCCGATTCAAACCTTTGTATCTCAGGTCTGCCTACATGTTCACTTTGTTTGACCTGTATAGGATGGCGTTTGAACGGTGTCCAGCCATCTATACCTGTATCACCTACCAATTTAGGATTGTTAATACCTTGTATAAAGCTAACTACATAGTTCTGAAACTCAAAGTGTTGCATAGCCTTTAATGCTTCTAAGGACTTGGGTACACCTACTTCCTCGATATCAATAGCCCCACATTTGAGCAATCGCTCCTTAACTAATCTCAAGGCTGTAGGTGATACATCACACCCAATCCATTTTCTACTCAAAAGCTGGGCGACAGCTAGTGTTGTTCCACAACCGCAAAAGAAATCGGCAACCACATGTTCTTTCGCACTGGAAGCACTTATTATACGTTCTAATAATGGTTCGGGCTTTTGTGTTGGATATCCCAATCTCTCATGCGCTCCAGCTTGGATAGATTGAATCTTCCAGACATCCTCAGGAATTTTGCCCTTATCAAGATAATAACGGTACAGTTTTTTCTTGCCTGTGCCCCATTTCTCAACGTATCGTCTACCGCTCTCATCAATACCCATTACACCACCATAGCTACCTGTTGGACTACGTTTGTGAGGTGTATAGGGGATACGCACTCCAGAACTATCAAAGTAAAACTTGTCTGTCTTGGAGTAGAATAGGATGGTGTCATGTTTCCTAGCCCAACGTTTCTGCGATTTCCCACCTTGGCTATACTGCCATATTACCTCGTTTTGAAAATTGTTGTATCCAAAAATCTTGTCCATTGCAATCTTGATATAGTGAACTGCGTGCCAATCCAAATGAACATATATTGAACCCATAGGTTGTAGCTTCTCTCTCATTAAAGCTAATCGTGGCTCCATCCAATTAACATAGTGATAGACATCGCCCTTCCATCTATCCTCAAACATTCTGACTTCTTTGGCGTCTCCGTAAATAATCTCATAAGCTTTGCTGCTAAAGAATGGGGGGTCAATGTAGATTAAGTCTATCGAATTGTCGTCAATAAAACGATGCATTACTTCAAGGTTATCGCCATAGTAAAGAACATTGGTTTTCATAATTACTATTTCCCCGTTCTCATTATAGACAATTGTGGGATAGATTGTCTCTGCCTTTGCTTTACTCTAGTCCTGCGTTTCTTTTCACGCTCTCGTTTGCGGATAACTTGCTCTCGTGTCTTGGGTCTGAAGTCTACTGGCATGGCGATTATGGTACTGATACTCGGCTTTGCAGTATACTTAATCATCTTCAACCAATCATCATATGGTGAGTCTATCTTTGCCTTCTCTGCTGGTGTAACATAGTTATCTTCTTTTGTTTCTAATGACTGATGTGGTCTAATGAAATTGTAATGTACACCAAAGCCACCCATAATCAGCTTTGCAGTTTCATAGCTCTTTAAGCCACGCATTACTTTTGTTCTGCCTTTGATTGTGCCTTGTAGACGTTCTATGATGTTATTATTAGGTTTTACCGTGAATTTCTTTACTCGAAGATGCCTTGTCTGATTTCCAAATGATAGCGAGATTCCGTCTAAATAAGCATTGAGGCTATCGGTCATAATCACTTTAGGATATTTACCTGCTCGTCTGTTAGCCTTGTGCATCAGGATAATAACATCGTCAACTGTTCTTTTAAGTGAGATGTGAGAAGCTATAAGGAATCGAGTCTTAACATCAATTATGTCCCAAAGCCAATGCTTTGTTCCGTTTATGTCAATCATGGTTTCATCGGCAAGCCATACATATCCTAGCTCTGGTCTTATATCTTTTGTCTTGGCTATGGCCTCCTTAGTAAACCTAGTTACCCAACTATAGACTGTAGAACCTGAAGGATAAACACCATAAGCTTGTTTAAGATTTCTGCGTATAGCATTAAGTGACAAGCCATCGTAGTATAGACTCAAGGCTAGGGCTATCTGTTCTACTGGTGTTTGCATATAAGGCAAGGCGGTGTTCGGCACGAACTTCCGTTTGCAATCGTTGCAATAGTAACGCTGTATGCCACTGAAAGTGCCGAACTTCTTGACGTTTGTCGAGTTGCAGTATTTACAATTCATCTTATTTAATCAAACACCCAAATAATGCGGCTAATCCAGCACCGATTAGCAATCCTAGAATGCCAATACCAGCTAACATAAGTTGGACTGCTAATTCGCCTGATTTAATCACATCAAATTTAATCATGGGCAACCAGTTCGTAATGGCTTGTCCGCCGTGGCTGAATTGCATTATCAAGGTATATTCACCGGATGAGACAAACTCACATGGTATTCTAGGCTTGTCTACCATTATTTTATTTTCTTTGTCGGTTTTATGTATGCCTAAAAATTCCTTGTAAAGACCCCCTCTTAATATTCCTTCCCCAAAAGTTATACGATGCGACTCGTTTTTATCAATTAGGAATAATTCCCATTTATAGTTTAACGCTGTAAATTCTTTATCTGATATGTTTTCGGCTTGTACGAGAAAGTCTATTGCCTGACTACTAAAATAGGGTATAAAGTAGCCCGTTGACCATGTCGCCATTTCTGCCTCAGAATACGTTGTATGTCCTTTTAACCATTTCCTAAAACCGATAGGACTTATTGACACCTTATAACCGTTTACATTGTGAGTTTTGCAAGATAGCATCTTTTTCCCTCCCCATGATACAATTCTATCATAGGTATGGGAGAGCAACCACTTTCGAGCAGAACCCCTTCAGGTCTGTCCCTACTTCAAATTGAAAGACGGGAAGCACGAAGGGGCGAAGCCCCTTCGTGAAACTATTCTTCCTCCTCTCCTTGGAAAGGAGAGGGGGATTAAGGGGGTGAGGTTGATAAACACATGTATAGACATGGGTCGCCTAACTAGCCTATAATTAGAAGTCCATCAAAGTATTAACAGCCATGGCTGACCTGCGTACTGGAGCTAAATTCGACCTATCTGTCCCTGAACTGGAAAAGATGGCTAGGCAATTACGTCGCCATGTCATCACCATGACAGCCACGGCTGGCAGCGGACATCCCGGCGGTTCTCTTTCTGCCGCTGACATCGTCACCGCCCTATACTTCAGGGTCATGCGCCACGACCCCGAAAATCCACGCTGGCCTGACCGCGACCGATTTATCTTGAGCAAGGGGCATGTCGCCCCTATTCTTTACGCTGCCCTGGCTGAATGCGGTTACTTCCCTGTTGAGGAGCTTTCCACTCTGAGGAAATTGGGCAGCCGCCTTCAGGGACACACCGATAGGACGCTTACCCCCGGAGTAGAGATGTCAGCTGGCTCCCTGGGGCAGGGCTTGTCTTTCGGCATTGGCGTTGCCCTGGCTGGCAGGCTCGATAAGCGAGACTATCACGTGTATGTCCTTCTCGGTGATGGGGAATGTGAGGAAGGACAGGTCTGGGAGGCGGCTATGTCTGCACCTCACTTCATGGTAGATAATCTCACGGCAATTGTTGACTACAATGGGCTGCAGCTTGACGGCCGGTGCTGTGAAATCATGGAACTCCAGCCGCTGGCCGATAAATGGCGTGCCTTTAACTGGCATGTCATCGAGATAGACGGGCATGACATGAACCAGGTCTTGCAGGCTTTGAAAGAAGCCAGGGAGATAAAGGGAAAGCCGACGGTAATCATTGCCCACACGGTTAAGGGCAAGGGCGTCAGCTTTATGGAGAACAATGTGGACTTTCACGGCAAAGCTCCTACCACACAGGAAGCTGAGATAGCCTTGAAGGAGCTGGCATGACGGCTTATGCAGAGTTATCCACCCGGGAAGCTTATGGCAAGGTCCTGGTGGAACTGGGCAAGGAACACAAGGATATTGTAGTTCTAGATGCTGACCTGTCCCGGTCAACGATGACTAAATACTTCGCCCAGGAATTCCCCGAGCGGTTCATCCAGTGTGGTTTACAGGAGCAGAACATGATGAGCATTGCTGCCGGGCTGGCAGCCTCGGGAAAGATTCCTTTTGTCAGCACCTTCGCCGTATTTGCTGCCTGCCGCTGCTTTGACCAGGTTAGAGTGAGCATCGCCCAGCCGAAGCTAAATGTGAAGGTTGTAGCTACCCACGGCGGCATCACCGTTGGTGAAGACGGCGCTTCTCATCATGCTATTGAAGACCTGGCGCTCTACTGCTCCCTGCCCGGTTTTACCGTCGTCGTGCCGGCTGATGCTATCGAGACCGTTGAGGTTGTAAAAGCCGCCGTAACTACCGAAGGCCCGTTTTATATCAGGCTGGGCCGTCCCAAATTCCCGGCGATTTACACCGAAGGCTACCGCTTCAACTTGGGCAAGGCGGTAACATTAAGGGATGGTAAAGATGTTACTGTTATCGCCTGCGGCATAATGGTGTCCAAGGCTCTGGAAGCCGCAAATAGCCTGGCGTCACAGGGCATAGACTGCCGGGTGTTCAACATGCCCACCTTAAAGCCGCTGGACGAAGTGGCTATCATCGAAGCAGCTTCTCAGACGGGTACTATTGTGGTTGCCGAGGAGCATCTCCTTCACGGTGGTCTGGGCAGCCGTGTAGCTCAGGTGGTAGTCAGAGAAAAGCCGGTGCCGATGAGCTTCATCGGCATCAAAGACGTCTATGCCAAATCCGGCAAGCCCGATGAGCTCCTCCAGAAGTATGGCCTGACCGCCAAGGACATAGAGCAGGCAGTGAAGGCAGTTGTGGCGAAGAAGCCAGAGGGATAACTGGGCTGGGGGGTTAGAAGTAACGACTGGCTTGAAATGCACTCCTCATACCTTTGAGGGACATTTGCAACTATCTTAGCTAAGCGTGGTGTTGATTCAATTCGTATTATGAGACTCGGAAGATGGGAATCTATTCAGATGGTGGAAAGATATACCAGGTCAGTTAAGTTTGAGGATACCTTAAAGCTGTACTCGTCTATTGTAAGCTAATATTGATTTGGTGATTCGCCCAACAGTGTGTGAATGTGCTTACGGGGTTGCTGGAGTCATCGCTTCAACTTTCAGTGCCAAGCCATGTAGGAATTCAAATTTCTCCGCTTCGCTCATGCCTTCCAGTGGAATGCCATAGTATTCAAGTTGAACATAAAATCGACCTTTTATAAACTGAATTTCACAATGACCATCGCCCCGTTTACTGAAAAACCCTCTGTCTCCTAAACCAAGTTCCTTGCGGGCGGAAAAATGGGGCTCTTCTTGTTCAAGAAGATAAGCTGCTGCTTGTTTTTCTTCGCACAGCCAGACACTATTTGCTATCGATATTTCCTCCTCTGGTGTAGCGTACTTCTTATTTCTGAATACCACCCTCACCCCATCAGTTTTATATTGTCCCGTCATTTTCTCTTGAAAAGCAGCTTGATGCCAGCCTGACGGCAAATCAGTTAACTTTAAAGGAATACTTTTTAAGGATAGCTCTTCTTTATCACCTTCCTGTGGTGATGTTCCTGATGGAGGTGGAGTAGTAGAGAGTGTTCCTTGCGAAAGTCTGTCAAAGACAAAGACACCTCCTGCAACCAAGAGTACGATAGCCATTAACGCAACAAAACCAATAAGCAATGGATTTGTCTTTCTCGGTTCAGGTATTTGTTGCCCGTACCTATAATATCCCTGTCGCTGCTGTTCTTGATAGACAGGCGGAGGCTGCGTCTGCTGTTGCGCTGGCCAATTCAGTTGCGTTCCACAATTACCGCAGAACCTGGCCCCAAAAGCGACCGGGGCACCGCACCGAGGACACTGATACCACTGCTGCATCTCATCTCCTGCTTACTTCAGCCGCAACTGTATGCCTATCTAAATTATACCACTGCTCAAACCAAAACAGAACACCGAAAAACAAGGCATACCCTCAGACGAGGCTAAGTATTGGAAGGCAGATATGCTTCCAGATTTTTGTAGGTGTAAAAAGCCTTTATATTGAGATAGTTTGAAGCTTTATCGTAGACTTGAGGCTATGATGGACTCAAAGCTCTAATCGGCTAGTTAACAGACATAAGCCCAAAAACCGAGGCAGCACATATTATAGCCTCATTTCTTATTGTTCGACACATAGTCTGTTGGTTATATAAATATGCCGAATAAAAACGAAATTATGCTTCTCACAACCACAATAAAAAATAACCAAATAAGAGTACTGACAAACCATGCCCAAATAGGAGTCAAGAACATCCTGAAACCAGAATACAAAGGGAATCCAAAAAAGATAATCGAAAGCAGGAAAAATGCTATATTGACAAGTATCATCCAACCACCCTCTGGGACGAAAGCAGCTAAAACAGCCCAAATGGTTACTATGAGTAATCCAAAGATTAGTATGTTCCTAAAACTTTGACTCATGAAGGAACGTATAAAATTGTCATCCATTTGCTGGTTGGCTTTCCACTCTAAGGCTGCACCGCAATTCCCACAAAACCTAGCCTCTGGCGTGATTGGTGATCCACAACTGGGGCAATAAAGACCCTGCCTCATCACTATCTCCTATCTGCCTTGATATGACATGGTTTTAATGACCTCTTTTGAAGCCTCACATTGCTTTGGTTACTTGTCGGCGGTTTACATACTTTGCACGGTCTATAGCCATGTGACTGGCCATCTGATGCTGAGCTGAACTATATCGTGTTCTCAGGATATATTTGTTTCACGTATCGGCAAGACGGGTAACAACTGGTTTCTACGCGGCTTTATCTTTTCCAATTCCTGCCACAATTCGTCACCAATATATCTTGACAGTCTCAACGATGCCTAGTGGCTCAAACAAGCCGAGCTCGTCTAGCGTCCGCTCCTTCTTAATTAGCTCTGCCTCCCAAGCTTTGAATTTTGAGTACTCAGGCTCGGCCAAAGTGGTTCTACCACCTAACGCTCGGTTAAAGGCATCGGCCTCATTCCTAAAATCATCCACCATTTTCTGGCAGTTCTGAGCATATTCAACGTAGAAGCCATAGTCTAGCGACTCGGCTTTATCAATGTTTATCGTTCCGTATTGCTTACCTTTCTCGATATACGCTACTTTGTCCCATTCCCCAGGGTTAGGTTTATCGAGTAGCGGTACTTTCTTACCCTCTATCGTGGTGAGGCTAGTAAATTTCAGCTTTTCTCCTGTGCAGTCAATATATACCAAACCTCTATCTGTAGTTTTGAAGGCATTTAGAGCGTGCCCAATTTCCTCACCTACGAAGTTAACACCTACAAAAGCAGCCTTGATACCAGCTCGTTCGGCATTGTTATGTAGTTGCTCAGCAAAGTCTACACAATGCATTAGGAAGTAAGGTTTCTCACTGGTATCATCCTGACGGATGAAGGTCTTTAATTCAGCAAAGCTAACAGCCTTGGCGTCTGAGTTGTTGCTGAGATGAACCTGCCTCTCTGTTAATGCTGTTTTAATTTTAACTGGAGGATGCCTATTTTCGTATTGCTGGATGTATTCTGGCTGCCTTTCAGTAACAGGGGGTGGCTGTATTGGTGCTGGTCCCCGAAGAGCAAAGATTGCTCCTCCTATGAGAAAAACGATACCTATTAAGCCAAGGCAACTGATAAGCGATGAACTTGCCTTTTTAGGCTCTTTTCTTGGTTGCCTATAACTGTAATTCCATTGCTGCTGGGACTGTTGGTAGACAGGCGGGGGTTGCGTCTGCTGTTGCGTTGGCCAATTCAGTTGCGTTCCACAATTCGTACAGAATCTACAGCCAAAAGCAACCGGGGCACCGCACCTAGGACACTGATACCACTGCTGCATCTTACCGTCTCCTGCTTATTTCAGTCGCAACTGAGTGTCTAGTCCAATTATACACTTACCAAGACTGAAAGAGAATACATCTAGCGCCCACTTGAGAGAAGAATAACTGTGCTTAACGGTAAAGACTAGCAGTTGGTTTCCTACTTGTGAATGTTGAGCAGTTTTGGGTGGGATGGTGGGTAGGGATGGATGTGCCGAGGGAGGGACTCGACCCCACACCTACTTGAGGGCAGATCAGCGTTTGCGGCAGACTGCCGCAAACTATATGGCTCAGCCACCGCCGAAACCTACCTTGACCTCCTCTCCGCTGACCAGTATAGGCACTATACCCTTGCCGTTGGACAGGCGCATGACCTCTTCGACGGCCTTGGGATTGCTTTCAGTGCTGATTTCATCATAGGGTACGCCGCGCTCCTCGAGGTCCTGCCTGGCGGCAGCGCAGTAGGGGCAGCCCGGCTTGGTGTAGATAACTACCTTCTGTGGCACTGTGACAACCTTCCGCCTCTCATCCAGCTCATAGAGCTTCTCGATGACGAACTGTACATAGTTGTCGCATCTCTCTTTCCAGATTCCAGACTCCAGGAACTGCTGATATCCACCAGGCTTGGAGAAGTCTGTCCCAACCAGGTCAAGGCAGGTGATAGTGCCGAACCTCTCGGTAAAACTCCTGACGAGTTCGTTGGCATCTTGACGAGCATCGAGCCGTGCCTGCTTGACTTTCTGCTTGTCTTCCGATGAGCAGCGATGGTGCAGTCCCAGACACACCGCCCCAGAAGATACAGCGCCGCAGGGCGCTTGCTGCTGTCCACCTATGCCACCGGTGAAAGCAATGCCTGACCACAGCAGGTCTTCATTGCCCAGTTCGTAGGCTTCCCACATAACTTGCAGGACTGCGGGGCCTCAGTGATAGCCGCGGTGCATCAATTGCAGAGCGCGTTCCTTAGCCTCTTGTAACGACATTTTAAGTGCCATTGTTCCATCCTCCTTCAGCGTTCTGGGTGAGATTATGCAATAGTGGCTATGTTAATACCCATGCCCGCTTGTGTCAAGGC
>Ga0194111_10003286_pt1 | contig 19273 bp, 17 predicted proteins | sample TA2KigC300mmetaG_FD_146194 | JGI IMG/M metagenome (GOLD analysis project Ga0194111, IMG submission 146194) | Freshwater microbial communities from Lake Tanganyika, Tanzania - TA2015033 Kigoma Deep Cast 300m | ecosystem: Environmental > Aquatic > Freshwater > Lake | place: Tanzania: Lake... | reverse complement strand
GACCTTAATCATATCAAAATGGCTTCTCTATTGTCTTGGTGACGGGTGGAGTTTCAAGGTGTTCATCAAGTTTGTCTTGAAGAAGTCTGATAAAGTCCTCGATCTTACCAGGTGATGGTGTGGTGATCGAAACGAGGGCAGACTCAAATTCTGTGAACACTTCGTCCATTTTCTTGAGAGAGTATCTTTCGGTTCCTTGTTTTCTATCTTTTATAACTTCTAAATCGTAGATAAGCCACGCAATATCTGCCTTCGATTTGGAAACACGTTTGAGGCTCGGTAGCGTATCAAAAAAGCTTTTATTTAATGCCACGACAATCTTCTTTTTCCAGCCATGAAGGATGCCGCCTTTGAAGAGAAGTTGCGGAGCAAGTCTTTTCCGGGAGGATGAGAGATAATCAGGCCGTGGATAATTTGGCTCATTTGACCAATCCATTGATGTCCGGGCTTTGAGGTTTTTCATGAAATAGGCAAACGGATCGCGGACGTTTCCAGAAATATATACTGCCTGAATCTCAAGTGCTCCAAAATCATACACCTTTCCATTTGCGTCATAGGCAACGAGCACAACGTCAATGTTTCCAGCGGATTTACCGTTGGAGTCATTCAATCGCACTTCTGTCAGAGAGCTCCAAGTTGTTCCCTTACGAAAGAAAAAAGATGCGGCATCGTCCGTGATGATCCAATCTTCACGAAACCGAATAGGACATGTGATTATAGGTTTCCGCCCGTGATAAATGCTGCAAACCCCAAGTGGGTCTTTCGCTTTGTCTTTTGTGCAGTTCGGTACTTTGTTGTTAAAGGGGCAAAGACGAAGGGAGCGATACCGATTAGCCTTTTCCGTACAGTCTGTTATCAAATGCCCGAAAACTTCCGCGAGTGGTTGCGATGGAGATTTCATGCTGCACATCTTCCTGTTTATTGCAACGACAATCCGCTAAATCAAGAAAACACCTCCGTCGTTAATTGATGTGTAATATACATCTTTTCTTATATTTTTGGAAGTCCGGAATTTAGCGGTATGTAGGTCACGCCATCCGTGGTTCGGACGAGTAACTTCGGTCGGCTTGCTCAGTCCCCTGCGAGAAGGCTTCCGTTGCTCTTCTAACGGAAGTCACTGGATTTATGGTTGCCCCGCAGTCTTTTTTTGTTTTTTCACCGAGGAATAGAAATAACCAAAATTCATCAGTCCAATCAAAGCCAGACAGAGGAACATTGCAGGAAAGCTGGTGAAACGGAGGATGATGCCCATCATCACTGGGCCAAGAACCATGCCCAGATCCCCTGCGGCTGATAAGAATCCAAGCGATGCCCCCCGGGAAGGGCCGGCAAGGTCGATGGTGTAGGCAACCAGGGCGGGCATCACAAAGGCATGTCCGGTTCCCTGAATCACTGCGACGACAATAAACATCAGAAGACTTTTGGAGAAGGCAAGAACGGTCATGCCCACAATATAAGCAGTGAGGCAGGGCAGAATGACTTTCTCTCTGCTATAGACATCTAATATTTGCCCACCCAGAGCCCGACCCAAAATAAGCACAATCGCATAGGCAGCAAAGAAAAGACCAGGGTTGGCCACACCATGCTTGATTGCATGAAGAGGGAAAAAAGCGGTTAACGCCCCCCAGATGATGTGGGCGAGGAAATAGACAAAGATCGGGGGGAATGCTCTGGGAGTAAAAAAGGAGCTGTACCCCATGGATGAGTCAGCTACGGGTTTGAGGTTGCTCTGCCTCAATTGGGTTGAGATCAACAGAGAGCCTAAAGAGAGAACGACACAGACCAAAAAGAGAATTGTGAAACCGAAATGGTTGACAAGAAATATTCCAAAAGGAGGCGCCAAGGCCATGGAGAGATTGAAGGATAGAAAAAAATAGCCGAGGCTTTGTCCCCGGTAGGTCTCGGGAGTGATATTAGGGATGAGGATCATGGCGGCAGTAAAAAAGAAAGCGGATCCAATGCCCTGGGAGATTCTCACGATAAAAAAAGGCCAAAAGGGAGTGGCCATGAGATAAGCCAGGGAAGTCAAGGCAAAGAGAATGGCGCCGGCAGCCATAAATTTTTTTTCAGGAATTTTCGAAAGGGCTCTTCCTACAACGGGCCTGAGAACTAATGAAGAGATGCCGAATGCTCCGATGAGAATCCCAATCTCTATCTCCGTAGATCCTGATCTCGAAAGATAGATGGGGAGGGTAGGGATGAGGATGAAAGGAACGGATGTGAAAGCAAACTGTGCAGAAGAGCAGAGGATGAAATCACGGGTGAATATTTTCCGGATGGTCATGATTTATGCGGATTGAAAACATGAATAGGGTAGAGGCGACTTCGGTCGCCCCAAAACATCGATTCTCCTATTTGGAGCTCTGAACCGGGCTCAAGATGGTGGTGGCAAAATCCTTCGATTCCACGCCAGGCGACTCCACTCCTTTTTCTTCGTAGAAGGTTTCCACTCTTTCGATGATCTTGTCTTCGTCCAGGGGGACCTTTTCAAGCGTCCCTTCCAGACCGGTGAGGCCCTCTTTCGGATAAAATTGAAAGTCCCCTGAGATGGCGATATCTTCAATCCTCCCTTCGGCAACCTCTTCAGCCGTCCGAATCAAGCCTCCTCTGGCCTTATGAAGGCCGTAAAGGACTTCGACCCCTTCTCTGATCTTGACACCTGCGGGAATTCTGGGGGTCTTCTGATGAAGAAATTCATCCGAAGTCATCCATGATTCCAGCTCCTTCATCTTCCTGAGGATCTCCGGGGTTAACGAAGCCTCCTTGAGAGTTCCTATCCTCTTTTCAAAACTTTCTTTTAGCACTTTAACGACCTCTTCACGGGGAGGAACCGTTCCCAGTTCTTTCCTCATCGTGGTTAAATTCTCTTCCATCGTTTTAAAGACTTTATCTCTGAATTTTTCATCGGGGACTTTTAAGATCCTGCTCATGGCCTGATAGTTGAAGTCCAGAAGGATTCCCCCAACGAAAACCATGCAGTCTCCGATATTTCCTCCCCCCTCACCGGCGATCTTTCTTCCCTCTCTGGTGATGATGTCATTGATGGACCGATATTCTGCCTGGACACCAAAAGACCAGTAGGTTTCCACAGGGGCCTCCGAGAACCACGGAAAGATGTCCTGGACGGCCTTTGGAAATTTTGGATGATCCTTTTTCCAGATGAGCTGATAAAAAATCTGATTCTCATCGAGATAGGTTGCTCCTCCCCCGACCTCTCTCCGCATGAAAGGAATCCCGGCTTCTTTGCAATATTGAAGATCCACCTCTTGCGCAGCATCCTGGAAGTATCCAATACTGACCAGAGGGATTTTGGGTGAAACGGCGACCAGGGCTTCGATTCCCAGTCGTGCAAGGGCATGAAAGACGAGCATCGATTGCTGGCCTGGAAGTTTTCCGAGATCAAAGAAAAGCATATGGTCCTCCTTATCTGAAAAAGTTTCCAAGATTGTCATTCTGAACTTGGTTCAGAATCTCGTCCTCTTTCCAGTTGTTTCTGGCGGTCCGAAATGACCGTCACCGAAGATGTGAAAATGTTTATTTATAGTATCTTACTCGACCCCTTGACCCCTTGAATCCTTGACCCCTATCCTTTCATGTTCTTGAGCACAAATTCCGTGATGTCCATCGCACTAATCGGGATCTCTTTTCTTCGGGCAGTGGTCAGGATCGTACGGACGCATTGCTGGCACGCGGTGATCACCGTATCGGCTCCCGTGGCCTGGATCTGATCAATCTTCGCCTGAGCTAGAGCTGCCGATAGGTCTGGATCGACCATCTCCAGATTGCCACCTCCTCCACAGCACTTGCACTGCTCTTTGCTGTCCGCCATTTCCACCAACTCCACACCGGGGATAGCCCGGAGAATCTCTCTTGGGGCTTCATAGACTCCGCTCGCCCGCCCCAGGTCACAAGGGTCGTGGTACGTCACTCTTATCTTTTTCTCTTTGAATCGGATCTTCCCCTCATCGATTAATTGCTTGATAAATTGGGTGGAGTGAAAGATCTTGATATCCGTCTTATACTCATCGATCCAGGTATGGTAACAGGAGGGACAGGCGAAGACCACTTTCTCCACACCTTTTGATTTGACGGCCTCCTGGTTGTGTTGGATCAAAACCTCGGCTTCCTTTCTCATCCCGGCGCCGATCAGCGGAAACCCGCAGCACCACTCTTCGCCTCCCAGGAGCGTGAAGTCGACGTCTGCTTTTCTCAGTATCTCAACGAAGGCAAGGGGGATCTTCTGAACGAGCGGAAAGAAAGAGGCAACACAACCCACAAAGAAGGCGACCTGCGCTTGATCTTTCTTGTATTGGTGGTCGGGAAGCTCATCGAGGAACTCGAGCCATTCCGTCCTCTCCTCATTTTCGTCTCCCGAAACATTGTAGGCATCGAGGATATTGGCCTTCATTCGCTTGGCTGCTTCGGGAAAATGACCCCCCTCTACCAAACTCTCACGCAATGCAGTCCAGAGTTGTCTGGCATTGATGAAAGCGGGGCAACTTACGCTGCATCCTCCACATAGGGTGCAGCGATAGACCATCTCTGAGAACTTTTTCAGCTCTTCTTTTGTGATGCTCGGGGTTCTGAGAAGCCGGTTAAAAAAATTATCGTTTTTTCCAAAAAGCATGCGTCTCAGACCATACTGAGCGGTGAGGATCTTTTTGAACTTTCTGATCTTCGCAGGAGGTGAAATCGACAAGGTGAGCTCCGGAGCGACGGCGGTCACCGGGCACCATTTGATGCACTCTCCACAATTGGTGCAGGCGTCCAATTCGAAGATTCTGATCTTATCAAAGTTGTTGATCTTAATCTCTCTCACTTCTTCCTTAATCTCTTTCGCTTCTTCTTTAACTTCTCTTACTTCTTCCATTCCTTATCTTCTTTTTATCCCGCTTGCCTTAGGTCTATCCCTGAGAATCGGAGGAGGAGGCCAGAATTGTAACCGGACACGCAATAAAATGGATCAATTTACTAAAAGGGACATAGGCCAAAAATATGAAAGCAAGGGTCGCATGAACAATCCAGGTATAATAGTGAATCGCTGTCCAGCCCAGAGGAATCTGCTTGAGCAAGCTGGCCAGGGCCAGGCCCGCAAAGGAAAAATAGGATTCAAAGGTTACGGGTAGGACAGCCAGCCGAAAAGCTTCAAGGAGAAAGCCAGTGAAAACGATAAAGAATAGAAGCAAGACCGCAATGATATCCTCCCTCTCCGTAATCATGTTTGGACGTTTGATTGACCTTCGGATGAAGGAGGCGATCGTTCCACTCAAGATGAGGAGTCCCAGGAGATCCATCAAAAAATCTAAGATCAAGCCACCGGCACCTGTGATGAAAAAATCTATTTTAAAGGCAAACCGGGTAAAGACAAAAACCAGAAATACGAAAAAGAGTGCCATAAATCCAAACGATTCGGATAAATAGATGAACCATCTCAATCGACTCTTCTGGAAGAGTTTCCTCTGGAGGAGCGCTTCAAAGAATAGAGAATGGACGACTCTCTTCTGTTCGATTTCTTCCGTTGGAAGAATTTTCCCATGCCCCATCCTCCAGACATAGACCTTCCCAAGTACCCCAGCAAAGAAAACAAAAAGGAAAAGGCTGAAAGCCCACCAGTGATAACGCCATTTCGTCTGGGTCTCTGCCTTGAAGAAGTCTTTGCCTGGGTAGTGCTTGTCCACGTGGCACTCCACACAATCCTTCTTGGTCTGTTTCACATAAGGCTCACTGGCATAGGCGTGAGCATGAAACACCAGAAAAAGGTACCCTAACAAAAGGACAGCCAGCGAAAGCCTTATCGCTCCACTCTGCATTCGCTTCTCCTCTATCGGATCCCCGGAGATATCCTCCTCTTTCCATCTTCGATGAAGACCAGCCTCGGTCTCGGAGAGACTTGAGCAAAAGGATCCTTTGCACTGTGGTAATGACATCCCGAACAGTAGTCCATTCTTGGAAGATTGGAAGGAGAAGAACCCCGATCATGAGCGATATTCTGATGACAGACAATACAAGAAAACTTCCCCCTGCAGGTGATCTCTTTCAGACTCCAGGGCCCAAAGACCTTTACTACCTTTTCACCCTCTTCATCCAGTTGCTCAGCCAGGACCAAGGTCTTCTTTTTCTTCTCCTCCATGTAATTCTGATGGCATTTGATGCAATCTCGATCGAGCTCCTTGGGGATATTGGAGAGCCTGCTCGTTGCATAGGCAAATTGACTGCTCGAATGACGGCTATGGCAGAAGGTGCAGGTAATACTCTGCCGATGAACCTTATTCTCTTTCCATAGTTGGTAGGCGCCTGCATGACAAGTTTTGCATTCAGAGGGATGGTTGGTCGAGTAGCCAATGAAGACGAAGATGATATTGATGCTTAGAAAGATCCCAGCCATCACCATGCCAATCAACCATGCCTTTTGTGATAGAGTCAACCGAGCCATTATCCACCCATCTTCTTTATCTTTACGACCGTGGGGATTGCACTGATTCCACCGCTCACCTTATCGCTCTCCTCCTGGATGAGCCAGCTCACGTGAAAACTTTTACCATTATTCCACCAGATGAACGAAGTGTCAGGATCCGAGCTTTTAAACTTCTCACCTTTTGCAACATGCCCATAGGCCCAATGACCCAGACCTCTTGCAATGGCCACGACTTCCGGATGGACAGATTGCGCTAAATGAACCTGAACCTCCGCCTTCACCCCTTTTGAATGAATTTCGACCTTGTCTCCCTCTTGAATCCCGAGCCTCTCAGCCGTCTTCTCATTGATCCAAAGTGGATTCTCATGGAATATCTCTGAAACCCACTTTGCGTTCGGGTTGTATGGCGATGCCACATTCTTGGTGAAGGGAATCAGGAATAGCTCCCCACTATTTGAATTCAATTTTTTATCATTTTCTCTGTACACAGGGAACGGAGAGAGCCCCTCCTTTTTGAGCCTTGAAGCGTAAAGCTCCATCTTTCGGGAAGGGGTCTGAAAGCCGTTTTTCCGGTATGACTCATAGGATGACGTCGAGTTCGGATCCATCCAGAATCCGTCTTTTTCTAAACGTTTTATTCCGTCGATCCCTTCAAGATTTTTGATCCGTCTAAGTTGAGTCCGAATATATCCTTTTTCATCCAGCTCCATGCCTTTCTCGATCCTCTTTCCAATCATACCCAAGAGATGGGAGAAGGAAACCGCCTCCCCTCTTGGTTTCATCAGAGGTTGCCTAAGACCGATATAAGGGATCCTATCCAGGGCAGGTCTTGAATCCAATCCCCAGCTCTCAAATGAAGTGGCCACAGGAAGGATCATATCCGCGAAGAGGGAGGTCTCTGTGATATGAGTATCTGCGGCGACATAAAAAGGAATCAATTTTTCATCTTTCAGGATCTCCCCAATCCGCTTCCCTGATGGGTCAGCATAGACAGGGTTTGAAAGATAGGTCAGGTAGAGGCCAACCGATCTTTTCTCTTCGTCGATCAGATGGTCAATCCCGGATACCATGGAAGGCATGTCCGGTTCTTCAAAACGGACTCTTCTCGGAAGACCGTATCCTCCTTTTTGATCAATGTTCCCCACCAGGGCATTGAGAAGGAGTATGGCCATCTGGTGATAAGTCCCAGAACGCTGACGGGTCAATCCGCTTCCGCAGAAGGCAACAGAGGGTTTAAAGGTCGCGAAGTCATGCGCGATCTTGATGATCTGTTTGGCAGGGACGCCACTTGCTCTCTCGGCGCTTTGAGGGGTATAGGGGGCCAAATAGGAAAGAATCCGGTCTGGTGAGAGATTGGTCCATTGAGTCAAAAAGGCTTTGTCTGCCAGACCGCCTTCCAAGATCTGTTTACACATGGCCAGGATGACCACCATGTCCGTTCCAGGCCTGACAGGATACCACTCATCGCTTCGGCCAGCTGTGTTGGAAAGCCTGACATCGAAGGTGATCAATCGGGCATGATTTTGCACTCTCGCTGAAATTAACCTCTTTACGAAAGGAATATAACTCTCATGGCTTTCATAGGGATTTGAACCGAAGTTGAGGATCATCTGGCTATGAGCCACATCCGCAAGGCCCCCATCCTCTCCCAATACCAGCTCGTGAGCCTTCATTCTGTTGAGATCACACAGATAAAGATCGTCGATCAGGGTGGGAGGACCGATCTTTTTGAGAATGCTTTTAGCTGGGGTGACGCCATCATCCATCCCCGTTTGAACCACAAATCTCTGGTTTTGTCCTTTCGATCTTAACCCCGCCAAACGCGATGTGATCTCACGAAGGACCTCCTGCCAGGATATTCTCTCCCACTGATTCGCACCCCTTTCTTTTTTTCTCTTTAAGGGATAAAGGATTCTCTCCGGATCGTATGCGAGGTTCACTCCGGCAATGGCTCTGACACAAAGCCCTCCTTGATTATTGGGATATCGAGGATTGCCCATGACTCCGATAAGCTCATCGTCCACGACCATTCCGAGCAAGCCACAACCGGCTTGACACTGGAGACAAACAGAAGGAATGAGCGTAAAGGGCCGGATGGCCTTTTGGAATGAGTATAGGTCCCCATCTCTTTCAAACGCATAGAGCAATTTATCCAATTGACTCCCGAGGGCAAGGCCAGCAGCACCGAGAGTCCCAGTTCTTAAAAAGACCCGACGTGTAAATTCGGCCATTTTCTCTCCTTAGATGAGAGGATAATATTCCCCTGCAAGGACCACCACGAACCTCATGAAAAATATTCCAAACATGACCAGAAAAGAAGCCCACAAAAGTCGGTTGGTCGTCCTGAGCCTGGGCGAGAAGATTAGAAATGCAGGGAGTATCTTGCCCAGCCCGTTTTCAATGCCCAGAAATGGGATGGCAAATTTGCCAGTTAAAAGGAGCCAACCTGCTTCCATAGCACCCTCACTACCGGCCAACAAGATCAGCACTTCACTCAGTACGAGGAAAAGATCGAGGAGCAGAAATCCCCCCATCAATTTTGCCAGGTCAAGGATCAGTTCCTCTCTTACTTTGCCATCCTGGGAGAAGAACCTATCTTTGATATACACGACGAAGATGACCAGAGCGATTCCTGATACAATAGCCGAGACAAGAAACAATGTGGGCATCAATGCCGTATTCCAGAGATGTCTCGCCTTGGCAAAGCCAAGGATAAATCCGCAATATCCATGGACAGCGATGGCCAGAGGGATGCCTATGATTCCGAAGAGCTTGGTCATCTTGGCGTTGTTCTTAAAGATGAAATATCCATAGATGATGCAGTTGATGGGATAGAAAGTGAGTAAAAATGAACCCCAAGAGATGGGAGAGGCGAAATTGATATTATAAAAGAGTCTCCAGGCCCGAAAGGGTCTTCCGACGTGGATGAGCAACGCCAGAGGAGCGATGATCAAAACGACGGTCGCCAAGATGACAGCGATCCTTCCGATTGGCTTGAATTTTGTTTGGCCAAAAACATAGGCGAGGGTGGAGAGGATAAAGGATCCTGCACTGATTCCTGTAAGATAGAAATAGATAGCGATGAATATGCCCGCTGCTTTTTGATGTTCCACATTATATAAGATCTCAATCATGATGAAACTTACCTTTTCCCCTTTGCGACAGAGGAGACAGCATCCTTATCCAAGCCAATGTAATAAATATTGGGGTGGGTTCCGTATTCCGGCTTGATCGTTTGAACAGGATGGGTAATTCTGAGAATCGCCACTTCCTCTCGAGGATCGAGAAGGTTTCCGAATACCCTTGCACCAGTGGCACATGCTTCCACACAGGCGGGTTTGAGTCCAGCATCTACTCTGTGCGAACAGAAGGAACACTTCTGTACGATCTTTTGAATGGGATGAACGTATCGGACCGCGTAAGGACAAACCATCATACAGTACCGGCATCCGATACAGGTATGGGGGTCGATGATGACGATGCCATCTTTCCGTTTAAACGTGGCATTGGTCGGACAAGCGGTGAGGCAACTTGGGTTATCACAGTGATCACAGAGGAGGGGCAGAAAGGACCTCCTCACGTTGGGATAGGACCCTTTTTCAATCTGTTTCACCCATGCCGGCCAAACACCCAGAGGAACTCTGTTCTCCATCTTGCAGGCCACTTCACATGTATGGCAACCAATGCAGCGGCGAAGATCAATGATCATGCCATATTTAATCTGTTTCACCTATTCCCCCCGAATGACGAAACGGGCATCGTTACCCTTGCAGTGGAACGGATTTTTTATTTTTTGCCGTGCTGCGCAATTTCTCCTTTGAGCCATTCCCGGATGACTTCGGGATCGGTCATCAGGTTCTTGAGTTCGTCGAGGTTATCGGGTTTGATCTTAAACATCCACCCTTTGCCGTAGCAATCTTCGTTGATCAACTTGGCCTTCCGCTCGAGTTCTTCGTTCACGGCGACCAGTTCCCCGCTCACTACGGCAAAGACTTTGCCGAGCCATTTCCCCGATTCAATCTTCGTAAAGTTCTTGCCCTGAACGAGTTTTTTCCCCTCGGGTGGGAGACCCACATAAACAATGCTCCCGGCCATCTTCTGGGCGTACTCATTCATTCCCATGACCACCAGATCACCATCCACCTTAGCCCAAAAATGATTCTTGTCATAATAAAGCCCCTCGGGAAATTCATAACCCTCGATATTCATTTTTTCCCCCTATGTATTTCGAATTACGTGGCCGTGTCCCTTCCAACCGCAGGCAGGCGTGACTCGTGAACCGTGTAACCCCCCCCAACCCCCCTTTAGTAAAGGGGGGCGAGGGGGGATTATTTATGCTGCCTCCTTTGTGTATTTTTCTTGATAAAGCTTGGCGATAAATTCGGTGATGTTGTAAATTTCAATCTTCTGTTTTCGAAGCTTGGCATTTCTGAAGTTATGAACACAGGAGGGACATTCGGTAAGCAAAACCTCGGCATCCGTCTCTTCGATGATCTGGCTCAACCGATTTCTCGAGATCTCAATGGAATCCTCAGGAAAAGACCCCCGGAGCCCACCCCCTGAACCGCAGCACATCGCGTTCTCTCTGCTTCGTCTTGGCTCCACAAAATTGGGGGCGATCTTTCGGATGATCTCCCTCGGCTCTTCGTAGATCCCCGCATGGCGACCGAGATCGCATGGATCATGGTAGGTCACCCTCTTTTCCGTCTTCACCTTGAAGTCTAAGTCTTTAAGAAACTGGGTGATGTGCTTGAGTTCAAGTCCTAAGTCCTTATAGGCAGGATGTTCCTTAAACACCCGATAACAGTAAGGGCAGGTGGTGATCAGAGTCTTGGCCCCGGTCTTCCGGAGTTCCTGAACATTACGCTTTGCTAAATCAGCTCTGATTTTGTATCCCACATCCTCCAGGACACCGCTGCAGCAGACTTCGTCGATCATGGTGAAGTCCACCTTCAGGAGATCGAGAAGACGGATCGTCTCCTCCACGCTCTCCTCCTCCCGGTAAGTTCCCACGCAGCCCACAAATAGAACATAACGGGCCCCGTTCTTTTTGTGTCCCCAGTCGTGCCTCTCTTCTTCCCCATAGATATTTCCGTACTTCTCAACAATCCCACCCATAGCCTTAAAGAGGTTGTCGTAACCCAGTGCCACCATGTCTTTCCTTGTGGCCTTGAAGACTTCCTGAGGGTCAACGCCCGAAGGACAGTTCACCGTGCAGTTCATACAGGTGGTACAGCGCAGCAAGGCCTGAGCCACGCCCTCCGTCACGGGAAGTTTTCCTTCCATCACTTCCTTGAGAAGGATCATCTTCCCGCCGGCATTGGTAATCGGCCTCTTGGTCAAGTCGAAGATGGGGCATACCGCCCGGCAGAAACCACAGCGAGAGCACTGCGTAATGGCCTTCCGCCGCTTTTCATCAAACTGAAGTTGATCAGGCATTGTTTTTCTTCACCTTCATTCAACAAAGCGGATAAATCCGAAATCCGAATATCGGGCGAAGCGTGCGTTTCGGACCAATCCGAAATAAATCTAAAATCCTAATTCTCCAATGACAAAAACCCCGCCCCTCACCCTCCCCCTCTCCCCGCTGGGGAGAGGGATGGGGTGAGGGGATTTCGAATTTCATATTTCGGTCATTCGATATTGTTTCGAGTTTCGCCTGCCTGCGCGACCTACCTACGCCCGCCGAAGCGGGGGCTTCGCGTAGGTGGGAGCCGCTTCGGCGAAGGCAGGGGCTTCGAATTTCGGATTTTTCATTCCGCAATCCGCATTCCGCACTCCGCAATTTAGTCCAGGGCTCTCTTCCCGGGATTCATGATGTTATTCGGATCCAGCGTCCTCTTGATCTGTTTCATCAAGGCCATTTCCACCGGGTCGTGTTCAAGTGTCATGTAATTCGCCTTCGATAGCCCTATCCCATGTTCCCCCGAAAGGGTACCGTTTAGGGAGACAGCGAGTCGAAAGAGCTCCTCCTCAACTTTTTCCATTTTTTCCACCTGCTTCAGGTCGTATTCATCATAGAGGATCTGTGGATGCAGGTTTCCGTCCCCGGCATGGCCATACGTTGCTACCACCAGGCCGTGTTTCTGGGCAATCTCTTGAATTCCAACCAATAGCTCGGGTATCTTGGAGATAGGAACCGTGACATCATCTAAGACAAAGCCATTGCTGACGCGGGCAAGAGTGGCATAAGAGGATTTGCGAGCCTTCCAGAGATTCAGTCTGTCCTTCTCATCCTTGGCCGTCTTAATCATAGTGGGATGATTCTGTTTAAGGATATGCAGAACCACCTCCATCTGCGCTTCCACCTCTTCCCAGGTATAACCATCCGTCTCTGTGAGGATCATGGCCTCTGCCTCAGGGAGATCGATGTCCGTGTTCTCTTTAATCGATTTGAGAGTCACTTTATCCAGAATCTCCATCACGCTTGGAAGAACACCGCTCGTCATGGTCTGGAAGATGGCCTTTCCGGCATCCTCCAGCCTGGCATAGGTGGCCACGGCGGTCATGGCATGACGGGGAAGGGGATTGATTTTTAATGTGACCTCGGTAATCACTCCCAGAGTTCCTTCTGCTCCGATGAAAAGTTTGGCCAGATCGTACCCGGAGACACACTTCATGGTATAGGATCCTGTATGCATGATCTCCCCGGTGGGCAGGACGACCTGGAGCCCAAGCACGTAGTCACGGGTGGTCCCGTATTTCGCACCCTTGATTCCACCGGCATTGGTGGCCACATTCCCCCCGATGGTCGCCACAGAACTGCTGGCCGGGTCCGGAGGGAACGTGAATCCATGTTTGGCCAATGCTCGGTTGAGATCATCACAGACGACCCCGGCCTGAACGCGAGCATAACGGTTTTCAATACTGATCTCAAGAATTCGATTCATCCGGGAAAGGTCGATAATGATTCCGCCCTTAATGGGGATCACCCCCCCGCTAAGGCTGGTGCCTGCTCCTCGTGGGACAACAGGAATCTTATATTCATTGGCCAGCTTGACGATGGCGGCTACTTGCTCTGTCGATTCAGGCCAGACGGCCGCATCAGGCCGATGGACATTCATCGACGCGTCATAACTGTATGGGACCAATTCTTCCAGTTGATCGGTAAAGTTATCCTTTCCAACGATCTCAATGAGTCTTCGTAACATTTAAACCCTTTATTTATCAGATCTGAATCAAGTTAAGGGTGACGCGTTTCTTAAAAAATTGTGAAAAATGTTAGGAGAAAATTCATAAACTTTAACACCTTAGCGCTTTGAAAAATACTTAATAAAATCCCTCCCCACCTCCCTCCTTCGACAGGCTCAGGATGGTAAGCATCCTGAGCCATTTTCCAAAGGGAGGAGAAATACTTCCCCCTTTGAAAAAGGGGAATTGAGGGGGATTTGGGATTATATATTATCTTGTTCAGACCCTTTTTTCAAAAAATAAAATGTTAGCATAAATTTAATATGTAAGAATCTGAATTAGGGGGATCTCTCTTGATTCGTGAATGCCTTTAGCTCGGACTCGACGTAATTCAAATGTTCAAGGGTTCTTTCCCTGGCTTTATCAGAAGAGTGATTCTTAATCGCATTGAATATTCTATTATGCTGATCGAGCAATTTCTTAACTTTTGCTCGATCTTTAAAAACCCTTGCTACAGATTCCCTGAGGAGGTCATAAATCGTGGACATGATGTGGGTTTGAATCGTGTTGTGGGTTGCCTGAGCAATGCATAGATGAAAGTCAGCATCCTGCTTTTCCCAGGGCTGTCTTTCTTCAAAGGCCTTTTTCATCTCCTCGATGATATTCTCCAATTGTTTAATATCTTCTTCTGTAGCCCTATGTGCAGCATAAAAGGCGCCCCATGCTTCTATGGCTTTTCTTACCTCTATTAGGTCGAAGAGCTTCTGGGCATCTGCCTTGATTAGCAGAGAGAGGGGGCCCTGAATACTCTCTGAGGCCACTGATTTGATGAAGGTCCTTTTTCCCTTTACTTCCAAAAAGCCCATGCCGACCAAGGAGTTCAGTGCCTCCCTGAGGGAGGGACGGCTCACACCAAATTCCTTGACGAGCTCTCTTTCAGGAGGAAGGCGATCACCGGGTTTTAGTCTTCCCTCACTGATTAGGTTTTTTACTTGCTGGATAATCTCATCGGAGACTTTGATGTGTTTGATAAGTTTAAACATAATCTTGGTCTAATGGTCTTACCATTTTATTTAATTTTTAGGATAATTCAATTTTTTTGTCAAGGTCTAAGATTGATCATCCCCCCTCGCCCCATCAACGAAACAATAAAATACTCCGAGTGGTTGGGTTAAGGTTACGGTTACGAAGCCCGTTTGGTTTAGGGTTAGAGGGTTACGTCAAGTTCTTAAGACCAACAACATAACCGAATGACGAAACGGGCATCTTTACCGTTGCCGTTAGACGGAGCCCTTATTTTCTGAACAATCAAGAAACTTCAAAAGGGATTAAGAAGATTGGGTGGGATTTTCCCTGTAAGCGACGCAACCAGATTCTGGGCCGCCAGCATGGCCATCTTATAACGAGTTGCCCTGGAAGAACTGGCAATGTGAGGAGCAAGGACGACATTTCTTAATTTGAGAAAACCAGGATTAAATTTTGGTTCATTTTCATAGACATCCAGACCTGCCCCTGCAATGGTTCCTGAACGAAGGGCCTCGATCAATGCTTCATCGTCCACGACACCACCACGGGAGGCATTGATCAGGATGGCTGTGGGTTTCATCTGTTTAAGTTCAGCTTTACCAATGAGATGGTGAGTTTCGGGGGAATAGGGGACATGAAGCGTTACAATATCTGCCTGGGAAAGTAACTCCTCCTTGCTCACAAACCTTGCCCGACATGACTCTTCAATATCTGGAGGCATACGCCGGATGTCGTGATAAATCACTTTCATTTCGAAACCAATTGCCCGCCGAGCAACCACCTGGCCGATGCGTCCCAGACCAAAAATTCCTAATGTTGCGTGATGAACATCGAGCCCCAGAAATTGCTTCAGTTTCCAGCCATCCCATTGCCCTGCGCGCAGATAGGTTTCAGCTTCGGTTAAGCGGCGAGCTGTAGCGAGGATCAGCGTCCAGGTAAAATCTCCAGTAGTATCGTCCAACACTCCTGGGGTGTTAGTGGCTATCACCTTTGCTTTAGTGCAGGCCTCAAGATCGATGTTGTTATAACCCACCGCGATATTGCAGACCGCTTTTAGATTCGGACAGCGCGACAGAAGTGCGACATCGATCCTGTCGGAGATAGTGATCATAGCCCCCTGCTTGTCGGAAAGCTTTATTCCCAGGGTTTCCGCATCCATGGGTATGTCCGATTGATTGGAGGTCACCTCAAAATATTGAGAGAGATAATCCAGAACCTCGTCAAAGACTTCCCGTGTAACCATTACTTTTGGTTTCATGGCCTTAATGTACTTTTACCCAAACACCACTCTTGGGAGCCAAAGTGCAAGTTCCGGTAAGATAAAGACGATGACCAGGGCCACTATTTGGAGGACCATGAAGTATCCCATCCCCCAGTAGATATCCATCAGGGTGACGCTCGGCGGTGAGACGCCCTTCAGATAGAATGCCGCCATGGCAACTGGAGGGGAAAGGAAGGCCGTTTGCAAATTCACAGCGACGAGGATACCGAACCAGAGTGGGTCAATATTAAAATGGGGGAGAAGGGGTAAAAAGAGTGGTATGAAAATAATGATTATCTCCGTCCATTCCAGAGGCCAACCCAGGAGAAAGATAATAAACATCGTCATCCAGATGAAGCCCGCTGGCGGAAGGTTAAGACCTAATACGAAATTTTCAATGACCTTTGAACCACCCAGCAGGGCGAAGACTGAGGCAAATAGGCTTGACCCCCCCATGAGAAAGAGCACCATGCTCGATGTCCGGATCGACTCATAAATGGATTCCTTCAACATATTCCAATTCAATCTTCTATAGATGGCGGACAAGATCAAAGCCCCTGCTCCTCCACATGCAGATGCCTCTGTGGGTGCAGCCCAGCCTGATACAATGGAACCGAGGACGAAGAAGATCAGAAGGGCAATTGGAAGAACTGAAGTCGCCAGCATTTGAATGATCTGCTTCACCGGGAAATCCCTTTCCTCCTTTGGAAGTGGAGGACCGAGAGAGGGTTTGAGATTTGTCCGGATGATAACGTAAAGAATATACATGGTAGAGAGGATAAGGCCAGGGATGATGGCACCTGCATAGAGTTGAACAGTGGAGACTCCAGCCGTCGCCCCATAGAGGATCAGAAGAACGCTCGGCGGAATCAAAATACCCAGACATCCTCCTCCGGTGATCACGCCTGCTGAAAGCTTCACATCATACTTGGCTTTCATCATAGCAGGCATGGCGAGAAGACCCATGATGGTGACCGAGGCACCGATAATGCCTGTTGCTGCAGCAAAAATGGTACAAGTGAGCAATACCGTGAGGTAAAGCGAACCCCGGATCGGCCCGGTTGCAATCTGAATGGAACGGAAGAGCCGATCAAGAATCCCAGACCGCTCGACTACATACCCCATGAAGATGAAAATGGTTACCGGGATAAGAACGTCATTCGACATGACAAAGAAATAGCGGGAGACCATCAGGTTAGAAACTCGCTCCCAACCAAAACCCGCCCATCCGAAAAAGAACCCGAGGGCAAGAAGGGTGATCGCAGTGGGGAATCCCACAAAAATGGCAATACAGAGCAACCCCAACATGATCATTCCAAGAAGTTCAAGGCTCATTTCTCCCACCTCCCTAATTTCAGGCATCGTATGCACTTGATTACCTGGGAGATGCCCTGAATCAACATAAGAAGTGCTGTTGTTGGGATGACCATCTTCAGTGGCCAGATGATCGGTCCGAACGGGCTCTGGAGCGATTTTTCATTGAGAGAAAAAGAATAATAGGCATATGACCAGCCAGCAATCAGGAGGGCAATCATTGCCGGGAAGAAGACTAAGATATAAAGGGTCAAGTCTATTGTTGCCTGAACCCGTGGTTTCCACTTGCGATAAATAATATCGCCCCGCACATGACCGTCAATAGCGAGTGTATAAGCAGCTCCCATCATGAAGATAGCTCCGTAGAGCATGTAGCTCGCATCAAAGGCCCAATCCGTTGGTTTGGCAAAGACCTTTGTTGCAACAATCTCATGAACTAATACATATACGAGTGGCAGGAATAGCCAAGCAAAAGCCCTCCCAACTCGAAAGTTGATACCGTCTATAATTTTGATCACTTTATCCATTCATCCCTCTCCTTCGGAATGGAATCCTCCCCTTGCCCCCTTTCCTGCAGGCAGGCAGGAAACAAGGGGGTTAGGGAGATTTGGAAACTATTTTCGGAGCAAATTATGTAAGTTTTTTCTTAAAGTAGTGTTCGTAGGCCTGGGTATTTTCCACCATAATCTTTTGCCTCCAGCGCACCGCATTTTCAGCAAATTCTCTCTGGGATTTGATCACTTTGGCAAAGAAAGGATTGTCCTTGCTCTCTTTCTCAATAATCCTGTCCCATGCCTTGAGCTGGGCTGCGAGCACAGACTTCGGGGTAGTAACAAACTTAACCCCGCGCTTTGTTTCCATCTCGATCATGTCCTCGGTGTTCCTTTTGTAGAATTTCCAGGTCATGTCAGAAGACTGGGCCATACAGGCATACCGGAGGATTTTCTGAAGGTCTTTGGGAAGGGATTCATACTTCGTCTTGTTAAACATGACTTCAAAATACTCACACGGCTGATGATAGCTATGGAGCATACAGATTTTCCGGACATCGGGGAATCCCAGGAGTTTATCCGATGACATGTTGTTGAATTCTGCCGCATCGAGGACACCCCGCTCCATGGCAGGGATGATCTCACCTCCAGGGAGAATCTTAACTGCTGCTCCCAGCTCCATGTAGTTGCTCGCAGAGAGGCCAACGGTCCGGAATCTTACGTCTTTGAGGTCTTCCGGCTTCTTAACCTCTTTCTTGAACCATCCGAGGGGCTGGGTCGGCATGGGTCCGTGGAAGAATGAAACGACATTCATCTTAAGGATATCCCTGAGAAATTCGTTGTAGAGTTCCTGCCCGCCACCATAGTGGATCCAGGCCAGCATCCCTTCTGCATCGAGTCCGAATGAGGGTCCGGTACCAAAGAGGCTTGAAGCTCGGTTTCTACCAAACCAGTAGGCACCAACACCATGGCCTCCATCCAGGGTCCCACGGCTTACGGCCTCAATCAGTTCGAAGGCCGGAACCACCGCACCGGCTACGAGCAAATCGATTTTGAGTCTTCCTCCAGCCATCTCATCGACCTTGTGGGCCCAGTCCACAAAGTCCTCATGAAAGATATCCTTGGCAGGCCATGTGCTCTGCATCTTCAGTGTTACTGGAGCCTGAGCAGATGCACGCTTTACCCAGGGGAACCCAATAGCTGCCACTGCTGCACCTGCTGCTGCAGCCACTCCCTTCAACATCGATCGCCTCGAAACCTTCTTTTTCTCCTCTTTCATTTTCCTTCCTCCTTTCTGCCGGATCAAGCCGGCAATTTATGTTTGATGGAATGGTCTCTATCCATAAAATCCTTTTTCAATACTTTACAAACGGCGAGTCTGTGAAGAAATAAGAGAAGCATAAGCTCCAGTGGTTAAATGGTCAGACTTTATAATTAATGAGCCAGAAAAATAAAACTTTTTATATTAAATCAAAGCAAGAAAATTTGTCAAGTTTTTTAAATTTCCTCTGGAACTCCGATATAAGGATCAAACGTAGTTATGGTGCCACAAATGAATCAGCTGAAGTTATGTGAATGCATTAAGGGGGCGAGAGTCCGGTATACTTGGTATAAACTGAGGTGCGGGTGACCCCA
>Ga0194111_10003257_pt1 | contig 19382 bp, 22 predicted proteins | sample TA2KigC300mmetaG_FD_146194 | JGI IMG/M metagenome (GOLD analysis project Ga0194111, IMG submission 146194) | Freshwater microbial communities from Lake Tanganyika, Tanzania - TA2015033 Kigoma Deep Cast 300m | ecosystem: Environmental > Aquatic > Freshwater > Lake | place: Tanzania: Lake... | reverse complement strand
TGATTTATCATCTGCCGACCTATAGCTTTTAGAACCTCTGGCGGACAAGGTGTGGGCCCTGGTATTCTTAACTGTTGCATTTTAAGCCTCCGTCTTTGTTTATTTTAAATCAAGTAGAAGCAAAACGGCGCTTGCCTACCTTGATTATCTGCCCTGGCGGCTCCTTTGACATGTCTATGTCCTCAGTAATAATTCGCCCATTTTTCTCAATGGCGCCCTGAGCCAGGAGACGCCTCGCCTCCGAGCGACTCTTGGTAAGGCCAGCTCTGGTTAGTTCGACTGTGAGCGTGGCTCTGAGACCAATCGCGGTGCTTAGCTTTACCACTTCTTCTGGGGTCTCTCCTTTCTGGAACACCTTACTAAAATAGCCTTCAGCTTCACGGGCAGCTTGAGCACCATGGAACTGGGTTACTATCTCATAAGCCAATCGTTTTTTAACCACCATCGGGTTGATTGATTGGTTAGCCATCCGCCCCTTGAACTCGACAACTTCCTCGTCTGGAACATCGGACACCAGTTCAAGATAATCAATGATAAGGCTATCGGGAATTGACATGATTTTACCATAAATTTCGTTTGGTGGCTCAGCAACACCTATGTAATTACCCAGGCTCTTGCTCATCTTCTGGCTGCCATCGGTGCCGACGAGCAGTGGAACGAGAAAAACCTGCTGAGGCTGTTGCCCCATCATCTGCTGCAATTCCCTGCCGACAAGGCAATTGAATTTCTGGTCGGTACCACCGAATTCGACATCAGCTTCAATAGCTACTGAATCATAAGCCTGAAGCAAAGGATAAAGCAGTTCGGTGATGGCGATAGGACGCCCTGAGCTGTACCGCTTTCCAAAATCCTCTCTGGCTAGAAACTGAGCAACGGTGAACTTGCTGGTAAGCTTGATTACATCATCAAGGCCAAACTTGCTAAACCATTCGCTCTGCCATCTCACCTCTGTCTTATCTTCATCAACCACTTTGAAGAATTGTTTCATATAGGTTTCAGCATTAGTCCGCACCTCCTCCGCAGAGAGCATCAAGCGTGTAGCTGACTGACCACTGGGGTCGCCAATCTGGGCTGTCCAGTCACCGACAATAAGGATAACGCGGTGACCTAACTCCTGGAACTGGCGCAATTTCCGCAAGCCAACCACATGCCCCAGATGTATATCCGGACAACTGGGGTCAAAACCTTGTTTCAATCTCAGTGGTTTCCCCGATTCAAGTAGCTTCACCAACTCAGCTTCAACTATGGTCTCAGCTACTGCACGCTTTAACAGCCATTCAAAATCAGGACTGGCCATGTTATAAGTCAGACCCCCAATTATTTCATCCGTTTGCTTAGAATTTGCCTTGCCTGTTCTACATCCCTATCCATTTGAGACTTTAGTTCCTCCACAGTATCAAAGCGCTTTTCGTCTCTCAGCTTATCTACAAGGTCAATCGTGAGCCTTTGTCCGAGCAGCTCTCCTTCATAGTCAAGGAGATAGGTTTCCACCAAGCGCTTACCACTCCCAAAAGTAGGACGCACACCAATGTTGGTTACCGAAGGCATAAGTTCATGACCAACATGGGCGATAGTAACATAAACACCATCGTCGGGCAACGCCTGCCCCGGGTTTATATCCAGATTAGCCGTAGGGAAGCCCAAGGTTCTGCCTCTTCTATCCCCACTCACAATTTGCCCACTGAGACTGAAAGGTCGTCCGAATAGCTTTTCCACCTTTTTCATCTCGCCTCGAGCCAAAGCCTGACGAATAGCACTACTGCTTACCACCTGACCATTAAGAACCACCGATGGTATGACTTCGATACTAAATCCCATTTCTTGCCCCAGAAGTCGGAGCTTCTCAGCATTGCCTTCTCTATCTCTACCCAGAGCAAAGTCAGGGCCAACTATCAAGCCGCGCATGTTCAGATGCTTCATGAGTAGTCTAACAAATTCTCGGGCAGTAAGCTGCGCTAATTCAGGAGTAAAGGACAGTACAACGACCACATTTATCCCCAGGTCTCGAAGCAAGTTGATTCTAATATCCAAATCATTCAGCCAGGAGATTTTATTCTCTGCGGACAATACTGTACGCGGGTGAGATTTGAAAGTAACTACACCGCTGAGCCAGTTCTTTCTCCGAGCTTTGTTCTTTAAATAAGTCAACAAGCGCCGATGTCCCAGATGAACGCCATCGAAGACACCTATCGTGAGCAACGTCTCTTTTTCTGGCTTTACACTAGCCAGCTCTTCTTCAATCTGCATGGCTGAATCTTCCAATCACTTGTAGAACTGCAAAACCTAAGATCTTATTTCTAAGAAGGACTAGCCAGACATCGCCCCATAGCCTCAGCCACCGGTTTTAGTTGTGACATAAGCATCTGGAAATTTTCAAATGTGAGCGACTGAGCACCATCCTTAAGGGCGGCATCTGGATGAGGGTGAACCTCAACCATTATTCCATCAGCCCCAGCAGCTACTGCAGCTAGAGCCATAGGAATGACCAAATACCACTTACCGGTGCCATGACTCGGGTCAGCGATAATCGGTAAATGGCTAACTTTCTCAATTACTGGAATCGCGCTTATATCCAGAGTGTTGCGAGTGTAGGTTTCAAAGGTTCTGATGCCTCGTTCACAGAGCATAAGCTGGTCATTACCTTGAGCCAGGATGTATTCAGCCGCCAACAGCCACTCCTCAACCGTAGCCGAGAAGCCCCGCTTCAACATCACCGGTTTGCCCGATTTGCCAACCTCCACAAGCAGACTGAAGTTTTGCATATTTCGAGCGCCTACCTGAAGGACGTCAGTGTAGCTCGCTACCAGCTCCACCTCCACCGGCGACATAACCTCAGTTATAATTGGTAAGCCAACCTCTCTCCTTACCTGGGCTAAAAGCTCAAGCCCCGGCTCACCAAGACCTCGGAAATGGTAAGGAGAAGTGCTTGGTTTAAAGGCACCACCACGCAAAATAGTTGCCCCAGCAGCTTTCACAGCTTTAGCTGTTTCCAAAAGCTGCTGTTCCGTTTCCACTGCACAAGGCCCAGCCATGACCACTATTTCCTTACCACCTATAGTAACTCCACCAACTTTGACTATAGTATCGAGAGGATGAAACTCGCGGCTGCTAAGTTTATACGGTTTGCTTACCAGAATAACTTCATCAACGCCAGGGAGCATTTCAAATCTATCACGAAGCTCGGGATAGATTTGCCCCACCACTCCGATAATAGTGCGTTCCACGCCTTGAGACAGATGCGCCTTCAAGCCAGCGCTTTCGATGCGCGCAACCACTCCAGCGATTTCCTTATCGCTTGAACCTACTCTCATTACTATAATCATTTCTCGTCCTCACCCAGCCCAGGTTTTTCGTCGTCCCTGAGTATTTCTGTACCTCTCAAATAAACATGCACTATTTCCTCATTCCTTTTGTCAGTATTGAATAACACCAAAATTCTCAAACAGCGGGGCAAGCTGCCTGGTACATCCATCTCACTCCCGCAGAGCAAGGAAACCTGTGTCCAGCCTAGCTCCCGAGCAGCCACCGCGGGAAACGCAGCATTGAGGTCGGAGGTCGCAGTAAACAGAATACAAGCCACGTCACCAATTTCCACCTCATTAGCTTCCATCATATTCTGAAGCAACTCTTTGCTGGCAGCTACTATAGCCTCTCTGGTGTTTTCTTCTACCGCAATTGCGCCTCTTATACCACGGCACCACAATTTGCATCCGTCCTTATTCTTATTCCCGTCATTGCCCGGAATACAGAGATGAAGCAATCTCCAGAAAAGACGTGAATCATGAGATTGCTTCCCTGGCAACGATACTTTTCTTATGGTTAGCTTAATATCCTACCTTATTTATCTTCGTATCGTCAAAAATTTCCTGCCCGATAGCCAACAAATGCAGTTATGCCCCCTGCCCTGCGAGGCGGGATAGCCCCGCCCCACGAGAAATTCCAAATCCTGAATATCAGATCCAAAACGATCTCAATCAGTCTCTATTAATCTCTATCCCGATTTTATCGGGAGACTCATTGAGATTAAGAGATTAGTTGAGATTAAGAGCTTGGAGAATTTGTCCCGATTCATCCCAATTAAATCGGGATGGGATTTAGGATTTATCCCTGTCATGGCGACCCGTAATGCGTCGCGATAAATCGGGATAGCCTCGCCCCCCCGATTTCATCGGGGTGGAAAAGGGTCGCACTACATTGAAAATCGACCATTTGTAGATACTCTCCTTGCCTAATATGTTGACAAAAGAGTAAACTAAGTCCATCAGAATACAGACACTTTTGACCCTAGCGGAGGTTAGTTATGGACTACAGCCAAAAAATAGCTGCTGCACTCGGTATACTTCTGGCCATTATCATGCTGTGTGGTGGCTCAGGATTCCTCGGCTATATTCACGGCTATCAAACCGGACATGAAGCCGGCTACAGCCAAGAGAAAGACGAAAGTTATCAAGCCGGCTACAAGGCTGGCTACGAGGCTGGCTATAAACCTAACCTGGAACAGAACACACACAACGGCTATACCCTTCGAAATCCCACCTATCAGGAGATGAAAGCATTTCTAGCCCAGGATGTTACCAATACGAAGACGTACGTAAAAGACGAATATGTCTGCGTTGATTTTGCCGCCGCAGTCAACAACAATGCCGAGGCTAAGGGTATCCGCTGCGCTATTGTCGATATTTTCTACCCTGAGGGCTACGGGCATACTATAGTGGCTTTCGAAACCACGGACAAGGGCCTGATATTTATCGAGCCTCAATTTGACCACGAGGTAAGTCTGGTCGTGGGCAAGAGCTATTCCCAAATCAACAATTTCACGCCAGCACCTCGTGATGATACTATCAAGCGCTTCCTGATTATCTGGTAATTTGCCTTAATAACACGTGTAGCAGGGCTACTTACAGGCAGACAACTATAACTGCCTCAGTTTCAGAAAGCTGTTCGCCTCGAAGAGGTTTCCCAGGCATAGTAAGCAGATACCGCTGGTCTCCGTCTTTGCTATAAATGCGAATATTGCACTCATCGGTAACGGCCAATGACCCAGCTCCGCTATCTGTCCACTCGCCTACCAGTCGGTCGGGCATAGCTATGCTGATTCCGTGAGTCCCATCACGAATAGTGGCTACTTTAACCATTATGCTAACTTCACGCGCTTGACTCATTATGCCTCAATTACTCCCTAAAGTATTTTAACACATTATGAAGCCCAGCAATAATAAGGAGATGCTGCCCAACCTCAGAACCAAATAATCGCCGCCGGGGCAAAAAATCAAAATTTATCTTAGAAAAGGCTGGTGACTACTTTCAGACAGTTGCGGTCTATGATAGAATAACTGTAAAATCGTTACGGAGGTGGAATATGAAAGTTAGAGATGTTATGACCTGGAATGTGGTTTCTGTGTCAAGTGATACGCCGATAATGGAAGCCAGAAAAATCATGGATGCCCACAACATCCGTCGTTTGCCGGTAATTGACAAGGGGAGACTGGTCGGCATGGTAAGTAAAGAGCGCATAGCCCGCACAGGCCCATCACCAGCTACCAGCTTAAGTGTCTGGGAAATCAACTATCTCATGGCAAAGATGACAGTCAAAGAAGTTATGAGAAAAGATGTGGTTACAGTTCACCCAGACATGTCAGTGGAAGCTGGCATAGCCTTAGCCCAGAGTAAAGGTGTAGGTGCACTGCCGGTGGTGGACGACCACAATGTTATAGGCATAGTCTCCACCAACGATTTCTTCTACAAAATCTTAAATCCAGTGCTGGGAATAGGCAAACCCGGCACTCGCATAGTTGTTGCCAAGGGCACCGATATCAAGAATATGCCAGATATTCTAGAGATTGTGAAAAAACATGGAGCCAAAATAGTCTCCTTGCACAGTATGCCGCCACTAGAGGGCAAAGAGCAGGACCTGTGTATTCACCTCGATATTGAGAATGCAAGCCAGATTATCAAAGACCTTAAAGGTAAAGGCTACTCAACAGAAATAGTAGAGCGATAAAAAGCCTTTAGCTTTGTTCAAAAACAAAAGAGCAGCCCGGCGATTGTGAAGCCATTTATAGCAGCATGAGACTTGTTGCCTACCTGGCACAAACCAGCCGGGCTGCTTTTTTAACCATAAACTGTCTTAGGCTCTACCCACTCTGGAGGTTGCTTACAAACGGTGGAATATTATTCTGAGACCCTCACTGTCATCTCTAAAGGAGCACTTCGCTTTTTCTGTCATTCTGATCCCGATTTATCCCGACTTATCGGGAGAAGAATCTCCTAATTAGCTCAGTGTAAACTAATCGACCGAAAAATCTCCTCTTCACTTTGTTCAGAGCTTCGGTTCACCAGGGTAAACTCTGCAAAGAATCTGTGAGATTCTTCGTCGTCCCAATCCGTTGGGACTCCTCAGAATGACATTAATAAACAATCTCAACACCCAGACCTATTGACAACAATCAGCCAGAGTGGTAATCTAGCATAGCTATCCGAGGTATCAGGAAGAAATGTATGAGTAATGTTGCCATTGTTACCGATAGCGTCAGTTGTCTACCTCAAGCAATCAATAACGAGTACGAAATTGAGATAGTGCCTCTGTACATCCACCATGGAGACAAGACCTATGTTGACGGCATCAATATCACCCCTCAGCAGGTGTATTCTCTACAGAGAGCTGACGAGATGCTGACAACCTCAGCACCACCTCCCGGAACATTTCTGGAAATTTTCCACCGCCTGGCAGAAAAGGCCAAGGAAATCCTGTGCCTCACCGTTGCCTCAACCTATAGTGCCACCTTTTCTTCAATGCAAGCAGCCATAGAGACAGCCAGGAAACAATTGCCCAAACTCCGAATTGAGCTGGTTGATTGCTACACTGGCTCAGCAGCCCAAGCTCTGATAGCCCTGACCGCAGCTCGCGCTGCAAAGTTAGGCAACAACTTGAATCAAATACTTTCAAAAGTTAATCAGGTCATCCCAAAAACTGAAATCATTATGGTGCTCGACACACTGAAATATCTGGAAAGAGGTGGCAGGGCTCCCAAAGTAGGTGCCTGGGCAACCTCTCTACTTAAGTTAAAACCAGTGGCAACAAACCGAATGGGCCATGCCCACTTTTTGGGTATGGTGAGAAGCCGTCCTCAGGGTATCGACCGATTGATTAAGACTATGAAACAAACGGTAGGACTGAACAAACTGAGCGCCATTGTCGTTCATAGTGACCTCGAAACTGAAGCTAAAGAACTGGAGCGTTGTCTGCGCAGTGAATTCAACTGCAACGAAACCTATATTACCGAGGTCACCGCAGTGGTTGCTGTCCATTTAGGACCCGGCTCCATAGGCATTGCCTTCTTGCCCTCATGACTAATCCCCGTGTCATTGCGAGTCGAAAGCACGGCAACCCCACGTATAAAATCCAAGCACCAAATCCCAGGCTCTAAGCTCTAATGACCAAAACACGAAACAAAAATGTCATTCTGACCCTTCTTTATGAGAGTGTTTATTAATGTAGTGCGTCCCGCTTTGCGGGATAGCCTCGCTTGAGAAAGGCGACCCTAAAGGGTCGCACTACATTAGGGAATAAATCATTCATAAATGGCATCTTCCTTATGGTCATTGACAAAATATTTTGCCATCCGGCAAAGGCAAAAAACATTTTGCCTCGGGTAGATTGGAGCGGATGCTCTAGGCTACCCCTTATGCTGTTATGTGACATGATAATTAGTCAATAACCATCAGGAAGGGGAAGAATCTGACTGATGTCCTAAAGCAGAAGGTGAGAACCTTCGCCCCGATTCATCGGGGCTCAAGATGACAGGAGAAAGAGGCTCAGATGACAATGGGGATTTCGAGATTGTTTGTGGTTTGAAAATTTGGATTTGGTATTTAATAGTGGGGGCGTCATGTCCCGATTGCATTGGGATATATCGGGGGACTCGTAATGACAAAATCAAGGGGGGTTTCCAAATTTTAATTTCCTTGATAAACTTTATAGACTACTATAGGAGGATTAGATGCTGTTAGCTGACATCGCTTTAGTGATAGGTGCTTATCTTCTTGGCTCGCTGCCGTACATGCTCCTGCTGGGTCGGGCTCGAGGCGTAGACCTATCCCAGGAAGACGATTTGCACATGGCACTGTGGCGCAAAGTAGGCCGCCTCGAGGGTTTGTCTGGAGTACTGGTTGACATGCTGAAAGGAGTTATACCTATTGTCGTTGGCTTCGCCTTTCACCTTCACCTGGCTGTCATCGCTGCATCTGGAGTTGCCGCAGTCGTCGGCCAGATGTGGCCCGTATTCCGAAAGTTCGACGGTGAAAAAGGCAATACCACCGGCATAGGTATGATTATCGCCCTAACTATGGAGAGCACCGCAACCGAATCCCCTCTCGCCTACTTGGTCTTCATCATATTCGCTATCCCTATACTCATAGGCATCGGCATCAGGACAGTCCCCCGATTTATGGCTTCCGGTCAAACGTTCAGCGAACGCTTCAAGTTCGGCGGTCCGGCAAGCAACAGTATGCCTCTGGGTTTCGCTATCGGCTTTGCCGCCGCACCGCTAGGCTCTTGGTGCCTGGGACAGCCACTGGATATGACTCTGGCTTTCCTGGCACTGCTCATCGCCATAATGATACGTCGTCTTACCGCTGGCCTCAGCGCCGACCTTAAGACAGCTACCAATGTGAGAACTATATTGATTAACCGTCTTCTTTACGACCGCAGCTATTTGTAGGGATATAAATTAAACCTTCTTGAACATCGCCCAGGGCCTCAGTTTTGCCGTGGGCATAAAGAAAGCCAGTATAGGCTGCAATAGCTGCATCACAGAGGTCATGATTCCATTGTTCCAAGAAAGGCTGCCGATTTTTCAACAGGGCAATTAGCTTTTCCCTGAGCCAAAACCGCCCTTTAGCCATATTCTTACGTGGAATAGGCTTGCCAAATAAGCGTACCTTGCTGGCATAAGGATAAACCTCAATGACCTTACAACCTTGCTGGGCAACCTTATCCTTGAGTGCCATGCCTCGATAGACCATCCGCCTAATAATTGACTTCTTGGTGGTAAAGTAACACGGGGCTGCTCTGCATGCCAGCTCCTGCTCACACAATCGCCCGTGCCACGAATTTCTCGACTGGCAGCCACAGCTCTCTTCCAGGCAACACAATCCCAAAGGCAGGCTCAGCGGGGCATCAATGGCTACCACCTGGGGTGAATTGAGGCTTATAGCTGCAGCGATTTCCGTGTCAGCACCTAGCAAGCCGTAAAAAACAATTTGAAGCTTGGCATTCAAGCAAAGGCAGGCACTCGGATTAGCCTCGGTGGAAGTTAAATCGATGCCAAAAAACATGTGAGTTTCTTCGCTTTGGCTCAGAATGATATTGAGTGTCATTGCGAGTCCCCCGATACGTCGGGATTGTTAATTCCCACTCACTCTAACTCTCTCCCGCTAGGGGAGAGAGGACTTCCCTATATCTCCTCTCCCTTGATGGGAGAGGATTAAGGTGAGGGTGAGGAGCGAAGCCCTGAAACAATCTCTACTTACCCAGCCTCCTCAGTATCTCCCGGGCAACAACCACACCGCAAGCCGAAGCCTGAACCAATCCTCGACTGACACCAGCGCCGTCACCAACAGCGAACATATTGCCGATTTCTGTCTCCAAGCATGGGCTCAGTTCTAGCTGGCTGGAATAGAATTTAACTTCAACACCATAGAGCAAAGTATGCCGAGATGCCACCCCAGGAGCCAGTTTATCCATCGCTTGAAGCATCTCCACTATGCCTTTGAGATGTCGAAAGGGAAGGGCAAAACTCAGGTCTCCCGGTGTCGCTACCTTTAAAGTAGGCTCAACAATGCTGTGCCGCATACGCTCCGGGGTCGAGCGGCGACCCTCCATCAGGTCGCCGAAACGCTGCACCAGTACTCCACCGCTGAGCAGGTTAGCCAGCCTCGCTAGGTATTTCCCGTAAGCAATAGGTTCACGAAACGGCTCGGTAAAGGTGGTGCTCACCAGAATAGCGAAATTGGTGTTCCCTGTTTTGCGCTCCGCATAGCTGTTGCCGTTGACCGTTACCACCGGGTCAGCCCCACCAGTAGCTTCCATCATTACCTCACCGCCAGGGCACATGCAGAACGTTCTTATTCGGTCACCAAAGCTCTTGGAGAAAAATTCGAGCTTTGATTCATATAACACCGAAGTCAACTCTTCAAGCACCGGTGCCGGCACCTCTACTCTAACACCAACATCAATCGGATTGGACTTCAAGCCGAGTTTGAGTCGCCCTGCCTCTTTCGTCAGCCAATCTGCACCTTCCCTACCTGGTGCCAGAATTAAATAACGGCACTCCAGTCGCTCGCCTCCGTCCGTTTCCACCCCCATCACCACTCCATTGTCCACCACGATAGATGCCGCCATCTCTCCCAACTTCACTTCAACCCCACGGACAATAAAGTCCCGCATGGCTTTAAGCACCTGGCGTGACCGCTCCGTACCAATATGGCGCAGCTTCACTGGAACCAGCTTGAGTTCTGCCAGAGTCGCCCGCCGCCTCAGCCCCTCTACCTCCTCACCAATGCCATAAATTCTATCTGTGGCACCAAATTTAAGGTAGAGACTGTCCACATAATCAATAAGCTCCCGCATCTGGTCGCTTCCCAATAAGTCACCCAGCCGACCACCTACCTCCGGAGACAAGGTCAACTTGCCATCGCTGAAAGCTCCAGCACCACCCAGACCACTGACCAGATGGCACGGCGAGCAAGACACACAGCCCCTGCCTGTTTCCTGAAGAGGACACTTGCGGGCGTCAATATCCTTCCCTTTCTCCAGAAGCAGGACCTTGGCATTATTTGCCTGGCAAAGCTCCAGAGCAGCAAAGATGCCCGCCGGACCTCCACCGACGATAATAACGTCATACTTACGAGGGCTGTGTGTAATCGTAAATTTTGCGGTTTTCTCGTGATGTTTTTGTAGGGACAGACCTTCAGGTCTGTCCGCTCCACCAGCCTCGGACAGGTCTAAAGACCTGTCCCTACGCCTCTCTTTTGCCATTTCTACCCCGCCCTAACTTGTGGGCCGCCTTTTAGCCAGTTGCCGTGACCAGCTAGCCATCAAAGTCCCCGGTCGGAGGACTTCATCAGCCGCCGAATAGGGGTCAATCTCACCAGCCTCAACCATCGCCATATGTTGGCCCAGTTCCTCATCATGCTCAATCAGCCTAAACAGCTCATCGGTAACTCTACGCTCCACAGTCTCCATGAATTCACGCCGTCGCTGCTCCTGACGCCGCTGTGTCAACCTGCCCGTTTCTTCTAATGTCTGGCGATGCTTTCCAATCTGCCCATAAAGCTCCTCAATGCCGACATTGTTGATGGCTTCAGCAGCCATCACCGGCACCTGCCACCAACTCTCTTCACAACGAAGATGCACCATCATCTGTAGTTCTGTGACCAGATTATCAGCCCCGGGGCGGTCAGCCTTATTGACCACAAAAATGTCAGCAATCTCAAACAAGCCTGCCTTCATCGTCTGAATGGTATCACCTGCTTCAGGAACCAGGACGACCACCGTGGTATCTACATTCTCCATGATATCAAGTTCAGTCTGCCCCACCCCCACCGTCTCCACCAGGATGAAGTCTTTACCGAAGGCATTCAGCAGTTTAATTACACCACCGGTAGTCCGCGGCAAACCGCCATGGCTACCACGCGTTGCCATGCTCCGAATGAAAACTCCTTCATCAAGATAATGCTGCTGCATCCTTATCCTGTCCCCCAACACCGCACCACCAGTAAATGGGCTGGTGGGGTCGGCAGCGATTATGCCTACTGTCAAACCTTGCTGCCTTATCACCGCCGTCAATCGGTCAACCACAGTGCTCTTACCGGCACCTGGCGGCCCGGTTATACCTACACAGTAAGCCTTGCCCAAATGAGGATAAATCGCCTTCATTATCCGCGGCACATCAGCTCCATCTCGCTCCACCGTGGTAATCAACCTTGCCAGAGACAACACATCTCCACGTAGCATCTCGTCAACTAGTTCCATTATGAAAAACTCCTTGCCTTCAGAATCATCATCAAAAGCCGGACATCATTCTATGAAATTAACCGCCGTCGCGTCAAGTCTGTATTCGGGAATGTTCAGCAACACTGTAGCCCGTCGGGTAGTAATGCCACCAATGTAGTGCGCCACTAATGGATAAATCCTAAATCTCAAGCACCAAGACAATGCAAAAATCAAAAGGGCGAATTTTTACATTCTCACCTGTCATTTTGATTTTTGACCTTTACTTTTTGATTTTGTTTGGATTTTCCCCCCACCTGCTGCGGCGAATTGACATTGAATTATCGGCTTGCTACACTGAATTCAAAACGATTACAGAGAACAACTTGTGGCCGAAGGACGCCAGAAAACAAGGATACTCATAGCTGACCAGCAGCCAATATTTCGCCAGGGGATACGTTCCTCCCTCAATCAGATTGGAGATATTGATATCTGTGGCGAAGTTGGCACTGGCGACGAGCTTATGTCAGCCATAAACAATCTGTTTCCCGATGTCATACTCTTAGATATCAATCTATCTAGCGGCGACGGCTCAGACCTGGCTAAAGCCGTAAAGCAGCAACTACCCAGCGTGGCAGTGATACTCCTCTCCCCCAAACCCAACGATGACGAGCTCTTTCAGGCAATTAAATCTCGAGTGGCTGGTTACCTAAAACGTGATGTCTCGTCAGAAGAGCTGGTGACCACAATCCGCAGAGCTGCCTCTGGCGAACATCCCATAAATGATACCCTCTTCGCCCAGCCCAAAGTAGCCGCTCAAGTGCTGCAACAGTTTCAAGACTTCTCTTGGGGGAAGGGTGTTGAATCTTTTGTTTCCCCTCTAACACCTAGAGAGACTGAAATCCTCTCCTACATGGCCAAGGGATACCTCAATAAGCAGATTGCTGACACTCTCTTTATCAGCGAACAGACCATCAAGAACCATATAACCTCCATACTGCGCAAGCTCGATGCCAATGCCCGCACTGAGGCAGTGGTCACCGCCCTGAAACGCGGCCTCATCACCTTGAGCTAGGAAGACAAAAGATACCCCAAATTAGGGGGCTCCGAGGATGAGTTTGTGGTCATATCTGGATTCCTTTGGGTTGTATTCAAAGCGGATGCCTACCACCCGGAAGTTGACCAGTGACTGGTTAGCACCAGCGTCTGTCACCTGAACCACGTCCCAAAGCTCCTGTCCACAGTTGGGGGGTATGAGTATCCACCCCCTCCTTGACATAAGCCTCATCTTGGCTAATACGGCTGCGGCTACCTCTCCTGCTTCGGCCTCGGTGGGGATGGATAAGTCCTGCCTGAAGTCTAGCCTCTCTCCTACCAGTCCTAGCTCGGTACTGTCAACCGCCGTGCCGTAGACTAGCTCTCCGTTTACGTCTCTGCCTATAATGTAGGCTCGGTTGACCTGTGGCGTCTCGGTGGCATACTGGCCGTCGAGGATGATGTGGGGTAGCAGACCACCCAGGGGTGGCTGGTTGAACAGGGCTTCGTTGAACAGGTAGAGGTTAAACATTGTCGCTACGCTCCTTGATTACAGAGATATATTCGATTACAGCGATTCTCATCTATTCCCAATAACCTCTTAGCCTGGGGACGATTATACAACCGTTAGCCTGAATTGACCCCCATGCACCAAAAGCCAAACATATCTTGCCGTCTATGATGGGGACGACGGCATAAGACATGGACGACTCGCTGGCTAGATTTGCCCAGATGTTAGAAAACTTCGGGGCTGCATATGTTTCAAACGGTCCTACTGCAATGGGGTTGACTGTCCAGGGGCCACCTGACGTCTCTTTATTTTTGCCGAATAGCTCGACGAGCAAAGCTTTAGCGGTGGCGGGGACTTCGGCTGAGATGTCGACGTCGATGATTTTGCTATACGAGAAATCTCCGCCGATGCCGTAAACGCAAGTCTGTGAGCCGGTAGTTATGGTATCGCCGTTGGCCCAATTATCGGCACTTGACACGGTGGTTATGGTCTTGGTAGCGAAGTTGACGCCAGTAATCTTTCTGGAGTTGCCCCGGGTGATATTATGTAGTATGACTTTGCCGAACTGGGAATATGTGGTCTGTGGCAAGCTATACTCCCTCTTGAGCGGTGATGATTTGTAGACGACTGATGTTGCCGTTGGCGTACCGCTAATCTCGCCTTCAAAAGATGAATTAACGCAACTGTCCTGGCGGAATAGCTCATCGGAAACCGATTTAGGGACGAAGTAAGACTTATATGTCTGGAGCTCCTGTATCACGGCGGCGGTGATGTTGAGGCGGACGGCGGCTCCCTGGTTATGGGTGGCAGCTTGTGTGCCTTCCTGTGCCCTGGTGACAGTGAAGACGTCTCCACTTCTTAAGGTGCATTTGAGGATTTCATTATCAACGGTGATGTGGAAGTTGGAGGTGGGGAAGGGTGCACCTTCACCAGAGGCTACGGTCAGGCTGGTGGCTCCGGCCGAGATGCCTGCTGCCAGGATGCTGGAGGCATTGTTTTTGACTGATAAGAAGTTAGGCATGGTCGCTACGCTCCTTGATTACAGAGATTCTCATGATTACAGGGATAGAATTGATTACGGCGATTAAAACGATTACGGCGATACTAGGGGAATTTGTAGGCGTAGACATGGGTGTCTCCTTGCTGTGGGTGGACGATGTAGGCTTCGAGGCCAAAGAAGTAGATGACATCTGGGACCAGGGCCAGTAGCCTTTTTAATACTGAGGCTGCCGTCTCACCAGCACTGACTTCGAGCTTGGGGTAGAGGCTGGTAATGAGGCTGCTCCGGGATTTATAGGATAGCGTCCCCCCTATTGTCTGCATGACTTTACCGATGAGGTCATAGACGGTGAACTCGTCTGAGGCTACATTCCACTCCACGGGCTTGTTGAACTGATAGTGCTGGAGTAAACCCCAGGCGTCAACACAGTTGATGATATACAGCGATTCATTGGGATTACGGAGATACTCGTAGGACTCGATGAAGTACCTGGAGGCTTCGGAGAGCACATCGCCTGGTTGATAAGGGGATTTGTAGCCTAGAAACAAGTTGACGCGGCTGCCTCTCTTTACTACGGCGAGGTCGCCGCTGCCGGGGCTATTGTAAGTGCCTTTGGCGTTGTCAAGCTCGACGACCAGCTCCGAGGGCTGCTCCGGGTCGACCTGTTCGGAGATTCTTGAGATTTTTGAGACTGGGAGAGTAATCTTGCTGCCGGCGCCACTGCCGGCGGTGGGGGGAGTCCAGGAGCTGGGCAAGAGGCAACGCCAGACTTCATTTGCCTGTGTTGCCCATAGATAAGTGCTGTCGCTGGCCAGGGCCAGGCCGTAGGGGGCGTAGGCGTTGATGGTGCTGGCTTTGTTCCAGTTGTAGTCAAAGAAGTCCGTGCCCGGCTTTAAGCGAAACAGCCAGGGCTGGTTCTGGCGGGCCAGGGATAACAGGGCGACATAAGATGATGGCTTATGGATGGAGGGACCCGAGACGTCCAACGTCTCACCGGCCAGGGCTTCGAGGACTGCCTGATACCTCTCCCAGTAGGTTGCGGTATGTCTGGCTCGACCGCCATATCGCCACTGGGACTCGAACTGCCTCAAGGCCATTTGAGCGGCGACATCTACCCTGGCTCTGCCGAGGCCGATTTTGACATCGGTGGCCCAGGTGCCGGCGGTCACCCGGTATCCGTCTCCGTGTACCATTCTGACAACCGAGAGGTAGCTGCCTTCCAATACCAAGGCGATGATGTTCCAGTCGCCGTCATAGTACATAGACAGGGCGGCAATCTGCCAGTCACCGGCTCTCTGGCCTAGACCACTGCTCCAGGAGCCTGAGGTTCTTTTCTGGATATAGAGGCTGGTGGGGTCGCTGACGTCCGAAGCGTGGACTATAGCACAATCGCCATTGGGCTTGAAGGCGATGGCGACGCCTCGCTCACAGGGGCGGGTGTTAGCCATTTGCGTCCAGGAACCCCAGGTAGCTCCGTTGTCGGCGGACGCCTTACGCCACAGGTTGGCGGCATCCATGGAGACGCAGATTACCTCATCACCATTAGCAGCGATGGCCACTCTGCCGTTGGCGGTGGTGGCCCCCCAGGTGCTGCCGCTGCTCCACTGGGAGAAGTCACTTGCTGGCCCGGGGCTGGTGACACGTGAGTATTTGATGGCCGTGCCGTCTAACCTGACGCGGTGGAGGCTGCCGTCGCCTGAGATAGCTACTCCATGGTGGAACTTGGTCTCGCTGCCTAAATACAGGCGCTGCCAGGCGAAGGCTTCCCACTGGATTGAGCTTGACTGCTGTGGGTGGCCGAATGCCTGCACCTCAAGCTTGACCAGTGGCTTCCTGGTGGGCTTCTTCTGTTCTTCCAGTAAGGCATTGGCCAGGGTTCTCATTTTCTCCTCGTCCAGATTATGTAAACTGCTGAACCCACCAGCAGCACCAAGCCGGCTATAGACAGGGCATCGAAGCTGTTCACTTTCCTTGCAGTAGTTCTTCGGCCAGGACTCCGACGTGGTACAGGGAGTTGTTGATGCCGAGCTTTTTCTTCCAGTCTATGTTGCTGTGGGCCAGGTCGTAGACACAGTTTCGGCACCTGTTGGTCTTGGACACCTCGAGCTGTGCGTAGACGTGCTCTGGAGACCTGACCTTGCAAGTATCCTTCTTATCAACACCGGTGGCTTCTCTGACAAACTGCTCGGCATCGTAGGACAGGGTGACCAGATAATCCCAGTAGTCTTTAGCCTGGTTGATGTCGTAGCAGGTGGTAACCGAACCCTTGTCTTTGGCCATGCTGAACACCGTGGCCGGGGTGGATTCCGAATACTTGGCTACTACATCATTCAGCACCTTCTCGTGGAATGACTTTATGTCTAGTGGGGTGGCCACGACGCCGTTTTCCATGGCTGCTACTGCTATAGGCTGGATTTCCGCCTGTGGCTGTGCTGGTGTGGCCTCTCCCGATTTCATCGGGATTGTGGCACTGACACCACCACCATTGCCGTTAAGGATTATGGCTGCCTGGGCCTGGGCTTCCTTGACCTTCTCTTTCTCCTTGTCGATGCTGCCCTGGGTGATGATATAGAAGATGCCGGCGATGGCTGCTGCCACGGAGGGCACGTAGTCCATGATGGTCTTTTGGGCCTCGGGGTCGTGGATAAACAGCGGAATCATGGTGGCCAGGGCGGTGATGATAAAGGCACTGTACTTCTTCTTGCCGTCCATAAATTTCTGTAACATCGTTATACTCCTTTCCGTCCCACCACCTTGATTACGGCGATGGGGACGATTACAGTGATGTCTTGGTTTTATGTCAACCTAGAACCTTCCTACGTTCAGCCCCCTCTTATGTCAAGCAAAAACGAGGCTCTACGATTGAAATTTAGGGGGCTGTAACTAATTTTTCGGTATTTATGTATGGCTGACCCCCCTCGCTAACGAACCTGTCGCAGGCCGGTGGTAATCTTCTCTTTGGTGCTCATGTCTTCGGGGTTAGACTTTAGCACCGGGTACTTTTCCATGAGCCTGTCTACTGCTTTAATCATCGCCTCGACCTCTGAAGGCTCGCCTTCGGCGGTGATGTTGGAGTAGCCTGGGGATCCACCGGGGCCAGGACTCATTGAGATGGTAACTTTTGCCATTGGTCTCTCCTTTTTGCGGACAAGCCTAAAGGCATGTCCCTACAGTTGTTATTCGACCAGGGCTGCCAGGGTATCGGGGACGGGCTTACCGTTTTCCGCGTAATGCCTCAATAGGTGCTTGGCAGCGTCAAGGATTTGCTGGTCGGTGGCCTCGACCCTTTTGCCTCTAAACCCACCGGGGCTTAAGGCGGCCACGGCGGCGGCACAATGTTCCCAGTCGGTGGTCTTATAGTGGCCTACCTTACCTTTAATGGCTCGGAAGATGGCTTTGGTGTGGTGTGGCAGCTTCCACGTCTCGGGGTCGTCTTTATCGCCCACGATGGCGAATGCCTGCCAGGGTAGGCCATTCTTCAAGCGGGGTAGACCTTGTTCGATTTTGTCTCTTGGTGATTTTTTAGTGTCACTCATGGTTGTCTCCTTTCAGTCTGACCTAGAAGCTCGACGCCATTCGGCTTGCATTTCCTAGTGAACCAGCCTTTTTTCCGATGGTGCGCGAAGGTTCTATAGGGGGTGTGTCCCTTAACGGTGATAAGGCTGTATTGAGAGGGGAAAATAAAGCGGATGGTCGAGCTTATCACTCTTATCACTCTGCGTTGTCTCCTTGATAGAATTGGCTTATTTTGAGCTTACGGCCTCTGCCGAAGCGTTTGAGCTGAGCGGTGAACTCTTTGAGCATGCTGTTACCCCAGGTCTGATAATCTCTGTCCGCCTGCTCGCCGCCGAAGCCTGGGGTGTCTACCCGGTACTGGGTTTGAGCTAGCACGGCATAAGCGGCAGCTCCTAGCGCCAGTATGTCCTCGAGGTAGGTGGGGATGGTAGAGGTCTGGCTGTCCAGGGTATGAACCTTCGACCAGTAGACATAACAGTTCTCGCCGTCTCCTTGTGCGTCTCCGATGAGGGTGATGATGTCGGCGTAGACAGTGAACCTTTGAAACTGCCTCGGGGTCTTGTCCACCGGGAACTCTACCCTGTCCACAGAGACGCGGTCGGTAAGGCTGGAGATATCGATCTCCCGGCTATCGTCTACGGTGGCGATGGTAGACTTCATCTCCCTGGGGACATAGCGGCTCGTCTCGGCCAGTGCTCTCTGGATGGCCCGGTCGATTTCGTTGTCGGTCCAGCGGTAGTTAGCCGAGTCCTCGTCCTTGAGGTCTCTCCTGACCAGGGTTCGCATGGTGGTTAGGTTCATGGTCGCTACGCTCCTTGATTACAGAGATTTCAACGATTACGGCGATATTCAGTTTAGTTGGTGGGGGGTGAAGCTGTCTCCCGATGTAATCGGGACGCTTTCTCCCCCCACCTTAAAGGAGGGCCTAATCCCTATGCCATCGGGATTAGGCTGTCTCCCTTATCATTCCTCTACCAGGCTATCTGGACGGCTGTTCAAGAAAAACAGGATAGTGGCTTCGTCCAGGGCGATGCCGATGATGGTATTGGCGTCTCCCGCGGTATCTGGCTCTGTTTGCGTGACCTCACCGGCGTGGCTTATGCCGCCGTTGCCGTTGGCTTCTTCCTCGGCGACGTAGACATAATCGCCGGGGGTTGCCTCGGATTCTACCTCTCCGTCGACGATAACTTGATAGCCTGTGACTACGGCCACATGGGACACGGGACACATGGCGCCCTCTAATGCGTCTGCCAGAGCGACAAACCTGCCCTGGATTACGCCGCCGGTGGTAGCGTCGGCTTTTACCCACCCTGAACTGTAGCCTAGAA
>Ga0194111_10003256_pt1 | contig 19383 bp, 20 predicted proteins | sample TA2KigC300mmetaG_FD_146194 | JGI IMG/M metagenome (GOLD analysis project Ga0194111, IMG submission 146194) | Freshwater microbial communities from Lake Tanganyika, Tanzania - TA2015033 Kigoma Deep Cast 300m | ecosystem: Environmental > Aquatic > Freshwater > Lake | place: Tanzania: Lake... | reverse complement strand
GACGGGGTCGGTATCCTGGAACTCGTCCACCAGGATGTAGTCGAAGCGCCGCTGCTCGGCCCGGCAGACGTCGGGATGGCTCCGCAGCAGATCGCGCGCGAAGAGCAGCTGGTCGTCGAAGTCCACGACGCTGCGCTCCCGCTTGGCCGCCGCGTAGGCGTCCAGAGCATCCGGCAGCAGAGCGTCGAAGTGGGCGGTCAGCTCCGCAGCGCTCGGTTCCAGCAACTCATCGGCCGCAGCAAGCCTGCCAGCCGGCTCGGCGCCCGCCTTCAGGGTCGCGATCGCCGCACGGACGTCGTCGATCGTCCCCTCCGGCCAGCCTTCTTTTCTGCCCATCTTGCCCGTTCTGGGCAGAATGCCCAGAGCGCACCAATGCGCGAGTGCTGTGGCGGGAGCGAGGCTCTCGTCGAAGGCGCCTTCAGTGGCGCGCAGGGCCTGCGTTCTAACCAGCGCGAGCTTGTCTTGCGCATCACGAGGCTCCGTCTCGCACAGGAGTTGAGCCGCCGCCCGCAGCCCCGGGTCCGCCCGCAAGCGCGCGACGACGGCCCGCACAGCCTCGGCCTGCGCCTCACGCCAACGGGCGAGCACGTCCTCGGGCGAACCGAGGAGCGCCTCGGGACGCAGGTCGGCCCGGCGTCTCACCGCGAGCGCGAGGGCGTTGACCAGCCGAGTGAGGCCGAAGGCCGCAAGCAACGCCTGAACGTGCGGCGAGCCGGACCGGAGGGCCTCCAGGACAAAGCGCCGGAGGATGTCCCGGAGGAGAAGCTGCGCCTCCGCGTCGTCCAGTACGTCGGCCAGTGGGTCGATGCCGAGGCGCACGGCGTGAGAGCGAAGCAGGCGCGCGCAGAAGCCGTGGATGGTGCCGACATGAGCCGCGTCGATGGCCTGCCAGTGGTTGCGCCAGCGGTTCAGTTCCTCCAGGCAGCTGGCGGCCTCGGCGCGGGCGTCGCACAGGTCGCGGAGGCGCTGCTTGAGTTCGCCCGCCGCCTTCTCGGTGAAGGTGATGGCGACGATTCGCGAGAGGTCGGCTCCCCGCTCGCAGAGCAGCCACTCGAGGCGGCCCACCAGCGCGGTCGTCTTGCCGCTACCGGCGCCAGCCTGCAGCAACAGATTGCGGCGGTCGTCCTCGACCGCCAGGCGGCGGGCAGCCTGGTCGGGGGGCTCAGGCGTCGTCATCGGCGGCTTCCGCCTCCCCGTCGGTTGCACGGCGTTGGATTGCGTGGCGACAGACCTGGGCCGAAGGACAGCGCTCGGCGCACTTCGGCACCGCGATGTATGAGAACCGCCCGGCGCGGATCGCATCCACGTGCGCGGCGATCTGCGGCGGGATGTCGGCCAATGTCTGCGCGATCTCCTCGGGCTTGCGCAGGCCCGACATCTGCAGCGGCCGCGTGACCCGGCAATACCGCCAGCCCACGCAGGGGGCGGCGGCGAGCGGGGGTAGCTCCGCCCTGGCGCCGAGAGCGTAGATGGGGAACTGCAGGTCCAGCCCGTTCTTCACATCCGCCCCTGTCGGCAACCGGCCGCTCTTGTAGTCGATCAGCACGAAGCCGTCCGTCTCAGCCAAGGAGTTCAGCCGATCGATGCGCCCGCGCAACCGGACATCCGCGCGACCGGGCAGGTGGACTGGCTCCCCCTCGCGCCAGCCGAAGGCGAACTCGACCTGGCTCACACGCTGCTCGCCGAACTCCGTGGCCTCCTCATGCACCCACAGGGCCATGTCCCGCCGGCAGCGCTCCTGCTCGATCGCCCACAGGGCTTCATCTGACACCCCTCCGTGGGCGACGAAGGCCCGGAACCGCTCCCCGATGATCTCCTCGAGTTCGGCCAGGGCCTCATCCTCCTCGCCCGGCGCGATGAGCGGACGGCCGGGGCGGGACTCGAGCCGCCGCCGCGCGAAAGCCGAGAGGACCGCGTGGCGGACGTTACCGATCGTGCGGGGATCGAGGTCGGCGGAGGCGTACTCGGGCTGAGTCAGCCGAAGCACGCACTGGCACAGGAAGTCGAAGGGGCACACGGCGTAGGCGGTCAGATCGCTCGCCGTGAAGGGGTGCTCGGGGCCGAAGCGGGCGGCCAGGTCGGCGACACTCAAAGCCCCCTGGATCACGCCCACGTAGGGGCCGTCCGCAGCGGGCGAATCGCGCAGGTTGTCCAGGTCCGCCGCGTCCAGAATGCGCGGGATCAGCCGGCGGCCCTCCGGGAGACGGATCAGGGCGTTGTAGGCGGTAGGGGATTCCCGGTCGGTGTTCTCCGTCAGGTCGAAGAAGGCGAGTTCCGCCAGCTCGCGAGGGTTCGCGACGGCGGCCATGTCGGGCGCGACCTGCGACAGCGGCACGTCCTCACGGCCGAGCGTCTCCGGCGTGAACAGGCGCCCGATCTCACGCAGGTAGTGCGACGGCTGAAGGGGCTTGCCGTCCACGTCGGCCGAGGCGTACGTCAGCCAGAGCGCCCGCTCGGCTGAGGCGACGGCACCGTAGAAGAGCAGCGGCTCGTACGCCTCCGGCCCGCGGCGGCGTTCCAGCACCACGCCCGCGCGTTCGAGGGCGGCAAGCTCGCTGACAGAGAGGAATGGTTCCTCTCGCGGACGGCGCGGGAACTCGTTCTCGCACAAGCCGATCACGAACGTGATCGGAAAGCGGAGCTGGCGGGCCTCCCTCGCCCCGAGCACCGACACGCACTCCCCAGCGGGCGGCCTCGGGGAGACGGCCAGGTCGTCGAGCAGATCGCGCAAGAGCGCATGGAAGGCCGAGGCAGACACCGGACCGCTGCGGGTGTGCTCCAGTTCGCCGAGGGCCTGATCGAGCTGCCCGAGCGCCCGCAGGTTCGCCGAGGCGTACTCCGGGAGGTCGCCGCGCGCCGCGTTGCGCCGCAGGTCCGTCCGCTCGATGAAGCGACGAAGCTCGGTGACGCGGTCGGCGAGGGGCAACCTCGCACGGGGATCGGGGAGCAGCGCCATGATGTCCGCGAGTGCCTGAACGATCGCAACGTGCTCCGGGCGACGGCCGAGCCTGGCGAGCCACTGCTCGCGGCCCTCGACGATCAGCGCTTGTTCGGCGGCGGCAGCCACGTCCTCGGCGGTCAGACCCCGGTCGCGAAGCGCCTCGAAGGTGAAGCAGGTCGATCGCAGGAGTGCCAGCACGTCCTCGCGCCGGTAGTCCTCGACCGCGGTCTCGTAGGCGTGCAGGACGGCCCGGACCGCCGGGGCCTCCGTCGGGGATCGCGGCCCGTCCACGTGCACGGGCACGCCCAGCCGGCCCGCGAGGCTCGCGATCTCACCGGCCCGGCCGGCGAGATCCCGGGCGACGATTGCGATGTCGCCGGGCCGGGCCGGGCCCGTTGTCAGCAGCCGCTTGATGCGCGCGAGAACCTCGCGCACCTCGCGGCTCGGGCTGGGGCATCTGAGCAGATGGATGGCGCCCTGCGCGTCGGCCTTCGGCGGTGTGCCCACGGTGAACAGATTCGAGCGGAGGTGCGCCAGCGGGGTGGACGCGCCGTCCGCTGGCAGGAAGCTCACGCGCACGCCGCCGAGGTGCTCGGCCAGGCGCTTGAGCGTGTCGCGGAACCACGGCGCCAGGCCCTGCCGTGTGTCCTCCGGGCTATGGTCGAGGGTGATGAGGGTCTGGGGGATCCCGCGTGCGAGGACGTGCAGCATGTCGAGCTGTGTCGTGGTGAAGTCCGTGAAGCCGTCCACGATCATCAGCTCGATGCGCTCGAGCGGCCGGCGGCGGTCGTCACGGAGCACATCGCGCGCGAGCCAGAAGAGGCCCTCGTCGTCGAAGAGGCGCCTGCAGATGAGCGACCACTGGTACGCGCAGTAGAGCCCGCCGATCTCCCGGTGGGCCGGTCGGTTCAGGCCGGCCTGCTGCATCGCCGCGCAGAAGTCCGCCGGCCGGACGGCTGCGCGCTTGAGGTCGCTGATGAGCTGCCCCAGCGCCTTGGCGAACCCGGGCAACCCACCGACCTCGGCGAGGCCGGCCAGTTCCCCGGCCGAGGCGAGCGTCTCGATGGCCTGTCGGAGGAGCACCGTCTGAGTGGCGGGGCCGATGGCAGTGGCACACTCGTGGTTGGCGTTGAGGATGAGGTGAGCGAGGTCGGGGAAGGTGAAGATGCGAGGGTCAAGGAGGCCAGGAACCATGCCCTGCCCCACAAGCCGCTCGCGAGCCTGCCGCACGACGCGGCCGGTGGGCAGGATGAGGAGCGCCGTGTCCTCCCCGTGCTCCCGTACCTGCTGGGCGTAACGCTCGAGCGCCGCCGCCGTCTTGCCCGATCGGGAGAGCCCGCAGACGACCTCGATGTGGTTGGCTCGCGCCATCGGTAGCACCGAGGCGTAGATACGCTGTGGCGGGCGATTCTCCTTGTCGTCTTCAGAGTCAGTCCGACTGCTCGCGAATGCCGCCGCCGGCCTGGAGGAGGATGTAGGAGCCTCGGAAGCCGTGGGGGCGCTTGCCGGGGGCTTTGTGGGGATCGCAGCACGAGCAGACGATGGCGCTGGAGCCTCCGCCGCGGACGGGGGAGCGGTAGTAGTACTCCGCGCCGGTCTTGCTGCACAGCAGGACCGCCTCGTCGGTGACGTAGCCCTCGTCGTAGAGCTGCCTGAGTGTCGCCGGGTAGCCGCCGCGGTCATCCAGCCGCATCTTCAACGCCAGGCCGATGGTCGTGAGGTGGGCCTTGCACTCCGTGATGCGCGCGCGGTCGTTGGCGGTCGAGAACGCGGGCATCATCGCGGCCGACAGGATCGCGATGATCGCGATCACCACCAGCAGCTCAATCAGTGTGAACCCCTTGCGCTTTGATCTCATGTTCCCTCTTCCCCTTCAGCACGAACTGCGAGTACGGCTCCAGCTCCTTGGCCGGCAACGACCGGAGACGCCCGTCCACGCACACCGCGTTCCAGGTGCCGTGGTGGCGCGGTTCCGTGTCGCCCGCGACCACCGTGCCGGGCGGATCGTCGGTGGCGACCCCGGGCACGAGGAAGTAGCTGACCCCGTAGTCGGTGCCCTCGTACCGCACCATGACCGGGTCCTCGTCCGCCGAGCAGCGAAGGAGCTGCCAGTTCTTCAGGTAGTCGGCCTCCATCCGGAAGAGCGCGTCCTTGGACGCCGGCAGGCGGCCTCCGTAGTCGTCGGCATACATCGCCAAGGCCAGGCCGATCTGCTTCACGTTGCTCCTGCAGCACGCCTCATGGGCGCGCCAGTTCACCTGCACCCCCCACCCGAAGATGGCGAAGGCCACCAGGGAGATCACGCACATCACGCCCACCAACTCCAGCGCGCTGAAGCCGCGGGTCCCGCCCCTGCGTCTCATCCGTCTGCCCCTCACGGCGACCCACCTCCCGGCATCCCCTTCGGAGCCCCTGCGCCCGGCATCCCCGGCGGGGGCCCGCCGCCCGGCGTCCCGCCCATTCTGGGCATCCCGCCGAGCTGAGGCTGAGCCACGGGGGGCCAGACCTCCTTCAGGGGTCTGAAGCCGCGCTTGCGCCACTCCGCTTCCGTCAGCCGCCTGATTCCTCCGTCGGAGAACAGCACGTTCGCGCGCCCGTTGTGTGTGGCTTCCTGATCGCTGACGAGCGGCGCCGCCGGGGCGTCGTCCCGCGTGTGCCCGGCGCGGTAGTAGTACCCGGTCATGGGGGGCGGCGCGGCGACTTCCTCGCCCGGCTTCGGCGGCAACGGCGGCCCCATCTCGGGCGGCGGGGGCGGGGACAGCCTCTGGTTCGCCGGCGCGCCCATGGGCGTGGTGGGGTTCCCGACGCTCGGGCACATGAACGTCCACTCGCTGCGGAGATAGCGCCCGATGAGCGGCGAGAGGTCGTCCTCGGTCGGCGGGTAGGCCCCGTCGTGGTCGGAGGCATAGAGCTGCAGCGCCAGGCCGATGTTCACGAGGTTCATCGTGCAGGAATGACTGCGCGCCCGCTCCCGCGCCCGAGCGAAGACGGGGAAGAGGATCGCCGCCAGGATCGCGATGACCGCGATGACCATCAGCAGCTCAATCAGCGTCACGCCGCGGCAGCCTCTCATGGCGACACCTTTCCCGGAGGCGCCGGGAACTGCGCCCGGAGGTGGCGCTCCTTGACGATCAGAGGCAGGGGGTTCCCGACCCCGCCGCGCACTGAGCCGTAGCCCGGCTGGCGGGGGTCCTTGAACCACTTGGCGTGTCCGTCGGCCATCAGGGCATTGGGGCCACCGTTGTGGCGGCGGAGGTTTGTGTCGCACACCAGCAGCGTGTTGGGATCGTCATCGTCGCAGAACCCGGCGCGGTAGTAGTAGTCGTAGGCGGGCACGGTATCGATTGACTCTTCGCCTACGTCCCCCTGATCGGTACGCGCGTTGCGCTCCCATGGCCCGGCGCTCGGGCAGTGCAGGACCTCCTCCATCGGCAGGTAGCGCCCGAGCACGGGCGTGAGGTCATCGCTCTTCGGCGGGAAGTGGCCGGCGTGGTCGCGCGCGTACATGCTGAGCGCCAGACCGATCTGCTGCAGGTTGTTCAGGCAGCGAGCCTGCCGCGCCTTCTCACGCGCCCGAGCGAAGACGGGGAACAGGATCGCCGCCAGGATCGCGATGATCGAGAACACCGTCATCACTTCGATGAGCGTGAAGCCGCGGGAGGTCCTCATGGCGAAGCACCCCCCGTCGGCGCGGACCCCAGAGCGGCGTTCAGCCGCTTGAGCTCCGCCTCATCGACGCGCCTCACCGCGCCGGACAGGTACAGCACGTTGGCGTGGTGTCGGTGCCAGGGCCCCCGGTCCCAGACCACCGCCTCCTTCGGGTGGTCGTCTTGGGCCAGGCCCGGTACGTAGGCGTAGTCGGTGCCGCCCTCGGGTGTGGTCCTGCCCTGCTCGGGGAAGCGCTTCTCGGCGGCCACCACCCGGGGGCAGCGGTAGACGTCCCGGTCGTGCAGATAGCGCGGGGTCAGCGCCGTCAGCTCGGGAGGGAAAAGGCCATAGTGGTCCTGCGCGTACACCGCCAGCGCCCAGGACATGTTGCGCAGGTTTGAGCCGCAGACCACGTCGTCGGCGCGGTTCCGGGACCTCACGGCGCCGGGCAGGATGAGCGCCCACAGGATGAGCGCGATCGCCATCACGCACAGCAGCTCCGTGTAGGTGAAGCCTCGGCGTCTCACCATGGCCCCTGCTCCCACCGATCGACCGTCCATTGCCCGCCGACCCGACGGCAAGTCACGCGGATCTCTCCCTCGACGACTCTCCCGGCTGGGGTGGCAACCCTACCGCACGACCGGATCACCAGCAGCCCGCGGCGGTGGTCCGCCTTCACCTCGTAGCTGCCAACCACCAGCCGGGAGTCGTCGGCTCGGCCAATCCGCCCGCCCGCCGTCCTGTCCGGCAGTGGCGCGAGAGGGCCCTCGGAGGCGGCGTCCCGGCGAACGGTTCGCCACAGGGAGGTCTGCCGTTCGCCCCTCGCCTGCCCGGCCAGCGTCTCCTCGATGCCCATCTCCGCAAGGTACAGCGCCTGCAGTCCGTCCCGCTGGTGGGTGACCCGTTGGGCGTGGGCCACCACCACCACGGTTATCGCGCCCACCGAGGCGGCGATCAGCGCGGCCAGCGCCAGGCTGGCCATCAGGTAGGCCGAGCCGCGCCGGGATGTCAGGCCTGCGCGTTGCATCACAACGTCCCTCGGTTCCGCAAGTGCAGCGTGATCGACCGCGCCGCCGCGCCCTCACCCCATGACACCCGCACAACCCGCCCGGCAGCCGCCGGATAGCTGAAGCGAGGCCGGACGCCCTCGACTCCCGCCAGCAGGCCGGCGGCCGGCTCCGGCCCCATGCGCTCGACGCCGGCGGGCGTGACGCGGTACTCGACCCGGCGCCCATCGGCGGCAACGAGAACGAGGCGCGCCTCCGTCGAGCGCGGCCCGATCGCGGCGGCCGCTCGGACGTCGCGCCGCAGGAGGGACAGCAGGTCGGCCTCGCTGCCGAGCCGCGCTGCCTTCGCCTGCTCGCGGTCCATGGCGCGCTGCGTCTGGAACTCAAGCTGCAGGCCGAGGGCCATCACAACCGCGAGCACCGCCATGGACACCATCAGCTCCATGAGCGTCAGGCCGCGTCGGTTGGCCGTCGGTCCACGTGCGGTCATGGGTCCATCCCCTCCGAACTCATCGCGAGCACCACGCGCATCTGCCCTGCAGGCCCGTGTTCCTCCGGCCAGCGCATCTCCAGCGTCACCAGCCGCATTCCGGCTGTGGGTCCGGGCTGAACGAGCAGCGTGCCGGTGGCGCCAGGCAGGCCGCGGAGCGCCTCGGAGGGGATGGCGTGTCGGCCGAGGTGGGGGAGCATCGCGAAGCCCGCGGCCCGCATCGTCTCCGCCTGCGACTCCAGGATCATCAGGGCCCGCGCCCGGTTTGCCGTGTGTGCGAGAGCGGTAGTGGCGTGGTAGTAGGCCTGCAGCGCCATCAGCATGGCCATGCTGACGACGAAGGCCGCGATCAGGGCCGCCATGAGCGAGCCCGCGCGACGGCTGCGGAGGCGGCTACTGGGCTTCGCCGAGACGCGAGGGCAGTGGGGCGGGCATTCTTGGCCGCCAGAGGCTGTGGCGGGCAAGAACGCCCGCCCCACTGCCTCCGTATGCCTCGGGTACTCAGCAAGATGGCGACTACCCATGACGGAAGATCCCCGCATCGCTCTCGGGCGGCCGCGCCCCCTCGTCCACGACCATCCGAACGCCCGACACGTACTGGGTCCGCCCGACCAGGACGATTGCCAACTGAACCACTCCGATGACGACGATCCACCCCAGCAGGCCGGAGAAGGAGGCGCCCCGTGCCTGTCCCGAGAGCTTCAGGACCGCGCCCACAACCAGGACCGCGAGGGTCGGCAGGGCCAACACCACGTACAGCGCCCAATGCGCGGCGGAGTAGGTACGTTCGTCAACCGGGACTTCGCGTGTGTCCATCGGCCTACCCGTCGGCGTCCGCGGCGCCCAGCACGCGGAGCACCTCTTCGGGCGTCGTCACGCCCTCACGGACCTTGGCCAGCGCGGCCTCCCGCAGAGATGCCACGCCCAGCCTCTGCACCTCCTGCTCCAGTTCGGCCACCGGTATGCCGCGCATCACCAGGCTCCTCAGTGTCGCATCAACCGGAACCACCTGGAAGACGCCGGTCCGGCCGTCGTAGCCGGTCCGCCCGCACCGGGCGCAGCCGGCGCCCGCCCGCAGTCCCGCCGCGCCCTCAGGCCCCATCCCGATCCGGGCGAGCAACGCGGGGTCGGGACGAGTCGACTGCGCGCAGCCCTCGCAGACCTTGCGCACGAGGCGCTGCGCCACAACCGCGGTCACACTGGAGGCCACAAGGAAGGGCTCGACTCCGATGTCGATCAGCCGGGCGAACACACCGGCCGCCGAGCGCGCGTGCACGGTGCTCAGGATGAGGTGCCCCGTCAAGCCGGCCTGGATCGCGATCGCGGCGGTCTCCTGATCGCGAATCTCCCCGATCATGATGACCTCGGGGTCCTGCCTCAAGATCGTGCGCAGACCGGCGGCGAAGGTCAGGCCGGCCTGTTCATCCGTTTCGGTCTGGCTGAGGATTCCGAGATCATGCTCGACCGGGTCCTCGATCGTGCAGATGCTCGCCAGCGACCGGCGCTGCTCGTGGATGTAGGCGAGCGCGGAGTACATGGTGGTCGTCTTGCCTGCGCCGGCCGGACCGGTCAGCAAGAGGGTGCCCTGCGGCCGGCTGAGCAGCTCGGCAAACAGCGCGACGTCCTTCTCCGCCATTCCGAGCCGGTCGATGGGCATGACTGCGAGCTCGGGGTCGAACAGCCGCACGGTGCCCTTCTCACCGTGGATCGTCGGCAGGATCGAGATGCGGGCATCGACCGTCCGCCCGCCGACCTTGGCGGTCGAGCGACCCTCCTGCGGCACGTCGCTGCGGTAGGTCACCATCCCACCGACGACCTTCAGGCGGCCCAGGAGGCGCTCGCGGATGGCCAGCGGCAGCGAGCCGACCTCGGTCAGCGTCCCGTCGATCCGGTAGCGGACCAGGACCCGATCCCCAACCGGCTCCAGGTGCACGTCCGAGGCGCGGCGCAGAATGGCCTGTACGAGGATCAGGTCGATCAGCGGCCCGATCCGCGGCGCAGACGGATCGCCGAGCGCGGCGATCTCGGTGCCCAACTGGCGCAGGTCCAGCACTTCGCGGAACATGGGATGGTCGCGCGCCTGGACGCTCAGTGCGGCTTCGTTGATCATCTCTTCGGCCCATTCGGCCTGCTCGGGCTGCATTCCAGACACCTTCCATGCTGGGCGGCCATCGAGGAACAGGATCGCCAACTCGGTTCCTCTCGGCCCGCCCGCTTCCGCCGAAGCTACGTCGGCGTACGCAGCGTAATGACGCTCGATGTCGCCATGGAGGACGCGCCCGCCCGCGGTCAGCACGATCCCTTCGGGCGCGATGTGAAGCTCGAGCCCCCTCCCGGCGAACACCTCTCCTGTTGCAGACATGGAGACCAAGAGACCTCCCCCTTCCGGCTCATGACGAGCTGAGGGACGAGATGATCGCGATCAGTGGCGTGAACAGGCTCAAGACAATCGTGCCGACCAGGAGCCCCAGGGTGACGATCAGCAGCGGTTCGATCACGCCCTGCAACGCGCGCGCCGAGGCCTGCGCCGTGTCGAGGTAGTACTGAGCCATGCGCCGGAACGCGTCGGCGAAGGCGCCCGACTTCTCGGCCACGGCCACTCGCCAGACGAAACTCTCAGGCAGCACCTTCGCCTCGCGCAAGCCGTCCGCGAGCGGACGGCCTTCCGAGATGGCGCGCTCGCCGCGACGGAAGGCGGCGGCGACGATCCGGTTTCCCGCCGCCTGACCGGCCAGGCGCAGCGCCTCCAGGGCCGGCACGCCGCGCTCCAGCATCATCCCCAGGGCGCCCGTCACCCTGGCGAGGGCGAGGCACAGGTTCAGGCGCCCGACGACCGGCGCGCCCAGTCGCCAGTAGTCGGCGATGACGGGCCCGCGGGAGAGCCGCCGCCGCGAGATGAACAAGCTGATCGCGACGACCAGCGCCACCCCGAAGGCCAACGCAAACCACCCGAAGCCGTCAGCGGCACGCATGAGGATCTTCGTGGGCAGAGGCAATTCGCGAAGGCCCAACTCATCAAACAGCGCCACGAACTTCGGCACGATGAACGAGAGCAGGAACGTCACCAGCCCGAACGCGAAGAACCCTACGAAGCACGGGTACACCAGGAGGGCCGCGGACTTGCGCGCCACCGACGCGATGTCCTCGCGCTGGTCGGCGATCTGACGCAGCGTGCCGGGCAGGTCCCCGCTCGCCTCGCCGGCCCGGATCAGGGCAACGACGACCGGCCCGAAGGCACGCGGGCGCGTGGCCGCGGCGGCGCTGAAGGGGATGCCCTCCGCAACGTCCGCCGCCACCGCCTGGATCACTCGCTGCAGCCCCCCGATGCGCGATTCCCGGGACAACAGCTCCAGCGCCTGCACCATCGGAGTGCCGCTGCTCAACATCGACGCCAACTGCCGCAGGAACAGGCACTGGTCGGCCTCGCCAACCACCGAGCCGCCCGGATCGGGCAGCGGCTCACCGACGCTGACCGGCCTCACGCCGTTGTCACGGAGCCAGCGGACTGCAGCCGGCAAGTTGTCGGCCACGACCTGGAACGCCTCGGCCCCGGTCTGGGTCGTGTACGTGTAGGTAGGCACGGCTCCTCCCTCTCCTCGCGAGAGAATGCTCTAGTGAACAGACGAACCAGGCCGCAGAGGGTTGCGCTGCCCCGCGGATTCGCCCGAAAAGGCCCACCAGCTGGCTGCAAGGAAGTGGCCAGACACCGTCCTCTTCCCAGGAGGCTCCCAGCGATGCTGAGGGCAGGCGCCGCCGAGATCGACATCACCCCGGAGGTCGGGCGACGCATCCCCGGCCAGTGGCTGCGCAGGTTCTCCGAATCGGTACGCGATCCCCTGCTCGCGAACGCGCTGGTGCTCGCGGCGGGCGAGACGCGGCTGGCGCTCGTGAGCGCCGATGCGATCTCGCTGAAGAACACGCTGGTCGCCGACGCGCGGGAGCAGGTCGTCAGAAGGACCGGCATCGGCGCTGAGAACGTTCTCCTGCACGCGACCCACACGCACACCGGCCCACCCGCAACCGACGTCCTGGGCACCGAGTCCGAGCCGAAGGCGGTCGCTCAGTTGGCCGCCGCGATCGCGGAGGCCGTGGCGGCTGCGGACGAGAGCCTGCGTCCGGCGAAGCTCGCGACGTGGAGCGGCGAGGCGCCCAACCTGGCCTTCATCCGGCGCTTCCGCATGCGGGACGGCTCCGTGCAGATGCACCCGCCGAAGGGTTCCCCCGACATCATCGGGCCGGAGGATGAGCGCGACCCCACGATTGCCGGCTTCCACGTGTGGGACGACCGCGGCAGCCTGCTCGCCGCGTGCGTGAACTTCGCCTGCCACCCGATTGTGGTCGGGACCGCGCCGTTCTATTCGGCCGACTATCCGGGCGGAGTCCGCCGCGCACTCACGCGCCAGCACGGCGAGCAGGCGACGGTGCTTTACATGAACGGCCCCTGCGGCGATGTCGGCCCGGACGACGCCGCCGACCCAGGCGTGCGTCGCTACGGCGAGGAGTGGCTAGACCGGATCGGCAGCGGGATCGCGGGCTTCGCCGTCGGCTATGCCGCGGTGGCCGAGGCCACCGACGATATCGCATTGCGCAGTGCGGTTGCGCACGTGCGCCTCCCCCTGCGCGAGGTGCCCGTCGGCCTCGTGGAGGAGGCGGAGGCGCGGCTGCGCGAGCAGGACCTCGCCGTGCCGCCCCAGGACGTGGAGCTGATCAGGCTGTGGGAGGCCCTGCTGCTTCACCGCGAGCGCGAGCAACAGGAGTTCGTGGAGGCGGAGGTCACGGCCATGGCAGTGGGTGACGCGCTACTGGTGGGGCTGCCCGGCGAGGTCTTCACGGAGTTCGGCCGGCAGATTCGCGCCGCGTCGCCCTTCGCTCACACGCTGGTGGCCGAACTCGCGAACGGTTGTCACGGCTACGTGCCCACCGAGCAGGCCTTCTCCGGCGGCGGCTACGAGACGTGGCTCGCGCGGTCGAGCAAGCTGGTCCCCGAAGCTGGGGCGCTCATGGTCGAGGCAGCGAAGGCGGCCATCGCCCAGCTCTGAGGGAGCGCGACAAGGGGACGCACACTTCGGCGGCTATGGGGGTGCGGTCAGAGCAACGCCCTCCAGCGTGACCTGGCGCAAGGCATCTCTGTCGCCAAGACGATCCATGGCGTCGAGGACCTCAATGCCCACGAGCCTGCCTTCGGCGTCCAGATCGACTGCAATGCCTTCGCCAAGTTCCTTGGTGGTGGTCGTCGTTTCGCGGAAGCGAATGTACAGGGCGTCCACCTCAGCGTCGTACGTGATCCTCATGGCTGGGTCTCCTCGCCTCCGTAATACACGTAGACGGTCACCACGACGATGCAGTCCTCCCGCTCGGCGAAGACGGCACGCACATGCTTGGTCGCATACCACCGTCCGTTCCAACGCTCACAGAACGGGAACGTACTTCCTGCGCGAGACCGTCCCTCGCGGGCTGGACGCCAGGGCGCATCGCGGATCGTACTGATGATCTCCTGTTCACTCGCTCCCCGGTGCGCCGCGCGTTCCCGAGCGTGGGCGGACAACCTGATCGGCTTCATGGTGGGGCCTCCTTCGCCCCGGGCCTACTCTCCCTCATTGTGGAACACGTACAGCCCATCCTTGCCGGGCGCAACGAGGTCCACGCGACCGGTGCCGCGCAGGTCGGCGAGCGCGAAGTGGATGCCGCAGCCGGTGGCCTTGCGGACCTCGCCGTAGTCGATGACCTGCTTTGCGAAGCCCTCGCCCGTCCACTTGAAGTAGTAGATGCCCAGCGGGTCGGTCTCGCCCGGATCGTGGCCGCAGTGCGCCCAGTAGCGCTTGCCGGTGACGAGTTCGCACTCACCGTCGCCGTCGATGTCCGCCCACTGCATGTCGTGGTACTGTGAGTTGTACGGGTCGATGGCGTGCTTGACGAAGCTCATCCCGTCGCCGTCGCGCTTCTGCTCGTACCAGTCCAGGCCGTACCCATGCGCGCCGCCCACGATCAGGTCGTTGAGCCCGTCACGGTTCACGTCCACCACGAGGATCGGGCAGCTCGCGGAGCCCAGCTCCAGGCCGCCGTGGTAGACCCACTCGCCGCCATACGTGTCCTCCGGCGCTTCCAGCCAGCCGTGTGCCAAGACGAAGTCGCCGCGCCCGTTGCCAGTTAGATCGCCGAAGCCCCAGCCGTGGCCCTGATTGCCCTCGTAGATCGTGTGGACCGTGAAGGTGCCCCTTCCCTTGCCTGACGCGTCGGTGTCGAGCTTGAAGACCTTCAGCGGCGCGCCGGGGCAGTTCGGCACGATCTCAAGCTGCCCGTCGCCATCCACATCCCACGCGCGGGTGGTCTCGACGTTGCCAGTCTCGGCGATGATGTGCTCCGGCCATTCCGCGTCCGGCGAGCCGGGGTTCTCGCGCCAGCGGAGGGAGTTGCCCCACCAGCCGCCGGTCACGAAGTCCAGCCGCCCGTCGCCGTTCACGTCGAGCGGGATGGTCGAGAAGTCATCGAAGTAGTCGCCATGGGCGGCGACCTCGCCGATGCGGTGCCGCTGTTTGAAGCACGGCCCCTCGTACCACCACGCGCCCGAGACGATGTCGGGTACGCCGTCGCCGTTGACATCGAAGACCCCGGCTGACTCGTAGCGCTCATCTGCAATCAGGACCTTGGTGAACTTGACGGGCATGGAAGCACCTCTCCGATTGGACGGAAAAGAGGGACACCATACCAATTCCGCAGACGTCACGCGGAATTGGTATGGTGTCCCTCTTTTCCGTGACCACGTGCGGCCTCGATCAGTGCGATCAGGTTAGGCAGCGGCACGTCCGCCTGCAACGTAATGCCCGGTTCGAGGATGTACCCACCGCCCGCGCCGAGCCGCTCTGCCTTCTCAATCACCTCGCACCGGACGTCCTCGGGTGTGCCGAATGGAAGCGTATGCTGTGTGCTGATCCCGCCGCAGAAGGTGATGTCGCGCCCGAACTCGCGCTTCAGGGCGAACACGTCGATCGCTTCGGGCTGGATCGGGTGCAGGATGTCAAGGCCCAGCTCGATGAGGTCGGGCACGATGGCGCTCACGTTGCCGCAGGAGTGTAGCATGGTCGCGAGTCCGTGCCCCTGCGCCGCCGAGAGGAGGCGGCCGAGCCGTGGCTTGACGAACTCTCGCCAGTCGCGCGGCGACATCATCAGCCGGTCCTGGAAGCCGTAGTCATCGCTGATGAACACGCCGTCCGGGCGCAGCGCCGCCATGCGCTCCAGCGTCGCCAGGCAGTACTCGCAGACGCGGTCCAGCAGCTCGTGCACGAAGCCGGGCGCGGACCGCAGGTCCATCAGCAGCGCGTCGAGCCCCCGGACGAAGTGGGCGCGCTCCCACAAGTCGCCCACCACGGCCAGCGTGAAGTCGGAGCGACCGCTCAGGTTCACTTCATGCACGGGCGCCCAGCGCTTGGGGTCGAGGGGATCGGGGAAGTCGTAGCCGGTCAGCGTAGGCTCAGCCAACGGATGTCGGACCGGATAGCCGCGGTCGATGTGCGAGGTCGCCCAGACGACGCCCCACTCGTCGGTAATCGTCGGGCCGAACTCATCCGGCGAGGCGTACAGCGGCTTGCCGGCACACCCGAACAGGAACAGGCTGATGCCGAGGTGCTCGTGCAGGTCCTCGACGTCGTAGTGCTCGCGCAGCGCACGCTCCGCAGGAGGCGAGAACATGAGGTTGTATGGAAGACGCTCCGTCTCCTCGTGGCGGAGCGCCGCTTGTACGAGGTCTCTGGCTGTCACCGGGTGCAGCCTCCGTGTCGCGCCGGAAGTAGCTGCGGGCAGGGAGTTCCACCGGTCTCAGGGAAGCACCTGTTGAGGGTTGGGCCACGGCCTAAGGAGGGGGAACAGCGCCTTGGGATGCCCCTCGTGCGGGTACGAGAACCGGGAGGAAGCCGCCTTCTGCGGACGGTGCGGCGCCCGCCTGCAGATCGAGTGCGAGTCCTGCGGCAAGGTCGTCCGCTCTGGCGCGAGGTTCTGCAAGCACTGCGGGACGCCGGTCACAATGGCAGCGGCTGCACCCCCCAGAGGGGCGCCTGCATCTCGTGGGCCTGCAACGGACGGCGACCCGCCGAGTCGGCAGCCCCGTGCGGGCCGCCCCAGAGTCTCGTCTCCGCCTGCGGCTGCCGAGATACTGGCCATCTGCTCGCAGACGAAGCGGTCCTTCGTGATCCCGATGACGGCACGGCGAGGAAGAGGGTGGGACGTCGGCAGGGCCTACGTTCCGGCCCCAGGGGCGCCCGGGCCAACTACCGGCCTTCGCGAGCTGAAGGGACCATTCGAGGCTGGACCTGACTGGAAAGGCTGCCCTGTCTGTGGCGAGACGAGGATTGGGGAGTGCAGCCAGTGCGGCCAAGTGTTCTGCGCGCGCCGGGCCGCATGCTGGTGGTCCGGGGGCATTCTTGTCAGGTGCCCGAACTGCGGGAGCATGGGCATCCGGGCCGGAGCCGCCAGAGCAGCGCGCGGACGCGGAACTCAATAGGCGCCCTCCCGGGGCGACCGGCAGTCCCGCCGGAAGGAGGATGACGCCCTGAGGTGCACTTCGTGTGGGAGCGACAACGCAGAAGGCACCGCCTTCTGTGCGGGATGCGGGACTCGCCTGGTGCCCGGGTGTGCCGCCTGCGGTGCCGCGCTACATCCGGGGGAGGGGTTCTGTACGGCTTGCGGCGCGTCGGTCGCCGGGGGAGGCCCATCGTCGCCTGCCACCGCAGTGGAAGTGCCGGCCGTGTGCTCCGGGATGCGCACACCGTTCGTGGTCCGGCTGACGCCGTCCCCGGAAGGCGGATGGGATGTCGTGCTCTATGTGTCCGCCACCGAAGAGCCTCCACCCACGGCTAAGTTCGACAGCGTCGAGGGACCGTTCCGCATGACGGACGACTTTCACGGTTGCCCCGTCTGCGGCGAGAGCACGCCTCCCGTGCTCCTCATGTGCGAGTGCGGGCAGGTGTTCTGCTCCCACAGCGCCAGGCGCCGTTGGCTTGGGCCGCTGACCGCCACTTGCCCCGCTTGCGGGGCCACCTCGGAGCTGACCGGCGCCGCCGGGACACTGCGCGGGTTCGAGACCCAGTGACGGCTGCCTGGGAGGGCAACGGATGTATGCCTTGAGGCCGACTGACGTCTACCTGCTGGGCGCACTGAGGGAAGACGCCGACGCTCTGGCGCGGGTGCGCAGGATGACGGAGGCACTCGGGTGGGACATGGGCAGCGTGCGGGTGGTTGACGAGGGCAACGTGCATGACGTGGTGCGCGAGCTACAAGGCTGGCCGACCGGCGAGCTGCGCGCGGACGTAGCGAGGGAGCATCAGCGACCGTTGGTGTTCACGCAGCTTGCCTGTGACCGGAAGCGCGAGGACGATGCGCGGCTGGCGGACCGACCCGACGATGTGTCGGAGGGCGTGCTGGCAGAGGTGCTGGGCTACATCGACCCCGTGCGCGACTATCACGCCTACGAGAGCGATACCGAGCGGAACATGGTGTGCTGGCCGACGCGGGACTTCGGCGTGATGCACGGCTGCTCGCATGGCTGCTTCTACTGCGGCGACGGGAAGCACGGCAAGTACCTCGCGATCGGCGCGAACATCGAGGAGTACACCGAGAAGGTCATCGGGCCGACCATCGAGGCGATGCCGCAACAGCGCTGCTTCCGGATGATCGGCTGGGGCTCGGACATCATCTCGCTGGAGCCGGAGTACGGCGTGTTCGAGGCGTTCCTCGCGAAGCTCGCCGAGCACGACCGCTACGGGTACTTCCACTCGAACAGCGATCACGTTGATTGGGTCGAGCATGTGCCGCACCGCGACCGGCTGATCGGCGTGTGGAGCATGGCCTGTGACGCGATGGCGGAGACCATCGAGCCCGGCTCGCCCTCGCCGGACGCGCGGATCGAAGCGGCCCGGAAGTGCCAGAGTTGGGGCGTCCCCATCCGCTACAAGTTCAAGCCGACGGTGCCCGTGCGCAACTGGCGCAAGGAGTACGCCTCGCTCATCCGCCGCATCTTCGAGCGCACGAAGCCGGAGACCATCGGTTTCTGCGTGCTGATCTGGATGAACGTTGAGGACCTGAAGGCCCGCATCGACCCGGAGCTGCTCGACTCCGACTACCTCCGCGAGGCCGAGGAGACAGCGGCGACGATGAACGGGCAGAGCCACGCGCCTTTCCCGCATCACGTGCGCGCGGAGATCTACCGGTTCCTGATCGGCGAAGTGCGCAGGTGGGACGCCGACGTGCCCATCTTCCTCTCGACCGAGACGCGCGAGATGTGGGCGGAGCTGGAGGACGAGGTCGGTCAGAAGGCGCGCAGCTTCATGTGCGGCTGCAACCCCATCCAGCTGCCCGGGCCGAGGCTGAGGTACTCGGAGAAGATCAAGCGATCGACGTACTTCGCGCCGACGGGAGATGGCTGAGCACGGTGGCTCAGAACCCTGCCATCGGGGTCCAGCGGCCGTACACGCAGTCCCCGTAGCGCGTGAGGCTGAGCGTGACCGGCTTGGGCTTGCTCATTCCGGCACGGAGTCTCACCTCCTCGAGGTGCCCCATCCGGCCGACAATCGGCCACAGCACGCCGTTCCGCGACAGGCCGCTCGGGTCCCAGAAGAGGATGCCGTCGGCGCCTTCGTCGTAGAACCCGACCGCATTGCGCAGCATCTCCTCAGTCGAGGGCAAGGCCCACGCCACCATGCACGGATGCACGGTTACGTTCGTGCCTTCAGTGATCCGACGGAAGAAGCTCATCTCGATCGGCTTGGCGGACGTGTGCGAGGCTCCGTGGTAGACGCCGATCAAGTCGATCAGGCCTTCCTTAACCCAGCGCTCGACGTCGATCCCGAACTTGCGGTTGTCCTCCTCCGTGTGCAGGACCATCGCCGATAGCTCCAGCCGCCTCCCGCCTGTCGCCCGTGCGTGCTCGTCCAGTAAAACGCGGATCTCCCGCATGAAGCCGGTCAGGATCTCACCGCGCAGCGCGTAGAGCCGCGGATCGTCCTCCGGCACCTCCTTCGCGTCTTCACCGTACCGCTCGCGGAAGAGGTTGCAGAACGCCTCCTCCCACAGGATCACCGGCATACCCCGGTTGTAGAGCACGTTGAGGCCGTCCGGCTCCGCGCGTAGCACCTCGCGGAAGATCCCCAGCAGATGCTGGCGGACTTCCGGAACGGCGAGGCTCATCCGCATGACCGGCGTTCCGTCGCGGTCACGGCAGCGCCATTCAGGATGGGCGGCGTAGAAGTCCGAGACGAAGAACTCCTCGTACGGCGGCGGCGCGTGCCACGCCGCGGGGCGCAGGCCGA
>Ga0194111_10003255_pt1 | contig 19385 bp, 12 predicted proteins | sample TA2KigC300mmetaG_FD_146194 | JGI IMG/M metagenome (GOLD analysis project Ga0194111, IMG submission 146194) | Freshwater microbial communities from Lake Tanganyika, Tanzania - TA2015033 Kigoma Deep Cast 300m | ecosystem: Environmental > Aquatic > Freshwater > Lake | place: Tanzania: Lake... | reverse complement strand
ATTAGCAAAATATACTATGAAGGGCGGACGCGAAACCGCACGAACAAAGAAAGCCAGCAAGTCCAAGAAAGCAAAGACCGATGAAAGGAAAGGATTTGTCATCGCGATCTATGAACATGGAGGAGAGATAGCTTGTGGAACCAAATTCGGTAAAGTATATAAGCTAATAAAAAAGCAATTTAACGATTGGCGGGGCAAAGAAGGACCTTGGGGGATTATCCCTCTGGAAGTTGAGAAGATGCGTACTCCGAGTCGTGACAGCGTTTACAGATATTTAAATGAAGCAGGAATTTTAGAACGCGATTTCATCCGGGAGGGAAACTATTTGATTAAGCAGACGTAACGTTTGCGATGATATTTAAATTTTTAAACGCAGACGTAACGTTTGCGTAAACCTATCAAAAAAACACGCTTTATTTATTATATTGATTAGTATAGCTTGAGGGATAAGAACTAATCGTTCTTATCCTTTTTGTTTTTTGGAGGCTCATCATGGAAGACTTCGAAATTCAGACTGTTGAAGAACTGGCTAAAGCGTTGAAGGTCAAGCCTTCTTGGGTTTACGGAGAAACCCGTAAAACTGGACCTGGAACCATTCCTCGAATTAAGGTCGGGAAGTACATCCGCTTTCGGTTGCTGGAAGTCCTGGCTTGGTTAGAGGAACGGGGAAAATGAGCACCCCGCCCTTTGGACGAAATCGAGGAACGGACCAGCGATCCCCCACGGTAGGAGGCGCTGGGGAAATCACCATGGGGGACATCGGCCAACACCTCCAAAGCGACTTTCCAGCTACCGAACACCATGGTCAATCTGCTACTGACATATTGCAGTTTGGCGAGATGGACCAAGTGTCTATCATTAAAGCGTCCTTGGCCTACTTGCATTCGGACGGGGTGGTTTTCGAAATGTGCGTCATTGGACCAAAGCCACCTAATTGCGAATGGTGGGAAGGATTCGCAGGAGGCAGGAAGCCAATTGTGGCTGGCTGGTTCAGGGACCATGAAAAGGCCGCGGAACTGGCAACGCGAGTTTGGGCCACCGGGGTCTATATAACCTTGAATCCCGCTAATGGAGGATTATTGTCCCGTGCTAACGAGAGACTTTTGGCTGGGGTGGGGCGGACCCAAGATGGAGAAATAGAATGGATTCGGAACCTGCTAATTGATCTTGACCCAATCAGACCCGCGGGCATTTCGAGCACCGATACTGAGCATGCCGCGGCTCTGGAAATGGCCCAGATAATCCAGGCCGACTTGACCGCAGAGGGATGGCCGAACCCGCTATTGGGGGATTCCGGGAACGGTGCCCACCTGGTCTTTCCTCTGGATCTGGCCAATACCCCGGAAAGCATAGCTTTGGTGAAGGCAGGATTAGTGGCCTTGGCCCAGCGTTATGCGGACGAACTGAAACGCCGTAACCTTGAGATTGACCAAGCGGTCTTCAACCCGGCCCGGCTAACAAAACTATACGGGACTATGGTTCGGAAGGGGGATAACACCCAGGATAGGCCCCACCGACTGGCGAGAATCATTTCTTTGCCCAACACCCGTCAGCCGGTCCCCCTGGAACTCCTCAAGAAGCTGGCCGCCACCATCAATAGCCCAGAAAACCCGCAGCCGAGAAACTCCGAAGTGGGGGAAGGTCGGCTGGACGTGGAAGCCTATTTACGGCATTACGGCGTGGAAGTGCTAATGGTTAAACCCCACTGCGGGGGCCTCCTCTACTGTTTGCATGAGTGTATGTTCGACTCTTCCCATAGCGGCAATGAGGCGGCCATATTCCAGGCGGCGAACGGTGGTCTTGCCTACAAATGTTTCCACAATTCCTGCAAAGCCCGCACTTGGGCGGAGGCCAGGGCCAGGATAAGCGGCCACGACAAGCTGACCGGGTTTATCATCGGCGGCACCCATTCTAAGGACTCTTATCAAAGCAAATCAAAAAATCGAAAAACGGAAGCGGGTGAAGCCAAGTTCTCCGAAACACTCTGTCCACTTCCACCCCCAACGCCATGGAATTTGGCTGCCCAACTGTTCCCGCGCATCCCATTCCCCTGGGAAGTGCTACCCGGCAGTGTGGCAGACAGTCTCCAACAACTGGGCCGGGCCTGCGCTACTTCCCCAGCCGCCCTCCCGGGGGCCGGATGCTGTCTGACGGGCTCCATCATGGGAAGGACGCTGACGGTTTCGCCCAAGCAGGGCTGGGATTCTCCAATGAACACCTGGCACATGGACATTCGTGAGTCAGGGGAAGGCAAGACCCCTCCCGTCCATTTGATGGCCGGGCCTATCCATGAAGCTCAACTGAAAGAGGAAATTAGGTACAGGAGAGAAATGGAGGCTTACAAACGGTTAACGAGAAAGGAACGGGAGCAGACGCCACCACCAACACCTCCCAGAGGGTACTTCGTCTCGGACCTGACTTTGGAAGGACTGCGGGATGACCTGATTAACTCACCCCATGGTGGAATCGTAGGAATCCATGATGAAATCAGTTCATTTATCACTTCACAAAATCAGTATAAGCCAAAAGGCACTGACCGGGAAGCCTGGTTGTGCCTCTTTGATGGAAAATCGGCCAGGATTGTACGGGCCGGGAAGACAATGTACCTCCATGGGGCGCGGGTATCCATTTTTGGAGGGGTCCAACCCAAGGTCTTTTGAACCTTCTTTGCCGGGGAAGAAGGGTTGTACCTTGAGGATGGCACCTTGTACCGGTTCTTGGTGATCTGTGAATCCCCCACCTATTATGACCTTACCCCGGAATCGTGGGGCGATCGGGACCGGGGCAAATGGGAGGCGGTTCTCTACCGGGCAATGGACTGGGTGGATGGGAAAATCTTTGACTGCGGGGGAAGGATTGAGAAATCCACCCGGATGATGTTTAATTCCGAGGCCCAGACCAAATTCTTTGGATGGCGAAACGAAATCTATAGTTTCAAGGACCTCCTTCCTCCACAACTCCGCGGATTCCTCCCTAAAGCTGTGGAGTATGTTCTGCGCCTTGCCGGGATCATCCACTGCATGCACATGTTCTCCCTGGGCAGAACTCCCCAGGCAATTCTGACCGTGGAGGATGTGGAGCGGGGGATAAAGGCCGTCAGTTTCTACCTGGGGCAAGTTCAAGGCGCCCTGCGACTGATTATCGAGGAAGACTTTTCTCCGCCGGAAATCTCCGAGAGGTCACTGGTTCTGGCCCAAACCTTGGACCAGTTGCGGCCCCACCTCCAGAATGGCCGTTTGGCGGTTTGCTTCATTCACAAGCATTTCAACGCGATAGCCCCCAAGACCCAAAGGATCGGCAAGCCGCGGGGGATGGGAGCGATGCTCCGAGCCGCGAAGTTGACCATGGCTCCAGGCAAACATGACGCTAATGGCCATCGGGGGGTAAGTTGCCTCCAATGGGATAAAAAAACTGAAGTTTTCATCGAAACCCATCTGCAATGTCTGCAACGTCAGAAAAGCCAGGAATGGCAAGGGCTTGAGGATACAGACGATTAAGAGCCGAAGTCTGCATCGTCTGTGAAATCAGCAGAAGAGGTTGAAGACATTTCAGATGTCAGCGAAGAATATCCAAGGCGGAAACTTTCACCGATGGCGAACTTCAAGACATTGCAGACTTTGCAGAGGTTGACATGACGATTGTGGAACTCCTGGCAGCAGATGGCTTTCCCATTAAGAAGGTGGCGAGCACCGGCGGCGGCGAGTACGCCGGACCCTGCCCCTTTTGCGGCGGGGGCAACGACCGGCTGCGGTGCTGGCCGGAGCAGGGCCATGGCGGGCGCTGGTGGTGTCGGCAATGCGGGCGATTTGGCGATTGTATCGAATATTTAAAAGTTTTCCGAAAGATGAGCTTCAAAGTAGCCGCCCAGTTTGTGGGCAAGCAGCTTAAAGGCTTGTCCCCTTCATTTGGTAGTGGAAATACTCTGAGAACCTGGACCCCAAGGGAAACTATATTTCCGACCAATCCCTGGCAGACCAGGGCGAAGAGGTTGGTCGAAGCGAGCGAGCGCGAACTGTTTCTCCCCCATACCTTTGCCCAGAGAATGCTGGGATGGCTGAAAGAACACCGTGGGCTATCCGAGGAAACAATCAAAAAGTTCCGCCTTGGCCTGGTGCCCATTGATAGATGGGAAGGCTATGAGCAATGGGGCCTTGAGCCGGACCTGAAAGCAGACGGGAATCCGAAGAAGATTTGGCTTCCCCGCGGCCTTTGTATTCCGCTTTGCAATGGTGGAAATATCCTCCGTATCCGCATCAGGCGGCCCAAGATGGACCTCAAATCAGGTAAGGACCGGCGGTATTACACCATAAGGGGGTCGGACTCCAGGGCCGTGGTATTGGAGCCGCGCCGGGAAATCCAAATGGTAGTGGAAAGCGACCTTGACGCCATGCTGGTGGTCCAGGAGGCCCATGGCCTTGTAGGTGCGATTTCCCTGGGGACTGCCGGGAAAACTCCCGATGAGGAAGCCGTTAAAGTGCTCGGGCACAGTCGGCTAATTCTGGTCTCCCTTGACAGCGATGACGCCGGGGCCAAGGCAGCCTGGCAATGGTGGTTGAATCATTTTTCCCAAGCGCGGCGCTGGCCTCCGGTGGGTGGTAAAGACCCTGGAGATATGCGCCTGGCTGGGGTGAATGTGCGGGATTGGATTGAAGCCGGGATCGCTGAATATCGGCGTGAGGAAGAGGACCAGATGGAATGTCCCCGCACCCTGGACCCTGACCAGGTGCTGTCTACCATGAAAGGACAAGATGCCGAAGCGATATTCTACTTGGCTGATAAGCCGCAAACCCCCGAGCGCTTCCTCACCTGTTATGAGTGCGGCCATTTTATACCTGCCGCTAATTCTCTAAACCCCACCCAGGCCTGGGGCCACTGTAGGAAGCGGAACCGAGGGAGATATGGCGTGGCCACGGCCTGCGAGGCCCTGCTGGAATGCGAAACCAAAATTATGGAGGTGGAATTATGAGCAGAATGTCAGCCAAGGCCCAAACCGGCCCTATGCCCCACGACCCTTTCCTCCACCCCTTCAGCATAAAGAAAGCCTTCGGGAAACGCTGGAAAATTCAAATGGAGGAGAGTTGGCGGTACGAAAAGCCGGAGAACAAGATCGGCTATGAAGGCTGGTATGAACAAGTGCCCACTGCCTGCGGGGGTTTCATCGGCCTCTTCCAGGACAAGCCCATGGTGGTTTTGCAATTCTATACCCCCAAGCAGCGCCTAACCTCCCGCAAGCTGGCTGCACAGTTCAAGGATACTCCTGGGGTCCGCCTGGATGACGGGTTTGATGGTTACGAAACGGTGCTCTATTTCCCGCCAGAGCTTTTCGAGCAGGTTGCCGTAGCCGTAGCAGCCCGGAAACGGCGGGTGCTCTCCCCCGAGCACAAGGAGAAGCTGGCCATAGCGAGCAAGGCCACTCGTTTTTTCCCCCACTTTCACGGTTCTAATTCTCTTCATAAATCCCAGGATGAACGGGAATGCGGGATAGAAGGGTGAAAGGTAAAGGATGATGGGACCAAGTGAATGAAGAATATTTGAATTGTTCCCCCAAAAACTATTTTATGGGAAATTTGATTACAAACGGACCAAAATTTTATTTAATCAGGAAATAATGCTTTTATTCTATTATTATGAATTATTTGGATAACTTATCCGATAGTAAAATATTGAAGAATTTATGGAACTTTTAATTTTAAATTACTTAATTATTAGTTAAGCCATCATAATTACAGATAAAATAAGTTTATTGATATTTTCATCAATTATTTTAGGGCAAAATTCCCATACAGAGCATGTTCATTTCACTATCTGTAAAAATTATCAGTTCAATAATGATGGGACTTTTTACAGCTAATATTTTCTTTTACTACAATAATAATAAGGTGAAATTTGGTAAGATTAAATTGAGGGTCGAGTTAGTCGCCAATGAAACAGCAAACATCAAAAAAAGGGAAACCAAGAGGGTGTCCTTTTAAGCCAGGACAATCCGGTAACCCAGCGGGGAGGCCCCGGGGGAGCCTGAATAAAATCACCTTGGCGGTACTGGAAGGCGCAAGCAGGGCAAAGCCCTTGATGCTTGATAAGAACCTCCCTTTTAATGCGTGGGGCGATGGTTATGTGCAGTTTGGCCGAGTTTTTAGAAAATTTGACCTGCAATTAAAGGACCCGAATGCTCCAGTGATCCCCCAACCTGAAATGCTGGACCGGCGAAAGCCCCGACAGGAAATCATCTGGAAGAAGAAGCAATATTATGTTCAAGATGGCTGGCTCTTCGAGCGCCACACCTGGAAGGCGGTGAAGATATGAATGCACATGTAGGACTCAGTGGCCTAAAAGGAACAAATCCCATCATGAAAATAACCCATAGCCGGATGGATTACTTTCGTGGTGGGATTCGAACCCACACGGAGCAAGCTCCCCCGGCGTGACAGGCCGGTGCGTCTACCATTCCGCCACACGCCCATTTAAGGGATAAAGACCCGTTATCACACCCCATACCCAACGTCAAGCAGCTTAAACCATCCTTTTTCTCCGCCCTTAACCTCCCTGCTGAAATGCCTTGACAAAAACCCAAAAAAATTCTCTGATAAGAGTCCCTAAAAACAGGTTCGGGGTCACAAGGTAACTAATTGAATTTTCAAAATATAATCTCTTTATCCTGTCCTCACTGGCGGCTTACGGGAGGGGAGACCTTTGGCCAGAGGGAAAAAACGGGGAAATCCAAAGGCAAATTCTGCGGCGGGCAAGAATCAAAATTCTTTGCCTATATCGCCCACTGCCGAAGAAGTCCTGGACATCTCCGCCCTGGAGACCTGGCTGTGGGATGCCGCCTGTAAGATTCGAGGGACCACCGACGCCCCCAAGTTCAAAGATTTCATCCTGCCCCTGGTTTTTTATAAGCGGCTCTCCGACGTCTTTGACGATGAATTTGCCGGGAAAGTGGCGGAGTTCGGCAGCGAAGACCTGGCCTGGGAAATGGTCAAGCTTGACCATGAAGATGCCCTAAAAAACGGCCGCCCGCCGATCATCCGTTTTTATATTCCCCGTGAATACCGTTGGGATGCTTTGCGCCATCACCCGGTTAACGGGAAGTTGGGCGAGTTCGTTACCAAGGCCATGCGGGACGTGGCCAGCCTCAACCCGGAGTTGCAGGGGGTGTTGGATGTCAAGGATTTCAATGAGCGCCAATCCGGGCAGCGCACCCTGGATGACGAGCGCCTGGCGGCCCTGATTGAGGTTTTGAGCCGCCACCGCCTGGGCCTTAGCAACACCCAACCGGACATTCTGGGCCGGGCCTATGAGTATCTGCTGAGGAAATTCGCCGAAGGCCAGGGCCAGAGCGCCGGGGAGTTTTACACCCCGGTGGAGGTGGGGTGGCTCATGGCCCGGCTGATTGACCCGGCCCCGCACACCCGGATTTACGACCCCACCTGCGGCTCCGCGGGCCTCCTCATCAAGGCCCGTCTGCTTTTCGAGCAGCAGCACCCGGACCAGAAAACCAAGGCTCCCAAGCTCTATGGCCAGGAACTCAATGCAACCACCTTCGCCATGGCCAAGATGAACATGGTCCTTCATGATTACCACGCCTTTTTCGCTATCGGCGACACCTTTTTAAAACCGGGTTTCGCCGCCTCCAAAGCCGGATTGGACCGCTTCGACTATGTGGTGGCCAATCCCATGTGGAATCAGAAAGAATACTCTGAATCATTTTATTCCCACGACCAATGGAGCCGGTTCAAATATGGCATACCGCCAGGCTCCTCCGCCGATTGGGGCTGGGTGCAGCACATGCTGGCCTCCCTCAATGACAATGGCCGGGCCGCCATCGTTCTGGACACCGGGGCGGTATCCCGCGGCTCCGGGAGCAAGTCGGCCAACAAGGAGAAGGAGATTCGCAAAGCCTTTATAGAGAACGATTTCATCGAGGGCGTCATCCTGCTCCCGGAGAACCTGTTTTACAACACCACCGCCCCCGGCATTATTTTGCTGTTGAACCGAAACAAGACCCCTGACCGGAAGGGGCAGATGCTCCTGGTGAACGCCACTGCCTTTTTCGCCAAGGAGAAGCCCAAGAATGTGCTGACCCCGGAGGGCATTGACGCCGTGGCCGACGTTTATCGGCGCTGGGCCACTCAGGAGAAGCTGAGCCGGGTGATTACCCTTGAGGAGTCTAGGGCCGCCGATTACAACCTCAGCCCCTCCCAGTTCGTGGAGATCAACGACCGAGCTAAGCACCGCCCTCTTACGGAAATCCTGGCTGATCTCACTGCCGCCAGGGAAGCACGGGAGCGGGCGGATGCGGAATTAGCCTTAGTGCTGGGGAAATTGGGCTTATCGGAGTAGGCGGAAGGATAGCCGTGATTGAAGAAGTTCCACAGACTTGGCAGATTGCTAATTTGGGAAAAATCGCCAAGGAATTTATTAGTGGGGGAACTCCATCCACTAGTGAAGCAAAATTTTGGGATGGTGACATTCCCTGGACTACGAGTGCGCCTATTTCCGACACAGACATATTCTTGGATCGTGGGCAACGCTTTATCACTTCGGAGGGCCTTAAAAAAAGTGCCTCCCATTTAGTCCCGGAGGGCAACCTTCTTGTAGGAACACGTGTGGGGGTTGGAAAGGCGGTGGTTAATTCGATCGACATCGCCATCAGTCAAGACCTTACAGGCATAATTTTAGATTCTTCCGTTATTCCCGCCTTTATTGCATACCAATTTAAAACTCACCGGGTCGGTTCATTCTTTTTAGGTCGTAAAAGGGGAACCACAATAAAGGGTATCGCGCGCCTCGACTTACAAGCTTTGCCCTTATGGATTCCACTTATGAGAAAAGAGCAGGAAGCCATTATTCAGGCATTGCGGGCGATGCAGGAGGCCAGGGAAGCCCGGCAGCGAGAGGCGGCTTTGGAGCGGGAGCGCAAGACTGCTCTCATGGATTACCTTTTCAGCCACGGCACCCAAGGCGAACCCCGAAAACAGACCGAGATCGGCGAAATCCCCAATAGTTGGCAGGCAGCGAGGTTAGGTGAATTATCTAAAGTTCGATACGGGTTGGGCCAACCCCCACAGCTTGATGATAATGGCGTCCCAATGATAAGGGCTACAGACATTAAAAATGGCAAAATTATTTCTCATGGCGTTTTAAAGGTCAAAAATGAGGCCATTCCGAAAAGTAGAAGCCCATTTTTAAAAAAGGGTGACATTTTGGTAGTTAGGAGCGGGGCTTATACCGGAGATGTGGCTATGTATGATGGTAGGTGGGACCAAGCAATTGCTGGGTATGATTTGGTTGTATCTCCGGATAAGGAATTTAATTCCGCATTTCTGGCTCAGTATCTTCTTGGGGAACGAGCACAAAGATATTTTAAAAGCCAAAGAGACCGTTCGGCTCAACCCCATTTAAATTCAGAGCAATTGGGTAATACATTGATTCCTCTACCTCCACATTCAGAACAGAAAGACATTGCCAAGGCATTGATTGCCTGTGATACAAAGATCGCTACCTTGGAGCGGGAGGCGGCGCTGCTGGAGGAACTTTTCCGAGCCATGCTGGAGGAACTGATGACCGGGCGGCTGGCGGCCCTGGCCTTGGTGGAAGGGGAAGTCAAGGCATGAACGAGCGGGCGGCAGTGCAAAACCCCATGCTCCGATACGCCCAAGAAGTGGGCTGGGAATATCTCAAACCGGAAAAGGCCCTGGAGTTCCGGGGGGGTGAAACCGGCATCTACTTTTCCGGCATCCTGGAGGCCCAGCTTTTCCGCCTCAACCCCGGTGTGGTGGACGAAGGCCGGGCTGCGGACATCATCCGGCGGCTTTCCCTGCTCAAGCCCGCCATCGAAGGCAACCGGGACGCCCTGGCCTGGCTCCGGGGGGAAATGTCGGTGTTTGTGCCGGAGGAAAACCGGGAGCGCAATGTCCGTCTGGTGGACCTGGAGAAACCGGAGAATAATCTCTTCCAGGTGACGGATGAGTGGCCGCAGAAAAGCGTGGTCTTCCGCAACCGGGCTGACGTGGTGTTTCTCATCAACGGCATCCCGGTAGCCCTGGCGGAGACCAAGGCGGCGGGCAAGCCCGACGCCCTGGCTCAAGGGGTGGAGCAGATTCGCCGCTACCACCGGGAGACCCCGGAGATGTTCACGGCCACGCAGGTTTTTGAAGTAACCCAACTCCTGGATTTTTTCTATGGAGCCACCTGGAGCACCAGCCGCAAGAACCTTTTCAATTGGCGGGAGGAGGTTCCCGGAGACTATGAGGCGAAGATCAAAACCTTTTTCGACCCTGCCCGCTTTTTGCAGGTGATCAAGGACTACATCATCTTTCTCACCAAGGATGATGAACTCACCAAGGTGATTCTGCGCCAACACCAGACCAGGGGGGTGGAGAAGGTCATCGGGCGGGTGCTTGAACCGGTAAAACGGCGAGGCCTCATTTGGCACACCCAGGGAAGCGGCAAGACCCTGACTATGATCACCATTGCCGCCAGGCTCTTACGGGAGACCGTGGGGGCGGAGAAGCCCACGGTGCTGATGCTGGTGGACCGCAATGAACTGGAAGCCCAGCTTTTCAAGAACATCACCAGCTACGGCTTCACCCAGGTGAAGGTGGCGGAGAGCAAACGGGCCTTGCGGAAAATCCTGCGGGAGGATTACCGGGGCCTGGTGGTCTCCATGGTGCATAAGTTTGATGATGTACCCGCCGACCTGAATACCCGGAAAAACATCATCGTGCTGGTGGACGAGGCCCACCGCACCACCGGCGGCGACCTGGGCAACTATCTCATGGCGGCCCTGCCCAACGCCACATATATCGGCTTCACCGGCACCCCCATTGATAAACTCTCCCAGGGCAAGGGCACCTTTAAGGTCTTCGGAGTCGATGATGAAACGGGGTATCTGGACAAGTATTCCATCGCCGAATCCATTGAGGACGGGACCACCGTCAAACTCAACTACGCCCTGGCCCCCTCAGAACTGCGGGTTGACCGGGAGACCTTGGAGAAGGAGTTTTTAAGCCTCACCGTTGCTGAAGGAGTGAGCGACCCGGAGGAGCTAAACGCTATCCTAGACCGGGCCGTAGCCCTCAAGGAAATCATGAAGTCCCCCACCAGGATGGAGCGGGTAGCCCAATACATGGCCGACCATTTCCGGGAGAATGTCGAACCCATGGGCTTCAAGGCGTTCCTGGTGGCCGTGGATCGGGAAGCGTGCGCCATGTATAAGCGGGTGCTGAATAACTACCTGCCCAAGGAATATTCCCGAGTAGTCTACTCCCCGGCGCACACTAATGGGGCCACGCTTAAGGAATTTTACCTGAGCGATGATGAGGAGAAAAAAATTCGCCGGGAGTTCATCAAGAAGGAGGCCCTGCCAAAGATTCTCATTGTCACGGAAAAACTGCTTACCGGCTATGACGCGCCTATCCTTTACTGCATGTATCTAGACAAGCCCATGCGGGACCATGTGCTCCTGCAAGCCATTGCCAGGGTTAACCGCCCTTATGAGGATGACGACGGCTTGGTGAAGCCATGCGGCTTTGTCCTGGATTTCGTGGGGATTTTTGAAAACTTGGAGAAGGCCCTGGCCTTCGACTCCGATGTAGTGGCTTCGGTTATCCAGAACGTAGATGTGCTGAAAAGGCTGTTCGCCAGCCTCATGGAGGAGCGGGGGCCGGACTATCTACCCCTGGCCCAAGGCCGGGACGACAAAGCCAAGGAGCGGGCCATCGCCCATTTTGCCGACAAGACCCGGCGGGAGGAATTATTCAAGTTTTTCCGGCAACTGCAAAATCTCTATGACATCCTCTCCCCGGACGCCTTTCTCCGCCCTTTCATGGATGATTACCAAAAGCTGGCGGAGTTGTATGGGCTGATTCGCAATGCCTATACCGACCAAATCTATGTTGACAAAGAACTCACCGCCAAGACCAGGGAGCTTTTACGCCAGCACGCTACCGGCGGGGAATTTGAGTTGCCGGGAGCCATTCACGAATTAGGTCCGAAAGAGTTGGCCGCCCTCAAGGATGGGGACACCTCTGACTCTACCAAGGTCTTAAACCTAAAAAAGATACTGGCCGAAACGGTTATTGAAGAAAGCGGGGCTAAGCCCTTTTTGATCTCTATCGGCGAACGGGCGGAGGCCCTGGCCCAGGCATACGAAGACCGGCAGCTTACCACCCAGCAAGCCCTGCTGGAATTTGAAAAACTGGCCCAGGAGTACGTGAAGGCCGACGCCCAGCGCGAGAAAATGGGGGTGGATGAAAACACCTTCGCCATTTATATATCCCTGAAAAACGATCACCAGGGGATAAAGAAGGAACAGGCTCAGGCTATCAACACCGTGTTCGAAGGTTTCCCTGACTATCGCTGGGATGAGGCGCAAATGCGGCGGCTGCGCACCGAACTCTATAAAGTCCTCTACCCCCTGGTGGGGGCCGAGAAGGTCATCAAAGCAGCCAACGCCCTATTGAGGTTGCAGAGAGTATGACCCTTTCCTCTGGAAAGACGCAGGCGGCCAACAGCCATTGGCACGACGCCGAAGAACTGAAATGGGCGGCCCGGCATTGGGCGGTGCGCATGAGCGTGAAGATGCCGCAAATTTATGTGCGCCGGATGCGGAGCAAATGGGCCTCCATGTCTACCGCCGGGCGGCTGACCCTTAACGCCGATCTGATAGCAATCCCCAAAGACTTGGGGGAGTATGTCATCGTTCATGAACTTGTTCACCTCTTGGCCCCTAACCATGGCAAATTGTTCAAGAGCTTCATGTTCGCCTACATGCCTGATTGGGAGGAGAGGGAGAGAAGGTTGCGGTTGCAATGCAAATAGAGTTTTAAAAATCAACCATTATCTGCATTAAGCGGTAATTGATCTAGTAATTCTTTTTTGGAAAGCATAGGGTTTTGGCGATATAATTGGTTTGCTTCTTCCAATAAAAAACCAATCCTTTTGCCAGGTGGAACTCCCAAGGCTATGAGATCATGGGCTTCTATGGGACAACGCGCCGTTTCCTTCCAAATCACTTCCTCCGCCAATTTTCGTGCCTCTTTCAAAAGTTCCCCTTCTGAAATTACAGATTCTTTCAATTTCAGATTCAACTGAGAATAATGTTTTCGGGTAAGTTGTCCAGAATCAAAGGGCAACTGATAGTTGTGGATAACTTCATAAATGATAGTTTGCCATTGATGCAACGATAAATTCCGAGCTTTCATCGCCAACTGCTTTTCAATGCTTGACTTACCAGAAGATTTCCTGATGCACCTAATGGAGTCTCGCAAAGTAATTACAAGTTCTTCCCATTCTTTTAGCAAGCATTCCGTTAAATGACGCCAATGGTATCTTTCGGGTTTTACGGTTTTACAACATTCATGATACCAAGAAAAGACGACTTCCTGATTTTTTTGTACTCCTTCCCCAAGGCTATGTTGTAAAGTGGTGCGTAAAGCACCCACTAATCTACAAAAGTGAGGGCGTGGCACGTTTACTAATTCTCCTGGCTGTGAACCCTCCCGATATTCGAGTAAAAGAAGTAAACCAGAATCGGCCGCGTCCATGATCAAAGAGTAAATATACGAGACCATTGCCCAGAACCAATGTAAAGGATCTTGAGCTTGGAAAGGGTCCATAGAATCCTGAACTGGAGGAAAGAGAGGACGCCCCAGCCACGAAAAAAAATTTTCTCCGGCTTCATGGAGCCATGCAAAAGTGGCCTGAAAACGACTCTGCAGCATAGAACGCGTACTGACTCTGGGGGCGGAAGTTACCAATCTGGGCAATTCCGGTGGAGGCCAGGCTGCTTCAGAACCAAATAGCTGGCGCTGCGCTGTGTAGTGATCGACCCACTGCTGCAGTTCAGTCCGGCTATTGGGACCTGCCTCTGTGAGCTGTAAAGCCATCTGTAGGCAGGAATCAACACTCATATCTGGATTCCGCTCACGCAGCAATTCTACAGCTAATATCCTCAATTCCTTGCGAGGAGATTCTTTGAATGGAGGAACCTTTAAGATTAAAGTGCCATCTGGATGTCCGTTTAATCCGCGTCCCTCCCTATGGAAAATCGGTATAAAAAGGACCAGGCCATGGGTTAAGCATAACCCTTTGAGGGTTAGAAGCCTGTGTCTGATCCATTTATTTGGCAGATAACAACCGTTTTTTACCAATACCAACGTTCTGGCTTTAAGAATATGAAGCAAACCGCAATGGTCTGTAGTGCCAAAGAAATCTTCCCAAAAAATGAAGGGGTCCGAAGAGGCTACCCAAATCTCATTACAAGTTCGCCCTAATTCATGAGCCAACAGTCCCACATGGTGAAGAAGATAATTTCCTTCATCCACAGCATCGACTTTAAGCCAAATCAAGCCCCCATGCTGCCCCTCATCTTGGAGGAACCTTCTAATAGGGGTTTTAAAATCCCTCTCCAGCCAGTCTGAATCTATGCAGGAGACCGGGACGGAGAGACAGCTAGGCACCGGGCTTCTCCTTTTTTCGCCCATGAAAATAACGAAATACTGGTTCTGCAAAAAGACCGCGATACCGGATAGAGAGATGGAATGGGCCTATCTGCTGGCCTGGGCGCGGATCAGAGAGGCCGTGCTCAAGGGGAAGAAATTCCACATTACACCTGAGTTGGTCACACCAAGCTAGATATCCCGCCCCATGACGCCGCCCTTGATATTCAGCGCTAAGCTGAAGGGGTTCGCCCCGTTCATTAGACATGAGAATCAAAGCCCTTGATCGACGGAAACCGCCGACCCCCAAACGATCCAAATAATCAAGCGTCCGACGGGCTTCCTCTACATCTCCCAGATGTGCCAAGGCGCAGGCGCGTAAGAATAGTGAGGGGCCGTGGTCTTGTTCGCCTGTCAAAGATAGGCGGCTGGTGGTTATTCTTCTTAGCGCCTCCCACTGTGAAAAGACAAAAGGAAGACAGAGACGCTCATGTGGAAAGAAGGAATCATATCCAGTCTCAATTTGCCACCAAATGCGCATATAATAAGCGAGGACAGCACGATCAGAGTACAGAGCATCGCCGCAATTTCTTTCAAGGTAGTTCCTTGCAGAAATTATGTCTTCTTCTTTTTCCTTTAGGCGAGCAGTGAGAACATGCGCTGCATAGGAACCGCGGGCCATCACTTGTGCAGCTACATGGGCAAAGCGATGTAAGTCCCCAAGATAATGAGATAATATTAATTCTCGGCTATCACGCTGATCATATTGGGCCGGAGGAATGTTGATTTCTCTGTAAAGGTCCATTACCTCTATCCAGTCGGTTAAATAGTCGGCTTCCTGATCCATCTGCATCTCACCATTCCGAATCCCAAAACGTTCTGCATAAATCCAGCAGGCAGTGTCAAGAGCCTGATGATTATTTTCTTCAAAGATTAGGGCATGGCGCCAGGCATCCCTTGCCTCTCTTGTAAATCGGTCCACATCCTGCATAATATTACTGCTCAAGTTAACTGCTACTTCCCACCCGCGCTGGATGGTGCCAATCTTCGTACCCAAAACCGCAGCGCGTTCAGTTTCCAGGGTGGAAAGGAGACGACGCACTCCCGGTCCGCGACGCTCAGGAGCATTCTTGCTTACAAAATCATAGGCATCCAGCAGGGACCGTTCAGCTTGTTCCAGATGTTTTAGCCACTCTTGGACCAAATCCTTTTTTACCGTTGGATCATTCTCCTGTTGAAAGCGAGATTGTTGAAGCTTGACCCATTCCCTGACGGCGTTGGCATATAATAGAAGCAACCGAGGGTGAAGTTCCCGATAACGGGTCCGCATCTCCTCCACCAGATCGGCTATATTGAGAAAATGCCCGATCATCCTTAAGTCGTCAGGACCCTGGGGGCCTATGGATTGCAATAATTTCACTACAAAGTCTAACTCCAAGGTGTCCTCGGCCACCTCTCTGGATTCAATCGTGAGTACAAGGCGGCGAATCAGTTCGAATTGATCAGCAGGAAGTGGCAGTCGGCTCTGCAACCATATGCGGGCCTCCAAAGGGAGCCGGGCAATTAGGGCAGATAGCCCATCCCCAAGCGGTTTTTCTTGAATAATATCTGTCTCCATGGTTCCACGATAAACCGGGACGCTGTGTTGGATTAGCCGTAAAGCCATGCTCTGGGGGAGAAATAACTGGGCTCGGCTGGCCAGCATTACCGCATTGATCAGTAACTGAGCATCATTGACCTCATAACTTTCACCTTCACTGGACGTTGCCTGCACTCGTTCCCTGAACAGTTCGAATACCTTATCCCCCAACTTCTTACTTAATGCTTCTCTGAGTTTTTCTCCCAAGAGGGTCGCCCCTGGAGGACGAGTTTGTCCCTTTGCTCGACTCCCTTCAATTTCCCTCTGAATGCGGCTTGATTCAAGGGAAAATTCCTTTACCAGACTCCATTCAATCCTGCGTCTGACCGGGGGCAGCAAACGATAAACCAAAGCGAAAAAGTTAGACAACTCATAATAACGGGTGAAGTGGGACAGATTCTTTTTGGCATCCGGAATGAAGCGGTCCAAATGTTCAAGAAAGGCGTCTTGTTCTTTCTGCAAAAGGTTTACTTCAATAAATATCTCGTGTATGTGAGCATGAATCCCACTTTTTTCTTCTTTTTTCTTTCTCGCCCCTAAGGATCGCCGTCGCTGTCCGGGATATGCTGTGCCAAACACCACGCTTTTCCGGGCCCGGCCAGCCAAATAAGACGCAAGGTTCAAGTATTCTTGAGGCTCTTGTAAACCGTCATAGAGGATGAATACGGGCAGGGGGGTATAATCCGAAACTTTTTGACAAAAGATATCCAAATTGCCAATATTAATTGGCGGCACGCTTCGCTCCACTAGCACCACTGGCACACCTCGGCGCCGTAATTCCAGGGCAAGCAGATTGAGCAGGGTTGTCTTCCCGGAGCCGGCTTGGCCATAGAGCATCACCATGTGATCCTGGGGTACCATTTCCTCGCATAGGCTGAGACACCGTTGCAAAATCTTGTCAAACACCGGGCGCCTGAAGACAAGATGCCGAAGCCATTGACGGTTGCGGGGCTGGGGGCCGTTGGCAATAAAACTGCGGAAAACTTCAAACTTTTCTTCTGCTGTTTCCGGCAAAGGAGCACTCTGGTCCAATTCCATGAGAACCTCTACTCCCTGTGTCAACTGCCGCCATTCCAAGCGTGAAAAAACCACTTGCTCCAGCGTTTCAACGGGCAAGGGGCCATCATCTTTTAGAATTTTACGGGTTCCGAAAACTGGATAAAAAATACGCTCACTTACTTCTAATAAACTTTCGATTCGCAGGAGGTCTAAAGCCTCTAATTGCGCAACCAACTCAACTAAAGGCTCTGAAAAAGTTCGGACTATGCCAAGTTCCAGGAGGCGGGCAAAGTCACGATCCTTCTCGAGGATATCTCGATCTGGAAGCGATACTCCAAACAAGAGAACCTGTCCCTTAGCAAAAGGCACAAGTGAAGTAAATAAGTCCCGAGGGCTCAGCCAATCTTGATCAGGGTTCCAACCATCAACAAAGAGATAACCGTTAGGCGTTACAATCTCCAGAAGGGGGGCAAGCATCTTGGTCGTTGTTGGGATTCGCCGGAACAACTCCATATTAGTGGCCGGTGGTAGCTCTTCTCTTGCTTGTCTTTCAATGCTTCCAAAGAGGCGAAAAAGCGGCAACGATGGGGCAGTTCCAGTGCGATTAAATCCGGGGGTCAGTAATTGGCGTATTTGTCTTCGCCCAACCACTTCCAGATGGCGCCGTATAAGGCCATCAAAGGCACTGGTGAACACCGCCATCCAGGGCAAAGCCAACAACCGCTTGATTTCTTCTCCTACAAGCACTTTTTCTTCAAGCCGACAAAGGGACTTCGCCCTTTGGCCAATGTCGTCCTGAGATTTGAGCCACCAGCCATATAGGGATTCCCCAGGATATTCAACGGCAAACTCGGCAAATAGGGGATTATTATCCGGCGAAGCACCCAGATAATGTTGCCCAAGAAGCAAGACACGGTTTGGCTTTTCTAAAATTGCGGCCAATTCCATAAGTTGTAAATCATCCATAAAAAACCTCCCTTTAATATTGCATTTGTTATGGGCGGCCGTAGGCTCCACGCCTAGATTTTAAGAACATCCTTGGTTTTAGGTGGAAGGAGAAACACCCTCGGTGCTCCGTCCTGTCGGGCTTACCGCAATCGGTGAACTGCACGGGGATTTGGTGGTACTTCCCCTTTGCTGCAGGGGCGGTCAAGAGAGTCTTAAAAGCGGTGTGCTGCATGTGCTCAATATCCACGGCGACTAGGCCAGTTTGCGAGTGATAATGGGTTAAAGGGAATGGTCATGGATACTTTTAGCTCTCGAGTAATTTCTCTTATAGCACAAATCCACAAGAATTTCCGCACAACCTAAATTCCAAAAAAGACTAAAGGCTTAGATTGGCGCTAAACGAGGGGGACCCTTGCATTCCCTTCCGACCATTCTGCTTCCCTGTAATGCATCTTTCTCAAGACGAGTACGTACCTAATCCCTGACAAGAGGCAGAAGTCCTAAAAATCACATCCCCTAGACATGATGAATATTTTGAAAAATTTCCATGGCGATCATATTGACCCGGGGGGGTATGAGTCCCAATCCCCGGTTTCATTTTTTTCTGGTGACGTTTCGGTGACGCAGCAGTGTAAGCATCAGTTGGACATTGCTTAAATCAGCATGGCGAAAGTCCACACTTTTATGGGTCCCCTCACATAGTCCTACCTAAACCATTCGGATGATTAATTCTAAAGTTCCACTCGTCTATAGACGGGAGATTTTTGGAATCTGGCGGGAATTTTCAATTGGGCTTGGTTCCTTCTGGGGATGCTTGCCCAGGTGTCAGATTGCCTTAAGCATCGGCACCCAAAAGACTATTTTTTTGCATAAAGCAGACGTTTCAGACATGCAGTTTGAAATATCTGAATGATCAAATCCCCCTCTATTTCTTGGTTTCATCCCATTACAGACTTTGCAGACATTTTTCGCCAAAGAACCGCGCTATGCCGGACCGGTCCCTCCATCGGATTTAAAAATCGAAAAATCTCCGTATGCAACATATTGAATGGGGGGGACAGGAGTCCCGTCTCCGGTTTTTCCTTTTGGGTTTAGAAGAGGGGGACGGGGGAGCGGGTCGCCTGGGGTCGGGGCAAAGAGAAAGCGGGCAAAGTTCTGTGATTGAGTTGCTTGGTGGGAGTAGGAATAAATGCAGGGCCGCCACGCGGTACTAAGATTTTCTTTTTATATTTTGGGGCTATCCGCTTGACTCTCCCTACCACTATATGTAGTATAGGGGTTGATGGAAATTGAAGATTATCCCCGAACCATCCTGCAATTCGAACGAAGGTTTGCTACGGAAGAAGCCTGCCGCAGGT
>Ga0194111_10003242_pt1 | contig 19440 bp, 7 predicted proteins | sample TA2KigC300mmetaG_FD_146194 | JGI IMG/M metagenome (GOLD analysis project Ga0194111, IMG submission 146194) | Freshwater microbial communities from Lake Tanganyika, Tanzania - TA2015033 Kigoma Deep Cast 300m | ecosystem: Environmental > Aquatic > Freshwater > Lake | place: Tanzania: Lake... | reverse complement strand
CACGATACTCTGCCATGTTTAGCCTCCTGCCAAAGTGTAAGCTGCAAACATGGCTATTATCCCCGAATTGGCCGCTGTTGGCAAGCCTATGCGTTTGTTAAAGTGTCAACCTATTGTGAACCATCCCCCGGTTCCTTGAGCCCTTCAATGACCACCACCTTCACCTTCTGGCTGATGTCGCGTAGCCAGACCTCCCGACAGACCGCACAGACGGTGACCACCTGGCCGTACAAGTGCACGGCGACCAACTCGCTGGGCAGGGCCGTCAATAACTGGGCCAGCTTCCACTTTTTGCCCCGGTGGGCATCGGAGCGTTGGTCGGGGGTGGGGTCGTCCCAACCGACAGCGTCTTTACGTAGACGGCTGACCACGTGGATGCCCTTCTCCAGCAGCGGGTTGATGAAAGGGGCCTTGGCGAAGTAAGCATCCACCACCACCCGCAAGGCGGCCTGGTGGAGATGCCGATGCAGTTGGAAGACCAGGGGTAGGACACTGTCCCAAATGGTGGCCAGGGTAGCGACCCCCTGGGGGTCAACGATGAACATGCAGGGATTCAGTTGACCGGAGATCAACTGCATGAGCAGCGGCAGACAGAGAAAGCGCCCCCACGGTTGGCTAAAGGCAATCAGGCCCAGGATGGCCCAGTGATGCCCCCGGATGCGTTCGCCCCGGTCGGCATTGCCGCTGTGGTCTTTCCAGAACTGAATACCCGGCATCTTGTGACCGTTCTTGGCAATCAGCAGGGTGTCTACTGTCGCCAGGTAGGCATCGTGGACCTTTAGGTTGTCCGCCAGTTTGGCCCGCAGGGTATCCACGAGGGTAGCGCAGAGCGCTGTGGGGTCCCAGCGGTTTTCGGCCAGGAAGCGTTCCCAACTGGCCAGGTGGCGGTCCACCCAGAAACAGGTCTGCGCCACCCGGCTCATCGTTTTCCGGCCACCGGTCAGCAGCAGACTCAGGATGTAGCCGCTGAAGAAGACAAAGCTTGGTTTGTTAAAGTGCGGTCTAAAGAGCGAGAGATAACCTGATAGGATTACTGGGACGAGGGCTGCCATCGGCTGCCTCCGTGGAAAGATTTGCTATATCTTCTCACAAAAGCCGCTTGGTGGCAACTCTCATCCCCCCAAATCAAAAACTGCGAAAGTATAGATAATAAATGACGGTAACTCTCGACAAGGAATCCACCTCATAAGGATTAATCAATATCAACAGTGTTGCTGGACTTTGGACAAATCCAGAAGAATGGCCAGAAACCGGGTTTTTGAGAGCCTTTGTACCCAAAATGTGCACGTTTGCGGGCACTTCTGACCCTCTAGGAAGCATTGCGGAACAGGAAAAACCTGGTTTCTCAACTTTCTCCAAACTCCAAAGTGCTGGCAGTTAATGTTTTTTCTTGCCCGCCCGCAGAAAGAACAACGATGCCGATACACAAGCGTTGCAGGTCTCAAGAATGGACACGGTTCAGTCAACGGGCAGCGATGATAGGTTCTCGCACGCCTGACGGGTTGTCGCACCCTGGCAGGTTCTCGCACGCCACCCCATTCGAATCCAGAGCGTGCGAGAACCTGCCACCTCTGGATCCGAAATGGGTGGGGTGCGACAACCCGTCACCACCCATGCGAATTGTCAAGTGGGCGCGAGCCTGCCAGATGTTCCTCGTTGTGTGCATCCTGCTGCTTGGCGGGCGTTGGACCTGCCCCGCTACATCGCAGTCTATGCCAGGTCGCGGCGTCTGGGCGGCAACCTCCAGTGACCCTTTGCCCCTGCCATTCGAGGCTGCGCCGTTGCCAACCGTCCCTCTGAGCTCAGGTAGCAGTCATCCAACCAGGAATGCCGCTATGGCCAGCCGACCCAACGATCTCAGCGTTGAACTCACAACGACGCCCACAGCCACGCCGCCCCGCCTGGGCTCGGCGGCGGCCACGGCGACGCCCGTCAAAGGGAATATCTGCGTCCGGGTGTTCTTCGACGCCAACCAAAATGGCTGGCTCGACGGGATAGATTATGGTCTGCCTGAGGCCTTAATCACCGTAACCAACGCCAGCGGAGTGGTAGTGAGCACCTACACCACTACCGGTGAGGAAGTGCCCGATTATCGCTGTGACACCTTCGCTGCGCTCACAGACGTCTACACCGTAACCGAGAAGAACCCGCCCTGCTGCCTCATCTCCACTACGCCGGATGAGGTGACCGTCACCGTGCCCGCGGGGGGGTATGTCTACGTCAGCTACGGCGACTGGAGCCCACCACCCACAGCCACACCCACGGTGACACCTAGCCCATGGGTCTCACCGACGCCGAGCAGCACGCCGACGCCCTCACCGACAGACGCACCATCGCCAACACCAACGTCATCGCCCACAGGCACGCCACCGCCCACCCGCACGAGCACAGCGACGGCCACAGCCACCAACACAGCCACGCCCACCGCCACACCGCCCGGCCTGGCCTTCCGGGGGGATTGGTCAGCTAGGTCGTGTGAAAGAGATATTTATATCACCGGCCAACTGTGTAATTTCAGCGATAGTGATGCCGCCGACATCAAATGGCGATGGCAGGCAGAACAGGGTGGCAACTTCGTCGCCGACGTTCTTTTTTCCCCGGACCTCATCTATACTCTGCCCGCCGGCCTTTGCACCGAGGCTCGCGCTGCTGTCTACCTGAAAGCGGCCTGGCTCAATCAGCCCTACGGCACGGTAGTCAAGATTCGCGCCCGCGCCACCGCCTCCAATGGCTGCCAAGGTAACACCATCATCACCATCACCAGCACGTGCCCCAATCCGACCTATACACCCACCGTTACGCCCACGCCGCTCTGTACAGCGACTCCTACCCCCTCTGCCACCAGCACGCCTACCGCGACCCCCACGCCTTCCGCAACCAACATACTTACAGCGACTCCCACCCCCTCCACGACGCCCACCATTACGCCGGGCGGCCCCACTTTCACACCTACCCCCACGCCCACCGCGGGCCTGTGCGTCCTGGTCTTCAATGATCTGAACAGCGATGGGTTATACAACGAGCCAGAGCGGCCTCTGGCTGGGGCCTTAATCACTGTGACCAACCTCAGCGGTGCTCTGGTGGTAACCCGCACTACGGATGGCAGCGAGCCGTACTGCTACTTACTGGAGCCAGGCGTCTACACGGTCACCGAGCAGAACCCGGTATGCCACGCCATTTCGACCACGCCAGACGTATTGACCCGGACGGTAATAGCAAATAGCAGAGTGAACGCCTACTTCGGCGACCGCGAGGGAAAGTTGCCCACGGCCACAGCCACCAACACAGCCACGCCCACCGCCACGCCGTCCTGCCTGGTCTGCCAGGGAGACTGGTCAGCCAGGTCGTGTGAAAGAGATATTTATATCACCGGCCGACTGTGCAATTTTAGCGATAGTTATGCCGCCGACATCAAATGGCGATGGCAGGCAGAACAGGGTGGTAACTTCGTCGCCGACGTTCTCTTTTATCCGGACCTCATCTACGCTCTGCCCGCCGGCCTTTGCACCGAGGCTCGCGCTGCTGTCTACCTGACCGCGGCCTGGCTCAACCAGCCCTACGGCACGGTAGTCAGAATTCGCGCCCGCGCCACCGCCTCCAATGGCTGCCAAGGGAACACCATCATCACCATCACCAGCACGTGCCCCAATCCGACCTATACACCCACCGTTACGCCCACGCCACCCTGGACGGCAACCCCTACACCGACCGCCACCAGGACACCCACATCAACCCCTACCCCCTCCGTGACGCCCACTGTGACAGCTACGCCTACGCCCACGCCCGCAGCTACATCCACACCCACGGGCACACCTACTCACACCATCACCCCTACGCCACTTTGCCCGGGGGTTCAAGGTGTGGTCTTCAATGACCTCAACGGCAATGGCCTGCGCGATCCTGGCGAAGCTGGGCTGGCAGGAGCTGAGGTAACCTTGGGAGACCTCTCCTTCCGTTATTTGGCCACTTATGTCACAGGTGCGGATGGTGCGTACTACTTCTACCGCCTGGCGTTGGGCAATTACTCACTGGTGGAACGTAACCCCGCCGGTTACACTGAGTCCACCACTCCGAATGAATGGGGGATTATGCTGACCGGGTGCCACATCATCAAGGTGGACTTCGGCGACCGCGTGCCCCCCCCACCGACGCCTACCTCCACGCCAACGCCTACAGAGTGTCCGCACATCATCAAGGGCTACGTCTGGAATGATGTGGATGGTAATCGCCAGCGTGAGGATAATGAGCCTATGCTGGCTGGCGCTGTGGTCTGCCTGCGGCACGAGGATGGTCGCCTGGTCGGTTGCCAGACTACAGGCTCAGATGGCACCTTTCAATTCTCTAATCTGGAGCCGGACATCTACCTGCTCACCGAAACCAACCCGCCTGGCTACCCGGTGTCCACCACCCTGGACAACTGGGCGGTAACAATGCTCTCTTGCTCCATCCAGGTTTTTCACTTTGGCGATCGCGCCCCGTAAACAAGCTCTGTGTGCCCTGGCAGGATAGGCATTTGCCCCGATGAGGCTGGAAGGTGAGAACTCTAAACACCAGGCAGGTGGATTTGTTGACGAAGGCCGCTATCAGCCCTTATCTCGGCAACGAATCAGGCGTTGCCTCAAGATGATTCATGAAGCGTAGCGAGATGAAAAGATGCACAGTGACGGCAACTTGCCTGGCGCCAGGTGGTTGAGCTATCTCGACTTCGAACTGGAGATTGGCCTCGGCCACGCACGCCAGTACCCCGTGTCTGTCGTCCGCTCGCCGGCGGGTGAAGCGCGGGAAACCATGCATTTCCCCTTCGACGACCTAGCGCTGGAAAACCGCCTCAAGGACCTGCAAATCGCTCTTCTGCGCTCTGGCGGGAAGCGCCGCCAGGTCCTTTCACCGGAAGAACAGGCCGTGCAGGATTTTGGCCGGGACTTGTTCAATGCGCTCTTCACGGGCGAAGTGCGCAGCCGTTACGATGTGAGCCAGGCGAGAGCCTGGCGGGAAGGCACGGGCCTACGGTTGAAACTACGCATCCAGTCGCCGGAACTGGCCGCCCTGCCCTGGGAGTTTCTCTATGACCCGCGCCAGGCCGAATACATCTGCCTCTCCCGTCACACGCCAGTGGTCCGCTACCTGGAGTTGCCCCAGGCCATCCAACCGCTGACCGTTGCGCCACCGCTGCGCATCCTGGGGATGATTGCCAGCCCCCGCGACCTGCCCACCCTGGATGTAGAACGCGAAAAAGAGCGCGTGGAAAGAGCGATCAAAGACTTGCTGGCGCATGGCCTGGCGGACTTGACCTGGCTGGAGAGGCAAACCTGGCGCGACTTGCAGCGGGCGATGCGTGGTGGACCCTGGCACGTCTTCCACTTCATCGGTCACGGCGGCTTTGACCGCAACACTGACGAGGGTCTCATCGCCCTGGTGGATGAGAACGGGTACACTTACTGCCTGCCCGCCACGCAGTTAGGTCGGCTGCTGTCCGACCACGATTCCTTGCGCCTGGTGCTGCTGAATTCGTGCGAAGGAGCGCGAGGTAGCGAACGTGACATCTTCTCCAGTACCGCCGCCATCCTGGTGCGCCGCGGTACCCCCGCTGTGCTGGCGATGCAGTACGAGATCACCGACGGGGCGGCGATTGAGTTTGCCCGCGCCTTCTATGAAGCCCTGGCCGATGGCCTGCCCGTGGATGCGGCCGTGGTCGAGGCACGCAAGGCCGTCAGTTTGGCGGTGACCAACACGGTGGAGTGGGGAACCCCGGTGTTGTATCTCCGGACACCGGATGGTGTCCTCTTCCAGGTGACGCGTCTGAGCGTAGAGGAACTGCAGGCCCGCCAGAAGGCGGTGGAGGCCGAGCAGCGTCGGCAGGAGGAACTGGAAACACAACGCCGCCGCGCCGAGGAAGAGAGAGTAGCGCGGGAAGACCAGGCGCCCTTGGCCGATCGGCTGAGTCGAGCCCGAGCGGCCATGAGGGGGAACCGTTGGGCCGACGCCTTCAACCTGTTGAATCAACTTAAGGCTGAGGCGCCGGATTATGAGCGAGAGGCTGTAGAATCGCTCTTGGCCCAGGCTCAGGAAGCAGTGCGGCGGGAGCAGCGTCTGCGGGAGTTGTACCAGCGGGCCGCGACGCACGCCCGCCGGGAGGAATGGCCGCCGGCGATTGAGGCCTTAAAACAAGTGCTGGCCAGCAACCCCGATTACCGTGACGCCGCGCAGCAGTTAGAATACGCCCAGAACCAGGCGCACTGGGCGGAGTCGTATGCCCAGGGGCTAGAGCACCAGAAAGCCAGACATTGGCAAGAGGCACTGGCGACCTTTCAGACACTGCAAGGATTGGCGGGGAACTACAAAGACATCAAGAAGCGGATTGCAGCGCTACAGCGCGAGATGGCTCGCCGGGAAGTCGCCCCTACACCTTCAGTCATGCCGTGGGCTAAGAGTCTGTGGTCGTCAGTAACGCGGTGGCCTGGGGGACGGCGGCTGTGGGCGGGTATCTTGGCGCTGCTGGCGCTGGGGCTCCTCTTGGGTGGTGGCTATTTGGTGGCTCTGTCCTTGTTCCGACCCATGCCTACACCTACCCCAACCCCGACATCCACACTGGCGCAGGCGATTATACCTGTACCCATACCAACGTCTACGTCTACACCCGCGCCGGCGCCTACGGTCACACCTATGCCCATACCAACGTCTACGTCTACACCAACATCTACGTTTACACCTACGTCAACGCCTAAGCCACCTACACCAACCAATACACCCAGGCCGCCCATAGCAACACCTGTGCCTACTATCCCTGCTTTGCTTTCTGCACCTGGTTTGCTTGAACCGAAGAATGGGACTTACGTTGATCGCGGAGACGTTCTGCGCTGGCAACCAGTCAAAGAATTAGGTCCTGACGAATACTACGTGGTAGAGATTACATTCTCTCATGGAGAAGCAACCTGGTATGATGGCGGATGGGTGAAAGAGACCACTTGGACCGTGCCCAACTACTTTGGTCCACCGCATTCCAGCACGGGTTTGTACAACTGGAGTGTCATCGTTATGAAGCGGACGGGGACGGACGCTGCTGGTAAACCGATAGGCGAGCCAATCAGTCGCCAGAGTCAGACCTGGAGCTTTTATTGCCCCAAGTCGCTTCTCCCGTTACCTCTGCCGACCAACACACGACCGCCCCCCTATCCATGAGACGGTTTGCATGGTGGACAACTTTGACGATACGTACCTCCCAGGTTGCAGGAGGGGGGAACACAATACTCATACCTCATATCTCCCTATGGTTTCCGGAGCCTAGTAGTCTGTGCGGGTGCGCTAGTGCTTCGTCGGAGAGGGGCTGGAGGCCGTCTTGCAGCGACGTCGCCCGCAGCGGGAATACAGACGCAAACTGGATGGCGAACAAGAAGCTCATCTGACCACCATCCCGTTGGCGGTGGTGGGCTACCTGGCTTTCGACAACGGCCGGCGCGGATGGATTCCTCGCGAAATCCAGGTGGAGCACCAAGTTGATGCCGGAAGTTCGCCGCTTGTTCCCTGACACCGTGAGCTCTCAGGACAGGGGGAATGGATCATGGAGACGCAACAATCAATCCGTGAACGACTGCAATTGAGGTTGGGACCACGGCTCATCGGTCTGGTGGTGCTGACTGCGCTGGTCGCCGGTGGACTGGTCGGCTTGGCGTTGATTCAGAACAGTCGCACCGTACTGCGCGAGGGCATTCTTGAGAGCAATCTCGCCACCGCCGATCTGGCTGCCCAGTTTGCGGCTGAATACGTCGAGGGCGCGGAGACGAACCTGCGCCAGTTTGCCACGCGCCCTCTTTTCCTTCGCGCCGTGCTTGAAAACGACTTGGCGGAAGCGGAAATGCATCTCGCGCAATTCTTACAGATTGACGCGCGTTTCGACAACATTGCCGTCTATGATGCCCAGGGGATTGGCTGGGCAAGTGGACTGATGGACAAGTGGCAGAATCGCGGCGGCTCGGTTGCCGACCGTGAGTGGTTTCAGCAGACGCTGGTGACCAGGAAACCCTGCTTCGGAATCCCGGTCATCTCGCGCGGAACCGGACACGCCGTCGGCGTCTATGCCGTTCCGATTTTCGACGACCAGGGCGAGATACGCGCCGTACTCGTCGGGGGCATTTCGCTTGCCGCGCTCTCCGACGCGATTACTGGCTTACGGGTGAGCGCATCGGCGCGGGCGAGTTTGCTGGACGCGCGGCAAGGCGGCCTCATCGTCGCGCACTCTGACCCCCAACGTATCTTGACGCCGGTCACCGAACAGGACGCGGCGGCATTGCGCGCCATCGCCGGTGAACGCGGGACAATGGAGACCCGCAGCAGCAGCGGCGAGTTGGCTCTGGCGGCATTTGCCCCGGTGCCGCGATTGCCCTGGGCGGTTGTGATCCTGGAGCCCGCCGAAGCCGCCTTTGCCCCGGTCAATGCCCTGACCCAACGCGCGTTATTGCTGATTGGCATCACAATGCTCATTGCCGCCGTGCTGGGAGTATTGCTGGCGCGCACCATCACCCAGCCGGTGCGCCAACTGGTCAAGGGCGCCGAGGAGATCGGCCGGGGCAACCTGGAATACCGGATACAGGTGGGAGCGAGGGATGAGATCGGTCAGTTGGCGGGCGCTTTCAACGAGATGGCAGCCAGGCGCAAGCGGGCGGAGGAAGCGTTGTGGGAGAGTGAGCAATGGCTCTCCACAACGCTCAGGAGCATCGGCGATGCAGTGGTTGTCACGGATGCCGAGGGCCTTGTGACCCTCATGAATCCCGTCGCCGAGGAGTTGACCGGCTGGGCCGAGGCCGTGGGCCAGCCTCTGGAAGACGTTTTCAACATCATCAACGAGCAAACAGGCGAACGGGCCGAGAATCCTGTGGCCAGGGTGATTCGAGAAGGCGTCGTCGTGGGTTTGGCCAATCATACGGTGTTAATAGCGAAAGACGGCACGAAACGGCCTATTGCTGACAGTGGGGCGCCGATGCAGGATGAGAAAGGGAACATCATCGGCACGGTCATGGTCTTCCGTGACATCACCGAACAGGTACAGGCGGAGCGGGAATTGCGCCTGCAAAGCAAAGTCATTACCAATATGGCCGAAGGCGTGTACCTAGTTCGAGCCAGCCGGCCATCTTGGGAGACCTGACGGAGTACCCAGGGGCGCTGAAGGCCTACGTCGAAAAGGAGCGTGTCCGGTCGGCAGCCAGCGTGCCGCTCGTCGGGCGCACCGGCGTGATCGGGGTGATGAACCTGGGTGCGGCCAGCTCACACTACTTCGACGCCGCTGGCCTGGAGTTGCTGATGGCCCTGGGCCAGCAGATCGCCACCGGCGTGGATAAGGCGCGCCTGTACGCCGAGACCCGCGCCCGGGCGACCGAGCTGGAAGCGGCCTACAGAGAACTGCAAGAGGCCCAGGAGCGACTTGTGCGCCAGGAGAAGCTGGCCGTGCTGGGGCAACTGGCCGGCGGGGTGGGCCACGAACTGCGCAACCCCCTGGGGGCCATCAAAAACGCCGCCTACTTCCTCAACATGGTCCTGGAAAAGCCCGAGCCAGAGGTGAAGGAGACGCTGGAGATCCTGGAGAAGGAAGTGGCCACATCGGAGAGGATCATCTCCAGCCTCCTCGGCTTCGCCCGTCCCAAGCCCCCCATCCGGCGGAAGGTGGATATCAACGAAGTCGTTCAGGAGGCCCTGTCTCGCACCACCGTGCCAGAGAAAGTGGAGGTGGTGCGCCAACTGGACGCGACGTTACCGGCCGTCTTGGCCGACCCTGACCAACTCGCTCAAGTCTTCGGAAACGTCATCCTCAACGGTATCCAGGCCATGCCCCAGGGGGGTCGGTTGATCGTCCAGTCCGAAGTCCTAAATCCTGAGTGGGTGGCGGTCTCTATCGTGGACACCGGAGTTGGTATCCCTGAAGAGAACCTGGGTAAAATCTTCGAGCCGCTCTTCACCACCAAGTCCAGGGGCATCGGGCTGGGGCTGGCGGTCACGAGGACGCTGGTGGAGGGGCATGGGGGCGTAATTGAGGTGGAGAGCAAGGCGGCAAAGGGAAGTACGTTCGTGGTCAAATTGCCCGTGGGCGGGAAGGCGGAGTAGGATGGGAGAGCAGGCAAGCATTCTGATCGTGGACGATAACGTCAGCCTGTGCAAGACCATGTCCTTCGCCCTGGGGCGCAAGGGGTACGCGGTCACCACCGCCAAGGACGGGCCGGAGGCCCTCGAGAGAGTCCAGGAGAGCCCCTTCGACATGATCTTCATGGACATCAAGATGCCCCTCATGGATGGCGTGGAAACCTACAGGAGGATCAAGCAGATCAGGCCTGAAGCGGTGGTGATGATGATGACCGCCTACGCGGTGGAGGACCTGGTGCAGCAGGCGCTGGAGGAAGGGGCCTACGGGATCGTCTACAAGCCCCTGGACATCGAGAAGGCGGTTGCCCTCATCGAAGAGGCCAGGCAGGCCAGGAAGGGGGCGCTCATCCTGGTGGTGGACGACGACCCAGCAACCTGTATCACCTTGAAAAACATCCTGACCAGGAAGGGCCACCAGGTGGGCATTGCTCATGCTGGCGAGGAGGCCATCGCCGTGGCCCAGAAGGCCGCCTACGACATCATCTTCGTAGACATAAAACTGCCGACTATCAATGGCCTGGAGACCTATCTGGCCATCAGAAAGATCAACCCGCAAGCAGTGGCTATCATGATGACCGCCTACCGCCAGGAGATGGCCGATCTGGTGGAGGAGGCGCTGCGCAATCACGCCTACACCTGCCTCTACAAGCCCCTCGGCATGGAAGAACTGCTCGGACTGGTGGACGAGATCCGGAAGAGGAAGCGAGACCGGACGTTTCACGTAACTGGTCCTGAACAGCAGGGGGGAGAGGGGAGAGATGAGAGATGAACGAGAAGCCTCGCATCTTGATCGTTGACGACGACGAGAGCACCCGTAGAACCTTGATGCTCATATTTAGCAAGCAGGGCTATGGGGTTGAGAGCGCTGCGACGGGACAGGAAGCCCTGGCAAAGGCGCGGGAGAGGTTCTTCAACCTGGCCCTCTTGGACATCAAGCTGCCTGACATAGAAGGGGTAGAGTTGCTGGCACTTTTGAAGGAAATGCACCCTGACTTGGTGGCTATCATGGTCACTGCCTACGCCTCTCTGGAAACAGCAGTGCAGGCCCTGAACAAGGGGGTATCGGCCTATATCACCAAGCCCTTGAACATGGACAAGGTGTTGGCTACCGTCAGGCAGGTCTTGGAAAAGCAACGCCTGGTTTGGGAGAAGCGGCGGGCGGAGGACGCACTCCAGGAAAGCCGCCGATCTATGGAAGCGGTGGTGGAGACGGTTCCAAACGCGAGGTCCACCACCGCGTCACGAACAACCTGCAAGCCATCATTGCTCTCATCAGCATGCAGGCTGAACAAACGGCAGATGCGCGCATTGCCCAATTCCTCCAAGAACTGCAGGAGCGGGCCTATACCATGGCCCTCGTCTACGAGCATTTGTATCAAGCGGAAAGCCTGGTGCGGATTCCAATGAAACCATACCTGCAAGACTTGAGTGCTCACATCCTCCAGACCTTTGGGGGTGGTCGGGCTATCACGCTTAGCGTAGAAGTCGCACCTGTCTCGCTGGATGTAGAGACAGCCATGCCCTGCGGCTTGATTGTGAATGAACTGGTCACCAATGCGCTGAAGTACGCCTTCCCAGCGGGCGTCAAAGAGGCAGATGAAGTACGGGTGGAGTTCCGGGCGGAGGATGCTACCTACACCCTGGTGGTCAGCGACAATGGTGTCGGCCTGCCGCCGGGGTTGGATTGGCGCAAGCCGAAGACGATGGGCCTGCGGCTGGTGAGCTTTTGGGCTACGCACCAGCTTGGGGGCAAGCTGGAGGTGGATGACCGGCAGGGGACAGCTTTCAAGGTTACCTTTGTGGGGAGAGAGTAAGGAGGGCGTCCGATGGCTAAGGCCAAGGTCATGGTCGTAGAGGATGATGGTATCGTGGCTGTCCATTGGCCTCACCCATCAAATGATGGTTGACAAGATACTAGGAAACCCTGGTCCGAGAGGAGGAACCCTGTGCACTCAATTGATAATTCGTTGACCTACACCCTGTGTCGGCTAGCGGCGCATTGCCGCCTCGCGCGGCCACAGGCAGCGCTAGCCAGCAGCCTGGGGAGATGTTTGGACGCACTCCTGATCCTCTGCGTCCTGGCCTCCCTGGCGCTTACCCCCCCGGCTCCACCAGTGGCGGAGAGGGCTTTTGCTGCTTCTACTCCCAGCGTGCTCATCGAGCCCTGGTGGCCAGGTTTGGAACTGCGGCCTCTCCCCGAGGCAGCCGCTCCTGCCCCGACTATCCGGGATCCGCAGGCGGCCACGCTCCTGGCGGCCGGACCACCGGCTACAGTGACCGTGACCGCCAACCCCACCAGCCGCCACGCTGACGGCGCCTCCACAGCCACCACCACGGGCGAGCCGTACACGATCACCCTGGCGGCGGTACCCGCCGTTATTCGCGCTGATGGCATCTCCACGGCGACGATTACGGCCACCGTGCGCGATGTGGGCGGCAACCCGTTGCCCGACGTCGTCGTGGGGGTCACGGCAACGCGGGGCACGACTGGCCTGTCTTTTGTGGAGGGCGAGGGTACAGGGGTGACGAAATCGCCGGGCGCCTGGACTGAGGTGATCAATCCTCAAGCCAGCGGCGGCAAATACGTCCAGTCGAACGGCGCCTTCTACCCCACAGCCAGCGCCTCCTGGACTTTCACGGCCAGCACTATCTCCTTGCTTTACGCCAAGAATTCTCTTGGCGGCATCGCCGCCGTCCAGGTGGACAGCAGCCCTACCATGCTCATAGACATGTACAGCGCGGTCGCCACCTTTGACGAGTATATCGTCCCCTGGCTGAGCGCCGGGCCGCACACCATCACCGTGACGCAGACCAGCCCACCCACCAATAATCCCAACTCCGGTGGTTACTTGATCTACGTGGACGCCTTCCGTGCCGGCGGACGAACGAATGCCAATGGCCAGGTCGTCACCTGGCTGCGCTCCAGCAATGTCACCTCTACCTCTACCGTGCGGGCTACAGTCTTGGGCAGTGGACCATTGTTCTACACAGAAACCAACGTTATCTTCGCCTGGCCGCCAGCCATCACCTTCACCGCCGCGATCACGCCCGTCGTCCTCTCCTGCGGGATAACGGACACGATCACGGCTACTGTTAGCAACGGCGGCTATCCCATCGCCGGGACGGTGGTGACCTTCACCGTCAGCCCCGGCACCCTGGGCACCGTCGCCCCACCCACCGCCACGACAAATGCCAGTGGGCAAGCAGTCACAGTCTTCACCGCCAACAAGGTCGGGACGGGGGTCATCACGGCCACGGCCACGGATACTTCTAACACCTTGTCCATCACAGTTAATCCAGGCTTACCCATTACACCCACCCTATCTGTCAGCCCTGGCCAGCTCGTAGCTACCGGCAACACCACAGCCACCGTGACCCTCACGGCCACGGACACCTGCGGCAACGCCATCACTGACGGCACCTTGGTTGGCTTCCAGACCTCGCTGGGCAGCATCGCGCCTGAGTATTACCTTGCTCCATACAACGATGCCAGGATCGCCAAATCTGGTTCGTGGTCGTCTACAGCAGACTGCGGTGGCTACTACTACACAATCGATCCATCTGCTGTAGCCACCTACGCTTTCACGGGAACGGCAGTCTCGCTTATCTATCGCCAGCATCCGGCCAATGGTGTGGCCAATGTTTGGATTGATGGCTGGCAAATCAAAACTATTGACCAATCAGGGACTGACAAATGCGATCAAAAGGTATCTATTGCCACTAACCTCATCCTGGGCACGCATGTTTTGACGATGACCTGGGCCTCAGGCGGATTTGTAGTCTTCCAAGGCTTTGAGTCCGGCGGGGCGACCTTGGGTGGTGTGGCTACCGGTGTGCTCACCTCGACGCGGCTGGCCGACGCCGATCCGGTGACGGAGACGGCGACCATCACCGGCACCGTCTACGGCAGCATCGTTACCGGCACTACCTCTGTCATCTTCGGCAAGCCGGTGGTCAGCATCCCGGATTTGAGCGCCGGCAAAACCACGCTGGTCGCCGACGGTGCGGATACCACCACGCTGACGGCCACCGTGCGCGATGCCTTCGGCGGTTTTTCGCCCAACGGCACCATGGTAGGCTTCACCGTCACTACAGGCATGGGCAGCTTCCCTTACACCTACGTGGAGTCTAGCGACAGCACCGTGACGAAGACGGGGGACTTTCTAACCCCTCGCCCGAATCCCCAGGCCAGCGGCGGCGACCTGCGTTACTCCGATGTTACCGGCGAGTATGTGCGCTGGACCTTCACGGGGACTGCCGTTTCCCTGATCCACAACACCCAAGACAACGGTGGTGAAGCCGATGTCACCGTTGACGGCCTCTACACCAAGACCGTGGACATGTACAGCCCCGCCCAAACCTGGCAGGTAGAGACGGTGATCTCCAACACCCTCTCCCCAGGCGCACACACCATCACCGTGACGGTCAAAGGCACTCACCACTTCACGTCCTCTGGTTACTACGTCTTCGTGGATGCCTTCCGCTCTGGCACCACTACCTCTGGTGGTAAAGCTACGGCTACGCTCACGGCGGGAGCGAACCTGGGCCCGGCCACCATCATGGCTACGGCTGTAGGCAGTGTGGTCACCAAAACCACGACGGTCAACTTCATCCCTGGCCCGCCGCTGACGGTCACCCTGGGCCAGGATGCCTACACGGTCACCTGTAACACCACCAGCACGGTCACGGCCACTGTGCTGGCCTACGGCAACAACGTGGTCACCGACGGCACGCCGGTGACATTTACTACCAACGTGGCTAGGGCCAGCTTCAGCCCCAACCCCGCCAGCACGGTGAACGGTGTGGTCACGACCACGGTTAGTGGCACCACATCCAGCAGCGGCCTGTTCACGGCCACGGCGACGGCGAGCGTGTGGGACACGGCCAGCCTTACGGTCAATCCTGGTCCACCGGCCACGCTAGTAGTGACGGCGCATCCTGCCAGGATCCTCGCTAACGACATCTCTACCGCCCTGATCACCGCCACCGTGCGTGATGCCTGTGGTAACTTGGTAGCGGAGAACACGCCGGTGACCTTCACCACCAGCCTAGGTACCATCGTGGAGGCGCAGCCGCGGTCCACCAGCGGTGGCGTGGTCACCTCCACCCTGCGCTCCGGCTTAGCCCCGGGTCCAGCCACCGTCACAGTGGTGGCGGGGCAGGTACAGACCACCACCATCGTCTACTTTACCGGTGCTCCATGGACTATCACCGTAACCGCTGTGCCGCCCAGTATTCCTGTAGGCGGTGACACCTTGGTCGTCACGGCCACGGTGCAGGATGTCTTTGGCAACCCCATCTCCGATGGGACGTTGGTATATTTCCAGACCAGCCTGGGCAGCATCGTAGAGACGCAGCCACGCCTCACCAGTGGCGGTGTGGCCACGACCACGCTGCGCTCGGGGACGGTCGTGGGCACGGCCATCGTCACGGCCACGGCGGACTCCCGCTTTGGGACGACCAACGTGAACTTCACCGCCGGCCCGGTGGACCACTTCGCCTTCGCCCCTGTCGGCACGCAGCAGGCAGGAGTTGCCTTTGGCCTCACCATCACGGCTCAGGATGCCTTTAATAACACGGTTACCAGTTACACCGGAAGCAACACCCTTACCGATAGCACCACAACCATCGCCCCTACCACTACGGGCAACTTTGTCCATGGCGTCTGGTCGGGCAGCGTAACCATCCTCAAGGCCTGGACCAGCGCAGTCATCACCACCACGGGCAGTAGTAAGCTGGGGGTCAGCAATCCCTTCACGGTGACGTCGGGCGCGCCCCTCACGGTGACCGTGACCGCCTCGCCGACGAGTATCCCCATCGTGAGCGGCTCGGCGGTTGTAACGGCGACCGTGCGCGACATCGGCGGTGACCCGGTGGCCGATGGTACGGTGGTCACTTTCACCACCACCCTGGGGGCGATCGCGCCTCTGACTAGAACCACGACTAACGGCGTGGCTACCGCTGTGCTGACCTCCGGCAGCACCTCTGGCACAGCAGTAGTAGTTGCCACTGCCGACTCCCGGTCGGGTTCCACTAATGTGACCTTCACGCCTGGCCCGGCGGCGAGCGTCGCCCTGGTGGCCTATCCGGCCAGCATTCCCATCGGTGGCCTGACTTCTACTCTCACGGCCACGGTGCGGGATCAGTACGCCAACCTGGTGACAGACGGCACGGTGGTGACCTTCGCTACTAGCCTGGGCGATTTCTTCCTGTCGAGCACGGTTACCAATACTACCAGCGGCGGTATGGCTACGGCAGCTTTGACCTCCGGGCTAATCATGGGCACGGCCACGGTGACCGCCACAGTGGATGCCATCTCCGGGACGACCACGGTGACCTTCACCCCGGGCCTGCCCTTCACGGTGGCCCTGCTGGCCGTGCCGCCGCGCATTCCGGTGGGGGGGAGCACGACCACGGTGACGGCCACCGTAGTAGACAGGTACAACAACCGCGTGACCGATGGCACAGTGGTGACCTTCGCCACCAACCTGGGCAGCATCGCCCCACTCACGTGCCCCACGAGTAGCGGCCTGGCGACGGCCACACTAACCTCGGGCAACCTCGCCAGCACGGCTACAGTGACGGCCACCGCGGGTATGGCTGCGGGGACGACCCCCGTGACTTTTACGCCGGGCTTGCCCTTTACGGTAACAATCACGGCCAATCCCATCAGCATCTCTGTGGGCGGTATAACCGCCATACTCACAGCCACCGTAGTGGATCAATATAACAACAACGTCGCCAACAACACGCCGGTTACTTTCACCACCAGCCTGGGCTCCATCGCCGAGACGCAGCCGCGGCTCACCAGCGGTGGCGCGGCTACAGCCACGCTCACGTCTGGCAATATGGCCGGCACGGCTACCATCATCGCCCTGGCCGATGCCCACGCTGGCACCACCATCGTGCAGTTCCTGCCCCTGGCGCCATTTACGGTGACGGTGATGGCGTCTTCTGCCAGCATTCCAGTTGGTGGGAACACGGCCATCACCGCCACAGTGACAGACCAGTACGGCAACCTGGCGGCCAACGGCACGGTGGTATCTTACCAGACCAGTCTGGGGGTGATTCTACCCCCGACCAGCACCACGACCAGTGGCGTGGCCACTTCGACGCTCAATGCCCTCACCGTTGCGGGCATGGCGACCGTGACGGCCACCGCCGGCACGGCCTTCGGCACGACGCCGGTCACCTTCACCGCCGGGGCACCATTCACGGTCACGCTTGTCGCCTCGCCCACGAACACGATGGCAGGCACCTCCGCCGCCCTGACGGCCACAGTGCGCGATCAGTTCAATAACCCGGTCGGCGGCACGGTGGTGACTTTCACCGCTAGTCCAGGCAACACCGACCCACTGACCAACACCAGCAGTGCGGCCGGCGTGGCGACCTCTACCGTCACCGCGCAGATCGTCGGCCCGGCAATGGTGACGGCCACGGCGGATTCCCGGGTAGGCACGGCTGTTGTGACCTTCACGCCGGGCCTGCCTTTCACGGTGACCCTGATGGCTGTGCCGCCGAGCATTCTGGTGGGTGGCAGCACGTCTACGGTGACGGCTAGGGTCGTGGACAGGTACAACAACCACGTGGCCAATGGCACAGTGGTGACCTTCGCTACCAACCTGGGCGCCATCGCCCCGCTGACACAGCCCACTACGGGGGGCGTGGCCACCTCCACACTGACCTCCGGCAACATCGCCGGTACGGCTAGGGTCACGGCCACGGCTGGTATTGCCGTAGGGACACTGCCGGTCACGTTCACGGCTGGCGCGCCCCTCACGGTGACCGTGGCTGCTTTCCCGATCAGCACGGTCGTTGGCACGTCGGTGGTCATCACCGCCGCGGTGCAGGATCAATATGCTAATCCGGTGACCGATGGGACGGTGGTGACCTTTGCCACCAGCCTGGGCAGTCTCGCCCCGCCCACCGGCACGACCACCGGCGGTCGCGTCGCCGCGGCTTTGACCTCGACCATCGCTGGCCCAGCTATCGTCACGGCCACGGTCGGAGCCAGGTGGGGCACGACGATCGTGACTTTCACGCCGGACGTGCCCTTCACCGTCACCGTGCGCGCCTGGCCGCTGAGCATCCCCATCGGCGGGTACACGTCCACGGTGACAGCCACAGCACAGGATCAATACGGCAATCTGGTGAGTAATGGGGTGCTCGTCAACTTCTCCACGAGCCTGGGCGCTGTTTCACCATCGTCTACCGGCACGGTGAGCGGGGTGGTCACCACGACGTTGACCTCCGGCCTCATCACCGGCACGGCGCGGGTGTATGCCTACAGCGGCGTAGGGAGCGGCTCCGTGGAGGTGACTTTCACCGTGGGCCCACCACATAGGGTCATCGTTGTGGCGCAACCTCCGACCATTACAGTGTCAACCGGTACTTCGCTGATTGGCGCTACTGTGCTGGACGTTGGCAACAACACGGTGGCCAATGGTACAGTAGTGACCTTCGCCACCAGCCTGGGGGCTATCAACCCGCTCATGGCCACGACCACCAATGGTGTGGCCCAGGCCACCCTGGCCGCCAGCACGGTAGCGGGCACGGCGGTGGTGACGGCTACCGCCGGCACGGTCTCAGGTACCACGTCGGTGGTGTTCGCGCCTGATCTGCCGGTGAGCATGACGCTGGCGGTCTTCCCGACGAGCATCCCCATCGGTGGGGACACCTCCGCCATCACTGCCACCGTGCGCGACCGCCATGGTAACTTTGTGGCCGATGGCACCGGCGTGAACTTCGCCACCGGGCTGGGCACCTTCCGGCAAAGCGGCTCAACTACCTACTATACGACTACCACCGGCGGCATCGCCACGGCCACACTCGTCTCTGGCCTGAGCATAGGCATAGCGCAGGTCTCCGCCGCGGCAGGCGTGGCGCTGGGCTTGAAGGAGGTGACCTTCACGATCGGGCCGCCACGTTACGTGACCGTGACTGCCTTGCCGAACAGTATCCCTATCGTCAACGGCTCGTCAACGGTGACGGCGATCGTACGCGACGTGGGCAACAACCCGGTGGCGAATGGCACGGTGGTAACCTTTGCCACCAGCCTGGGCAAGATCGGTCCGTTTACCGCCACCACGATCAGTGGTCTGGCCCTGGCTACCCTGGAGTCGTACACCAGGACGGGGACAGCTATCGTGACGGCCACGGTTGATTCTCGGCTGGGTACCACCAGCGTGACGTTCACGACGCCGTATCCGCCGGAACTGGTAGTCGTCACCGCCGATCCGGCGCGGATTCGGGCGGACGGCGTATCTACCTCCACCATCACGGCCACGGTGACCGAAATCTACGGCAATCCTG
>Ga0194111_10003239_pt1 | contig 19450 bp, 14 predicted proteins | sample TA2KigC300mmetaG_FD_146194 | JGI IMG/M metagenome (GOLD analysis project Ga0194111, IMG submission 146194) | Freshwater microbial communities from Lake Tanganyika, Tanzania - TA2015033 Kigoma Deep Cast 300m | ecosystem: Environmental > Aquatic > Freshwater > Lake | place: Tanzania: Lake... | reverse complement strand
CTGGTTCTTGTTCTTCAAAGCCCAGGCCACCAACGCCTACAACGAAGACTATATGGCCAAAAACTGGGAAAAGGTCAAGGCCGAATATCCCGGCTACGCCGATTCCCCGGGCACCTGCCTCCGGAATCATGCGGCCATGATCGAAATGCGGGAAGGCCGCGGCCCCATCATGATGCACACCGACAAGGCCATGCAGGCACTGGCTCAGGTTCTCTCCAAGAAAGAACTGAAACACCTGGAAGCCGAAGCCTGGGAAGACTTCCTGGATATGTCCATTTCCGCCGCCTGCCTGTGGGCCTCCTTCAACATGGAGCCCGACAAGGTCCCGTCGGAAATCATCCCCTCCGAACCCTACCTGCTGGGTTCCCATGCCGGCTGCGCCGGTCTGTGGGTCTCCGGCCCCTCCAAGAACTACATGGGCGCCCCGGATGAATGGTTCTGGGGTTATGACCGGATGACCACCGTGGAAGGTCTGTTCACCGCCGGTGACGGCGTGGGCGCCTCCGGCCACAAGTTCTCCTCCGGCTCCCATGCCGAGGGCCGTATGGCTGCCAAGGCCGCCATCGCCTACATCCTGGACAAAAAGGGCGACGGTCTGGAAGCGGCCCAGAACATCGACGATGTCATCGCCGAGATCTACCTGCCCTTCGAGATCTTTGAGAAATACAAAAACTACAGCACCGCCCCGGAAATCAACCCCAACTACCTGATGCCCAAACAGGTACAGACCCGGCTGCAGAAGCTGATGGATGAATACGTGGCCGGTTGCGCCACCATGTACATGACCAACAAGCCCATGCTGGAAGAAGGCTTGAAACGTCTTAGCATGCTGAAGGAAGACGCCACCCGGTTGGCCGCTCGCGACCTGCACGAACTGATGCGGGCCTGGGAACAGTATCACCGCATCCTGGCCGGTGAGGCCCACCTGCGTCACATCCTGTTCCGGGAAGAGTCCCGTTACCCCGGTTACTACTACCGCTCCGACTTCCTGTCCATCGACGACAGCAAGTGGAAGGTCTTCACCATTTCTCAGTATGATATGAAGACCAACGAGTGGAAGTTTGAAACCCTGCCGTACGTCCAGCTGGTAAAGTAAGCCGGCCCTAACCCCTGGGGCGCTGCGGCGCCCCAGGTTTTGCCATCTGTGGCCGTGGCCACGAACCGGCCACGGCCAGTTTTTTGTGGACGCTTAGTGAGACCCTCCAACCCCCCTTTAAGAATGCGGAATTACCCTCAGACACCGCCCGTCTCCGCCATTTCCCCATTCTTAAAGGGTGGGTCGGGGGAATATCCGCCTGGGGTGGATCAATTTTGGCCCGATTCAAAGCCTCTAGCACACCCCTCCCACTCGTGAAATGCAATTCCAGAAGCTTTGGAACTCCTTATCCCATATCCGATGCCGGGAAGTTCTGAAGGAGGTCTGATGTGAACGCAAGCAATAAGAAAATTCTTGTCATCGGGGGCGGTATGAGCGGCCTGACGGCAGCTTTGGAAGCTGCGGAATCAGGCGCCCAGGTAGTCTTGGTGGAAAAGACTCCCTACCTGGGTGGCCGCGTGGCGCAGCTCAACAAATATTTCCCCAAGCTCTGCCCTCCCACCTGCGGTTTGGAAATTAATTTTAAACGGATCAAAAATAACCCGGATATCACCTTTTATACCCTGACCGACGTGACCCAGATCACCGGCCAGGAAGGGGCTTTCAATGTCACCCTGAATGTCCGGCCCCGTTACGTCAACGACAAATGCGTCGCTTGCAACAAGTGCGCCGAGGTCTGCCCCATCGACCGGCCGAACGATTTCAATTACGGCCTGGATAACCAGAAAGCCGCCTACCTGCCCTTTGATATGGCCTTCCCGCTGCAATATGTCATCGATATGAACGTCTGCCTGGGCGAGGCCTGCCAGAAGTGCGTCAAGGCCTGCGAATACGACGCCATTGAATTGAATATGGCGCCGCAAACCGTCAATGTGGAAGTGGGCTCCATCATCCTGGCCGGCGGCTGGGACCTCTACGACGCCGCCAGAATCGACAACCTGGGTTTCGGCCAGGTGGCCAACGTGGTGAGCAACATGCAGATGGAACGGTTGGCCGCGCCCAACGGGCCCACCAACGGCAAGATTCAGCGTCCCTCCGACGGCCAGGAGCCCAAGAATGTCGCCTTCGTGCAGTGCGCCGGCTCCCGGGACGAAAACCATCTCCCCTACTGCTCTTATATCTGCTGTATGGCCTCCCTGAAGCAGGCCACTTACCTGCTGGATCAGGACCCGGAAGCCCAGGCCACGGTTTTCTACATCGATATCCGCACCCCCGGACGGTACGAACAATTTTACTGGAAAGTGCGGGACCGGGAAAATGTGGAATTGATCCGGGGCAAGGTGGCCAAGATCAGCCAAGCCCCCGGGGACATGGTGGAAGTGGTGGCCGAAGATACCGCCACCGGCAACAAGGTGCGCCGCACCTTTGATCTGGTGGTCCTGGCCGCCGGGATGGTGCCTTCGACAAAGACCGATAAACTCCCCATGGCCGTGAAATATACTGACGATGGGTTTATCGACCCCACCGGTCTGCCCGCCGGCGTTTATGCCGTGGGCAGCTTGAAGAGCCCCCTGGATGTGGCCAAATCCGTCCAAGACGGCACCGGCGCCGCCATTAAGGCTCTTCAGAGCTTGGTAGGGAGGTAACATATGGAAATGGAAGAAAGAAAATACGGCGTCTATATCTGCCAGGGGTGCGGCATCGCCGATGCCGTCAAGCTGGAAGGATTGGAAAAAGTTACCCGCAAAGGCGGCAAGATTCCCCATATCAAATCCCATGAGATCCTCTGCAGCCCGGAAGGTCTGGAATTTTTGAAAAATGACGCGGCCGCCGAGGGGGTTAACTGCCTGGTCATCGCCGCCTGCTCCCCCCGGGTCAAATACGAGGAATTCGATATTCCCGGCTGCCTCATCGAACGGGTGAATCTGCGGGAACTGGTGGCCTGGACCCAGGAACCCCAACACGAGGAAACCCAGGCATTGGCCGAAGACTATGTCCTCATGGGCTGCGCCAAGATTAAAAAGGCCGACATCCCGGTGGGCGCGCCGGTGGAAATCGAACGGGCTATCCTGGTCATCGGCGGCGGCGTCACCGGTCTCACTGCGGCCCTGGAAGCCGCCAGTTTAGGCCAGAGCGTCGTCCTGGTGGAAAAAGAAGCTGAACTGGGCGGCCTCGGGGCCGGCCTCTTCCAGCAGACACCCCGGACGTATCCCTATCAAAACCTGGAAATCCCGGTGGTATTCAGCAAAATCAAGGAAGTCCTGGCCAACCCCAAGATCAAGGTGCTGACGAACTCCGAGGTGGTCCAGACCGACGGCCAGCCCGGCCTGTATGATGTCACCATCAAGACTAACGGCAAGGAAGACGTCTACAAGATCGGGGCGGTCATCCTGGCCGCGGGCGCCAAACCCTATGACGCCAGCAAACTGGGGCATCTGGGTTACGGCCAGTCGGACGATGTGGTCACCAACTGGGAATTGGAAAAAATCGCCGCAGAGGGCAAAATTCTCAGGCCCTCCAACGGCAAACCGGCCCAAAAGGTGGTTTTCATCCAGTGCGCCGGTTCCGTGGACCCGGACCACCTGCCCTACTGCTCGGCTTTCTGCTGCGGCACCTCCCTGAAACAGGCCAAGTATGTCCGGCAGATGAATCCGGATTCCCTGGCGTATATTGTTTATAAAAATATGCGCACCCCGGGGCAGTACGAACTGTTTTACAAGCATACCCAGAACGATCCGGGCATCCTTCTGACCAAAGGCGATGTCACCGGCGTGCAGGTGGCCGATGACGGCAGCCTGGCCGTTATTGCGGAAAACACCCTCCTGGGCGAGAAGATCAAACTCGAGGCGGATCTGGTGGTCCTGGCCACCGGGCTGGTCCCCGCCACCGTGGATAATCCGGTCATTAATCTGAATTATCGCCAGGGACCGGGGTTGCCGGACCTGGAGCTCTATCAGGGTTTTGCCGACTCCAATTTCATCTGCTTCCAGTATGAAACCCGGCGGACCGGGGTTTATGCCGCCGGTGCGGTGCGCCAGCCCATGGATATGGCGGCCGCCATGGAAGACGCAGCCGGGGCGGCCCTGAAGGCCTACCAGTGCCTGGATCATACTGCCAAAGGAATTGCGGTGCATCCCCGGGCCTGGGACCTGACCTTCCCGGATCCCTTCATGCAGCGCTGCACCTCCTGCAAACGCTGCACGGAAGAATGCCCCTTCGGCGCCATCGAGGAAGATGCGAAGGGAACCCCCTTCTTTAAAATTAACCGCTGCCGGCGCTGCAGCACCTGTATGGGCGCCTGTCCGGAACGTATCGTCAACTTCAAGGACTTTAGCGTCGATATCATCGGCTCCATGGTCAAGGCCATGGATGTCCCCGAAGAAGGGATCCGCATCGTCGCCTTCGTCTGCGAAAACGACGCCGGCCCGGCCATAGACGCTGCAGCTCTTCATAAACTGCGTTTGCATCCCGCCGTCCGCTTCATCCCGGTGCGCTGCCTGGGCTCCTTCAACCTGGTGTGGATCGCCGATGCCCTCTCCCGGGGCATTGACGGCATCATGATCATGGGCTGTAAATACGGCGATGATTATCAGTGCCATTTTGCCAAGGGGAGCGAGTTGGCCAACTACCGGATGGAAAAACTCCAGGAAACCCTGGACCGGCTGGCCCTGGAATCTGAACGGGCCCAATTCTTTGAAGTAGCCATTTCCGATTTCGATAAGCTGCCCAAGTTGATCGATGATTTCGTGGCCAGAGTCGATGAAATCGGTCCGAACCCCTATAAGGAGTTCTAGGAGGTTAATACATGGCTGATGAAACCGTTATCAAGTCCGACCTTCAGTTTGTCAAACGCTTGCAGGAATATGGCGGCGAGTCGCTGAAAAAATGCTATCAGTGCGCCACCTGCTCCGTGGTCTGCAACATCTCCCCGGACGACAAGCCCTATCCCCGCAAGGAAATGCTCATGGCCCAGTGGGGCATGAAAGACCAGATCGTCAAAGATCCGGACATCTGGCTCTGCCATTACTGCGGCGACTGCACCACCTACTGCCCCCGGGGCGCCAATCCCGGCGAGGTGATAGGGGCCATGCGCCAGGCCTGCATCGAACACTATTCCTTCCCGCCCATCCTGGCCCGGATGGTCAGCCAGATGAAGTTCCTGCCGGTACTTTTGGCAGTGCCCGTCCTGGTGATCCTGGCCGTGATGAAATTGGTGGGCACCCTGGGGAACATTCCCGAAGGCACCATCAAGTATTCCAATATGATGCCGCTGTTGGCCGTGGATGCCATCTTTATGGCCGCGGCCGGCTTTGCTGTTTTTGTTTTCGTCAACGGCGTCCGGCGCTATTGGAAGGATCTGAACGCCGAGGTCTCTCCCTGGAAGGCGAAACTGAGCAACAAGAGCGTTATCAGCGCCACCATTGAAGTGCTCAAGGATTTCATCGTGCACAAGCGCTTCAAAGAGTGCGTCACCAACTATACCCGGGCCACTTCCCACCTGCTGCTGGTGTTGGGCTTCATTGCCCTGGGGATCGTCACCGCCTGGTCGGCGTACTATGAATGGGCCTCCAAGTTCGGCCTGATTCCCCACAAGGAATCCCCCTTCGCCATCACCGAACCCATCAAGTGGGTGGCCCTGGTGGGCACCGGCTTGATGCTGTATGGTATTTATCTTATTTACCAGCAGCGCCAGGCCAAGGCCAATTCATCCGGCTTCGGCGGCTACTTTGACTGGCTCCTCATCTGGGTCATCATCGCCGTGGGCCTCACCGGCGTCCTTAGCTGGGGGCTACGCCTGGCCAACCTGGCCTCCCTGGCCTATCCCATGTACTTTGTCCATCTGGTGTCGGTCTTCTTCCTGTTTTTCTACGCCCCCTACACCAAGATGGCCCACCTGGTTTACCGGACCACGGCCCTGGTCTTTGCCAAAATGCAGGGCCGGGAATAGCCTTAACCTATAAACTCCGACCGAAAAGCCGGTCCTCTTCCAAGGACCGGCTTTTGAGTTGGAGCGCTTCCGGTTTCCGGTTTCCAGTTTCTGCCAGAGGCTCACATGAGAATAATTTCATTAAAATAAAGCCAAAGCTGGTCGCAGGCATGATAGACCCTGTTACAAGCTTTTTGATTGTGGGTTTTGGGTTGTCTCTTGCAGCAAAATGCACTATTATTTAATTTCAGAGATAGCTTCTGGCATTATCTTTAGAACCTGATAGGCAAGTTACGACAACTGCCAATAGTTCTTTCCTTTATTTACGGCAGCATACCATAGGATATTAGCCTGAGAATTGCTTCGCCTGACGCAGGCTGACCTGTTTTTTTGGAGCAAAGCATGAAAAGTATGAAGGATGTCAAGCCGGTCCAGTTAGGCCTCAACAGCCGGTTTAAGTTTAAGTGCTACCCGGGCATTTCCTGTTTTACGGAATGTTGCGGCCGGATTGATATTGCCCTCACCCCTTATGATATAATCCGCATCAAAAAACGTCTGGGAATAACCTCGGCCGAGTTCCTGGAGCGCTATACCCGCCGCGAAATTGACGAAAAATCGGGGCTGCCCCTGGTCTTTTTGCGCATGCCGCCGGAAAACAACCATAAATGCCTCTTTGTCACTCCCGACGGCTGCACCATCTATACCGACCGCCCCTGCGCCTGCCGCTACTATCCCATCGGCCAGGCTACCTTGCAGCGCGAGGAAGGTTTGGGAGGCACCGAAGAATTTTATTTTCTCATCAAGGAACCTTACTGTAAAGGACACGAGGAAGCCACCGAGTGGACCGTGGCCTCCTGGCGGGTGGATCAGGAACCGGATCTCTACGATGAAATGAACCGGGAGTGGAAGGCCATGATGCTGCGCCGGGACTCCGACGCCCGCCAGGCCATAGACGAAAAAAAGCAAAAGATGTTTTTCCTGGCCAGCTACGATCTGGACAACTTCCGCCGCTTTGTCCTGGAAAGCAGATTCCTGGACATTTTCGAGGTTGCCCCGGATACCGTCCAGGCCATCACGGATGACGACATCGCCCTGATGAACTTCTCCTTTAAGTACCTGAAATATCTCCTGGTCATCGAGGAGAGCCTGAAACTGAAAGAGAAAGTGGAGCCGGTCCAACCCGCGGCTTGAAAGGATGTTTTTCGGTTTTCATTTTTTGGTTTTTCTTCTCGTGCCCGAGTTGCCCTTGGGCACGGGGGTCAAGAGGATGTGGGCTTTTCCTCCGGTAATAGTTCTCCTGCAGCGCTATCTTTAATCCTCTGCTCATTCTGTCATTATCCTAACGCGGCTTTATCATTAATTGGATAGTTGCCGAAATTCGCGTCTGAATTAAACTTACCCCCGGAAGGGGTGCAAGGCGGGCGGAAATTGCGGCAACCGGTATCAACCATAACTCCAACTTCAGGACCGTGGGGAACAATTTTCCCGGGGAATTATGTGTTAAGGAGGAGGATATGAAAAAAGCCATTGGGATCGCTTTGTTGTTGTTACTTGTTGGCGTGACCGCCGGGTACGCCAAGACCAAGAGCATTGCCAAGGACAACGTCAATGTGCGGGCCAAGCCCAGCCGGCAGGCGCCCATCCTCTTTGTGGCGCCCAAGGGCTACCCGCTCTGGGTGAGGCAGCAACAGAAAAACTGGGTCCAGGTGGAGGATTGGCAGGGCAAGCGGGGGTGGGTTTATAGACCCTTGATCTCTGCCATTCCCACCGCGGTGGTGCAGGTGGAAACCGCCAATGTCAGAAAAAGCCCGAGCCGGAGAGCCTCCCGGGTCACCCAGGCTAAACACGGGGAGATTTATAGAGTGTTCGCCTCCCAGGGGGATTGGGTTAAGATAGGCTATTATTTCGAGAACGAGAAACTGGGCTGGATCCACCGGGATCTAGTCTGGGGTTACTGAACTTTGGGACAACTCCCCGGGACCGCTGATACCCTGGTTCCCCCCTCAGGGGCCGCCATTTCCTGAGTTGACAGGCTAATCAGCCTTAATCATAACAGGGGAGCAGGCGGGCGTTACTCGCCTGCTCCCCCTTTTCTTGCATTCCTTTAACATTCCTGATATCATTTCTTAATTATATTCAGGAGGTTCTTCATGGTGGAGGCCGTATCCCGTCGCGCCCAGGAAATTACCCCTTTTCTGGTCATGGACATCCTCGAGCGGGCCCAGGAACTGGAGCGCCAGGGGGTGCCGGTGATTCATCTGGAAGTGGGACAGCCCGATTGGGATACCCCCCAGGTGGTGAAAGAGGCGGCCTTTCAGGCCATGCAGCGGGGAGAGACGCAATACACCCATTCCATGGGCCTCCTGGAACTCAGGCAGGCCGTCTGCCGGCATTACGAGGAAAAATACGGGGTAGAGCTCACCCCGGACCGAATCATCGTCACCTCCGGCACCTCGCCGGCCATGCTCTTGATCCTGGCGGCTCTGTTGGACCCGGGGGATGAAATTATCCTCACCGATCCCCATTACGCCTGTTATCCCAATTTTGTCCGCCTGGTGGACGCCATCCCCCGCTATGCTCCCATCCGGGAAGAAGACGGTTTCCAGGTGCAGCACCAGGACCTGGCCGCCTGCCTGGGCCCCAAGACCAAGGCCGTACTCATTAACTCGCCGGCCAATCCCACGGGCGCGGTTTTGACCCGGGAAAACCTTGAAGAAATAGCGGCCCTGGGGCCTTATGTCATCTCTGACGAAATATACCACGGCCTGGTGTACGAAGGCCGGGAGCATTCCATCCTGGAGTTCACCGACCGGGCCTTTGTCATCAACGGTTTCTCCAAGGCCTATGCCATGACCGGCTGGCGGCTGGGCTATTTAATCGCCCCCCCGGATTTCATGCGGCCCCTGCAGAAATTGATGCAGAATTTCTTTATTTCCGCCAATGCCTTCGTGCAGCGGGCCGGTATCGCGGCCCTTACCCAGGCCGGGCCCGAAGTGGAGCAGATGCGGCAGACGTACGCCCAGCGCCGCCGTTTCCTGGTGGACGGCCTGGAAAAGTTGGGATTCACCATCCCGGTGCCGCCCACGGGGGCCTTTTACGTCTTTGTCAATGCCCGACATCTGTCCACCGATTCCTATCAACTGGCCTTCGATATTCTGGAACGGGCGCACGTCGGGGTCACCCCCGGCATTGATTTCGGGCCGGGCGGGGAGGGCTTTCTGCGTTTCTCCTATGCCAATTCTTTGGAAAACCTGGCGGAGGCTCTGCATCGCCTGGAGGGGTATCTGGCCGCCCGTTCTTAAGGAGCGGTTTGTAAAACCAGAAGCAGAGGAATGACGCGGAGGAAGTTAGATTTTTTTCAGCCGCTGGCGTCGGCGCCTGATTTTTTTCGAGGCCCGGTGGGCGGGCCCCTTTTTCCGAGTGCGGCTCCCCGGGTCTTCCATCTCGTCAGACTCTTCGGAGAGGTCCCCGGACTCGGCGAATTCCAGGCGGAGGATGAACTCTGCCGCACAGAGCACGGCCGCACCCTGACGGAGGGCATAATCCGCAATCTCCCGGTCCGAAGTGACTATGAGAGCGCGCTCCCTCTCCTGCTCGGCAAGCCGTTTGATGACTGCATCCGCCTTCTCGCCCCGGCGGGAATAAAGGATAAGAATGCCCTGGAAACGATCCCGGTTGCCCATGAACTCGCCCCCCTCCCAGCCATCGAAAACCACGGTGATGGGATGAGGCTTCAGCCGGCGGTAGGCTGCCAACTTTTCCAGGAGGGCTTCCCGGCCCCAGGCCAGGTCTTGCGCCTCCTGGGCCAGCAACTCCGGGGACTGGCGGATGAGATTATAACCGTCAATAATGAGATGTACTGCCATGGGGAATAATCCGCCGGCTGCTCAGGTTAAAGAGCACAGGTTTCGATAGAGTGGAATAAATGGGACAAGCAGATTATCCTCTGCTAACTGTATATTCTTAATCTTTAAGCTGACGTTTGCAAACTGCTAGCCGAACATCTAGAGCTTTTTTACCCTGATGTGTTGAAATTTGAATGAAAATATCATATTTTGATGGTACAAAGAAATATTCCTGCCTCGAATCGTGTTGCTGTGCCTGTGGCGGCAATGTCGGGGTCGGGACCTGGCCGCCTTACAATAGAGAGACACCCGATTATGACTGTTTGCCCGCAATGTCATACAGTTCACGGCGATGAACATAGCTTCTGCCAACGCTGCGGCAATCCTTTGGTGCCGGAAAATAAAGCCCCTCAGAGCGCCTGCCCCAACTGTAGCGGCCCGGTTTTCCCCGGTCAGATTTTCTGTACGGAGTGCGGCCAACGGGTCAAGAGTCTGACCGGCGCCCGCACCATCGCCGGGACCGGCGGACGAGATGATCTTTTTTACAAGTCACCCGCCAGTCGCACCCCTCAGCGCGCCCCGGCAGGACGAAAAGGCCTTTCTCCCTGGCTCATGGGCCTGGCCGGGCTGCTGATCCTGGTGGGGGTCTATTACTTCTGGCCCAAAGCCCCGGATCGCAAACCCCTGGTGAGCCCGCCGGTCCTGCCACCACTTACCGCCCCCGAACGCGTTGACACCCTGCAACGGGATGTGGAGCGTCTGGCCGAAAGGATCCGGTCAGCCCATATGAAAAAAGATATGAGCCTGTTTCGGAGCTGTTATTCCGACTCTTATCCCAATCTGGGAGAGTTGGAACGGCAGACCTATGAAAATTGGAAAAACTTCGATTTCAGGGACGTGCGTTACAACATCTCCAATGTCCGCCGGGTGGGACCTAATCAGGCCGCCGCAGAATTGGTCTGGAATTTTCAAATCTTCAACAATCAGACGAAGGCCGCGGAAATACACCGTTATATTTACAGCATTATGTTGGAAGATGTCGGTGGCTCCTGGAAGATTTTAGAAAGCAAGGACATAGGTTAAATCATGAGCTTTTTGATTACGCCCTATCTCTGCCGCAGGCTGAGGCCCTTGGCCGCCTTGCTGTGTTGTGCAATTCTCCTGGTGTCAAGCGGCTGCGCCCACAAAATGCCCTGGCAGCCCCCGGATGAACCGAAAATCACGGCGCCGCCAGCCCCCCCGCCGCCCCGGGTGGATTATGAAATATGGTATGTCATGGCCGACAGGCTGAACCTCAGGGCCTGCCCCGGTATGGACTGCCCCAGGATTACCGTCTTGGAGAGAAACCAGGAAGTGGAAAAAATGGGCGAAAGCCAGGGCTGGTTTCAGATCAGATCACGCCTGGACGGCTCCCTGGGATGGGTGGACGCCCGTTATTTATCCCGGAGCCCCGTTGTGGTGGAAACCGTCGCCCCGCCACCTGTCACGCCCCGGGAGGTGCCCCCGGCTCCGGTGACCGAACCGGCGGAAGTCAGGCCCAGGATCAAAACCCCGGCCACCGTCCGTGAACAAGACGTGGAAGAACCGCGTCCCCGCAGGATACCCGCGGCTGAGGCTGCCGAACCACCCCGTCCACCTGCTCCCGAACCTGCCCCTGAACCAGCCCCTGCCCCGGCTGCACCCGGCGAACCGGAGAAAAAACGCATCAGAATTATGTAATTGTTCCTTGACACACTCACCGCCGGACGGGTTAATTACCCGTCCGGCGGCTTTTTATGATTTGCGGGATATGGGGTTCCCAAGTGCAACTTGGGAACCAGAAACCGAAAACTCCCTCAGCTCAGCCATTCCAGCACCGTGGCCGCCCACGTCACCCCCGCCCCGAAGCTGATTAAGACAACTTTATGATTTTTCTGAATCTTTCCCTCTATGAGAGCCTCGTGCAGGGCGATGGGAATGGAGGCCGCCGAGGTATTGCCATAGCGGTCCACATTGACGTAGACTTTTTCCATGGGCATTTTGGCGAACCTGGCCCCGGTCTCCAGGATGCGATAATTTGCTTGGTGAATAATGAGAAAATCGATCTCCTCCCGGCTCATCCCGGCCTGGGCCAGGATACGCCGGAGACTTTCCTGCACCGCCCGGACGGCAAATTTAAAAATTTCCGGGCCGTCCATGTACATGAAATTGCCGGTCAAGGCCGGCTTGGGCAGGAAGGGGCTGTTTAATTCCGTAAACTCGTTCTTTAAATAAAGCTTGCCGTTGTAGGACGAGGCCACAAAGGACGCCACCAGGCGGCTGCGGTCGGTGGGACCGATGACCACGGCCCCGGCACCGTCCCCAAAAAGGATGCACGTCCCCCGGTCGGTAAAATCCAACATCCGGGTGTTGGCGTCGGTGCCGATCACCAGGGCGTAGCCTCCTTTGTTTTTAATCATATTTTCAGCCACATACAGGGCATAATTAAAACCGGAGCAGCCCGCCTGGAGGTCGAAGGCGGCCAGTTTGTCGTCCAACCCCAGGCCGTGTTGGATGCGGATGGCAGTGGCGGGATACATGTAATTAAAGGTGTTGCTGGCCGCAATAAGATAATCCAAGTCCTCCCAGGCAATGCCCGAATTCTCCAGGGCCTGCCGGGCGGCCGCTTCACCCATGGTGGCCACATCCTCCTCGGGGGAGGCGACCCGGCGCTCCCTGATGCCGGTGCGCTCTCTGATCCACTGATCCGAGGTGTCCACCAATTTTTCCAGGTATTGGTTGGTCAGCACCGTTTCGGGCAGATAGGCCCCGGTGCCTATGATGCCGATGGGAAGACTGCTCACTGGTTATCACCCTTTCCTTAAATGGCCACACTATATAGCGGGTTGGCCCAAAGTGCAACAAGAAAGTAGCTCCAGAGGGGCAGTCCAGGGCTCCTGGGTGGCTCAGTGGAAAAAACCCCGCCGTTGACAAATAACCCCATTCTGCTATGGTACACTAGAAGTAAGAACAGCCGGAGGGAAACCCATAACAATAGAAACATTCATGGCCGACTGCGGCCGCCCCCGATGATTAAAATCCCCCCAAAGCCCCCTTTAGAAAAAGGGGGAAACAAGGGGAACTCCTTATAAGTCCCCCTTTCTTAAAGGGGGATTCAGGGGGATTTCCCCGGTAAACTTCGAAACCATGACAGATCTCATATCATATTTGAATCTATCCTATTTCCGGCCGATCCTGCTCCTGGCCGCAGGAATCGGGCTCGGCTTGTTGGCGGGATGGCTGCGGGGACAGGCCAGAATTAAGCGGGCCCAGGAAAGCATCACGGCCGCTTTTAAGTCGGAGCTGGCCGTCTTGCAGGAACGCCTGGCCTCCCGGGAGGAGCATCTAACCGGGATCAAACTGGAGTTAGCCGCGGCCCAGGAAAAACAGCAGGCCTTGCAAGACGAAAACCGGGGCCTGGCCCAGAGCCAGGCTGCCCTGAAGGTGCGCCTGGAGGAAGAGCGGCTGAAGCACGAGGAAAAATCGGCCTTGCTCACCGAAGCGCAGCACAAGCTCACCGACGCCTTCAAGGCCTTGGCCGCGGAAGCCCTGTCCAGCAATAATCAGTCCTTCCTGCAGCTTGCCGGGACCGTCATGGAAAAATTCCAACAGCAGGCCCAGAGCGATCTGGAGGGCCGCCATAAGGCCGTTGACGCCCTGGTGCAGCCCATCCAGGAATCTCTCCGCCAGGTCGACGGTAAACTGCAAGACCTGGAAAAAGAACGCCTCCGGGCCTATGCCGGCCTCTTGGAACAGGTAAAATCGTTGAGCGCCGGCCAGACCGATCTGCGGGCCGAAACCGCCAAGTTGGTGCATGCTTTGAGGACCCCGGCGGCCAAAGGCCGGTGGGGCGAAATCCAATTGCGCCGGGTGGTGGAAATAGCCGATATGCTCCCGTACGTGGATTTTGTCGAACAGGTCTCGGCCGCCACCGATACCGGGACCTTGCGGCCTGATCTCATCATCAGATTGCCCGGCGGGAAAAACCTGGTGGTGGACGCCAAGGCCCCTTTGCAGGGCTACCTGAGCGCCATGGAGACCCAGGATGAAGCCCAGCGGCAGCGGAGCTTGAAAAACCACGCCAAACTGCTCCAGGATCACATGAGCCGACTGAGTTCCAAAGAGTACTGGAAACAGTTCCACCCTACCCCTGAGTTTGTGGTGATGTTCCTGCCGGGAGAGGTGTTTTTCAGCGCCGCCCTGGAGCAGAACTCCGGCCTCATCGAAGCCGGCGTAACCCAAAGGGTCATCCCGGCCTCCCCCACCACCCTCATCGCCCTGCTCCGGGCCGTGGCCTATGGCTGGCGGCAGGAAAAGCTGGCGGCAAACGCCCAGGAAGTGAGCCGATTAGGAAAACAGCTCTACGACCGTTTGCGCCTCTTCCTGGTCTCCATGGAAAAGTTGGGAGCCGGCCTGAAAACCGCGGTTGACTCCTATAACCGGGCCGTGGGCTCCCTGGAAACCCGGGTGCTGGTGGCTGCCCGGAAATTCCCGGAATTGGGCGCCGTGGCCGGGCCGGAGCTTCCCGCTTTGTCCCAGGTGGAAAGCGCCCCCCGCCAGGTATCAGTCCAGGAAGGGAGCAGTGATCCGAACCCCTGAGCAATCAAACCGCCTCGCGCCGGAGGAACCATAAAATGACTGATTTTGGTAAAATATTGGTGTTTTTCGGGTTGGTCCTGGTGGGTTTGGGCTTATTGCTGCTCTACGGCCCCAAAATCCCCTGGCTGGGAAAACTCCCCGGAGACATTACTATCCAAAGGGAAAAATTCACTTTCTACTTTCCCCTGGCCAGCTCCATTGTTATCAGCATTATCTTAACCATCCTCTTTTCCCTTTTCCGCCGCTGATAAATGACCCCCCCTATATAGGGAAAAGACTTGCATTATTTGCCCCGGTGGCTATACTGAGAAAAATTCACCGTGATGGCTTTACGAGAAATCTGTTTCTTCCATATCATCGATATGTGCCTGATTTCCCAGCACAGGCCAGGAAGAAGAAGGCCCTGCTGGTATGCCCTCGGGTCCCTGCCCTAAAGTGGGACTCAGACTTTGAGGAGAATTATTTCATGCCGGAACTCAGAAAAGATCCTATCACTTCACGTTGGGTCATCATCTCCACCGAACGCGGCAAGAGGCCACATGATTTTGTCGTAGAAGCCGAGACAACCAAGGGGGGATTTTGCCCTTTCTGCCCAGGTAACGAACATACTACCCCTCCGGAGATCATGGCCTATCGTGCCGACGGTAGCGCGCCCAATACGTCGGGCTGGAAACTGCGGGTGGTCTCTAATAAGTTTCCGGCCCTGGTCAATGAAGGGGAACTTGACCGCCGGGGGGAAGGCATGTACGATCTCATGAATGGGATCGGCGCCCATGAAGTCATTATTGAAACCCCGGCACACGAATTGACCCTGTCCACCATCAGCGTCATGCAATTTGCCGATGTCCTCTACGGTTACCGGGATCGCATCCGGGACCTCAGCCGGGACCCTAAGTTCCGCTATATTTTAATTTTCAAAAACCAGGGCCGGGCCGCCGGCGCCTCCCTGGAACACAGCCACAGCCAACTCATCGGCCTGCCCATCGTGCCGGAACTGGTCCTGGAAGAATTATCCGGCTCTCTGGCCCACTATCGCCTCAAGGAAAGGTGCGTCTTCTGCGACATGATCCGGCAGGAACTGCAGCAGGAAGTGCGGGTGGTCCTGGAAAACGACCTTTTCGTGGCCTTATGCCCCTTCGCCCCCCGTTCCCCCTTTGAGATCTGGATATTACCGAAAACCCATCGGTCATCTTTCGTTGACCTGCCCGACGCCATTTTCCCTAAATTGGCGGAAATTTTTTCCGAAACTTTGAAACGCCTGGATACGGCCTTAAACCGGGCCCCCTATAATTTCATCCTGCACACCGCGCCGGTGCGGGAGACAAACCTGGAACATTATCATTGGCATTTTGAGATCATGCCGAAATTGACCCTGATGGCCGGATTCGAATGGGGCTCAGGCTTTTTTATCAATCCCACACCCCCGGAGGACGCCGCCCGCTACCTCCGGGAAGTTCAGCTCGAAGGCACTCCCCAACCTTTGGAAAAGAGCACTCCTCAGCCACAGGAGCCCTAGCTTATGCGTATTCTCATCGCCACCCCGGAAGCCAACCCTTTTGCTCGTTCCGGCGCCCTGGCCGAGGTTATCTTCGGCCTCTCCAAGTCCCTGGCCCAGATGGGCCACCAGGTGAGCATTGTATTGCCTTTTTACCGGCAGGTGAAGGAATCCGCCGTCACTCTCACCGCCATGTCCCAAAGCCTCACGGTGCCCTTATCTTTTAAAAACCTCAAGGCGGAGATCTATACGGCCCGGGTTGATCCGGGGATGACGTTCTATTTTATCTGCCAGGACAGTTTGTATGACCGGGAGGGGCTCTATGGCACCCCGTTCGGTGATTTCCAGGACAATGCCGAACGTTTTATCTTTTTCAGCCGGGCCGTGCCGGAGTTGCTCAACGCCCTGGAATTGCAGTTTGACGTGTGCAACTGCCACGAGTGGCAGACCGGCTTGATACCCGTTTACTTGCGCACTTTATATAAGGATTCTCCCTATTGCCAGGATCTGGCTACGGTATTTACCGTGCACAACGTGGGCTACCAGGGCGTCTTCTGGCATTATGATATGGCCCTCACCGGCCTGGGGTGGGAGTTCTTCACCCCCAACATCTTGGAATATTTCGGCAAGATCAATTTGGCCAAGGGTGGCTTGATCTATGCCGACATCATCAGCACGGTGAGCCGCCAGTACCGCCAGGAAATCCTGACCCCGGAGTTCGGCTTCGGTTTAGAAGGAGTCATTCAGGAGCGAGCCGAGGATTTATTCGGCATAGTGAACGGCGTTGATTATGAAAAGTGGGATCCGGCCCATGACGCCTATCTCCCCGCCACCTATAACGCCAAAGACCTGGCAGGCAAAAAAATCTGCAAACTCGACCTGATGGAGCATTTCGGGCTGAAGCTTGCCCCGGAGCAGCCTCTCATCGGCATGACCACCCGCCTCACCGAGCGCAAAGGTATTGATCTGGTGCGCGCCATCATTCCCAAACTGGTGGACGACAACATCGGCTTTGTCCTCCAGGGCACCGGCGAAGAGCGCTATCAGTATGCCTTTGCCGATCTGCAGGATCGCTACCCGGCCCTGGTGGCGGTGGAGATCGGCTATTCCGAGGCCCTGGCTCATAAAATCATCGCCGGCGCCGACATTTTTCTCATGCCCTCCCGCTACGAACCCTGCGGTTTGGATCAGCTATACTGCCTGCGCTACGGAACCATCCCGGTGGTGCGGGCCGTGGGGGGGCTGGCGGAAACCATCGAAGAATATGATTTTGCCAGCGGCCAGGGCACGGGTTTTCAATTCAGCGCCTTTGAGCCGGAGGAGTTGCTGGCCGCTGTTCATAGAGCCCTAAAGGTTTTCCGGGATCCTCCCGCCTGGGAAAAGTTACGCTTACAGGCTATGGCACAGCAGTTTTCCTGGCCCCAGGCCGCGGCCCAATACCAAGAAATTTTTGAAAAGGCCCGGCAGAAAAGACTTGCTCTGCAAAAAAGAGTCGCAACATGACCCTCAATCGTTTATCGTTTCTTACCCAATTAATTAATTTATTCACCTCCGCCGTGGCCTATCACGAACGGGTGGACAGCTTTGTTTATCTTTTATCCCGCAATCTCAAAGTTGACCTGACCCTGTTCTTCAGCCTGGACAAGACCCGGGGAACCCTTTCCCTGAGCGCCGGCAGCAACAGTCTCGGGGCGGAGCGGCCCCGCCTGGAATTTTCCCTGGGGCAGGGCATCGTGGGGGAAACCGCCCAGAAACGGAGTCCCCTGGTAGTATCTGCCCAGGAAACGGGAGTAAGGACCCGGAACGAGGTCCTGGACAAGATCTTCCCGGATTATCAAACCCTGGCCGGCTTTCCCGTGGCCGATGATAATTTTCTTTACGGCGTCCTGCTGCTCATCGATAAGGACCCTCGCACTTATAGTGAGTATCAACAGGAGACCATCCTGATCGCCTGCCGGATGTTGGCCGGGAACATCCGCCAGGCCCTGCTGCATGAAGAAGCCAAAAAACGTATCGCCGAATTGGCGGTGCTCTTTGATGTCGCCAAATCCGTGGTCTCCACCATGGAACTGCAGGCCCTCCTGGAGCGGGTGGTGAGCATCAGCGCCAAGGTGATGAACGCCCGGGGAGCCATCCTGCGCATTATCGACGAGGTTTCCCAACAGGTCCAGGTCAGCTCGGAATATGGCATAATTCCCAAGGGTTTTCCCGGAATGGACGATATTGCCGGCCAGGCGCCCACTGCCAGCGGGGAATTGACCTCCGTCACGGCGGAGATTAGGGATGCCGAGGGCCAGAAGCACTATTACGCCGGCATCCCCCTGAACTTAAAAGGTCATCTCAAGGGCATGCTCTGCCTCTACGACAAGATGACCCCCAACTACAGATTCCAGCAGTTCGATTCCGAAAATATTCAACTGCTGCAAACCTTGGCGGGCATGGCCACCGGCAGCATCGAAAATGCCCTGGCTTTTCAACAGATTGAGTCGCTGGCGGCCAGAAACGAACGCATGGTCAATGTCCTTACCGTGCTGCACGATATCTCCTCGGTCCTGATGACCACCATCGATCTGGATGCGATTCTCACTATCCTGGTCCGGGCTTTAACCCTGACCAACGCCATGGCCTATGATCGGGCCATGGTTTTTCTCATAGACAAGTCGGGTGAGACCCTTACGGAAGTAAGACATGCCTGTCAGGTTAATCCTCCTCCCGGCGTACCGTTGCAGCATGCCCTCATTATGGACCACCACGGTAATGCTCCTGCTTCCGCCACCATCGGCAACGAACCCATACGCGTGCCTTTAAAAGACGACCAGGGGATTATTGCCCGGACGGTGTTATTTCGGAAACCTTTTCATATCGTCCGCGCTGACCGGCATCCGCAAGTCAATCAAGCCATCCGGAATATCCTGACCGGGAAAGAATTTTTATCCGTCCCGCTTTTGGCCAAGGATGAGGTCACCGGGGTTATTGTGGTGGACAATCATCTCTCCCAGCGCCCTTTCAAAGATGAAGACCTCCACTTCCTCACCATGTTCGCCAATCAGGCGGCCCTGGCCATTGAGAACTCCCGGCTGGTGGCCACCATTGAAGCCAGCAGCCATGAACTCACCCTTATACGGGAACGGATGCTGGAATCCGATCGCCTGGCGGCCATGAGCAGTATGGCCGAGGGCTTGGCCCATGAAATCCGCAATCCCCTGGTCTCCATCGGCGGCTTCGCCCGGCGCATCGACAAAGTGGTGGCTCCCGACGACCCCCTGAGGCAATACGTGGATGTCATCATCTATGAAGTGGGCCGCCTGGAGACGATTCTGCGGCAGATGTTCGATTACACCGGCGAAACCCTGGGACATTTCCAGGAGCATGACATCAACGCCCTGGTGGCGGACTCCCTGACCTTAATCCAACGGGAGCTCGACAAACATAATATCCGGGTGGTCAGGGAACTGGCCGAAATGTCCCCGGTCTACTGTGACGAACGACAGATTAAGCTGGTTTTTTACAACATCTTTCAAAACGCCCAA
>Ga0194111_10003229_pt1 | contig 19497 bp, 17 predicted proteins | sample TA2KigC300mmetaG_FD_146194 | JGI IMG/M metagenome (GOLD analysis project Ga0194111, IMG submission 146194) | Freshwater microbial communities from Lake Tanganyika, Tanzania - TA2015033 Kigoma Deep Cast 300m | ecosystem: Environmental > Aquatic > Freshwater > Lake | place: Tanzania: Lake... | reverse complement strand
GACAGTCATGCTCGGTTCGAAATTCCTCCTGAAAGACCAGGAGATTCATGTCCTCGTAAACCGGCTTGTTTAAAAGCTTTGGCATTCAACATAGTTACATTATTTGCTGAGCAGAGTCAATAGGCCATTGTCTTAATGCTACTGCGTTCAGTAGTCCAAAAGTCCTTTCATTTTCCCCCCTTTGCTAAAAAGGGGTCAGGGGGGATTTGTCAGTATTTGTTAAGGGTTAATCAACAATTCCACATAGTAGGATTAAGTTCAGCCCCCAAATTTCTTTGCAAGCTTCTCGGCGGACGCCTGGGAAGGCAGGTCCCGCCGGCCTCTGGCCCTTGCCCCCCAAAAAAGGTAAAATCATCGACAAACCATGACACTCATCCGCAACTTCAGCATCATCGCCCACATCGACCACGGCAAGTCCACCCTGGCGGACCGGCTCATCCAGTGGACCATGCCGGTGCCCGAGCGGCAGCTGCGCGACCAGATGCTGGACACCATGGACATCGAGCGGGAGCGGGGCATCACCATCAAGAGCAACACCATCACGCTCCCCTATGCGGCCGAGGACGGCCTCACCTACGACCTGAACCTCATCGACACGCCGGGCCACGTGGATTTTTCCTATGAAGTCTCCCGGGCCCTGGCCTCCTGCGAGGGGGTGCTGCTGCTGGTGGACGCCTCCCAGGGCGTGGAGGCCCAGACCGTGGCCAACCTCTACCTGGCCCTGGAGCACGACCTGGCCATCATCCCGGTGATCAACAAGATCGACCTGCCCCAGGCCGACGTCCCCGGCGTTAAGGAGCAGATCGACAAGGAGCTGGGGCTGGACCCGGAGGGCGCGCTGCTGTGCTCCGCCAAGGAGGGCATCGGCATCGACGACATCCTGGAGGCCATCGTGCGCCGCATCCCGCCGCCCCGGGGCACGCGGGAGGCGCCGCTTACCGCCCTCATCTTCGACGCCCGGTACGACACCTTCCGGGGGACCGTGGTCAGTTGCCGCATCTTCGACGGCGAGGTGCAGCCCGGCGACCAGATCCGCCTCATGGCCAGCGGCGGCTCCTACAAGGTGGAGGAGGTGGGGCTCTTCCGCCTGCAGCGGGAGCCGGTCCCCCGCCTGGCCGCGGGCATGGTGGGCTATCTCATTGCGGGCATCAAGACCATCCGGGACACCCGCATCGGCGACACCGTCACCTTTGAGGCCCGGCCGGCCCAGGCGCCGCTGCCCGGCTTCAAGGAGGTGAAGCCCGTGGTCTTTGCCTCGGTCTACCCGGTGAGCGCCGACGACTACCCCGCCCTGGCCGAGGCCCTGGAAAAATACCAGCTCAACGACGCCTCCCTGGTGTTCCAGAAGGACTCCTCCGCGGCCCTGGGCCAGGGCTTCCGCTGCGGCTTTCTGGGGCTGCTGCACCTGGAGATCGTCCAGGAGCGGCTGGCCCGGGAGTTCGGCCAGTCCCTCATCATGACCGTGCCCGGGGTGCGGTACCAGTTCGTCCTCAAAGACGGCACGACCCTCATTGTGGACAACCCCCAGCACTACCCGGACCCCATGCGCATCGCCCGCACCCTGGAGCCCTACATCCGGGCCACCATCATCGTGCCCGAGCGCTTCGTGGGAGCGATCCTCAAACTCTGCATGGAGCGCCGGGGCGTCAACTCCCGCTTCACCTATCCCACCCCGGGGCGGGTGGAGTTCACCGTGGAACTTCCCCTGGCCGAAGTCATCATCGACTTCTACGACCGCCTCAAGACCGTCACCCAGGGCTACGGCTCCTTCGACTACGACCTCCTGGACGAACGGGAGAGCGACCTGGTGAAGCTGGACATCCTGGTGAACGGCGACAAGGTGGACGCCCTGTCCATGATCGTGCACCGCTCCCGGGCCCGGGAGTGGGCCGTCCGGGTCTGCGAGCGCCTCAAGGAGCAGATCCCCAAGCAGCATTTCAAGATCGCCATCCAGGGGGCCATCGGCGGGCAGATCATCGCCCGGGAGACCATCTCCGCCTTCAGGAAGGACGTCACCGCCAAGTGCTACGGCGGCGACATCACGCGCAAACGCAAGCTCCTGGAAAAACAGAAGGCCGGCAAGAAACGCATGAAGATGGTGGGCTCCGTCATGATCCCCCAGGAGGCTTTTGTGGCGGTGCTGAAGACGGAGGGGGAATAGCGAAGTGGGGGAGGGGGCCAGGGGCCACCGGCCCCTGCCCCCTCCCCCAACCCCTTGTGTTCTCGTCCCCAAGCTCCCGCTTGGGGACGCCCTTGCCCCCGAAGCTCCTGCTTCGGACCGAAGAGTCTCATCTGGTGGGGTCCCAACTACAGCGGGTTGGGGAGGGGAGTGTGGGGGGAGGGCGGGGGAGTTATGCTCCCCCGGCCCTCCCCCCACAAAAATCATACAACCAGCAGGAGCCAGCCTATGAACCCCGATCAGCCCAAGCGCTCCAGGCCCCTTCCTTCGGCCCACCTGCTGGGCGCCGGCACGCCCATGTGCGCCGGCTGCGGCGGGTTGGCGGCCCTGCATGAGATTTATAACATCCTGGGGACGAAGACGGTCTTCGTCAACGCCGCCGGGTGCCTCACCCTGCTGGCCATCTACCCCTTCACGCCCTTCCGGGGCTCCTGGCTCTACACCGCCATGGCCTCCGCCCCGGCCGGGGCCCAGGGGGTGCGGGACGCCCTGGACGTGCTGCTGGCCCAGGGCCGCCTGGCCCCGGAGGAGGACCTGCAGGTGGTGGTCCTCACCGGCGACGGCGCGGCTTACGGCATGGGGCTTTCCGCCACCTCCAGCGCCCTGGAGCGGGGGCTGGATTTTCTCTATGTCTGCTATGACAACGAGGGCTTCGGCAACACCGGCCAGCAGTTCTCCGAAGCCACGCCCCACGGGGCCCGCACCGCCACCAGCCTGGGGCCCCGGGGCTTCGAGGGCTGGAAGAAGGACCTGTTCGCCATCTGGACGGCCCACCGGCCCGCGTATGCCGCCACCGCCGCGGCCGCCGAACCCCTGGACCTGGCCCGCAAGGTGGAAAAGGCCAGGGACCTCAAGGGGCCGCGCCTCCTCCTCACCCTGGCCCCCTGCCCGCCGGGCTGGGATTTCGAGCCCCAGCAGGCCGTGGAGATCGGCAGGCTGGCGGTCCGCACCGGCATCTGGCCCCTCAAGGAGTACGTGGACGGCCGGGTGACCCACACCAAAATCCCCCGGCCCCGCCTGCCCGTGGAGGAATACTTGAAACTTCAGGGCCGCTTTGCCCATCTCTTCCGGCCTGAGCGCCGGGACGACCTCATCCGCGCCATCCAGGACCGGGTGGACGCCTACTGGGCCGGGGTGAGCTGACCCCCCCGGGCTGATGGTTCGGGGACACGGCCAGGGGGCGGCGCACGGAGAAACATATCAAAGGTTATGGATAACAAGGGTACAGCAACCAGGACGTTCAAGGACGACATTTTGCGGGAGCAAGTCCGTCTCGCCATGAGACAGATTCCCATGATGCAAACTGCATCGTTTATCGTCGCCCTAGTGATCTCGTTTTCAGTTCTCAAATATGTTTCCTTTGATAAAATATTGTTATGGAATTCCATGGTATTTTTTATAGTCATCCTTAGAATTTATGCATATTATCGATTTAATCGCGTGAGCCATGAGAGTTTTGCGGGGGAATATTGGCAAAATATTTTTCTTTTTATGGCGTTCTTATCAGGGATATTCTGGGGACTGTCGGCCTTCCTCATCTTTCCTGCCGGTAGTGTCGAGCTCATAGCCATTATTATTCTGGTCATCGCAAGTCTGTCGGCGGCCACCACGGTATGTCACTCCTCCGTGCGATACGGTCCCACCGTGTGGGTGGGCCCGGCCATGTCCCTGTACGGCGTCCGCCTGCTCCTGGACGGGGGACAATATGGGTATACCGCGGCGTTCATGGTTTTTCTGTACATGGCTTCCATACTTGATGGCCTCGTAAAAAGTCCATTCACCCCCTCACCCCAGCCCTCTCCCCCAAGGGGGAGAGGGGGTTAATTAGGCAAATCAATCAGTTATCAATGGCAGCGAGAGCCACCTTTTGGAGATAGTACGGCCTTTTTTACTTTTTACGATTCCATCAAGGTTGAGATCATTGTCCTCCAAGATGATTGCCGCTGAGGTCTTAACAGGATAGGATAACCTCATTTGTCAGGTTTTAAGAAAACGACCACACCCCCCCTTTCCTAACGACCGCAAATCCCCCCTTTCATAAAGGGGGGGTAGGGGGGATTTGTCATTAATATGGGTTAGTTCAATAAGTTCCTCAGCGCGGCAGGGCTAATATCCATGGACAAAATCATCATCGAAGGGGGCGTTCCGCTTTCGGGCCGGGTGGCCATCAGCGGGGCCAAGAATGCGGCCTTGCCCATCCTGGCGGCGACGCTGCTGGCGCCGGGGGTGCACTGTCTGAGCAATGTGCCGCCCCTGGCGGACATCCGCACCTTCAAAAAGGTGTTGGGGCTCATGGGGGTGCAGTTTGAGGACGGCGGGCACGAAGGCCCGCCCCACCGGCACGATGCCTTGGTGGTGGACACCAGCCGCCTCACCGGCTGGATGGCGCCCTACGAAGTGGTGAAGACCATGCGGGCCGCGGTCCTGGTGCTGGGGCCGCTGGTGGCCCGGATGCAGCAGGCCAGCGTCTCCCTGCCCGGCGGCTGCGCCATCGGCGCCCGTCCCATCGACCAGCACCTCAAGGGGCTGGAGGCCATGGGCACGAAAATCACCCTGAACCAGGGCTACGTAGAGGCCAAGGTCAGGCGCCTCAAGGGCGCGGACATCACCCTGGACACCCCCACGGTCACGGGCACCGAGAATCTGCTGATGGCCGCCAGCCTGGCCCAGGGGGTTACGCGGCTGCACAACGCCGCCCAGGAGCCCGAAGTGACGGACCTGGCCCGCTTCCTCACGGCCATGGGCGCGCGCATCGACGGCATCGGCAGCGACACCCTGACCATCACCGGGGTGGAGGCCCTCACGCCCGCCCCCTATCGCATCATGCCGGACCGCATCGAAGCGGGCACCTATCTGGCCGCGGCGGCCATCACCAAGGGGAGCGTCACCATCGCCGGGGCGCCGGTGGGGGCGCTCAGCGCGGTGCTGGAAAAATTCCACGAGGCGGGGGTGCGCTATAAAATCACAGACGACACCATCACCCTGGAGCCCGCCGGCAGCCTCACCGGGGTGGACGTCAAGACCCGCCCCTACCCCGGCTTTCCCACGGACATGCAGGCCCAGTTCATGGCTGTCATGGCCCTGGCCCGGGGCGCCAGCGTCATCACCGAGACCATCTTTGAGAATCGCTTCATGCACGTGAGCGAACTCAACCGCCTGGGGGCGGACATCACGGTGTCGGGCAACCAGGCCGTGGTGCGGGGAAAAAAGCAGCTCCTGGGGGCCCCCGTGATGGCCACGGACCTGCGGGCCAGCGCCTCCCTGGTGGTGGCCGCCCTGGCCGCGCAGGGGACCACGGAGGTCCACCGGGTCTACCACCTGGACCGGGGGTATGCCAACCTGGTGGACAAGCTCACCGGCCTGGGGGCCCGTCTGCGCCGGGCGCCGGCATAGAGACGTGGGGGAGGGGGCGGGGGGCCGCGGATTCATGCCCCATTACCACAACCCGCTGTATTTGAAAAGAGCCCGGCGGGGTTGGCCTCCGTGACCGCCGGATCGTGGCGGCCAGGGACGGCCGCCATACCGATATTTGCTCATTTTCAGGTTTCGGTGTGAACCTCAGGTCATGATGGGCCGTTATCGGGAAGGAAAAGAAATCACCGGCGAGACGCCGGTGCCACCAGGCTTTCCTGAGCCCCGGTCTTGCGGCTGACCCACATCCCGCATCCCAAAACCCGCATCCCAAAACCCGCATCCCAAAACCCGGAACCCAGAACCCAAAACCTAAAAACTGACGCCCGCTCCCCCGGGCCTTCCCCCACCTCCTGCTAAACCATCAATTCATGGAAACTGATGAGGGTGGTAAAGGAGGTGTGGTTGCTGGGGGGCTGCTGGGAGCTGGATTTGGCCTTGAAGAAAAGATGCCGAATGCCGTGGCTCTGCGCCGCGGCCAGGGCCTCGGCGTTGTCGTCCACCAGCAGGGTGTGGGCCAGGTCGTAGCCCAGTTGACGCTGCAGGATCTCCCAGAAACGCACCTCCTCCTTGGGGAAGCCCAGATCGAAGGAGGAGATGATCTCGTCGAAGTAGCCCGTCAGCCCGGTGTGGTTCATCTTCAGGCGCCAGGTCTTGAAATGGGCGTTGGTGACCAGGGCCACCTGTTTGTCGAGGCGGCGCAGATATTTCAGAAAATCTTCGGTGTCCGGGTGCACCTCGATGAGGTGGCGGATGGACTCCTTCAGGGCCGGGATGTCCAGGTCCAGCTCCCGGGACCAGAAGTCGATGTCCGTCCAGTTGAGGGTGCCCTCCTCCCGCTGATAGCGGGCGAAGACGTCCGTGCGGGCCGCCTCCAGGGCCAGCCCCCGGCGCCGGGCGTACTCCCGGGGCACCAGGGTTTCCCAGAAATAGTCGTCATAGTGCTTGTCCAGCAGGGTGCCGTCCATATCCAGGAGCACCCAGGTGACGTCTTGCCAGGGAAAAGTCATGGTTGACCTCGATCCGGTTTGCAACGTCTGCCGGCAGGTTGGGTCTCACGCACCCATCCGTGGGTCCGGCGGCGGTCGGGGACGACGACCCTGCCGTTAATGATATTTTTTTATCATAATTTTTGCTTGAGCGCCGCGTTCCTCAGCGACCGGCGTCTTCATGGCGCAGGGCAGGCCGGAGGGCGAAGAGGAGCAGGGCCAGCAGGAGGAGGGGGGCGGCGGGGACGGGGCCCAGGAATTGGCGGAAGGGATAGGTCATCAGGGGGACGTACCAGGCGATCAGGGCAAGCAGCCAGAACAGGGGCGCCGGCTTCTTCTCCAAGGCTTCCTGGCCCAGCCAGGCCAGGGGCAGGGCCAGGAGCGCCAGGTCATAATAAAAGAGGTGGGGGGAGAAGAGCAGGGTGGCCAGCACCAGGACCGCAGCCCGCCGGTTATGGGGCATGGGGCGGCGCCAGGCCCAGACCACCGCCAGCACCGCCAGGAGCATCACCGCCCCCTGCAGGGTCCAGGCCAGGGCGGGGCCGCCGCCGGCCAGTCGGACCGCGGCCAACAGGGAGGCCTGCTTATCCCTGGGGAAGCTCCCATGCTCCAGGGCACCCACTATCTTAGAGAGACCTGTGAAAAAGTCGGCCCAGAGTTCCCATCCCAATGAGAGTGAGGTGATGAGTATCAGTCCCAGCAGGGTGGCGCCAGCCCCGGCCAGGGCCCGCCGTTGTCCGCCTGCGGCCAGCGCCAACGGTATCAAGGGCGCCAAATGGGGCTTGTAGCTCATCAGGCCCAAGACTGCCCCGGCCCATCCCGGACGCCGCTCCAGGAGAACGAGGCCGGCCCCCATCAATGCGGCCGACAGGAGGCCGTTCTGGCCGTTCAGCAGGTTGAGAAAGGTCCCGGGGAAGGCCAGGGCCAGCCACACCGTGCAGACATGGGGGACAAGACGCCGCAACACCCCCACAAAGGCGCACAGAGAGACTCCCAGCCAGAGCAGCAGCGAGGGAAGATAAGAAAGGAAACCCAGAGGCAGCAGCATCAGGAGGAAAATGGGAGGATAAGGCCAGACCGCCCCACTCTCGCCACCCGTTAGCCGTTTGATTTCCCCCTGGAGGGCCTTCGGGTGATAAGCCTCCCCCGCCTTGCCCGCCAAGGCCAGTGAGGCGGCGCTGTGAAAGGGCGCATAATCTGCCCCCACGGGGTCATCCTGGGGGGAGGCGGCCGGTTGCCCCGAGATCAGGGCCGGCCCCCATTGGGAGACCAGGACGGCCCCGAAGAGCAGCAGACAGATGATGACGTTCAGGCCGACCAACCATTGCAGGACCGGGCGCATCACCGGGTGCCTCGCTTGTCTTACGAACGGTCCAGATATTCCCTGACCCGCCGGCGGATGACCTCGCTGACGCCCATCATTTCTTCCCCGAAAAAACAGGCCGCCACGAATTTGTGCAGACGGCTGGGGTTCTTCCGCCGGATCTCCCGGAGTTGCCGGAAAAACTGGCGCCCCTGACGCCGCTGCCAGGTCCAGCGCCAGATGAGCAGTCCCAGGCAGCGGAGTTCGTTCAACCTCCGTCTCCAGTCGAACCGGGTCGCTGAGGGGCGGGAGTTGACCGCGGTTTGGGCCTCCTGCCCCAGAGCGGCTCGGGTTGGGCGCATGAGGAGAAAGTAGCGGCCGGCCCGGGCCAGAAAACGGCTGGGTTCAAAAAGGTCCTCCCAGAGTTGGGCATACTCCTCCAGGATTTCCCGCTCCGGTCGGGCAGGACTGAAGGTGGGCCAATAAAACAGGGCGTCCATGGTTCGGGTGACCGGCGCCAGGCGCCCTTCCCGCTGGAGGCGGTCCCAGAGCCGCGTCCGGGGCAGCGCCACCATCAGGTTGGGCATCACCAGGGGCAGGGCGGCGGCCTCCACCAGGGCCGTGATGCGCGCTCCGGCCCCCGCCTCCTCCCCATCCATGCCCACGATGAAGCTGCCCATGACCCCCAGGCCGTTTTTGGTAATATTATTCAGGGAATCCACCAGCGGGTGCCGCACGTTCTGATGTTTTCCGGCCCGGGTCAACACCTCCACGTCCGGCGATTCGATGCCGACGAAGACTGTGTCGAAGTTGGCCGCGGTCATCAGGTCAATGAGATCCGGATGGCGGGCCAATTCCAGGGAGGCCTGGCTCCAGAAGCTGAAGGGCTCGCCCCGGCTCCGGTTCCAGGGAATCAGCTCCTCCAGCAACTCCCGGGCATAGGCCCGATCGCCGATGAAATTGTCGTCCGCAAAGAAGATGGAGCCCCGCCAACCCAGACGGTAGAGAAACTGCAGCTCCGCCAGCACCTGGTGGACCTCCTTGGTGCGGACGCGCCGGCCGAGCAGGCTGGTGACGTCGCAGAATTCGCAATCATGCGGGCAACCCCGGCTGGTCTGCAGGGCCACCGATTTGTAGGCCGAGAGTTCCAGAAGATCAAAGCGAGGCACCGCCGATGAGGTGAGGGCGGGTTTTTCCGGGTGTTCGATAACCTGGCCCCGCCGCCCCCCAGCCAGGGCGCCCAACATGAGCGGCACGGTGTTTTCGGCCTCCCCCCGCACCACCAAATCGGCGCCGGCGTCCAACACCTCCTGGGGCAGACCGCTGGGATAGAACCCCCCCGCCACCACAGTCCGACCCCGGGCTTTGGCCTCCCGGACCAGCGCCAACAGGCCGGCGCGGTGGCTGAGCATGCCCGAAACCAGGACCAGGTCGGCCCATTGCCAGTCCGCCTCCTGCAGAGGACGGACATCCTGGTCCACCAGCCGCAACTCCCAGTCCTCCGGCAGCAGGGCCGCCAGGGTGATGAGGCCCAGGGGCGGGAAGGCGGCCTTGCAGCCATGAGTGCGGCAGATGAGAGGAAGCTGCCAAAAGTTGGGCTCACTGGCCGGATGGACCAGGAGAACTCGCCTCGCAGGCATGTCTGGGCCTCGCTTCGGGTAAAATGTGTCCTCAAAGGTGCTGTGAGGTTTCTTTATGACACCCACCCCCGGGGGCGACCCCCCTTCATGCTGCTGCCTCCAGGATGAGCCCGAGACGGATGAGCACCTGCCTGATAGAACCATAGCACACCGGCAGGGTGTTGAAAAAGGTCTTTCAGAGGAGGGGGGACGGGGGACCGAGACCGATTCCTCTAAAACTACCTCTCCCAACCACATAAGGAAAAGATCTCTGGGCGCAGGTTGCCAGCCGGTGCGGGAACAACCGGGGGCGGGTGCTCTCCACCCCCCCGAGGATATTGCCGCGGTAAACCTCCGGTGTCCCGCCGGGGAACCCGGGAAAATTTAACCCGGAGGGGGGATGGGCCGATAAGGTTAATGAGTCCCAAGACCCCTCCACCTCAGGCCCGGGCCACCCGCAAGGGGAGTCCGGGCCATTTTTCTGCGGCTGGCAAGGGGCGGAAGGTTTCGGGGGGAGGCGAGGGGCCGCTTCTCCCCCGATTATTTTGACTGCCACAGGAAGAGCAGGCCCAACATCAGGCAGAAGTAGGCGGCCATGGTGCCCCACTGCTGCCACTGCACGAACCTGCGGGTGGGCGCCTGTCGCGAGCGGCGATGTTGTTGGCGGGAAAGGGTGGTGGTCAGCAGGAGGATGAGGCCGACAATGGCCAGTATGGTGCCGATGTGGGGCACGGTGACGGTCCTCCTCGGGCGGGATGAGAAAAATGAGGGAAGGGGGAAGGTCTTCCCTTTCCTTCACCTGGCGGCTACGCGTGGCCAAAGAAGCGATGGCGGAGAGAGAGGGATTCGAACCCTCGGTGGAGGTTTCCCCCCACACTCGCTTAGCAGGCGAGCACCTTCGGCCGACTCGGTCATCTCTCCGGGTGGCGCCGCGGACAGCCTCGGAACAGCAAAGGAGGGGGTCTCGAGTTCCCAACCCCCTCGGCTTTTTGCATAACATGGCGGAGGGAGTAGGATTCGAACCCACGGACCTTACGGTCAGCGGTTTTCAAGACCGCCGCCTTAAACCACTCGGCCATCCCTCCCTCTCCGCCATTTTTAGCATCGGCGCCCCCGTTTGTCAATGGCGCGGCTCTCAGGGGCCGGCATCGGCCTCCAGGCCCGCGGCCAGGAAGCTCACCGCCGCGGCCAGGTGCTCGTCCTGGAGGTCGCCCTGGTAGACCTCGGCATAGACGATGCCGTCGGCCAGGCCCTTCTCAAAGGCGATCTGCCGGTCTCCCATGGCCTCGTCATCCCATTCCCGGCCGCCGTACATCTGGTAGCCCACCTTGGTGGAGGCCGCGGCCTGCCGGATGTAGGCGCTGTATTCCGAGCCCGCCTCCTTGAGGTCGTTGGCCTGGATGTAAACCTTGTACGGATAGGTGCTGAGGCAGTAGTTCACCACCCGCATCATCACATCATATTTCTGCGCGAAGGGTTTGTGGATGCACAGGTGCGTGACCTTGTCGGGAAAGGCCTGTCGGTAGGCGTCGATCACCGTCTTCCAGGCGTTGACGTACTTGTCGTCCGTGTAGCCGTACTTGGTCCAGTCCAGGCCCGGGAAGTTGATGCCCATCTCCCCGTACTTGCCAACTCCGGTCATCTGAATGCTGAGGACGTGGGGGTTGTCCTTGTAGCGCTGGGCGAAGGCGTTGATGAAGTCGCACCAGTGCTGCAGGTAGATAGGGTCCCAGACGATGGGCATCTTGTAAATCAGGGCGATGCGCACATACTTGGCTCCCTTCTTGTAAACCCAGGCCGGGGTGTGCATGCCGGCCACCACCCGCAGGATGACCTTTTTGCCGCTGGCCTGGGCCCGAGCCACGGCTTGGTCAACCATGGTCCAGGTGTAGACGTTTTCCTTGGCTTCGATGGAATCCCACCGGAAACGGGCGCTCAGACCCGCCACCTCGGGATTGGCCAACTCCGGGGTGTCAGGGAGCGAATTGGTGGGCAGGAGGTCGTAGATGCCCAAAACGGGCGGCGGCGTCGCTTGCGCCAGAGGGGGGGCGGCGAAGCAGCAAGCTGTTGCCAGGACCAGAAGAGCGAAGAACCGGACCATGATTTCTCCTCCTTAAGATTGACATACTGCCTGAATCCCCTGCCGTCCTGGAAGGGGATGGGGAGCCGAAGGGCAGCGGCCGCGGGGAACAGTTCCTAGGGCGCGCCGTGCACGCCGCTGGCGGCGGCCGCGGACCGATCTATGAAGCAAACACTTAATATCACAGCAGATTTATGATATTCCCAGGGCGGCACAGACCGAAGGAGGAGAGGAGGAATAGCGACAGAGGAGGATCTCGCCGCAACAGAACTCCCGGGAATTCCGTGAAAAACACAATAGTGGACAATTTCTCAATGTCAATATGAAAAAATATCGTCTAGATAGCTATTCCCCACACTATTTAAAGGAGTTACGGGGTAAGCAGTAATTTAGACAATGATAGCAATTAGTTATAAGAGAGTATGGCGGCGGCGCCCCTGGGGGTCAGAAGGCCTTGCCGGGATTGAGTGAAACCGAGATACCGCAAAAAGACTAGATGTTGTGGCAGGAAGGCAACAGGTGAGCACATCACCCCATGGGGGAGGGTGTGAAACCCGCCCCTCCAAAAAGATTTTCATCCCGAGGGCCAGCCCTGGTGAAGTCCGAGAGCTTGAATTCCGGGCAGAGACGGGTGTCATCCCCACCCTGATAAGGGCGCGGGAATTAGTCCAGCAGGAGCATTAATACCACACGATTGAGCGAGGCGCTTCCCTGGGCGCAGAGAGAGTTGGCCAACAAGCCGGTGGCCAGGGTTTTCACGGCTCCGTCCAGAGAGGCAACCTGTAAGTCCCCCTGATAGACCTCGGCGTAAACGATGCCGTCAGCCAGGCCGCGGCGAAACGCGGTCAGGCGGTCCCCGGTTTCTGCGTCCTGCCATTCCCGGCCGCCGAACATCTGGCAGCTCACCTTGGTGGCGGCCACGTCCTGCCGGATGCAGGCGCTGTATTCCGAGCCCGCCTCCTTGAGGTCGTTGGCCTGGATGTAGACTTCATAGGGATAGGTGCTGAGGCAGTAGTTCACCACCCGCATCATCACATTGTATTTATCCCCGAAGGGCTTGGGAATGCACAGGTGAGTCACCTTGTCGGGGAAGGCCTGCCGGTAGGCGTCGATTACCGTCTTTCAGGCGTTGACGCACTTCTCATCCGTGTAGCCGTACTTGTTACCAGTTCAGGCCCGGGAAGTTGATGCCCATCTTCCCGCACTTGCCCACTCCGGTCATCCGAACCCGGAACCTGCTCCTCCGGCCCTCCCGGGATGCCGCAGTTTTCGGGGTGTTTGTCAATCTCCCAGCAACAACAGGAAGATAGCGGGACTGAGGCTGATCCTCCCCAGAGGCCGCAGGGAGTTAAGAATCAAGCCGGCGGCCAGTTTGCGGACGGCTGCGTCCAGCGTCTCATCCTGCAGGTCGCCCTGATAGACTTCTGTATAGACCATGCCGTCAGCCAGCCCCTTCCGGAAAGCGGTGGCCCGGTCGCCGGTTTCCGCGTCCTGCCATTCCCGGCCGCCGAACATCTGGTACCCCACCCAGGTCCGGAGACCGGCCTGGCGAATGGCGTTGCTGTAAGCGGAGCCGGACTCCCGGAGATCATTGGCCTGAATGAGCACCTCGCGCGGATAGGTTGACAGACAGTAATGCACCACCCCCACCATGGCGGCGACCATCCCTGGGAACGGCGGGTTGATGGCCAGATGGGTGGGTTTTTGGGGGAAGGCCTGTCGGTAAGCGTTGATGACGGTTATCCAGGCCGCCACATATTTTTCGTCCGTATAGCCGTATGAAGGCCAATCCACCCCCGGCAAGGAGATGGACATTTCCCCGAACATGCCCACCCCCGTCATGTGGAGGCTGAGGAGGTCGGCATGGTTCCCATATCGGCTGCCCAGGACGCTTATAAAATTTTTCCAGGCCAACAGATAGATGGGGTCCCACACCACGGGGACGGTGTTGTCATCGACGGTCACGGAGGCGGCGCCCAGGTCGTAAACCCAGGTCGGTGTGTGCACGCCCGCGGTCACCCGGATCATGGCCTTCTTGCCGTGCTCCCGGGCCCGGGCCAACGCCTCGTCGATGAGGGTCCAGTCATACTCATCGGGCCTGGGTTGAATAGTGCGCCAGCGGAAGCGGGCGCTGAGACCCTCCACCTCGGGCTTGGCCAACTCCGGAGTGGCGGGCACCTCATTGGTGGGCAGCAGATCGAAGACCCCCACCACAGGGGACCGGGCCAGGGCCGGCAGCGGCGCAAAGACGCCGCAGGCCAGTGCCAGGACCAGGATAATCATTTTTCGGGCCATAATCTCTCCTTACCTGTTGACGCCCTCATTTCTTAGATTCTACCATCAGTCGTTTTATTTAATGAAAAAAAGGTGACGCCGCAAAAAAATAGAGGACGGGATGAAGGCGCATCCCATCCTCCGGCGTGCTGTAGGCGGCAGCCGCGGTTCCCTAGCGGGTCAGCCAGCGGCCGTTGCGCAGGGTGATGAAGGCATAGGGCCGCACCCAGTTGAGGAAGAAGAAGGCGAAGTAGGAGTAGAGGATGCCGTAGATGAACTCCAGGTCCCGCTCCTGCTGGATATAGTAGTACATCCAGACCAGGGTGAAGACGCCCAGGCCGGCGATGAATTTCAGCATCAGCAGGGGGTAGGCGAAGCAGGCGGCCACCAGCAGTCCCAGGAAGAGGTAGGTGAGGGGGAACTCCAGCTCCGTCAGGAAGAAGTCGATGACGGGGAGCACCCGGTCCTGCCGGCGGTACCTGGTGAACAGGAAGTTGAGCTGCACCCAGGACTCCCGGAAATTGCTGCGGTCCCAGCGCAGGTACATCTTGCAGAGGCCTTTGTAAGTCTCCGGCACCACGGTGTACACCAGGGCGCTGCGCTGATAGACGGTGTAGAAGCCCTGGCGCAGCACGAAGTTGGTGAGAGCCCGGTCTTCGCCGATGGTGGCGGGCAGGCCCAGGAAGGTCTGGCGCCGCCAGTCCTCCAGGATGGGGAGGAGCGCGCTGCGGCGATAGGCGGACAAAGCCCCCGGGGTGCAGGTGACGGCCCCGTACATGGACTGGGAAGCCCGCAGGAAGTCGAAGGCCAGCACGAAGCGCACCGCCAGCATGCGGGCCATGAGGCTGCGCAGCCGGTTGAAGACCTTGACGTTGCCCGCCACCGCCCCCACCCGGGGGTCCACCAGCATGGGGGCCACCACCTGGCGGATGGTGTCCGGGGTGATGACGCTGTCGGAGTCGATGGTGACAAAAAACTCGCCCCGCCCCTGGGTGAAGCCGGCGTAGAGCCCCTCCTTCTTGCCCCGGTTGCGGGGGAAGCGGATGGCCCGGATAAGTCGGGGATACCGTTTCCGGGCGCGGTCGATATAGTCCCAGGTGTCGTCCCTGGAGCCGTCGTCGATGACGATGACCTCCAGCCGGTCATGGGGGTAATCCGAGGCCGCCACCGAGTAGATGGACTTCTCCACCATGGCCCCTTCGTTGTACGCCGGAATTATCACCGTCACCAGGGGCAACGGCCCGGCGGGCGGGGTATAGGGGCGGTAGCGCCACCAGAGCACGGTGCGCACCACCTGGAAGGCCAGCAGGGCCAAGGTGAAAATGGCCCCCAGGGCCAACAGGGGGGTGGTGAAACTCTGCTTGCTCAACAGCTGGAGATAGCCGTCGAAGGAGCCGAACTTCAGGGCCGCCACCAGACAGAGCAGGAGAAAGGCGGGCACCAGGATCTTCAGGGCGAGATCCAGCAGTTGCAGACGTTGTTCTTCCTGGCGGCGCCATTTTTGGGGCGTCCAGGTCAGGGTGTTGCCGGTTACGCGCATGGGTGTGGCATACCTCGACGTGGCAATTGATTCACCGGGTCTAATGTTATGCAAAGGCCTTGCCAATCGGCGCCGGCTTTTAATTTTTTAACTCACTGATATGCTTCATTTATTTTTTGCCGGCGACAGGGCCTGACGACCCTGTGGCCGAAATTTTCTCCCCTTGAGAGTCGGCTTGAAAAAACCTCAAAAGTTTTCTCAAATTGATAAAAAGCCCGAGGTGGGGGGCGGGGGCGGCGCCTTTTTTCCTTTGAGGCCGGTAACTCTTCACTTTGCAGGCCAAGTGTGATACAAGGGGAAAACGCCGAAACTTCTGCATCCGTACCGAACCCACCCTGGAGAAAGGGAGGAGCTTGTGCATGGCCGATCCGGAAGGGCCCCCACCCCAGAGTGAGGTGGAAAAGCTGCGCCTGGAGCATGTGGGCCGGGAGGTGACGGTCCCCGCGGGCACCTGTATTGTCAAGCAGGGCGAGCCGCCCACCTATTTCTATGTGATCCGCAGCGGCAAGGTAAAGGTCTTCCGGCTCAGTCCGGAGGGCATCCGCACCGAGCTGACCCAGTTGGGGCCGGGAGCGTACTTCGGCGAAGTGGCCCTGGTCACCGGCCGCGCCCGCAGCGCCTCCGTGGAAGCCATGGAAGAAGTGCGGCTCCTGCAGGTTTCCAAGGAAGAATTCGACTCGGTGCTGGATCAGAACCCCCTCTTTTCCCGCCGTCTCATCCAGACCATTTCCGAATGGCTGGTGGACAGCGACAAACGGGTGGAAAAGGAAGTGGTGCACCAGGTCAAGCAGCGGCAGCTCTCCTGGTTCGACTACTTCCTGATGCTGGGCCTGAGCGTGATTCTGGCCCTGGTCTTCAATTTATACAACGACAACCAGATCCCCCTGGTGCACGGTTGGGGCGTCAAAAGCGATGTGCCGGCGATTTCCCTGGAGCGCGCTCTGGAGATCTACCAGAAGAAGGAAGCGGTCTTCATCGACTCCCGCAAGAGCGCTTTCTATGAACAGCGCCACATCAAAGGGGCCGATAATTTACCCCTGTTGTTCTTCGATTTGCAGTTTCCCCTGTTCCAGTTCATGCTGACGGAGAGGCAGGTGGGCAAGGACAAGCCCATCATCGTCTATGGGGGCTCCTTCAGCCGGCGTTTCGACTACGAATTGGCCCATCTGTTGAAGGAGAAAGAATATTCCCGGGTGATGGTGCTGGCCGGAAACCCCGAGGCCTGGCAGAAAAAATTCCCGGTGGCAGAACAACCGGGGAAAACCCCGGCGGCCATGCCTCTCGGCATCCCCGGTTATCTGGAATGGATACCGGTGGGCATTTTCCTGCTCATTCTGATCCCGCCGGTGCGCCGGAGCCCCTATCTCTCGGCCTTCTGCCGGGTGCTGCTGGGGGTGATTTTCATACAATTCGCCCTGAGCAAGATCATGCGGCCCGCGGTGTTTGCCCTGAATGTGGTGGATTACGCCCTGATGCCGGCCTGGGGGGTGAATCTGTGGGCCCTTGTTCTGCCCTGGGCCGAATTGGTGGTGGGTCTCTTTCTCATCCTGGGCATTCGCACCCGGGCTGCGGCGACCATCATCGGCGGCATGAACATTATCTTTATCGTGGGTCTGGTCAACGCCATCTTCCTGAATCTCCCCATCAACTGCGGTTGCGTGGGGGAGGTGGGGGAGCCGGTGAACTGGTGGAAGGTTCTCAAGAACACGGGCATGCTGCTTATGACCGTGCAAATATTCCTCTATGACCGCCTCTTCGTACTGGATCGGGGAGGCTTCATCTGGCGGGAAAGAACAATATGAAAAAGCATTACCTGATCCGGTCTGCGGCCTTGGCAATGGTCCTCGGAGGCCTTTTCCTGATGGGGTGCGCCGAATCTCGGGAGCTTTACGCGGGGACATACCATTCGGTGGAACCTTTTGCCGGCAAGGGTCACATTGAACTGGTGCTGAAAGAGAACGGCGAAGCCACCTGGAAGCTGGCTGAAGAAGAGAAGACCATCAAGTTCAAGTGGAAAGTGGATGGTCAGCGTCTCTGGCTGTACACCAAGGAAGGCGCCATCATCCTGGCCATCCCCAGCGAGGGGGGCAAAGTAATTTCTTTGGATATGTCCGGGGAGTGGAACCCCGGTTGTCCCCCGGACAAGTGCATCACCTTCAAACGGGTGAAGGAAGGCGGATGAACAGGGAAGTAAGCAGGTCGTTTCCCAAATCCCCCGGCGGCCTGGGATGGGCGGCGGCGGCTTTGGCGTTGCTGGTTCTCCTGGCGGCTGCAGGGTCGGCCTGGGCCCGCACCGGGCAAACCCAGGTGCGCCGCCTGGGGGTGAGCCGGGTGGGCGACACCACTCTCCTGACGGTGGTGCTCAGCAAGGGGGCGGAGGCGCGCGTCACCCCTCAAAGCGTCGGCGGCAGCTCGCTGTTGGTGGTGGAATTCCCCCAGGCCCTGGGGCAGCGCCTTCCGTCCCGCCTGGCCGGGGATGACCTCCTGGTGCGCCAGGTGAAGACGGAGACCCTGGCCGGGGGCAAAGGGGTGCGCATCACTCTGGAAATCGCCCCGAACCGTCCCTACACTTTTTGGAAGCGCACCAGCCCCTTGGCGGGGGGTCAGACCGCCTTCCTGGTGGGCCTGAAGGCCGAGGCTGCGGCCCCTGCCCAAGCCCAGGTGTTGCCGCCTGGGGCCCTGGGGGAGAGCCCCCCGCCCCAGCCCCAGGCCGAGCCCCAGGACCAATATGCCCAGACCCGCCCGGAATACCAGTGGGGGGGAGGCGCAGAAGCAGGGTCCGGCCGCCTGGCGGAAGTGCGGCGCCTCATTCCCAGGGCCCAATCCCTGTGGAATTTTCTGGAGAGCGGCGGCTGGTCCGTGAGCGAAGACCAGGAGTACGACCGGCCGGGCCAGCGCTACAGCCGGGGCCTCATCCTCACCAACAGCCAGTTTCCGGAACTGAGCGTCAAGGTGGCCTATATCCCTTCCGTTACCGCCGGCGCCCCCCATATCGGCATGGTGACCCTCTCCTTCGACCAGCTCCGGGGCGACACCGCGGACAAGTACCGGCAGATGCGCAAGATGACTTTTTCCCAAATCAAAGGAAAGTTTGATGACATCGGCGACTTCTTCGACGACGCCCTGAAACCCCTGCGGGTGGACCTGCGCAAGCAGTGCCAGCAATTGGCGACCCGTTGGACCCCCTTCCTCCGGCAATACGCGCAGCACGCCGCCCTGGGCAACACCCAGGTGGCCGAAAAGATCATGGGCCACCTCAAGGAAAAAGTGAACCAACGGTTTGAGGGGGTGCAATACACCGTCAGCGAAGACCCCCTGATGCTTTTAAACCTGGTGGATTTTTTCTACCTGCGCAGCTACTACCTGTCCAGCAGCACGGGAGGTTGACATGACACGGGAGATCATCATCTACGGCAAGGCTACCTGACCCTTCACCGTCAAGGCCCGTGAGGCCAAGGCCCAGGAAGGTTTCAACGTCATTTACCGGGACGTGAAGGACCACCCCGAAGAATTGGAGGAGATGCTCAAGCTCACCCAGGGAGTGCGCAAGGTGCCGGTCCTGGTGGAGGGGATCAACGTCACCATCGGCTTCGGGGGCACCTGAGGCGTCTGACGGGACCCCCGGGATGGGGTCCGGGAAAACAACAACACCCCCGCAGCCGAGCGGCTGCCGGAACCAGGCGGACGGGGCGGGCGAGGGAGACAAAGCGTCGGGGGGGCAGGGGCGGTGCGTCTCTGCCCCCCGGCCGCGTCCGGGGCGGCGCCGACTTATGCCGTTTTCACATTGACCTGCTTCGAAAAGTTTTTTGTAGGGTGCGCACTGCGCACCGTAAGGATGCTTAACTTTTCATAATTTATGGGTGAGCCCAAGGCTCATGAGTAACTGCTGCTATGAAAAGTTTTTTGCATGGCGCAATTTATCGAGGATTATCAATTGGTTGTGCTGGTTACAGAGGCCCTCCTTGCCGAACTTTTCATGCTTTGCGGGTGAGCCCCAGGCTCATGAGCAACTGCTATGAAAAGTTCCTTATCCCCCTCTCCCCCGATGGGGGAGAGGGCTGGGGTGAGGGGGAGAACTTTTCATGCTTTGTGAGTGGGCCTC